>Ga0315902_10003928_pt1 | contig 21893 bp, 22 predicted proteins | sample LakEriMetagenome_9_FD_203523 | JGI IMG/M metagenome (GOLD analysis project Ga0315902, IMG submission 203523) | Freshwater fungal communities from buoy surface, Lake Erie, Ohio, United States - Buoy 12 MA117 | ecosystem: Environmental > Aquatic > Freshwater > Lake > Lake biofilm | place: USA... | reverse complement strand
GAACAGGCTCTGGCTCAGGAATTGCTTCTGCTGTAATATTGTTTTTACCTAAACTTTCAGCAATAGGTGCTGCTTGAACTTGAACATTTCCTAGGCTAAATAAGCCAAAGTTGAGTGATATTGATTTGCCACAAACCACAACAGAAACGGCCAATATAAATAATAAAAAAGTTGATTTAAACTTCATCTTAACCTATATCTATAGCACAGATTTTGGTGGCGGTCAACAAGTTTTGCGAGTCTTGCAAAATATCTATTCCCAATATAGCTAATGATTTTTATTGGTGAGTACACCCAGCAACCTTGCGAGTTTCTCTTGGAATACCAAATAGACCATAAGATGTTACTTCAGTTTTCAAAGTTGGATCGGTTTGATAACTTTCATTATTTCCTATACAAATAAATCCTTCCGTACTGTCAGTTTTGTATATTTTGGTTATTCTTGCCCCAGTGTACATTGGAATAATTCTACCTCTGAGAATTGCATATTCACCAAATTTTTTCTCATTTCCAGAGTAACCACTTAATCCATTTATATTTTCATTCTTTAGCAATTCAAAAGGCAGCCTAAAAGCAAAAATGTACAATAAAACTGAGAATAAAACTAAAGCAATTGAAACCAAAAAAATATATTTTAATAACTTAGTGTAAAAAGTTAATATTTCAATATAATAAATATAATATTTAGAAGGCTCTTTGTTTTGGTTATTATTTTTCATAAATTATTTATCAGATATTAGTTGGCTGGTAGAATTACAAAATCATTTTTTCCACAACCAATTAAGACTTCATCCTTAGGAAATAACAGAAAATTGAATCTAACCACTTTTGCTGAGTATTCACCATAGAGTTTTCTGGGTGAATCTGTAAAATCATTGTTAATACATAATTTATCACTTTTTTGGTACTTGATTTCTTTTACATACACAAAACTAGCACCAGCAGGAATAATATGACTTCCTTCATGATACATTGCCATTTTCATAGCCTGATCGGCATACAACCTTTCGTCACCTGAATATCTCGATGTTCCATTAAGGTAATCATTTTTGGACAAAAGAATAGAACCAAGAATAACAGACCATAAAAGTATTATCAATAATGGATAAAATAACACCAAAGATAGTATTATTATTGTAGGTTTTTTTAGATTACTCATAGTTTTATTTGGTGAACTTAAAGGACTAGCAATAATATATCTGGTTTATATTCATACTAATTCCTTTTACTACAATCGTATTCATAAATACCGTAAGGAATTCCGAAAAGTGTAAAGGCCAAATATTTAGATTTATAATTAACTGCACTTTCACTATCAACACTTTGAATGTCTAAAGTTATAAAACCTGTTTTAAGCATCCACCAATCAGACTCCTTAAAAAAATAAATGGAAGTCATTCCAATACAACCTGCTTCTACTCCGCTATATTGATTAAATCTATTAACATAACTATTCAGCAGAATTAGCCTTGGAATTGGGCTTATTAAACCTAAAAATAAAAGTATTAATGCCACTACTTTAAATAACTTAGTGTAAAAAGTTAATATTTCAATATAATAAATATAATATTTAGAAGGTTCTTTGTTTTGATTATTATTTTTCATAAATTATTTGGTGAACTTAAGAAGTAATTTATTTAGGAATTAATTTAAACAATATCTGAGCAATCGTACTCTTTTAATGCAAATGGTATTCCAAACCATGTGTGAAGTTTATAGGTAAAAATATAGGGATAGATCTGTTTTGAATTGTTATCTTTTCTTATATTTGCTATACTTACACCAGTAATTGGTAAAACAAAACTGCCCTGATTTATATAGTTTTCGGCATAGTATAAACCAGTACTTGTACATACTCTAAATTCACCTTCATCGTAATTGGCATATCCATTAATTTCATTAAAATTTAATAAAAACCATGGTAAAATTAATCCCGAAATGATTATAATCAGCGGAATTATTCCTAAATAATAGTAATTTTTAAATTTCATAATTCTTTATTTTACATATTTAGAACCCCAATAAGGATAACTAGTATTTCTATTCATAATTTGGTTGGAATAACTAAATGGAATCATAATGAAAGTATTTTTTGGAAAAACACACCAGGTTGACCCGCAGCCTAAAGGAAACTGATAACCCAATTGAGCACTAGATTTAAAAATAGGCTTATTGTGTTGGCCCTTTTCCATTTCTATATAATTTGAGTACCAATAGTTTGACTTAATATCCTTAGCCCAACCTGTTCCAATAGTATAAGTTGGCTCTCCTGGATTGTTTCCGTCTGAATCGCATCTTCCAGTTTGATCTAGTCTTGTATCTAAATAAGCATTGGGCAATGATGATGTAGCATACTTTGGAAGCCAAATACAATCAGGAGTTGGAGTATTCTCTAACTTAAAATATGTTTTACCGTATTGATCAACAGCATCGTTTTTATAATACAAATGAATATCCTGCTCATATGTATCGTTGTACCCAAAGCCTGGGTTTTCCCATAGCATGTAGGAATAATATCCTCTGGTTCCGCTGGCGCTGTTTGAGTATTTTAAGTACATATTGTTGTCGTTTCCACGGTGGGCCCACCAAATTTTTCCTAAGGTTTGGGTTGTGGCTGGTGCATTAATAGTTTCACCTATAGCTCTGTTCCAAGCACCCCAAGTATTTCCGTCTTTGGTACACCCTTGATACATTTGTCTATCTTGTCCATTACCTTTGTGTAGAAGACATAAATTCAAATTAGTTCCATCAAAGAAATTAGTCATGGAAAAAGATTGATCTGAGGTTCTTCCTACATCTCTCCAGCTTGTAAAAGTGTTGCCACCATCTACAGAAAACCTAGTGTACAGGTTATTATACAAACCTCTGTGGCCTTGATATAATCTGCCATTAGAAAAAGCCATGACTGGGGCATCAATAGTCCAACCATCTGTTTGCTGCCAACCTGGAAAATTCCATCCGTCATTAGAACAGGTTTGGTAAATTCCATTATTGGTTCCTCGGTGCATTAAACACAAACTGGTACCCGTAAAGGCCATGGCTGGTGTTGAAGTAGTCAGCCCTCCTAATCTTTTCCAAGGTGTCCACGACCAACTTTGATCGTAATTACCAAGTGTATATCTAATGTAAATTCCACTATCTATACCGTGAATCATTTGATATAGTCTGTTAAAAGCACTGAATATTACTGGCGCACTTGTTGTATCGCCTGTGGCTTCAATCCAGTTAGTAAATTTATCTCCATAAACACTGCAACTAAAGTAAGTTTTAGTAGTATTTAGCCCTGTGTGGCTGGCACACAAACTATCGCGGTGGCCTGTAATTGAATATCCTTTCAAAGTGGATCTATTTAAACTTTGCCACTCATCTGAATCAAAAAAGTATGTTTCACTTTGCTTAGGCACCCATGAAGGTGCTGCACTTTGTGCTTGAACTGAAACTGGAGAAACTAATGAACTTAATCCATCTACAACCTTTGAAATAGTTTGACCAATGGCATCATTACTAGTTTTTAACTTAGTTTCAACCTCGTTTTGATTTGCTTTTTCCTTTCTTTTGATTTCTTGAATTTTCAAACTTTTAACTTTGTTTTTTATTCCTTTTTTCTTAGAATTACTATCATCTTGTTCAAATTTTTTAGCTTTATCCCTGGAAAGAATTATTTTGGATTTAGCAAATTTAGGTTTAGAATTTTTAACTTCAGCAATAGCCTTTGCAATATCTTTTTCATCATATTTCGAAGCAAGCCCAGATTGTTTATTTTTTCTTTCAATATTTTGTTGATTTTCTAAGAAATTAGAACGCGACAAACTGATTTCAGAATCTAGGTTACCAGCGAGAAGTTCTATTTTTGTTCTGCCAATAAATTCGGTTTGAGTAAAACTTCCAAGGGCAAATGAAGACTCTAGGTTAATTTGGGTAAAGTCTAAATTATTAAAAGTAGTTTTGATTTCTTCAGAATTTGTGCCTTCTGGATGTTCTATTTCTAATTCAACTTTATCTTCTTGAGAAATGTTGGTTGAAGGATTACTGGAATTAGCAACATTGTTGGCATTTTTAAGCACCTCGGCGTCAACCTTGTTTACCAATACTAACGAGGAAAAGATACTAATCAAAACCATAACCGTTAGGATTTTAGAATGTTTAGATAATGTTCTGGATAATTTACTAATAGAATTAATCATAATATTTCATGCATTATTTAATAACACCAATTTGTAAAAGGAAAAATGTGTTCACAGATTGGACTTATTGCTAGTCATGCAACAAAACTACACCCCGAAGGGTGCTTTATATGTTTTGGATTGGTAAAGTTTAGTTTATTTTACCGTTTTGGATCCTGAAACAAGTTCAGGATGACCGCGTGTTGGAGTTCAGGATGACCATGTAGCGAACTTACCTAGCTTTCTATCTGTTGGAAAATTTCGATTAGGCGGTTGTATTTTGCCACTCTTTCGCCTCTACATGGTGCTCCTAATTTAATGAATTCGCTTTGGCTTGCTACGGCTAAATCTGCTATGAAAGTGTCGGTGGTTTCTCCGCTTCTGTGGGAAATAATTGTAGCAAATTTGTTACTTCTTGCCAGTTCAATGGTTTGGCAGGTTTGTAAGATTGTTCCAATTTGGTTTGGTTTAATTAAAATGGAATTTCCAGCTTCTTGCTTGAATCCAATTTCTTCTAATCTTTTGGAATTTGTAACAAATAAATCATCGCCTACGATTAGTCTTTTTGCTCCAATTTTCTTGGTTATCATTTGCCAGCCTAAAACATCGTCTTCGGCAAAAGGATCTTCAATAGAAATTAGATTAAACTGCTCAGATAAATCTGCGTATAAATCGGTGAGTTCAGCCCTGGTTAAAGTTTTATCGTCAATAGAATACAAATCTGTTTCAGCGTTATACAATTCGCTTGCTGCAACATCTAAAGCTAAATTGCAATCTAAGGCTGTGTATCCAGCTTTTTCAATCGCTTCATTTAACAAAGCTAGAACTTCGGTGGAAAGTTTAATTGACGGAGCAAATCCTCCTTCGTCGCCTACACCTGTTGCAAATTTTTGTTCTTTTAAAATCTTCTTCAAAGTATGATAAACTTCACTGCTTAATTGAATATCGGTAAGTAAATTCCTGGTGTTTGGAACAATCATGAATTCTTGAATTTGAAGCCCAGTATCAGCATGAGCCCCTCCGTTTACCACATTCGACATCAACCTTGGGAACCTGGATTTAACAGGATAATAAGAAAAATATAATCTGCGTAAATATTGCCAAAGTTCAAGCCCAGCCAAACTTGCAAAGGCCCGGTGAGCAGCCATGGAAACCCCCAAAGCAGCATTAGCCCCAAGGTTGCCAAAGTTTTCTGTTCCATCAAGTTCAATTATAGCTTGATCAATTTCGGAAGCAGTTGCAAAATCTCGGCCATGTAGGCGGTTTAAAATTGTTTCGTTAACATTATTTACTGCCTTTTCAACACCTTTACCGCCAAATTCTTTTCCACCATCCCGTAATTCCAAAGCTTCGTGGCTTCCAGTACTTGCCCCACTTGGAACAGCAGCAATGCCTGTAACTTTTCTGCCATTTTGTTCAACCCCAACAACAACATTTACAGTTGGAAACCCCCTAGAGTCTAAAATCCAGTTTGCTTGAATAAAGTTTAAATATGCCATAAAATTTAATTTGAAGTTGCTGCGTAAAATTTAGGATTAAACTTATTTGACGATGTAAAATCATATTTACTCAGTCTTTCTTTCAGCTTGCTTACTTCTGTATTTACAATTACAGCGACATTATCAGTTTCTCCAGCAATTTTAGATTGTACTTCTAACAAATCTTTATCTTCAAGATCACACCAATATACATCGCAGGTTTGACCGTAGTTTGAGGCTAGACTTAATATAAAGTCATATTCGGATTTTCGGTCTCCATTAACAGTAAATACTGGTTCTCTGGATCCTGATGTTGCTGCTATTCTTTTATGTATTATGGCCATATAAATTAAATGTTGTTTGAAATTTGTTGAAATATTTGTGATGGATTGCTGAAGCCTTGTCTAGCTAAATAGTTTAAAACTTTGGCTTTTTCAGGGTAGCTTAAATCTGTAAAGCTGGCAACCTTATACTTTTCAGCCAATCTTCTAATTGATTCCTTGGAATAAAACTCTTCAAAACTTTCTAACTGGCTGGCCACAATGCTTGCTGGCAGTAAATGTTGCTTTAATTTCATTTCAAAATATCTTTTACCTTTCTTTCCTGAATAAGTTTCAGCAAGATTTGCCGCGTATCTGAAATCATTAACTATATTGTCTGATAGAAGAACAGATAAAGCTTCCTTAATTTCGCTACCTGGATATTTACGCATCATCGCCTTATTAGTTAGCTCTGCAGCAGTATAATCTCGCTTATTCAGCAAGTGCATAAAATATAGTCTAACTTCACCAATCACACCTTAATTTCCTTATAATTATAAGCTATTGTCAATCTAAAATTGCTTGTTATTTCTAGTTAATAATTTAAAAGTTAACTAAAATTGCAGAACAACGGAAATAGACAAAAATATGGTGCTAACCAAGTGATTATAGGAATTATGATTGCCAATATACATTTAAATCCTACGGCTAAGCAGAGTGAAGCTATTAGAATGGATTATTTTAGAGAAAATATTATCCAAGAAATTAAGCAAAGAAAAGCTGGAACAAATTATAAATTGCTAGATATTGGTTGCTCGCAAGATGATTTTTCCACAGATCTTGAGAATTTAGAGGCTTTTGGTCTAGATATTGAGGATTCTAATTTTTATGATAAGGATCATTTTGAAAAAGTTAATTTAGATACAAATAAATTGCCATACAAAGACGAAACTTTCGATTTTATTGTTGCTGGCGAAGTTTTAGAGCATTTAATAAGGCCTTTTGAAACCATTGAAGAAATGGGCCGAGTGTTAAAACCAGGCGGTGTAATGTACATTTCTACCCCTACCCCTCACTGTTTAACTGAAATTGCTAAGGAAATAATTGGTTCAAAGTCTGTGGATGTTCCTAATCAGCATTTAAACCTGTTCGGAAGAACCCATTTGATTGCCTATGTTGAAAAGCAAGGACTTACTTTGGAAAAATACTATCATTATAAATCTTACTGGCCTTTACCTGGAAATAATCACATTATTATCACAAGTTTATACACTCCAGCCTTGTTTGGTTACCAAATTATATACAAATTTAAGAAGATATAATCAGCCGTTTAAAATTGTTTGACAAGTTCAAGAATGGCGGTTTGAAGTTTTTTAGATTGGCTTGAAGAAAGAGACGAAGACAAAGCTATTGCAAGCTCTAGCTCCTTAACTAGATTTAACAAATTGTTTAATTTTTGTTCCTTAAGTGTTTGTTCGCTCTTTATTATTGCCATGGTCTAAAGTAAAACTGTGATATATTTGTAATTTTACAAATTTGCTCACCTATGTTATTATCTTTAAGATAAACAGTTTTGTTAGAGTTTGTCAACTCATGCCTGACTAAACCAATACTATAATTCTATGAAATCTTATACCCAAGCCGATATCGCGAAACGCTGCAATGTAACAAGAGCAACTGTTAATAGATGGGTAGATCTAGCAAAAGAAAAAAAGAATAATTTACAATTAGATTTATCGAATAAAGTAGCCAAAATTTTAGATAATCCTAACAATGATTTAGAATTAAACAGGCTTTCCAGTGAAGCCAAAAAATATAGGAACAGTATTCCTTTAAAAGAAGTTAAAGTTTCAAAAGATTTTTATAGTTTTTTCAACGAAGAAGAAATAGTTGAAATTATTACTGATGTAGAATTTAAAAAAGAAGTAAATCTAAAGTTTGTTTATCGTGACGGAGGCGCAGACAATTGGAATAATTTTTATAACAGTAATATTTCACAAATTAAATCTGATGTACAAGATTTTGTTGAAGAAATTAGCAATTATACTAAGCGAATTTTAAAGATAAATGAAAAAATAAATTTAGTTGACATTGGGCCCGGTAACGGTGAGCCAGTTATTGATTTGGTTAAACCACTAGCAAGTAAGAATCATATACAAAACTACATTATAATTGATATAAGTAACGAAATTATCGAAATTTCTAAAAAAACTTTTAAACTTAATTTCCCTAAAATTGAAATTAAATCGTTTATGATGGACATTGAATATGGCAGGTTTAGAAAAATATTTTTTGAAAATATTACATCCAATTCATCCAATTTAATACTTTTTCTAGGAAATACAATTAGCAATATAGACGATAAAATTCAAACATTAAAAAACATATGCAGAGGGATTGGTGAAGATGACACTTTTGCCATAACTTTTTCTTTAGACAGTGAAAAAAATAGATCCAGCTTAAATTATGTTAAAAATGAAGATTCAGATCAGGCGCACTCATTCTTGCTTCACAAAATGGGGGTTGATACTAAAGAATGTGAAATAGTTGTAGAATTTAATGAGAAAGAAAAGTGTAAAACTAAATCTATTATTCTAGATAAAGACTATTCGATAGAGTTTACATTATTTGGTAAAACTAAACTTATTCAACTGGAAAAAGACGATAGGATTGTTGTTTGGAAGCACTATCTTTCAAGTATGGAAGACTTTATTTCAGATTTACACACAGCAGGTTTTGAGACTTTGGTTACAAGAAAAAGCCAAGATTTAGCTAATGGTTTAGTAATTTGCCAAGCTAAGATAAACTAATTTGTTTAACATTTTACAATTCCCCACTCTTAATTTTAGCAAGCACCCTTCCAATACTAGATAAGGATATTTCCTTAGTGTTATTAATGTAGGAATACTTATCACACAAAACTTTCATTTTCCCCCTACCCATTTTAGGAAATAATTTCTTAACCCTTACTATAAAAAAAATAATTCTAGCATCTAAATTTCTTGAAATATATCTTTCCTCATCGTTTAATTCTTTTCCCAGTAAATAATGCTCTGACCAATAGTAAATACTAGATTTAGACAGTTTATATTGCTGAATGGTTCTAGCTATTCCATGTTTGTGAAAAAACCTAACAACCTCTGTTTTAAACTGTATGGAATAGGTCATATTGTGTATGTTTGATTAATTAATTAATATTTTTTTGACGACTTGAAATAATGTGTATTTAAAATAATAGAAAGTTAGTTGCTACTTAAAACTTTATTCAACCTATTTAAAATATTCTGTCTTTTCTTTTTTGATAAGCCATTAGACAAGTTATATAGCAATTCAAGTTCCTTTATCATTAAAAGAATTTGCTTATATACAGCCTCGTCGTTTATATTTTTTTTGATTGACATAAAAATTGCACCAAATTCCAAATCCAGTTAATTAACAATAATTTATTAACTTAGTCAAGTACTTTCTTCCTCACCCCCTATCATTATATGATTAAATATGTATCAACAAGCGAATTAAACGACAAATATGGCGTTTCAAATGTTACAGTTGCCAAATGGTTATTAGCAGCCTCTAAGAACGAAGTAAACCTTAAATACGATAAAGTAGGAAAAAGAATAAGACTATTAAATACCCCAGAAAACTGGCTTGTTTTAGACACTTTAGGCCAAAAAGCCACCACAAAGAGGCAGAAAATTTATTCCTCAAGAACAACAGTAGATCCAGAATTTTACAATTATTTTTCAAACGACGAATTAACAGAAATTGTAAGGGATTTAGAATATAATAAAAATATTAACTACAAATTCACCTACAAAGGCGAAGGAGCCGACTACTGGGACCAATTCTACCAAGAAAACGACGAGAACGGAACATATCTTACCCCACAAAGAACTAAAGAAAGTTTGGAAAAATATCTACCTATTATAATAGATAAAATGAAAGGTTTTGATGAAGTTAACATTGTTGAAATTGGGCCAGGAAATGCCCAGCCAGTTATCAGTTTTATTAAAAAATTAAAAGCCAAATTGCCTTTAAAAAAGTATATTGGTGTTGATATAAGCCAAGGCTTGTTAGACCAAGCTGTAGAAAATTTAGAAAGTGAAATGGATGATTTAGAATGTATTAAAATAAACAGAGATATAGAAAGAGACAGAGTGGACACTGCTTTTTCCTTCAGTTATAGCCAAAATACCAAAGTAGCTAACATTGTATTACTATTAGGCGGTACTATTTTAAATAGCTATGAAACCAATTCTATTTTGCAGAATATTAGAAGATCTTTAAGCCCTGATGATATTTTATTATTCAGTACCGATATTAGTGCCAACGACAACAATCTAAATTTTGCCTATGTCCATTCACCTGAGGCTTTAGTTCAAGACACTTGGATTCCAAGAGCGGTTGGAATAGAAGTTGATAAATGTGAATTTATCACTGAGTTTGATGTTAATAAAAATCAAAAGGTTGAATATATTTTACTTGATAAAGACTACACTGTAAATTTCGAATATAAAGATTTCAAAAGATCAGTTAATTTAAGTAAAAGAGATAAAATTGTATTGTGGACATATTCAATTACCGATTTAGAAAATGGCATTAAATTATTTAAAGAAACTGGTTTTAATCTACTAGATACCCTAACACTCCCTGACAAAAAACATTTTATGATTGCGGTTCAGAGTAATGGGTAGGTTAAGGATTATTTTCAAGGCTTTGTTCGGATATTAAGTTTTATTAACTTCTTCATAAACAAATTTTTTAGCTTCCTGCTAATTTTTTTCTGCTTTGCCGGTTTCACTAATCATTTCTATCTGGAGACAATTTGTCCCTATGTAATTCTGCCAAATTCTTAGCTATTGTTTAAAGTTTAGAATAAGTAAAATTATACCGATCATTTTGTCTTTATCTTCTGGCCTAGATTCTGCAATTAAAATTGTTAATGTAGCCAAAGTTTCTGGGTTTATCTTACTTCTAAAGTTGTATCCAATTTTTTGCAAAAACCAGACAAATATTTTCCACTGCATCCAAAAAAGCCTGATGATTTTGCTGTATTCTGCTTGAATTTATAGTAAAACCTTCTACAATATGTTGTTTCAAGGTTCTTGTTGCCCACTGGCGGAATTGAATGGCCGTAGAAGAGTTTGTTCTGTATCCAACTGCAAGAATAATATCTAAAGAATAAAACTCCACAGGCTTATCAGAATTTGGATTATGCATTTTTTGCATATTGCTTTTTTTATCTACTTCACCATCTTCAAATATTTTTTTAATATGCCTAGAAATTACTGATTGATCCTTTCCATATAATAAAATTAAATCTGCCTGGCTAGCCCAGATAGTTTCTTTTTTAATATCTTGACGCAATTGTATTGCCCCGTCTTTGGTTTGGAAAATTGCTAATTCGTTATTATTTTCATTCATAAAGTTGGTATTGTTTATTTTAAAACCCGTTTATCGTTTTATTACCATTAAAAATACAGGTGTCAAAATTAAAATGTGACTATAGATTGTACATCAGTCGTTCAAACCTAAAGCTCTACTTTCTAAACTTTTCGCCGCCCCTAACTGACAAAAACATTTTATGTATTACTTGGTTTTTCCTTTTATAATTTTGGTTTGAGATTACAATTTCAGCTGTCGATAAATTGTCGACAACTCAGTAAATTGTTTAAACTTCGAAGGTAATTTTGACAAAACCAAAACTTTTTACAAACTTGGTTACAAATCGACACCTAGTCACGTACCTCCTTCGGGAGGTCAATTTTTTGGAATAACCTATTCACACTTACATTTCCCATCAAAGACTTCATCTGACTTATAGCTATAGAATTAAGTTTTTGAACTCTTTCACTTTGTGTTAGTCCCTGCTTGATAAACTCAGAATTATGAGATTCTAAATTTGCCAGACAAACCAGCTGGTATACATCTGCATAATCTCTCATATTACCTTCTTTTTCTGAATTTTTATCTCTCCACTCAATAGCTGTAAAACCAAACAATGCTTTATTCAAAACATCTGCCTCACTAGCATATACAAATTTTAGATCCTTTTCTGAAAGTTTTGGAATAATATGCTCTTTGATGGCATCGGTGTGTATTTTATAATTTATTTTGGTCAAGTTTCTTTTCAGGTCCCAGCCAAGTTTTAATTTTTCATTTTCTTCGTCTTTAAGCCTTTGAAACTCTTTTATTAGATAAAGTTTAAACATTGGACTAATCCACATGCCAAACTCGAATGCGATGTCTTTATGTGCATATGTGCCTCCATATCTCCCTGCTACTGCACGAATTCCAATTGCATTTGTTTTTTCTACCCACTCTTTCACACTTATTTTATAGCTATTTAGACCTGCCTTGCTGGTAATTGTGGCAAATTCGCCATAATTAAAATTAGAATTGTTCAATTGTTCCCAGGCGCCTAGAAATTCAACTGTATTCCTGTTTCTCAGCCAATCCGAGATAAAAAAATCCCCATCTTTGGATTTAAGTATGTCTGTTAAAGAAATAAAATCACCATCATTTTCTATAAACAGTGTAATTTCGTTCCCTTGAACTTGTATTTTCTTAGTTTTCATAATGCTATTTAAATTATTTTATACACATAGATCCACTAAATATATTACTTCTTATTATTCATAAAAATACAGGTGTCAAAATTAAAATATGACTATAGATTGTACAAAATCCAGTCCAGTTTAAAGTTCCCCACCCTTGATCTTAGAAAGCACCCTTCCAATGCTAGATAAGGAAATTTCCTTGGTGTTATTGATATAGGAATACTTATCACACAACACTTTCATTTTTCCCCTGCCCATTTTAGGAAATAGTTTTTTAACCCTTACTATAGATGTAATTATTCTAGCATCTAAATTTCTTGAAATATATCTTTCCTCTTCGTTTAATTCCTTTCCCAGTAAATAATGCTCTGACCAATAGTAAATACTAGATTTAGAAAGATTATAATTCTGAATTGTTTTGGCTATTCCGTGTTTATGAAAAAATTTAACAACCTCTGTTTTAAACTGTATAGAATAGGTCATAATGAAGTTTTTTGATTTGGATTGATTGATAAAAATTAATTGCTGCCTATTGTTTTTGGTTGTCAGCATTTTTGGATGTTGAACTAAATTGATTGACAAGTTTAAGAATTGCAGTTTGAAGTTGTTTAGATTGGCCTGGCGAAAGAACAGAAGATAAAGCAATCGCTAGCTCTAGTTCCTTAACTAGAAAAAGCAAGTTTTTTAGATCTTGTGTTTTATTTCGTCTTAAACTGACAATTTTATTATTCTTTACCATAAACTGAGAATCACCTACAAAAAAATTTAACTTTTAAAAAAAATTGTAACCTTTTCTTTGGCGGAAGAACATTTAAAAATAAATCCAATGTTGTCAAATATTACTATTCTAATCAGTATTAATTTAACATAAAACTACACCACACATTACCACTTTATGTCATTCTGGACAAAATCTGAGGCAGCCAAAGAATTTCACGTTTCGCCCACCACAATAAACAACTGGATAATAGCAACCGAAAAAAATAAGGTTAATTTAGACATAGCAACAGTAGGAACAAAAACAGTTTTAGTAGAAAGCGAACACAACCGAAAAATTATAAAACAACTAATAGAAAAGGGTAAAAAGCATATTGGCAGAGGTGGCAGAGTGGAGGTGGAGGTTAGTGATAGATTTTATAAAATTTTTAGCCAATCTCAAGCAATTGAAATTATTACTAATCTTGAAAATGATAAGTTAATTCCTCTAAAATATACTTATTTCGATAAAGGTGCAAGTATGTGGGATGATTATATAATTGCAGATTTAAATAACCCTGATTATTCGTATAACAAGAAGGAGGAAATTCTTATTAACTCTACACTTAGTTATTTAGACTTAAAAATTCAGAAATATGATAAAGTAAATATAATTGATATCGGCCCAGGAAATGGCTACATAGCCAAGCCAATTATTAATAAACTAATTGATTTGAAAAAAGATATTAAGTACACAGGAATGGATATAAGCTCGTCCATGCTTGATATTCTTAAGAAGAACTTGGGCCAATGGTATCCAAATTTAAACACTGAATATGTATTAACTGATATAGATTATGATATAATTCGTGATCATTTATTCTTTAACAAACATAATGAAGAAAAATCTTCTTGTAATATTATCTTATTTCTTGGATCTACAATTGGTAATTTTTACGACAGACACAGAGTTTACAAAAACTTTTACGACAGCATGAGTCAGGATGACTTTTTGTGGATTAATAGTGGAATTGAAACCCCAGGCGAAGTTTCTGCTATAAAAAAGCATGCCAAAAAAGATGCAATAGTTGAAGAGTCCAGCTGGATTCCAGAGTTACTAGGAATTGAAGAAGATTTATATGCATTGGAAGTAAATTACAATGAAAAAATTGAAAGTTATGTTCTTTGTTTAAGATTGAATGTAGATTTAGATATTGTTTTTACTCTTCAAACTAAAGAAAAAAGAATTTCTTTAAATAAAGGCGACGATATTATTGTTTGGAATTACCACAGCTATAAATTAGAACAATTCGTTGATGAACTAAATAATGTTGGTTTCAGAATTATCAACCAAGCCTCGTACCCAGACAACTCGGAAGCAATTATTATGTCTGAAAAAGGTAATAATTAGGGTGGTGTTTGGATAATAGGTTGGTATAAATTGTATTGACTCTACATCCCTACCTGACAAAAAACATTTTATGATTGCGGTTCAGAGTAATGGGTAGGTTAAAATTTATTTCCCTGACTTCATTCTGTTATCTAGCCTGCATAACATTTGGCAGTTTTGCGAATTAGTTTTTCCTCCTTCGTGCCAAGGTGTAATATGGTCTGCTTCCATTTCATCCAGTTCGAAGTGTTTTTGGCATTTCACACAAACACCATCCTGTCTTTGGTAAGCTTCTCGTTTCTGTGTGTCTGTAAAAGCCCTAATATTCAAGTATTTCTCATTTCTTGTAAGCACATATTCGTAAATTCCAGGTTTTTTTGATACTTCTTCATCCTGCATCAAGTTACTAATTTCTAATTCCAGCTTTGCTGAATCAAACTGCCCACCTTTAAACTGATTGTATAACAAACCCCATTCTAAGCCTTTCATTTCCCTTCGATATTTTGGAAAGACTACTTTTACCCAGTTAATAACATTTTGAAAATACAACCATAGATCATTGGCGTTAGGATTGTGTTGATTTACCCCCATGTATTCCCTAATTTTAATATTATCACCAGTTTTATTGTCGCTTATCCATTTAATTACTTTTTCCAAATAATCTTGCCTAATTGGAGAGCCTATTAGATAATCACTTCCAAGGTTGAAAGCCGCGCAACCAGTTTTACTAAAATATTTTTTAGCATCGCTTAACCATGTACCAGTGTAAACGGCATTTCTAAGTTCTTGATCGGTAAGTTTTTCGCCCGCAATATTAATCGTTTCAAACCAATCTAGCTTTTCACTGTTTTCACCTTCACAAAAATAAATCATCAATTTGTAGTTTAAAATTTGTTTCTGCTGGTCATCTTGAAGGTTATGGAAACTTAATCCATTCAAAGAAAACTTGCCTGTAACATATTCACAAATACTTATAGTTCTCTGCTGACCGTCTAAAACTTCATAATTGTTATCATCATTTTTTACCCAATACATAACATTTAGCGGAAAATCTTTTTGGATTGTTTCAATCACCGCATTTCGCTGGACCTCTTTATAAACAAATTCTCTCTGATATTTAGGTCTAATATTCAACTTACCTGAATAACCTATAACTCCTTCTTCATCGCTATTTAAATAATTATTTGTAACTTCTTGGATTGTAATTTCGTGTAACTTAATCTGCATAGAATAGAATTTAGGCTGATTAAGTTGATTGATAGATTTTTCCTTTTTGCCAAGTACAAAATAATTTTTGTTTTAAATTACGCTTCTTCCAAGCTATTTTCTGAGCCATTTCCATCGTTTACTACTACTTATCCTACTCTTTTGACGAAAGGATTTTAACTTTGTAACACAAATTTGAAAGTAAAAACTTTTAAACCCCACCAACTCTCTTGTTTCTGATTAAAATACGAGCATAAATACTTGAATACAAATCTCCTGTCTCACAATCTTTAAAGGCTGCTGTTTTGTCTGTTTCCGAGTTATATTTACGATATAAAGTCCCTTTTGCGTTCCAAGTAAACTTACCCGTAGGTTGACCATTTTTATCTAAAATTTCCATTTTTTTATTGCAACTAAAATCAACAGAACCAATAATTCCAAGTGCAATCACTTCAAACTGTTCGGGATTATACTTATCCAAAAAAGTAATTGGAACACCCATTGCACCAGTGTAATCAACCGGTATTTCCTTGGTTTTATCAATATTTATAGCATTATAATTATCGTATTTTGGATACTCTTGTTCATTACCTTTATAAGTTTTATACAAAATGAGGTCTTCGTGTCTTTGAGGATAATCCAAATTAGTTAGCCATAAGCAGTTATTCGTAGATACAATTCTACGACCTGAGTCATCAATTCGTGCTTCAGATCCATACAGTTCATAATGATTCGGAACTATAAAACCTGAAATTCCCCTACCCATGTTAATACCCAACCAAGCTTTATCTTGTTTAATTAAATGAAAAATTTCTTTGTATGTAATAGCATTAATATTGCCAATAACCAAAAACTTTTTATCATATTCCATCAATTGGGATATATACTCTCTAAAAAGACTAAACGGTGGATTGGTGACTACAATGTCTGCTTCTTTCAAAAGTTCTATAACTTCAGGACTTCTAAAGTCTCCATCACCCTTTAGGGGTTTTATACCAATTTGTTCAACGGTTGGTACTCTTCCTCCGTCTTTTTCTCCTTCATACTCCAAATAAATTGCCTGTTCTGATGCATTTTCACTAAAAATATCGGCACTTTGGCTTTTATAACATGTGGTAATAAGCTTTTTAAGGCCTAAAAATTCAAAATTATAACTAAAATAGTGGAAAAAATTACTTACCCGCGGGTCATCGCAGTTGCAAAAAACTGTTTTACCTTTGAAATGTTCCTTATAATGTCCAATTTCCTTTTCAATATCACTAAGCTGAGTATAAAATTCATCATTTTTGGCCTTGCTTGCATTATGTAAGCCCTGATTTGAAGCGTTTCTTTCTGCCATATCTTTTTATGTCTTATTATTGCAAAAAGTTTAGGTGTCAAGATATACATGTGACCACAGATTGTACAATAAAGACGAATACGAATTTTGTTATTTTTAACTTCAGACCAATTTTTAAAACTATCAAGAAAATTCTTATGCAGAATTAACAGCAGTAATTTTAGGTAAATAAATTGCCACAAAAACTATCAATCCATAGAGAATTGTATTAGCGATATATTTTAGGTATTTTTTCACAATATTATTATTCATTCTATAAACCACCCTAATCAGGCATAGTCACACCCTGTGGGTAAACAACAGTTTCTGGACTTGAAGAAGGTTTAAGTGGAGGAAACACTGTAATATTTTCAGGATCAGGGTTTTCTTTAGATAGATCGTATTTTTGAGCAAGAGATACTGCTTCTTTGAAAGGTTTTTTTACTTCAACAATTATGTAATCATCAACCTTAAAATCAAATACATTTTTTCTTGTTAAACTTATTATTTGGATGTAGGTAGATTTTTCAGTGAAAGTGTATACTAATGAATATACAGGGTGAATAACATTGAAACTACTTATTACAATTTCAGCATTCTGATTATCTTTAAAATATCCATTCCACCCCCCTACAATTTTTGTATTTCCATTTCCTGATAGTTTTACTCCATCATTTATTTCATCAATTATATTAGCTTTTGGAGTGGTATAAACTGGAATTATAGCTAACAAAATTGCAGTAATTGTTAGTATAAGTATAGTGCTTGTAAGAATTATTTTATTTTTTGTCATATTCGATAGCTATTTTGAAATAAATATTGTCTGGGGCCTACCACTATTTAACAACCCAAGTGCAGCTGTTAAATCTCCGACACCTGCTCTCCCACCCCCAACTTCAGCGTAGTCAACCCAGTAGGTATATTCTGAGGTGCTGTTTACTTTGTATGAATTTTGAATCACTGGTTTGTTATTTACATTAACAATTTGGTATCTATATGAATAGTCACTTGCATTTTTCATAAACAGACCAATCCTTTCAGAGTTGTAAGAAAAGTTACTGATATTATAGGTACGAGATGTAAAGCTGGCTAACCAATATTCAGTAAGTTCTGTGTCTCTTGGTGTCTTACCAATTAAGTTTATTCTATTGTTTTGTAAATAATATTTATAAAATTAGTAAATTACACTTTGCTACAGTCTGTTGAATCAATAAGATGCTTGTATGGTTCTAGTTTTCCTGGAGAAGTAATTGTTTCCACCATTCGACTTAGAGCTATAAAACTACAATCCAAACTTACTTTCAACAGCTTTTATACAATCGTATTCTTCTTTAGTACCTGGCAAATTCACAACTGAGCACTTATCTCTTTCTGCTCTAAACTCTAGGTTACTATTTACCCCTTGTGCTTTTTTAGTTGAATCAATTTCTTCTTGCGTGGGTTGTTTGTAAACAGTAATATTTTCAGGGTCTGGATTTTCTTTGGAAAGGTCATACTTTTGAGCTATCGCTACTGCTTTCTCATAACTAGTATTATTGAAATAACCTTTTTCAATATTTTTTATCTGCCATGTAAAAATAGAATTTCTTTCGAAATAATACACTGCAAATGAGACAAAACCGTCCTTTGCATTGTAAAGAAATGTTAGTTTTCTTTTCGTTATAATAAATTCATTACTATTAGTAAAAACCATTCCGTAAGATCTATCTTTGACTACATTTAGCAAAGATTTAGGGTTTGGATTAACATCTTTTTCAGATTGAACAAATTCGTAATTTTTATTTATCTCAGAGCTAAAATAACTAATATTAAAGACTGGAAAGATTGCCAGTGCTAGACTAACAACAATTGATGCGACTGTAAGTATAAGTATTGTTAATTTTATTTTATTTTTTAAAATAGGCATATTGATTGATTATCTATAAATTATTAGGCCTTCAGATTCTTTTAAGGCATTTGGGTTAGTTAGAAAATTAGAGCTTTTACTACCCTCTACTCTTCCAACTCTGTAGTTGATTCCTTTATTAGATTGATAAATTACAGGATAGCTGTTTTCAGATTGAATATAGTAAGGTGCTCCAGCGTAATAGTTACTTAGTTGAATTTTATCATTTCCAGAAAAATCCTTAATTGTATTTAGCTGGTTTCTTTCTACTGAGCTAAACTGAAATAAATCATCTCCGCTGTTTCCAAAGTCTTCTAAAACACCGTAACTAATTGTAGGAATATTTTCCCCACCAGTACTACCGTAATTAACAAGCTTGTCTATATAATTTACTTGTAAATAATTAGTGTCAATATTGCCTGATGTTACAAGCCTAGCATTATAGTTATCACTTAATGGAAAGTTATTACTACTAAGATTATTTAAGTCTAAATAATTATTATAAAGTTTTCTTCCCCCAATTAACTGCAAGTAAAGTCTTGTGTTAGCAACATGTTTTGCACCAGGCGTAACTCCGGAAATACCTGGAGAATCTACTAATATTTTTTCGTCAGCAGTTTTAGCTAAAGTTTGATCATCTGCCCCTTCTCCACTCATTACGATAGCTCTACTAAACTGAGCTTTGCCCTGGAAGGAAGATAGCTTTTCATTTGGGTTAACATCATAGTATCCAATACCAAGATTACCTGGCGGAGAAAGTAATGTTAAAGTTTTAGCTCTTCCCATTTCTTCAGATAATTTAGCTGAAAGTAATGAACCAAGTGAGTGTCCAATAATATTTAATTTGTCTTGGTTAGAAAAACCCCAGTCATTTAGCCTTTGTTTGGCCGCTTTAGCTATTGGTCCAGCAAACTTTCCAGAATTGTAAGGTGGGTTACTAGTATCACTTGCACCATTTCTCCAATCTAAAAGTAATACTACGTCATTTGGGTAACTATTATGAATTTGATTTCCAATATCTTTAACCCATCCATCAGTATTGTCTCCTCTGCCGTGCGTTACAACCCAAACTGTTCTATTGTTATCGTAAGTATTTTTATTCCCATAAAGCATTACAAAATTAGAAGAACATTGACTTCCCTGTGAACAATTTGGAACTGTTGCAGGTGAAGTTACATTAAACGGTATTGTAATATCTATACTTGGTTTTTGGTAATAAGCCCACCTACTTCCCCCAGCCACATTGGTAACATTACCCGCTCTATCTGTAACAGCTATTGAAAATTCAATGTTTTGACTACTAGTTATGTTGGATAAATTAATTAAAGCTGAATATTTGTTATCTATGTTATCGTTGTTTTCAAGCCCAAGGAAATATAATTGGTTGTTGTAATAGGCATAGAAAGATACGAAGGCTACACCAGTATTGTTTGTTCCTACATTGTCATTTGCAGTGGCTTCTACTTTAAATTGGCTTCCTGAAATTGTTTGGTAATTAAAGGACGGGCTGTATATTTGGCCTGTTGGAAAGTTTCTGTCTTTGTACTCCCACCTAAAAACCAACTTAGCTTCACCAGTAAATTCCTTATACCTTATTTGAATTAAATGATTCCCTGCAGTTAATTGTTTATCTACTCTGGTTTGGTTGCAGCAACTTAATTGAGAGATTATGTTTTCTCCGTCTATGAATATTTGAATGTTATCATCGGCTTGAGTTATGAAAGTATAGGTAGCTGCTGGGAAGTAATGAAGCTTGGTAAAGTAGCCTGTAAAGTTGTCTGTTGGAAGTTGGTTTAATTGGTTTACATAACTTCCTGAAAAGAGATTTCTTTGATTGTTTAGTTCAAAAGTTACATTTCCATTTCCCCAGTTATCGTCCCAGAAGTCACCTAGTCTTTGTACTGGTTTGAAAGGTATTCCACCATAATAGTTATTAGGATAGAATTCTCCACACCAACTAGTAGTATTAGCATAATCTTTACAAGCTAGTTCCCAAGATAAAGATATTTTAGCACCACCTGTTTTTTCTTGGTAATATACTTCTACTGTATGCCAACCTGCAGATATATCTGCTCTAGCTTCAAAATCCCAAGCTGGGTTTTCCCATTTATCTATGATTAATCTACCATCTATAACCAGTTTCATTCCGTCATCAAATTGAGTGTAGAATTTGTAGAAACCTCCATCGAACCATTGGTGTTTAATAAACTTAGCTGAAAAGTAATTTGAATTTGTTACCCCACCTGGGCCTCCGTTTCCCCAATCTTTGTTAATAAAATCTTTCCTTCCAAGAAAGTCAGGAGATGTATAATAGTTTTCTGAATAAGTCATTATTCCAGTGTAAGGATTAGTGTTGTAATACTGAACACACCAATTATCCCAAGGAAAATCAGGATAAGAACATTCGTTGTAGAGTGGAGTACCTATAATGGCTAGTGGAGTAGCTGTGGCAGTTGTTGGAGTTTGGGCGGCGGCCGTAGGGGAAGGATTTATCCTCCATTTGTGGTTGAAGAAGCATTATTTGCAACCGTAGCGGAGGGCCCCTGCCCTCCATTGGCCATAGGTGCAGGAGTTACATTCTTGGCAATTAAAGTTTGCGTTGGCTGTAGGGGAACGCTCGCCGTTCCATTAGCCCCATTGGGATTTGTCGGATTGGTGTTTGTAGGAATCAAAGGTGGATTGACCGTAGAAGGTGTAGAAGTCGGCGGAGTACCAGGCACCGTAGCGGAGGGCCCCTGCCCTCCATTTGGCGTAGGTGCTGGTGTTGGCGGAGTTACTGGCCCAACAGGCTCAGGCAAAACAGGAGTTGTTGTTGGAGGTGTCGGTGTGGTTGGCGGAGTAGTAGCGGAGACCCCCTGGTCTCCATTTGGCAGAGGCACAGGTGTTGGATCAACTGGTGGGATTACAGGTGGTTCTTCATCATTACATTTTTCTTTA
>Ga0315902_10003927_pt1 | contig 21894 bp, 20 predicted proteins | sample LakEriMetagenome_9_FD_203523 | JGI IMG/M metagenome (GOLD analysis project Ga0315902, IMG submission 203523) | Freshwater fungal communities from buoy surface, Lake Erie, Ohio, United States - Buoy 12 MA117 | ecosystem: Environmental > Aquatic > Freshwater > Lake > Lake biofilm | place: USA... | reverse complement strand
GAGCCATAGTACTTCTTGTTGTAGTTCTCCGGGGTCCAGTCCTCGCCGTTGACGCCGCCCTTGAAGGTGATCTGGGCGTCGGTGACATAGCTTGCCGGGGTGAAGCCGCCGTCCGGCTCAAGGGCGGCGGCGTAGACGAACGGCTTGATGGCCGATCCGGGCTGACGCATCGCCTGGGTCGCGCGGTTGAAGTTGGACAACGAGAAGGAATAGCCGCCGACCATGGCCAGCACCCGGCCCGAGCGGGGCTCCATGGCCACCAGGGCGCCGTTGACCGCCGGAACCTGGCGCAGGCGGTAGCCCGCGCCGCTGGCGGACGGCTCGACGAAGATGAGATCACCGACCTTCAGGCCCTTGCCGGCCTTCGCCCAGGCCACGTCTTCCGCCACCAGGGTCCCGGGGGCGTAGTCCTTGGCGGGCTGAACCCGCACGCCGCCTTCGACGCTCACGACGGCGGCCTGGCGCCAGGCCCGGCGCTCGGCCGGCGCGGCCTTGCGGGCGGCGGCCTTCTCCCAGCCTTCGGCCAGATTCGTCGTGCCCCAGGCCCCGCGCCAGCCATGGCGGCGGTCGTACTTCTCCAGGCCGTCCATCAGCGCCACGCGCGCGGCGGTCTGCAGCCGCGGGTCCAGCGTGGTGCGCATGTAGTAGCCGCCCTCCATGAGGCGGTCGTCGAGCGTCGCCAGCCCCCGGCGGCGCACCTCCTCGACGAAATAGTCGGCGTCCTTGTACTTGGCGCGCGACGGCGCGGCCTGGACCTTGAGGTCCTCGGCCATGGCCGCCTCCGCGGCGGCGCGGCTGACCCAGCCCGACTCGGCCATCTGCCCGAGCACCCAGTTGCGCCGGCCGATGGCGTTCGCCTTGCGGCGGATCGGATGGTAGTTGTCCGGCCCCTTGGTGACGGCGGCCAGATAGGCGCTCTCGGCCAGGGTCAGGTCGCTGGGGGCCTTGCCGAAGTAGTTGTAGGCGGCGGCGCCCACGCCATAAGACCGGTAGCCCAGCCAGATTTCGTTCAGATAGAGCTCAAGGATGCGGTCCTTCGTCAGCGTCTGTTCCAGACGCCGGGCCAGGATGGCTTCCTTCAGCTTGCGGCCGACCGTGGCGTCGCTGGTCAGAAGCACGTTCTTGGCGACCTGCTGGGTGATGGTGGAGCCACCCTCGAGCCGCTTGCCCTGAACGGCGTTGAGCACGTTGTTGGCCATGGCCCGGCTCAGGCCCTGCATGTCGACGCCGCCGTGCTGGAAGAAATTCCGGTCCTCGGCGGCGAGGAAGGCCTGCACCAGCTGCGGCGGGATCTGGTCGTAGGGCACGAAGATCCGGCGCTCGCGCGAGAATTCGCCGATCAGGGTTCCGTCCCAGGCATAGACCCGGGTCGCGGTGGGCGGGTGATAGTCGGCCAGGTCGCCGGCGTCAGGCATGTCGTGGAACAGCCATGCGGCGTAGATCGCCAGCGCGAACCCCGCGACGGCGATGACGCTGAGCGCGGATACGCCGACGATGGCCACCCAGCGCTCGGGCGGCTCATCGAACGGCCAAAGTCGGCGAAGGGCCTTCTCAAGCATGGGGCCTGCTTAGCCTGACTGGCGACGGGCGCCAACGGCCGTGAGCTAGCGGCTGGCAACCTTCGCGTCTCGCGCGAACCAGGCGTCGATGGCGTCGCCCACCGAGTCCATCAACCGGGCCCTGCGGCGGGGGTCGGTCAGGGCGCGCTCGTCCTCGAGATTGTTGATGAAGCCCATCTCCAGCAGCACGGCCGGGACATCCGGCGCCAGAAGGATGGCCAGGTTGGCGTCGCGATGGCTTCGGCGCAGCAGATCGGTCTCGTCGCTGATGTGTTCCAGAAGCATCTCGGCGAAGATGGCCGAGCGGTTGCGGGTCGACCGTTGGGTCAGGTCCAGCAGGATCTCGCTGACCGTGCGGTCCGCGCCAAGGCTGGCCGGCATCAGCCAGTCGTCCTTGCCCAGCACCGAGGCGACCCGGCGCTCGCCCTTCTCCGACAGAGTGTAGACGCTGGCGCCGCGGACATCGGCCGTTGGCCCCGAATCGGCGTGCAGCGAGATGAACAGGTCGGCTTCGGCGGCGCGGGCGATCCTCACCCTGCCATCCAGCGGCACATAGGCGTCGCCGGTCCGGGTCAGCACCACGCGATAGCGGCCGGATTTCTCCAGCCGGGCCTTCAGCGCCATGGCCGCGGCCAGGGTGATGTCCTTCTCGTGGCTGCGGCTTCCGATGGCTCCGGGGTCCCGGCCGCCGTGACCGGCGTCGATGACCACGACCCTTGGCCCCTTGCGCGTCGGAGCACGGGTGACGACGGCCGTCATGGCCCGCGCCGCCGGAGGCCGCAGGGCCGGTCCGGCGCCAGGGCCGGCCTTCAGGTCGATGACATACCGAGAGGCCTTCACCCCGTCGCCGGGGGGCAGCAGAAACCGGCGATGCACCTGGGCGTCGCGGGACAGTTCGAGATTGAGCCGGGCCGAGCCGCCCGCGCGCTCGACATGCCAGCGACGGACCAGTCCCTGGCCCGAGCCCCGCAGGTTGGACGGCGCATCGATCCGCGGCAGGGACACGACAATCCTGCCGTCGGCGCCGTCGGACACCAGTTTGCCGACCACCGAACGGTCAAGATCGACGACAACCCTGGTCTCGATCTGGTCGCCACCCAGCCGGACCTTGAGAAGACCAGGCGCCGGGGCTCCCTGTGCGACGGCGGCGACGCCGAATCCCGACAGAGTCAGACCGGCGAGGACAACGATGCCCTTCCAGCCCGCCAGGAATCCGCCGGCTCTGAACGCCCGCATTCTACAGCCTCAACTCACCGCTTCGCGATAGGCCGGCATTATCGCGTAAGGCGCGTATCGAATTGGTTAAGGCTTCTCAAACGCGGCGCGGCGCTTTCCTTTTGCGTGTGGATGGGGCTAATGTCCCCGCTGCGCGCCGACCTCGCGATGACGAGGAGTCTCCGCGCACGAACTGTAGAGGCCGCGCGTCCGGCCCTCGCCTCGCGGCGATGACGCACCATCCGATCCCGCGCAAATCATTGCGCGACAGGGAACAACCTTATGGGCAGCGCATACGCCCCGGCCTGGCATTCGCCCCTTCGCATCGCCGCTTGCGACGCGTCGGTCGGCCGCGCGGAGCGCGCCTCCACCACAGACCGGCGACCGGGCCAAGGCTCCGCTGCGCGCCGGGGAGACAGATTCAATGACCAAGAAAATGCTTATCGACGCGGCCCACCCCGAAGAAACCCGGGTCGTGGTCGTCGACGGAACCCGAATTGAAGAATTCGACTTCGAAAGCCAGTCCAAGAAACAGCTTCGCGGGAACATCTATCTGGCCAAGGTGACGCGGGTGGAGCCCAGCCTCCAGGCCGCCTTCATCGAGTATGGCGGCAACCGCCACGGCTTCCTGGCCTTCAACGAAATCCACCCCGACTACTATCAGATCCCCCTCGCCGACCGCGAAGCCCTGCTGCGCGCCCAGGCCGAGGAAGATGACGAGCCGGTGTCCAGCCGCGGCCGTTCGCGTAACGCCGCCCCTGTTTCGGAGGGCGACGAGGACGAGGACGACAGCGCCGGCGGTTCGGACGACGAGGACGACGTCGTCGAGGAGGAGCTGGCCCGCCGCCGTCGCCGGCTGATGAAGAACTACAAGATCCAGGACGTGATCCGGCGCCGCCAGATCATGCTGGTCCAGGTCGTCAAGGAAGAGCGCGGCAACAAGGGCGCGGCCCTGACCACCTACCTGTCGCTGGCCGGCCGCTACGGCGTGCTGATGCCCAACACCGCCCGCGGCGGCGGCATCAGCCGCAAGATCACCACCGCGACCGACCGCAGGAAGCTGAAGACCATCGTCCAGAGCCTGGACGTGCCCAAGGGCATGGGCCTGATCGTCCGCACGGCCGGCGCAAAGCGGACCAAGACCGAGATCAAGCGCGACTACGACTACCTGCTGCGCGCCTGGGAGAATATCCGGGAGACAACCCTCCATTCGATCGCGCCCGCGCTGATCTATGAGGAAGAGGATCTGGTCAAACGCACCATCCGCGACCTGTTCGACAAGGACATCGACGCGGTCTGGGTCGAGGGCGAGCGCGGCTACAAGGACGCCCGCGACTTCATGCGCATGCTGATGCCGGCCCACGCAAGGAAGGTTCAGGCCTACCGCGAGGCCACACCCCTGTTCGTCGCCCACAAGGTCGAGGGGCATCTGTCCCAGATCTACACCCCGACCGTGCCGCTCAAGTCCGGCGGCTATCTGGTGATCAACCAGACCGAGGCCCTGGTCGCCATCGACGTCAACTCCGGCAAGTCGACGCGTGAGCGCAACGTCGAGGCCACGGCGCTGAAGACCAACATGGAAGCGGCCGAGGAAGCCGCCCGGCAGCTGCGCCTGCGCGATCTGGCCGGCCTGATCGTCATCGACTTCATCGACATGGATGAGTCGAAGAACAACCGGGCTGTCGAAAAGAAGCTGAAGGACGCCCTCAAGGACGACCGCGCCCGCATCCAGATGGGCAAGATCAGCGGCTTTGGCCTGATGGAGATCAGCCGCCAGCGCCGCCGTTCGGGTGTGCTGGAAGGCACCACCCACGTCTGCGAGCACTGCCAGGGCACCGGCCGCGTGCGGTCGACCGAGTCGGCCGCGCTGGCCGCGCTGCGGGCCGTTGAGCTCGAGGCGCTGCAGGGCGGCGGCGAGGTGACGCTGAAGGTCTCGCCGGCCGTCGGCCTCTACATCCTCAACGAAAAGCGCGGTTACCTGACCCGCGTGCACCAGACCCATCATCTGTTCGTCACGGTGCTGATCGACCAGACGCTGGGCCAGGCCGATCACGAGATCGAGCGCACCGCCAGCGGCGAGCACTCGCTGCATGCGCCTGAAATCTATGTGACGCCGGCCGTCGCCTACGCGCCCGATGACGACGACGACTTCGTTGACGAGATCGAGGAAGACGAAGAGGACGAAGACGAGGACGAGGACGCCGCTTCCGAAGCCGAGGACGAAAACGACGGCGACGACGCTCCGGCCTCCGAGGACGGCGAAGGCGCCGGGGCGCGCGATGAGGCTGATCGCCGTGGCCGGGGCCGCCGCAACCGTCGCCGCCGGGGCGGACGTCGTGACGAGGGGGAACTCGAAGCCTCTGCCGACCTGCCCGAGCGCGAACTCGCCGAGGGCGAGACCGAGACCGAGGAAGAAGCCAACCAGCGTCGTCGCCGGCGCGGTCGCCGCGGCGGTCGCCGCATGCGTGACGACTCGCGGCCGCAGGACGGCTTCTCCTGGACCCGCCCGCGCGTGCCGTTCGGGGATGATCCCTTCGTCTGGCATGACCCGGCGGTCTTGGCCGAGGGCGGCGGCCAGGCCCCGCGCGCCGAGCGCCCTGAACGAACCGAACGCGCGGAGCCAACGCCGGCCCCGGTCGTCGATGCCGCCGGGGAAGAGCGCGGCGAACGCGGCCGTGGTCGCGGACGGGGCAGAGGTCGTGGCCGTGATCGCGGTCCGCGAGCCGAGGCGGTCTCGACCGGTGTCGAGATCGACGCCGTGGCGGATGAGGTGATCGCCGAGGCCGTCGAGGCCTACGATGCTGACGCGCCGGTGGCCGTTGCGGCGCCTGCCGACGACATCTGGGTCGAGCTGCCCGCCACCGACGAGGCTCCCGCCAAGAAGCCGCGCCGGGCGCGCAAGCCCAAGGTCGCCAAGGCCGACGAGGTCGAGGTCGAGGCTGTCGCCGAAACACCGGCCGTCGTCGAAGCCGCTCCGGAACCGGTCGTAGCCGAACCCGAGCCTGAGCCGGCGCCGATCATCGAAGCCGTGGTCGAGGCGGCGCCGGAACCGGTCGCCGTCACGCCCGATCCGGCCGAAATCGTCGCCCCGCCCGAAAAGCCCAAGCGTGGCTGGTGGCGCCGCGGCTGATCGGTGATTACACTTTGAGGTCAAGCGCGGGGGCGCGAACCGGAGAACACCGAGGCATGACCTCCAGCCGGACCAGTTTGCGACCGTTCCGCACCGTCGTCAGCGCGCTTGCGCTGGCGGCGATGACCCTGACCCCGATCGCCCAGGCCTGGGCGCAATCGGGGCGGGGTCCGACGCTGCTGCGAGACACGGAGATCGAGGAAATCCTGCACAGGCAGTCCGACCCGATCTTCGCCGCCGCCGGCCTCAACCCCAAGGATGTCCGTATCCTGCTGGTCGGGGACAACTCGCTGAACGCGTTCGCGACCCAGGGTCAGCAGATGGGGCTGAACACCGGCCTCATTCTCGAGGCCGCCACACCCAACGAGCTCAAGGGCGTCATCGCCCACGAGGCCGGGCATATCGCCGGCGGCCACCCGATCCGATCGGGCGAGCTGACACGGGCCGGGCTGCGGCCGATGCTGCTGACCATGGGACTGGGCCTGCTGGCGATGATGGCCGGGGCGCCGGACGCCGGGGCGATGGTCATGGCCAGCTCCGGTCAGATGGGAACACTCGGCGCCCTGGGCTACAGCCGGGAGCAGGAAAGCCGCGCCGACCAGGCCGCCGTCGGCTTCCTGGAGAAGACAGGCCAGTCGGCGGCCGGACTCGTCGAGTTTTTCGACAAGTTCCGCTACCAGGAGGTCTTCGCCGAGGCCCGGCGCTTCCCCTACTTCCGCAGTCACCCGCTTTCGTCCCAGCGGATCGAGCTGCTGCGCACCCGCGTCACGACCCAGAAGCACTACGCGGTCAAGGACACGCCTGCGGAGATCGCGGAATTCGAGATGATGAAGGCGAAGATCGACGGGTTCATGAACCCGTCGGCGGCCCTGGTCCGGTACAAGGAAAGCGACCCCGGCATCCCGGCCCGCTACGCCCGTTCGATCGCCTACTACCAGTCCAAGGAGCCGGACCGGGCGCTGAAGATCCTCGACGGCCTGCTGCTGGACCAGCCCGAAAATCCCTATTTCTGGGAGCTGAAGGGCCAGATCCTGTTCGACTATGGTCGCATCGCCGAGGCCGAGGCCCCCCAGCGCCGATCCGTGGAGCTGAAGCCGGACGCGCCGCTGCTGCGGATCAACCTTGGCCAGACCCTGGTCAATCTGGACGACCCGAAGAAACGCGACGAGGGCATCGCCGAGCTCAAGCGCGTGACCCTGCTCGAGCACGACAATCCCGAGGCCTGGCGGCTGCTGGCCGTGGCCTATGACCGGCGCGGGGATGAGGGTCTGGCCCGGCTGGCCACCGCCGAACGCTACTACGCCTATGGCGCGCTGAACGAATCCCGCGCCTTCGCCATTCGCGCCCGCCAGTTGCTTGATCGCTCGAGCACCGACTGGGTGCGCGCCACGGATATCGTCATGGCCTCCGACCCCTCCGACCAGGACATGCGCGCCTTGTCGCGCGAGGCCAGCGGCGGCTGAACCTCCAGGATCCCGTACGAATGCGTCTTCTGATCATTTCCGCGCTATCTCTCATGCTCGCTGCCTGCGGCCAGCCGAAGGTCGAGCCGGAATTCGGCGCGAAGGTGCGCGCCTATCTTCTTGAAAACCCGGAAGTCCTCGTCGAGGTGTCACAGGCGCTGGAAGCCAAGCAGCAGGCCGAGCGGGCCGAGAAGGCCAAGGCCAGCGTCGGTCGAAACCGGAACAAGCTGGAGCGCGACGCCCGAGACCATGTCCTCAATCCGGACGGCGATGTCACGGTGGTGCAGTTCTTCGATTACAACTGCGGCTACTGCAAGGTGATCGCCCCCGAGATCCTGGAGATGGCGCGCACCCAGCCGAATGTCCGCTTCGTCTTCAAGGACATGGTGATCTTCGGCGCGGCCAGCGAATACGCCGCGGCCGCCGCCTCCCTGGCCCGGACCCAGGCCCAGTTCTCGTCGATCCACAACGCCCTGATGACCACCAAGCCTCTGAACGACGCCGCCGTGGACCGCATCCTGACGGCGCACGGAATCAGCCCCGCCACGGCGCGGGCGGCCATGGCCGACGCCGGGCGACAGACCTATCTGCGCGATGTGCAGGGCCTGGCTTCGGAAATGGGCATCGACGGCACCCCCGCCTTCGTCGTCGGCGAAAGCGTCGTCCATGGCGCCGACCCCGCGTCCCTCAAGGCCGCAATCGCCGCCGAGTTGCGCCGCAAGAACAAGACGACCTAGGATCGGCCGGGCAAGGCGCCGGTCTCAGATCAGGGTCAGCGAGACCTTCACCAGGTCCTCGCCGGCCCAGCCGGCCCGGGCCGTCGCAAGGTCGCGGGTGGCGAATGACGATTCGCCCAGACTCTCCTCCGCCCTGGCGGCTACGACGAGGCTCAACGGATCGTCCGGCCACCTGGCCAGCACCGCCCTCGCCTGCCCCAGCGCCGGGACAGCCTGCCCCTCGGCCAGAAGCGCGGCGGCCAGGCTGCGGCGCACCGGGTACCACCAGATCGGCGGATCGCCCCCGTCGCCGAACACCTTCTCCTGCCGTTCGGCGGCCTTTCGGAAGTGCTTGCCGGCGAGGGCGTAGCGGCCCTCGATCATCGCCGCCCGGCCCAGCAGGACCTCGCGGGCGATGTAGGCCTGGGTGGCCAGAAGCCTGTCGCCCGCGGGCTTGATGGCGAGCGCCTCGGCGCGAACCCCGGCCGCGTCGCCCTTGCGGGCCAGGGCCTCTCCCCGGCCATAGTGGCGCATGGCGCCCATGAAGGCGTGCTTCGCGGCCGGCGCGGCAATGGCCAGCACCTTGTCCGGGTCCTCGTAACGCCCCCGGGCGAACCAGGCCGAGCCGGCGATCAACTGCATCCAGGGCATGTCTAGCCTTTCGGCCGGCAGACCGGCGAAGCGGTCCGCGATGGTCAGCGCCGCCGACGCCTCGCCCGCCATCATCGCCCCGCCCAGGGCGAAGTGGACGTTGTGGCCGAAGTAGGGAATCTCCCAGTCCGGCTTGTCCCAGCCTGTCTGGCCGATCCAGACGCGGTCCGCCTCGATGGCCGCCAGGTTCGCCAACGCCGCGTCACGGTAGCGGCCGACGCGGTACCATGTGTGGGAGGGCATGTGGATCAGATGGCTGGCCGCCGGAGCCAGACCCCTGAGCCGATCGGCGTAGGGCACGGCCTTGACCGGTACCTCTGCCCACTCGGTGGCGTGAATGTAGAAGTGGATCGCGCCGGTGTGGTCGGGATTTCGGGCCAGCACCGTCTCCAGCAGCCCGACCGCCCGCTTCGCGCCGGCGTCGCTGAAACCGGTCATCTGCGCGTCGGCGGCCAACACGCCGATGGCGTCGTCCGTCGGGTAGCGCGTCACAAGATCCGCAAGGGCCTTGGCCCAGGCCTTCTCGCCCGACGCGTAGCGACGGACGACGGCGGCGATCAGCAGCCGCTCCTTCTCCGGTCCGGCGGTCGCAAGCGCCTGGGCCCGCAACGCATGTTTCAGCGCCGCCTTCTTCTCCGCGCCGCTGATGTCGTAGTTGATCGTCGGCCCGTCGGCCCAGGCCTGACCCCAGGCGCACATGGCGCAGGCCGGGTCGAGCCGCGCCGCCTCCGCGAACGCCGCCTTGGCCGGCGCGTGCTGGAAGGCCTGGGCCAGCCGCAGGCCATGGTCGAACCAGCGCTGGGCCTCGGGGCTGGTCGTGGTGATGACCATGGACCCGTTGCCGTAGCCCGCCAGCATCTTCGGCGGCTCGACCCTGGCGTCCGCGGTCGGCCGGGCGCTGGCCGCCTCGCTGCCGCAGACGGTGGAGATGGCCAGCGGGTCGAGGACCGCCTCGTCGCGCGTCCAGGACGGTCCGGCGAAGAGGACCGCCATCGCCGCCAGGGACGTTCCGAACAACAGCTTGCGACGCATGACGATCCCCTGTGCAGCGATGGACGCTAGCCGCGCGGGGCAGGGTTCACAACCGCCGGCGTCGGCGCGTGACAGAGGGAGAAATCTATCTTAGCGTGTATGACTTCGTTGCAAATACTACGGCTAAGCCGCATACTGTGCGCGATGACGACTTCGAATGGGATGACTCGAAGGCCACCGCCAATCTGGCGCGGCACGGCGTTTCGTTTTTCACCGCTCGCCGGGTCTTCGATGACCCCTTCGCGTTCGAAAGATTGGATGATCGGATGAACTACCGGGAGGATCGATTTGCGACCACCGCTCTCGTCGATGGGAGGTTGCTATCGGTTAGCTGGACAGCGCGCGCGGAGAGGATCCGGATCATCTCCGCGCGCTTCGCGACCGCGCAGGAAAGGCGGCTCTATCATGACCAGGACGTTTAGCCAGACCGCAGACGACCGGCTGCATCCCTCCGACTGGTCGGACGAAGCCATAGAGGCGGCTGCCCGCGATGATCCGGACGCACGGCCACTGACCGCAGAAGACGCGAAGCGGATGCGCTCGACTCCGCGCGTTCGCATCATCCGTCGCGCGCTGAAGCTTTCCCAGGAAGCTTTCGCCGAGCGATTCAAGATCCCCATCGGCACGCTCCGCGACTGGGAACAGGGCCGCAAGGCGCCTGATGCCGCGACACGGGCCTATCTCATCGTTATCGCCCGCGAACCGGAAGCGGTCGCTCGTGCGCTGGCCCCCGCCCCCTAGATAAGCCCGGCCAGCGGCGAGCTCGGGTCGGCGTACATCCGGCGCGGCATCCGGCCGGCGAGGTAGGCTTCGCGGCCCGCGATGACGGCGTGCTTCATGGCCACGGCCATGCGGAGGGGGTCCTTGGCCTCGGCGATGGCGGTGTTCATCAGGATGCCGTCGCAGCCCAGCTCCATGCCGATGGTGGCGTCCGAGGCGGTGCCCACGCCGGCGTCGACCAGCACCGGCACCTTCGCCTGCTCGACGATGAGCCGCAGGTTGACCCTGTTCTGGATGCCCAGGCCCGAACCGATCGGCGCGCCCAGCGGCATGATGGCGGCGGCGCCCGCCTCCTCCAGCTTGCGGCAATAGACGATGTCGTCGGTGCAGTAGACCATCACGTCGAAGCCCTCGGCGACCAGCAGCTTCAGCGCGCGAAGGGTCTCCTCCATGTCCGGATAGAGGGTCTTGGGGTCGCTCAGCACCTCCAGCTTGACCAGCGACCAGCCGCCGGCCTCGCGGGCCAGCCGCAGCGTCCGCACCGCCTCCTCGCCGGTGAAACAGCCGGCGGTGTTGGGCAGGTAGGTAAAGCGGTCGGGCTTCACGAAGTCCATCAGCAGCGGCTGGCTGGGGTCGGAGATGTTCACCCGCCGCACCGCCACGGTGACGATCTCCGCCCCGGCCGCCTCGGCGGCGGCGGCGTTGGTGGCGTAGTCCTTGTACTTCCCCGTGCCGACGATCAGGCGCGAAGTGAAGGTGCGGCCGGCGACGGTCCAGCTGTCGGCGGAGGCGGGCGTGTCGAGGGGGGCGGTCATGGAGAGCGGTTTACGCCGCAGCGGCGGCGGTGGAAAGGTGGATGGCGCGCGTCAGGTCAGGTCGGTGAACGGGTTCCAGGCGACTTCCCACAGGTGCCCGTCCGGGTCGGCGAAATAGCCGGAGTACCCGCCCCAGAAGACATCCCGCGGCGCCTTCACCGCCGTCGCGCCGACGGACACGGCGTGAGAGAAGACCGCGTCCACCTCTTCCTTCGATCCGACATTGTGGGCCAGGGTGACGCCGCTGAAGCCTTGGCCGTCGTCGGCGACGGTCGCATCCTTGGCCAGCTCGCCGCGCGGGAACAGGGACAGCCAGCTGCCCTCGAGCTGGAACATGACGTGCTCCTGGCCCTCGGTGTGGTTGTGCGCCGCAAAGCCGAGGCCTTCGCGGTAGAAGGCGAGCGACTTGGCGAAATCGCGCACGCCGAGCGTCACGATGCTGATCTTCGGTTTCATGGGTGCTCCTCGCGCTGCGAGACTCGACAGTGATGCACGCTGCGCGCCCGTACAATTCGGTTCACGCCGCCTCGTCGTCCCGGCTGAGATCTCCGAACCCGGTCAGCCTGACAGGTTCCAGACCCGGCATCTTCACGATCAGTTCCAGACGGCCTCCGGCGGCCTCGATGTACTGCCGCAGGGTGGAGAGGTAGACGTCCGTGCGCCTCTCCATCTGGGCGACGGCGGGCTGTTTGACGCCCAGCGCTGCGGCGACATAGGCCTGACTGTGGCCGGCCAGCTTGCGAAGGGCGCGCAGTCCCTCGACTTCGGCGATCCGTTCGGCGGTGGCGACCTCGATCCCGGCCCGGCGGGCGGGCGGCAGGCCGGCGAGTATCTCGGCGCGGGTGCGGGCCATGATCAGGTCTCCTGTTCCAGCCAGCGGTCGAGACGCTCGTCGGCTCGCTTGAGCAACGGGCGATAGAACCGATCCCTGGCGACGCCGGACTTGTCACCTCCAACAAGGATGACCGCCCTCCTTCGTGGATCGAACGCGAAAGCGAAGCGCCAGACGCCGTCCGCCGTCCGGATCCGTAGCTCCTTCATGTTTCGATGCTTCGATCCCTTGAGGGTGTCGACATGCGGCCGGCCTAGCGCCGGGCCGAAGCGCTCCAGAAGGCCGGTATCGATCAGCAGAGCGTTCTGCACGGCTTCATCCAGACCGGTGAATTCCGGTTCGAAGGCATCGTGGAAGAGCACGACCCAAGCCATCAGAATATAATCTCTGAGTTATAATTTCAAGGCAGCCCCTGAGCCTCCTGCCGACAGCTCGAAAAAACCCTTATGGGCGCGTTTGTCTTAGATACCATCTATACACGATTTCTCTTCCAGTGGTTCGCATCAAATCTTCTGCACCAAATCTGCACAACAGCGGTTCGCCCCCTGCACCCCTCCCCCGTTGACGCTGCGCATCAGCGGCCGATGATGCTTCCCATGCAACGCTCGATCCTGATCGTCGATGACGACCCTCACATCCGCCAGCTTCTGGCTTTTGCTCTCGCCAAGGCCGGGCTCGCCACGCGCGAGGCCGAGGACGGCGAGGCGGCCCTGGCCGCCGTGGCCCAGCAGCGGCCGGACCTGGTGGTGCTGGACATCAACATGCCCCGGCTCGATGGGCTGGAGGTCTGCCGCCGGCTGCGGGCCCAGGGCGACCTGCCGATCCTGTTCCTGAGCTCGCGCGACGACGAGATCGACCGGGTTCTGGGCATCGAGCTGGGCGCCGACGACTATGTGGTCAAGCCGTTCAGCCCCCGCGAGGTCACCGCCCGCGTCCAGGCCATCCTGCGCCGCGCCGGCGGCGGCAAGGCCGTCGACGCCGAGGCGCCCGCCGCCCCGGTGGTGCGCGGCCGGCTGACCCTGAACCTCGACGGCTGGAGCGCCCTGTGGGACGAGCAGGAGGCGGCGCTGACCGTCACCGAGTTCGGCATCCTGCGGACGCTCGCCGCCGCACCGGCCAAGGTCTTCACCCGCGACGCCATCATCGACCGGCTGCACGGCCCCGGCTTCGCCATCACCGACCGCACCATCGACAGCCACGTCCGCAACCTGCGCGGCAAGTTCACGGCGCTGGGCGGCCATGACGTGATCGAGACCCGGGCCGGGGTCGGCTATCGCCTCGGCGCCTGCACCGGCGCGCGGGCGTGATCGAGCGGCTGAAGGACCTCGTCAAACGCTACTGGCCGCTGATGCGGCTGCGGACCATCTTGCTCATCGTGCTGCTGGTGGTTGCCGCCATGCCGATCGCCGGCATGGTGCTGTTGCGGGTCTACGAGAACACCCTGGTCCGTCAGACCGAGGTCGAGCTGGTCAGCCAGGGCGCGGCCCTGTCGGCGACGGCCCAGGCCCTTTGGCCCGGCGCGGCCCCGCCGCAACGCGCACCGGACAAGGCCGCGCCCGGCTACTACCGCCCCGAAAGCACCGGCATCGACCTGTCGGGCTCTCCGGTCCTGCCGTCGCGTCCGAGGGCGACCTTCACCCCCACGCCGGCCGACCCGGACGCGCTTGCGGTGCTGCCCGCCCTTCGCCCGATCCTCGACGAGACCACCCGCACCACCCTCGCCTCCGTCGTGGTGCTGGACCGCAACGGCCGCGTGGTGCTGGGCCTGGGCGAAGGCCGCAGCCTCGCCGGCCTGCCGGAGGTGAAATCGGCGCTGGCCGGCAAGCCGCTGACGGTGATGCGGCGGCTAGCGGACTACCGTAAACGCTATGACTTCGAGTGGCTGAGCCGCGCCTCGGGCATCCGCCTGCACCACGCCCGGCCCATCGTCGTGAACGGCAAGGTCGAGGGGGTGCTGCTGCTGTCGCGCTCGCCCAGGGCGCTGTTCCGGGGGCTGTACGAGGATCGCGGCAAGTTCCTGTTCGGGCTGGCCGGCATCATCGCCATTCTGGTGGTGCTGTCGGGCCTGGTGTCACGCGGCATCACCCGGCCGATCGAGGCGCTAAGCCGGGCTTCACGGGATGTGGCGTCCGGCGCCGGCGAGGTGCCGACAACGCCACGCACGGCGGCGGTGGAGATCCGCCAGCTGTACGAGGACTTTTCGGTCATGGCCGCCGCCATCGCGCGGCGCTCGCGCTACCTGCGCGACTTCGCCGCCGCGGTCAGTCACGAGTTCAAGACGCCTCTGGCCGGGATCACGGGCGCGGTGGAGCTGCTGCAGGACCATGGCGCGACCATGAAGCCGGAAGACCGCACGCGCTTTCTCGGCAATATCGCCGCCGACAGCGGGCGGCTGAATCAATTGGTCACCCGCCTGCTCGATCTGGCGCGGGCCGATATGGCCAGGCCCGAGGCCGGCGTCGCGGTGGAGGTCGCGCCGTCGGCGCTGCGCGTAGCTGACGCCCTGGGCGGGCGCGGGGTGGCCGTCACCCTGGACCTGCCGGACGGCCTGCCGCGCGTCGCCGCCCCGGAAGCGACGCTGGAGACGGTGCTGACAGTGCTGGTGGAGAACAGTCGTCAGGCCGGCGCGACCGCCGTGACGGTCGCCGCCGCGACGCGGGATGGCCGGGTGGTGCTTGCCGTGACAGACAATGGGCCGGGTGTGGCGGAGGGTGACCGCGAGCGATTGTTCGAGCCCTTCTTCACCAGCCGGCGGGCCGAGGGCGGCACGGGCCTGGGCCTGGCCATCGCCCGGTCGCTGCTGGCCGCCGGCCAGGGCGAGATCCGCTGTGAACCCTCCCCCGTAGGGGCGCGGTTCGTGATCTCGCTGCCGGCGGCGACCGAAGACTAGGACGCGGAGTCGGCGGCGGCCTTGGCGGCGGCCTTGGCGGTGGGCTTGCCGGCGGTCAGCGCGCTGACCGTGACTTCGCCGATCTCGACCTTCACACCCAGGAAGGTCATGCCGCCGTCGAAGCTGATCTCGTTCTGGGCGACCTCGTTGCTGCGCTTGAGCAGCGACGCATCGCTGTGGGTCAGGTGCAGCAGCATGGCCTTGCGCTTGACGCCACGGCCTTCGGCCTCGGCGATGGCGTTGCGCAGTTCGGAAACGGCGTCGCGCTTGCGTGCGGGCGGCGTGTAGCGGCTCAGGGCCGGGGTTGTCTGGTTCATGCAGGTCGCCTTTCTCCCCCGACGCCCCGCGACGCGGGTCGAGTGTCGGGCAGGACGGCGGTCTGGCGAGTCGCCGGCAGGGCTCTCAGCGGAGCGTGCAGCCTTCTAGCACGGAAGGGTCGTTGAGCCGCACACAAACGAAAAACGGGCCGGCGTGAGCCGACCCGTCATCGTCGTTCAACAGGGGGCGTGCGTTACTCGGCCGCGCCCAGTTGACCGGCGGACATCTTGCCGCTGCGCTGGTCGCGCTCGAGCTCGTAGCTGAGCTTCTGGCCTTCATAGATCGAACCGAGCGACGAACGCTCCACCGCCGAGACGTGCACGAACACGTCGCCGCCGCCGGCGTCAGGTTGGATAAAGCCGAAGCCCTTGGTGGCGTTGAACCACTTAACAGTACCGGTAGCCATTGTTTTATTGCCTTGCAGAAAAGTCGGTATCACGGCCCGCGAGATGCGGCCGCACGATCAAAACTCTTGTGAGATGAGAGATTTGCGAGCCGCGTTTGCAGGCCGCTCGCGAAACTGTTCGAGCCAGAACAATTTTGACCCGGCCAGAGGGTCACCAAATACAGCAGGGCGCAAGGCATATTATTTCGGATGATCAGCTCACGACCGAGAACGTCTCGCCGCGACCACCGGCGTCAACGGCTGGAGGGCGCGATCCCCACTGCCCGGTAGAGCGCGTCCGGCTCGAAGACGACGCCGTCCTTCATCACCAGAACACCCTTCCGCAGGTCACCCATGTCCCGGGACGGATCGCCTTCGACCAGCAGCAGGTCGGCCGCCTTGCCCGGCTCGATCGCGCCGAGGCGGTCGTCGGCCTTGACCACCTTCGCGGCGCCGAGCGTGGCGGTGTAGAGCGCCTCGGCGGGGCTGATGCCGGCGGCCACATACAGCTCCAGCTCATGCACGAGCGTCAGGCTGGCCGCACCGCCGTCGGTCCCGGCGACGATGGGCACGCCAGCGCCGTGCAGCAGCTTCAGGAACTGGCCAATCCGCGCCCAGGACTGCACGAAGCGCGCAAGCTCCTCCTCGGTCCTTGCGAAGCCGGAACCGGCGATCCCGCGGCGCACGACCGGCGGCAGGCGGTCGGCGACGCTGGCCAGACTCGGCGAGGGAACGCCGCGCCGACCGGTCAGGGCGTCCTCCATGGCGGCCATGGTCGGATCAAGCGTCGTGCCCCGCGTCCGCAGCAGGCGCACGAAAGCATTCACCTCCGGCGAGGTCAGGTCCAGCGACGCCCCCTGCTCCCCCACGGCGGTGAACCGCACCGGGCTGTTGGTCTTCGCGGCGACGTCGGGGCCGAGAAAGTTGAGGATCCAGAAGTTGGCGTGCTGGACTTCGTCGTAGCCGGCCAGGACGGCCTCTTCCATCGTCATGCCGGCCGGCACATGGCCGCTGACGCGCAGGCCGCGTTTCTTCGCCTCCTCGATCAGGACCGGCACCAGCTCGGGTTTGATCGAGCTGTAGAGTTTCACCTGCGGATAACCCCGGTCGGCCCAGTCGGCGACGACGCGGCGGGCCTCCTCGGGCGTGTCGACCAGCGCCTTGGTCGGGCCGGCCAGCGGCCCCTTGCCGTCAATGATGCCGGCCATGAACACGCGCGGACCGATCAGTTCGCCCTTGTCATAGGCGGCCTTGCGGGCGGCGAGGTCGTCGGGGTCGTTGGCCAGGTCCCGGACGCTGGTCACCCCGGTGGCGATGTCGATCAGCCCGCCGGAGTCGCGCGAGAGATGGACGTGCATGTCGAAGAGGCCCGGAACCAGGGTCCTGCCCCGGCCATCAAACACCTCGGCTCCCGCCGGGATCCTCGTGGAGCCTGACCGGCCCACCGCCGCGATGACGCCGTCTCGGACAATCACCGTCATGTCCGGCCTGAAGACCCGCGCCCTGGCGTCGAAAAGGCGAACACCCTTGAAGGCGACCACGCCCGCCGGCTTGCGGCCCAGCGTCGCCGCAAGCGCCACGGCGCGGACACGGATGATCTCGTCCTGCGCCTTGATCAGCTCGGGGATGACGGCCACCAGATCCTTGCGGGCCACCGAGACCCAGCTGCTGACCTCGGCGAGCAGTTCGACGTCGTTGTCGAGCCAGACGGGCCGGGCGTCGTAGCCGAGGCCGGAGATCAGGTAGAGCGTGGCCTGGACCGGGCCTTCGGCGCCCTGGACCGTGCGTTCGGCCGCCTTTTCGATGCGGGCCTTGCCGCCCGGCAGCAGGGCCAGTTCACCGCCCGGCGCCTTCAGAAGGGCGCGCGCCAGGGCCGCGCCCACCTCCGGATCCGCCTCGTTGGCGAGATAGAAGGCCTCGGCCGAACCCCTGCCGGCATCCGCTTCGCTCTTCCAGGTGATGACATCGCCCGTGCGGCTGGCCCGCTCGGCGACGGCGGTCTTGTAGTAGCTGACCCCGTCGACCGACAGCAGGACGGGCAGGCCGTCGGCGTCGACGCGCATCTGCGTCTTCGTCTCGGGGCCGCGACCGCGATCGACAAAGCTGAACTCGCTCTCGCGCAGTCCGGTCCGGTCGGTGCGCACCGTCATCGCCCCGCGCTCCTGCCCGGCGATGAAGATGGTGTAGTCGCCATCGGCGAAGGCGGGACCCGCCAGCAGACCCAGGAAAACGGCGCTGGCCAGCACCGCGCTACGAACGGAACGGACGACGTAAGCGTGGCGCATGAACCTCTCCTGGAGACACCACGGCTGTTTCAGCTTGCTTTTCGGTCGGCGCCTAGAGGCCCCGTGTTCCGGGTGCAGGCCGGGATCCGTTGTTCAAGCTCTCGATCCGCCGCGCGGCGGCCGATGCCGCGGCCCGTGGCGTGGACCCCGGCCTGCGCCGGGGAAGCGGAGACGGAGTCAGCCTCCCCCGATGAAGGTCACGATCTCGAAGCGGTCGCCCTCGTGCACCGGGGTCGCCGCATGCAGGCCGCGGGGCACGATCTCGAGGTTGCGCTCGACGGCCACCTTTCGGGTCTCAAGCCCGAGGGCCGCGACCAGATCGGCCACGGTGGGAGCGTTCTCGACGTCCCTCTGCTCGCCATTGACGAAGATGCGCATGGTCCCGCGCTTGTGACCCCGGCCAAGCAAAGATACAAGGGCCGCGAAACGACGGCGGGGCCGAATGGGCAAACCCATCCATGTGCTGAGCGGGCCGAACCTCAACCTGTTGGGGACCCGCGAGCCGGAAATCTACGGACGCGATACGCTGGCCGATATTCAGGCGCGGTGCGAAGCCCGCGCCGCGACGCTGGGCCATGCCATCCTGTTCCGGCAGTCCAACCATGAGGGCCAGCTGATCGACTGGGTGCAGGAGGCCCGCATCGAGGCCAGCGCCCTGATCATCAATCCCGCGGGCTATGGTCACACCTCCGTGGCCCTTCTCGACGCGCTCAAGACTCTCGCTATACCGATCATCGAATGCCACCTGTCGAACCCGGCCGCGCGCGAGGCGTTTCGTCGGGAGACCTTTGTTTCACTCGCCGCCACCGGGGTCATCTCTGGCTTCGGGGCCGCAAGCTACGAACTGGCGGTGGAAGCCGCCTCCGGCCTGATTGGCGCCCGCGCCTCGGCCTGACCTGAAAACCCTAAGGTAGACGCTTCATGACAACGCCCAAGGCCGCTCCCGAGTCCGGCGACGCCAACACCATCGACACCAAGGTGGTTCGCAAACTCGCCGACATCCTGAAAGACACCGGCCTCACCGAAATCGAGGTCGAGACCGGCGGCCTGAAGATCCGCGTCGCACGGGAGCTGACCGCCGCCGCTCCGGCCGCCGTCTATCAGACCGTGGCTTCGGCCCCGGCACCGGCCGCGCCGGCCGCCGCCCCGGTCGCCGCCGCGCCTGTCGCGGAGGCGGTTCCGGCCGCCGCCGCCGGCGACAAGGTCAAGTCGCCGATGGTCGGCACCGTCTATCTGTCGTCGCAGCCCGGCGCGGACACCTTCGTGAAGGTCGGACAGTCGGTCGCCGAGGGCCAGACCCTGCTGATCGTCGAAGCCATGAAGACCATGAACCCGATACCCTCGCCGCGCGCCGGCAAGATCGTCGAGATCCTGGTGTCTGACGCCCAGCCCGTCGAGTTCGGCGAGCCCCTCGTCATTATCGAATAGGCCCCGCCGTGTTCGACAAGATCCTGATCGCCAACCGCGGCGAAATCGCCCTGCGGGTTCACCGCGCCTGCAAGGAGATGGGCATCGCCACCGTGGCGGTCCATTCCGAGGCCGACGCCAACGGCATGTGGGTCCGCCTCGCCGACGAGAGCGTCTGCATCGGCCCGGCTCCGGCCGCCAAGAGCTACCTGAACATCCCCTCGATCATCGCCGCCTGCGAGATCACCGGGGCCCAGGCGGTTCACCCCGGCTACGGCTTCCTGTCGGAGAACGCCCGCTTCGCCGAGATCGTGAACGCCCACGGCTTCACCTTCATCGGCCCCAAGCCGGAGCATATCCGGATGATGGGCGACAAGATCACCGCCAAACAGGCCGTCAAGGACGCCGGCATCCCGGTCGTTCCCGGTTCCGACGGCGGCGTGACCACCGAGGAGGAGGCCTTCGAGGCCGCGGCAAAGATCGGCTTTCCCGTCCTGATCAAAGCCGCCGCCGGCGGCGGCGGGCGCGGCATGAAGGTCGCGGCCACCCAGGAGGACCTCTATGAGGCCGTCTCCACCGCCCGGTCGGAGGCCCGCGCGGCCTTCGGCGACGACACCGTCTATATGGAGCGCTACCTCCAGACCCCGCGCCACATCGAGTTGCAGGTCGTGGCCGACAGCCATGGCAACGTGGTGCACCTGGGCGAACGCGACTGCTCGCTGCAGCGCCGTCACCAGAAGGTGCTGGAGGAAGCCCCCTCCCCGGCCCTCAGCGCGGCGGAACGCGCCGCCATTGGCAAGGTCGTCGTCGATGCGATCCGCGCCATCGGCTACCTGGGCGTCGGGACCATCGAGTTCCTGTGGGAGAACGGCGAGTTCTTCTTCATCGAGATGAACACCCGCCTGCAGGTCGAGCACCCGGTCACCGAGGCCATCACCGGCATCGACCTGGTCCGCGAGCAGATCCGAATCGCCGCCGGTCTGCCGCTCAGCTTCACCCAGGCGGACGTCACCTTCGAAGGCCACGCCATCGAATGCCGGATCAACGCCGAGAACGCCCGCACCTTCACGCCCTCGCCCGGCACCATCACCGGCTTCCACGCCCCCGGCGGCCTGGGCGTGCGGCTCGATAGCGCCCTCTACGACGGCTATTCGATCCCGCCCTACTACGACAGCCTGATCGGCAAGCTGATCGTCCACGGCCGCGACCGCGCCGAATGCATCGCCCGCACCCAGCGCTGCCTGAACGAGATGGTGGTCAGCGGCGTGGAGACGACCATTCCGCTGTTCCAGGACCTTCTGCAGCAGGAAGACATCCGCAAGGGCGACTACAACATCCACTGGCTGGAAAAGTGGATCAAGGCGCAGGGGTAAGGTCGGACAGGCTCTCCCCTTGGGAGAGCTGTCATGGCGGAGCCATGACTGAGAGGGAGGCGCGGCGGCTGGGCGTTCTGCCCCTGGCGCGTCCCTCTCCGACCCGGCTCCGCCGGGCCACCTCTCCCACGGGGAGAGGATGAGCGCCGCTCCCTCTGCTACAACACACCCCATGGCCCACGACATCTTCGACTTGGAGGAACTGCTCGCCTGCTACCGGCGGGGCGTGTTTCCGATGGCGGATGCGCGGGATGACGACCGGGTCTTCCTGATCGACCCGCAGCGGCGCGGCGTGATCCCGCTGGACGACTTCCATGTCTCGAAAAGGCTGGCGCGAACCGTGCGGTCCGCCCGGTTCTCGGTGACCGTCGACACAGACTTCCACGGCGTGCTCGAGGCCTGCGCGGAGGCGGTTCCCGGCCGGACAGAGACCTGGATCAACCATCCCATCCAGCGGATGTACGAGGCCCTGCATCGCCAGGGCCGGGCCCACAGCCTCGAGGTGCGTCTGGACGGCGTGCTGGCCGGCGGACTCTACGGCGTATCGCTGGGCGGCGCCTTCTTCGGCGAGAGCATGTTCAGCCGGGCGCGGGACGCGTCGAAGGTGGCGCTGGTCCACCTCGTCGCGCGGCTGATCGCCGGCGGTTACCGCCTGCTGGACACCCAGTTCATCACCGAGCACCTGACACAGTTCGGAACGGTCGAGATCGGACGGCAGGTCTATCGCCGGCGCCTCGACGAGGCGCTGGCGGTCGACGCGGACTTCTACCGCTTCGCCGGGACCGGGGCGGACGCCCTGCAGGAGATCAGCCAGGCGTCGTAGACCGGGTGCTGCAGCGGGTTGAGGCCCGGCGAGGACGCGAACATCCAGCCGCGGAACACCTGACGCGGGGCCGGCGCCGCCCGGCCGGGCGCGGCCCTGGGCTGGGAATCCACGGTCATGTAGACGGCCGAGTCGGGCTGCTCCTCATCCGCGGCCGTGGTCTCGCAGGCGCGCACCGTGATGATCAGCGTCTTGTAGCGGATCGGCTGGCCGACCGGAGCCTCGAACTTGAGGGTTTCGGCGGTCACCTTGTCGATGGCCTGGATGATCGCCGCGCCGC
>Ga0315902_10003926_pt1 | contig 21913 bp, 17 predicted proteins | sample LakEriMetagenome_9_FD_203523 | JGI IMG/M metagenome (GOLD analysis project Ga0315902, IMG submission 203523) | Freshwater fungal communities from buoy surface, Lake Erie, Ohio, United States - Buoy 12 MA117 | ecosystem: Environmental > Aquatic > Freshwater > Lake > Lake biofilm | place: USA... | reverse complement strand
AGCGAACAGGAAAGTCAATGAAATCAACGGTCTACCCAGACCACCCCCGCGCCAGTGCTAGCTTTGCGTACCGTCACTTATTGCACTGAAAACGAGGAGACCCCGAGGTGGTCGCAGCGCTCGAGCAAGCGCTCATGCGGCATATCGGCCCGCTGGCCCGTCTGTTGGTAGAGCGCGCCCTGGCGCGGGCACGCAGTCCGCAGCAGCTGCCGCCGGCGCTGGCCGCGCACATCGAACACCCCGCGTCGCGCGAGGCGTTTGTGCAAGAGGCTCAGCGCATCGTGGACGAGGGGCCCGAGGCCAGCCTCAAGCCAGCAGACGACCCGCCTCGACGGTGATGCGGCGATCGCAGCGCTGCGCGATGCCGCGGTCATGCGTGACCAGCACCAGCGTCGTGCCCTGCTCGCGGTTCAGATCCAGCATCAGCTGCATCACGGTCTCACCGGTGGCGAAGTCCAGGCTGCCGGTGGGCTCATCGGCCAGCAGCACCGCCGGTCGCACCACGAAGGCGCGCGCCAGCGCCACGCGCTGCTGCTCGCCACCCGACAGCACCTTGGGGTAATGGCCCAAACGCTGTCCCAGCCCAACCCGCATCAGCATCTCGGTAGCGGCCTGGCGCGCGTCGCGCCGGCCGGCGAGCTCCAGCGGCAGCATCACGTTCTCGAGCGCGGTGAGGTTGGCCATCAGCTGAAAGCTTTGAAACACAAACCCAATTTTTTGGGCACGCAATTCGGCGCGCGCGTCTTCATCCAGCGCGAACAGGTCCTGGCCGGCCAGGCGCACCGTGCCGCGCGTGGGCGTGTCCAGTCCGGCAATGAGGGACAGCAAGGTGCTCTTGCCCGAGCCCGAGGCGCCGACGATGGCCACGGTCTCCCGCGGCGCGAGGGTGAAATCGATATCGCGCAGAATATCGAGCGTGCCGGTCGAGTCGGTGACGGATTTGTAGACGTGCTCGACGGCGATGATGGGATCAGACATGCAGGGCTTCGGGTGCAATCGCAGGAAGTGGGTGGTGGCGGTCGCCTTGGCGGCGCTGGCCGGATCCGCCGCGGCCGCCTCGCCCGTGTTGCTCGTGGTGGGCGATTCGCTCAGCGCGGAGTATGGCCTCAAACGGGGCACCGGGTGGGTCAGCCTGCTGGAAGCCCGTCTGGCGCAGGAGAAATCGCCGGTGCGCGTGGTCAACGCCAGCATCAGCGGCGAGACCACCTCGGGCGGCCGATCCCGTTTGCCCGCTTTACTGACCCAACACCAGCCGCGTTATGTGGTGATTGAATTGGGCGGCAACGACGCCCTGCGCGGCCTGCCCCTGGCGATGACGCGCGACAACCTCGGCTGGATGACCCAGGCCGCTCGCCAGGCCGGCGCCCGCGTGCTGCTGGTGGGCATGCAGCTGCCCCCGAACTATGGGCGCGACTACGGCGAGCGCTTCTCCGAGCTGTTCGTGCAAGTGGCCCGCCAGCACCAGAGCGCCGTGGTGCCCTTTTTCCTTGAGGGGTTTGCCGCCAAGCCCGATGCCACCCGTTACTTTCAGCCCGATCGCATCCATCCCACCGAGGAGGCGCAGCCGCTGATGCTCGCCACCGTGTGGCCCGAAATCCGCAAGCTGCTCGCCCTGCGCTGAGTCGCCTGTTGCCCGCCCCTTGCCCTCGTGACTGTCCAAACCCTCTGCGCCGCCGACGCCATTGCGCGCCTGCAGGATTTCAGCGCCATCATCGACGCGCGCAGCGAAGCTGAACACGCCGAAGACCACCTGCCTGGCGCCGTCAACTGGCCTTCGCTGACCAACGAAGAGCGCCACGAGATCGGCACGCTGTACAAGCAGGTCAGCCCCTTCGAAGCCAAGAAACGCGGCGCAGCCAAGGTCGCCGCCAACATTGCCCGCCACATCGAACGCGAGGTGCTGGACAAGCCCCGCGAGTGGCGGCCGCTGGTCTATTGCTGGCGCGGCGGCAAGCGCAGTGGCTCGCTGGCGCTGATCCTGGACCAGATCGGTTTTCGTGTGCACCTGATCGAGGGCGGCTACAAGGCCTTTCGCAGCGCCGTGCTGGCCGAGATCGCGCCGCAGGTGGCCCGGCTGCAGTTTCGTGTGGTGTGTGGCCCCACCGGCTCGGGCAAGACGCGGCTGCTGCAGGCCTTGCAGGCCCGCGGCGCTCAGGTGCTGGACCTCGAGGGCCTGGCCAACCACCGCAGCTCGGTGCTGGGCCTGGTGCCCGGTCAGCAGCAGCCCAGCCAGAAGCATTTCGACACCCGGGTCTGGGATGCGCTGCGCCACTTCGATCCGGCCCGGCCCGTGTTTGTCGAGAGCGAAAGCAAGAAGGTCGGCAACGTCACCGTGCCCGAGGCCCTGATCCTGGCCATGCGCGCCAGCCCCTGCCTGAACCTGCAGCTCGATGACGAAGAACGGGTGGCGCTGCTGCTGGAGGACTACGACTGGTTCGTCCATCAGCCCGAGTTTTTCTGCGAGCGCCTGGCGGCGCTGACCGAGCTGCGCGGCAAAGAGGTGGTGCAAGGCTGGCAGGCGCATGTGCGCGCCGGTCGCACACCCGAGGTCGTTCGCGAGTTGCTCGTGCGTCACTACGACCCGATGTATGCGGCCTCGATCCAGCGCAACTTCAAGCAGTGGGGCCAGGCGACGCCCATCCGTGCGAGCGATCGGTCAGCCGATGCGATGGACGTGCTGGCCGTGCAGCTGGCGGGCTGATCAGGCCCTCGCCTTCCTCACAGACTGGGCGCCCCGCCCTCGCGCGTCGACGGGGCAGAAGATCCCCGTCGAGCCGCCTCCAACAACGCGTGCGCGTTGACCGGCGCGCAGCGACCCTCGAAGGTGAGCGGGGCCTGCGTCACCCCCATCAGGCGCGCCAGCTTGCCGGCATGGGCCTCGAAGCTGCTGTAGCTCAGGACCGTTTGGCGGGTGTCGTCGCTCAGGACCACGTGTTTGCGCTGCGACACCGGCAGCGTCAGGCCCGACACTGGCTCGGGCGGCAAGACCGTTAGATGCACGCGGTGACCGGGCGCCAGGCCGGCTTGCATCTGCACGGCAGTTTGCTCGCGACACAGGGCATCAAATTGCGGCTTGGCCAGCAGCTCGTCGATCAGCGGCAGGGGCAGCAGGGCCACCAGGGCCAAGGCCTTGATCTCCCATCGCAGGGCCCGGGTGAGTCCACCCGCTGCGCTGCGTTGCGCCACGCCTTCGCCGAGGCGATGGGCGGCCCAGAGACTGATCACGGCCCAGCCCACAAGCAGCAGCGGCAGCACGAACGAAACCATCAGCCAGACGCCTTTCCAAGGGGGAAGGCGAGGATGCTAGGAGCGGCTGGAGCCCTGGGGCTAACGGTGGGCTGACTGGATCGCGAATCAACGCGGCTTGCGCGGCGCGGGCCGAGGCTTGGCGCTCCCGGTCACGCGCGGCGGCAGGCCTGTGTGCTGCGTCAGCAGCTTGCCGCGCTGAGGCTGTCCGCCCGGCGTGGAGTTCTTGCGTCGCGCGCTCTGGTAGCTGCCATCGACCACCGGCTGGTAGCTCGGGATCAGGTGGTGCTTGCCGTTGCCGATCAGGTCGGCACGGCCCAGGGTCTTGAGCGCCTCGCGCAGCAGCGGCCAGTTGTTCGGGTCGTGATAGCGCAAGAAGGCCTTGTGCAGGCGACGGCGCTTTTCGCCGCGCACGATGTCGACCGCGTCGTCCTCGTGCAAAGTGCGGTGGATCTTGCGCAAGGTGTTGCGCCCGCTGTGGTACATCGCAGTGGCCGTGGCCATGGGGCTGGGGTAGAAGGTCTGCACCTGGTCAGCGCGAAAGCCGTTCTTCTTGAGCCACAGGGCCAGGTTCATCATGTCTTCGTCGCGCGTGCCGGGGTGGGCGGCGATGAAGTACGGGATCAGGTACTGCTTCTTGCCCGCCTCGGCCGAGAACTTGTCGAACATCTGCTTGAAGCGGTCGTAGCTGCCGATGCCCGGCTTCATCATCTTGGTCAGTGGGCCCTGCTCGGTGTGCTCGGGCGCGATCTTCAGGTAGCCGCCCACATGGTGCTGCACCAGCTCCTTGACGTATTCGGGCGATTGCACCGCCAGGTCATAGCGCAGACCGGAGCCAATCAGGATCTTCTTGATGCCCTTGAGGCCGCGCGCGCGCCGGTACATCCGGATCAGGGCGCTGTGGTCGGTGTTGAGGTTGGGGCAGATACCGGGGTAGACGCAGGAGGGCTTGCGGCAGGCGGCCTCGATCTCGGGCGACTTGCAGCCGATGCGGTACATGTTGGCGGTAGGCCCACCCAGGTCGGAGATGATGCCGGTAAAGCCCGTGACCTTGTCGCGGATGTCCTCGATCTCCTGGATCACCGAGTCTTCGGATCGGCTTTGGATGATGCGGCCTTCGTGCTCGGTGATCGAGCAGAAGGTGCAGCCGCCAAAGCATCCGCGCATGATGTTCACGCTAAAGCGGATCATCTCCCAGGCCGGGATCTTGGTGGCGCCGTCGTGGCCGCCGTGTTCGTCGGCGTACTGCGGGTGCGGGCTGCGCGCATACGGCAGGCCGAACACATGGTCCATCTCGGAGGTGGTCAGCGGAATCGGCGGCGGCGTGACCCACACATCGCGGTCTCCGTGGGCCTGCACCAGCGCGCGGGCGTTCCCGGGGTTGGTCTCCAGGTGAAGCACACGATTGGCGTGGGCATAGAGCACCGGATCGGACTTGACCTGCTCATAGGACGGCAGGCGGATCACGGTCAGATCGCGTGGCGGCAGGCGACGCTTGGCGGCCAGGCCGTGATTGGGCATGAAGGTCAGGGGCTGCGCCTTGGTCACGGGCGCGCTTGCATCCACAGCGCCCTCCCCCTCTTCCTTCGCGCAGGTCTGACCCTGGGCCTTGGCCTGATCGGCCGTCGTCAAGTAGGGGTTGATGTGGTCTTCGACACGTCCGGGTTGATCGACCTCGGTCGAATCGATCTCGAACCAGCCCTCCGGCGTCTCGCGCCGGATGAAGGCGGTGCCGCGCACATCGGTGATTTGGCTGACGGGCTCGCGCGCCGCCAGCCGGTGTGCGATCTCGATGATGGCGCGTTCGGCGTTGCCATACAGCAGCAGGTCGCACTTGGCATCGACCAGGATGGAGCGGCGCACCTTGTCCGACCAGTAGTCGTAATGTGCGATACGGCGCAGGCTGCCTTCGATGCCGCCCATGATGATCGGCACATCGTTCCAGGCCTCGCGGCAACGCTGCGAATACACCAGCGAGGCACGGTCAGGGCGTTTGCCGCCCACATCACCGGGCGTGTAGGCGTCGTCGCTTCGGATCTTGCGGTCGGCGGTGTACCGGTTGATCATCGAATCCATATTGCCCGCCGTCACCCCGAAAAAGACATTGGGCTTGCCCAGGGCCTTGAACGGCTCGGCGCTTTGCCAATCGGGCTGAGCGATGATGCCCACCCGAAATCCCTGGGCCTCCAGCGTGCGGCCGATCACGGCCATGCCGAAGCTGGGGTGGTCGACATAGGCGTCGCCGGTAACCAGGATGATGTCGCAGCTGTCCCAACCGAGCTTGTCCATCTCCGCGCGCGACATCGGCAGGAAAGGCGCCGCACCAAAGCGCGACGCCCAGTACTTGCGGTAACTGGTGATCGGTTTGGCCGCGCGGGCAAACTGGGAGACGTCGAGGGGGGCGTTCATGCAGGGGGGGGTGGGCGCGTGCGCCACCCTAGATTGTAGGGTCGGGCCCCTTTCCCTCCCGGCGGAAGGGAAAGGACCTAGCGCCACAGAGATGGTGGTGGCTTCAGGCCTCTGCTAGAGTGCCCCGACCCTTTCCTTCGAGGCGCCGGAACGCCCCGGCGCGCCTAACCTGGAGTGCGCGTGGGAGACCCCATCGTTTTGTTTTTCCTGCTTGGCGTGTTTGCTCGCCTGGTGCGCAGCGACCTGCGTCTGCCCGAAGGCCTGTATGACATCCTGGCGTTCTACCTGCTGCTGGCAATCGGCCTGAAGGGCGGCGTCGAGCTCAGTCGCCAGCCCCTGGCCGATGTCGCGCCCCAGGTCGCAGCCTGTATCGGGCTGGGCCTGGCCATTCCCTTCCTGCTGGTGCCGGTGCTGCGCGCCTTGAGGTTCAACCGAGCCGACAGCGCCAGCATCGCCGGCCACTACGGCTCGGTCAGCGTGGTGACCTTTGCCGTGGCGGCCGCCTACGTCGAGAAGCAGGGGCTGCCCCTGGAGGCCCATGCAGCCCTGTGGGTCGCCCTGATGGAGGCGCCGGGCCTGGTGACCGCGATCTTCCTGGCCCGCTGGCCGCGCCAAGGAAGCGAGACCACGCCCTGGGGCCAACTGGGACACGATGTGTTTCTGGGCAAGTCGGTGCTGTTGCTGGTGGGCGGCCTGATCATTGGCGCGGCGGTCGGCGAAGCCGGCGTGACCGCCATGAAATCCGTGTTTGTCGATCCCTTCAAGGGGGTGCTGGCCTTGTTCCTTTTGGAGTTGGGACTGGTGGTCGGCGATCGCCTGCCTGGCATCCGACGCTATGGCCTGCGCCTGGTTGGCTTTGCGGTGATCGCCCCGCTCGGCCTGTCGCTGCTGGGCGCTGCTCTGGGTGTGGCGCTGGATCTCTCGGTGGGCGGTGTGGCGGTGCTCGCCACCCTGGCGGCCAGCGCCAGCTACATTGCCGCGCCTACCGCCATGCGCATCGCGGTGGCCGAGGCCGACAGCGCGCTGGCGATCACCTCGGCGTTGGCCATCACCTTCCCTTTCAACCTGTTGGTGGGGATACCGCTGTACACCCGACTGGCGCGAGAGTGGGTGGGCTAACGACCCGCGCGCCACCCGCCCTGAAAAACGCCCCGCGAGGCGCCCTGGTCACAGGGCCTACGCGGGGCGTTTCGTTGGGTGGGGCTCAGTTGGACGGACTGACTGGCCCACCTGCGGCCTGTGCTGCAGCGGCCTGAGCGGCGGCGGCCTGGGCGGCGGCCAGCATGCGCAGCTGGTGGCGGCGCTTGCCGGCCGCGCGCGCCTCTTCGCTGGTGAAGCGGTGCGCACGCCCGTGTTCGTGGGCCGCTTTGCCGCCCATGCTGGCGATCTCACGCTTTTTCTCGGGGCTGAGAACGGCAAAGCCCCGCTTGGCCCGCGTGGGCGGCGCAATCAGCGCGTCGGCCGCTGCGATGGCCGCTGCGTTCGCGGCCTCAGCCGACTTGGCCACCGAAGTGACATCTGGTTTCCCGGTGGCGCCAGCAACGGTGTTGGCGGGTTTCGATTGGTCCATTTTGTTTCTCCCTGATGGTGTGGTTGGACATGGATGAGGCTCGAATTCTGAAGAGTCATCCGCCCACTCGGGGGTGTTTGAAACAAAAATGGATCTTGTCCTACAGGGACGTCGGCGACTCCAGCAAGGCCCGCAGGCCGTCCTCATCCAGCACCGGAACGCCCAGCTCACGCGCCTTGTCCAGTTTGCTGCCGGCTTCGGCGCCGGCGACCACGTAATGGGTCTTCTTGCTGACCGACCCCGCCACTTTCGCGCCGGCCGCTTCGAGCAGGGCCTTGGCGTCGTCGCGGCTGAGGGTGGGCAAGGTGCCGGTGAGCACCACGGTCTTGCCGGCCAGCGGCAGCGAGGCTGCGGCCACCGGCTCGCCCTCGGGCCAATGCACGCCGCAGGCGCGCAGTTGCTCCACCACCTCGCGGTTGTGCGCTTGGGCGAAGAAGGTGTGCAGGCTCTCGGCCACCACCGGGCCCACATCGGGCACCTGCAGCAGCTGATCGACGTTGGCATTCATCACGGCATCGAGCGCGCCGAAATGGCGGGCCAGGTCACGCGCCGTGGCTTCGCCCACATGGCGGATGCCCAGCGCGAAGAGAAAACGCGGCAAGGTGGTGGCCTTCGATTGCTCCAGTCCCGCCAGCAGGTTCTGCGCGGATTTTTCGCCCATGCGCTCGAGCGCGCTCAGGTTGGCCAGGCCGAGGCGATACAGGTCAGGCAGGGTGCGGATGATGCCGGCATCGACCACCTGATCGACCAGCTTCTCACCCAGGCCTTCGATGTCCATCGCGCGGCGTTGGGCGAAATGCAGCAGCGACTGTTTGCGCTGCGCCCCGCAAAACAGTCCGCCGGTGCATCGGTAGTCGGCCTCGCCCTCTTCTCGCACCGCCTCGCTCCCGCACACCGGGCAGTGACGCGGCATGGAGAAGACCGGGGCGTCGTGCGTACGCTGACCCGGCACCACCGACACCACCTCGGGGATCACATCGCCGGCGCGCCGCACGATCACCTGGTCGCCCACGCGCACGTCCTTGCGACGGGCCTCGTCTTCGTTGTGCAAGGTGGCATTGGTCACGGTCACGCCGCCGACAAACACCGGCTGCAGTTTGGCCACGGGCGTGAGCTTGCCGGTGCGGCCGACGAAGACGTCGATGGTCTGCACCGTGGTCACCTGCTCCTGGGCCGGAAACTTGTGGGCCACCGCCCAGCGAGGCTCGCGGGTGACGAAACCCAGTTGCTGCTGCAAGGCCAGCGCGTTGACCTTGTAGACCACGCCATCGATGTCAAAGGGCAGCTGATCGCGCGCCTGGCCCACGGCCTGGTGGTAGGCCACCAGCTCCTCTGCGCCGCGCGCCACCTGCACCCGCTCGGACACCGGAAAACCCCAGGCCTTGAGCGTCTGCAGCACCTCAAAGTGCGTCTGAAAATCGGGGCCGCCCTGAATCTCACCCCAACCATAGGCATAAAACGAGAGCGGACGCTGGCGGGCAATGGCCGGGTCGAGCTGGCGCACCGCCCCGGCGGCGGCATTGCGCGGGTTGACGAAGGTTTTCTCGTTCTTTGCGCCCTGCGCGATCTTCTCGCGTTGCAATTCATTGAGCCGCTCGAAATCGTCGCGGCGCATATAGACCTCGCCGCGCACCTCCAGCACCGGCGGCGCGTCGGCCGGTAGGCGCAAGGGAATCTGGCCGATCGTGCGAATGTTCTGGGTGACATCCTCCCCCACTTCGCCATCACCGCGCGTGGCGGCCTGCACCAGGGTGCCCGCCTCATAGCGCAGGTTGAGGGCCAGTCCGTCGAACTTCAGTTCGGCCACGTACTCCACGGGGGGCGCGTCGGCGGCGAGGGCCAGCTCGCGGCGCACACGCGCGTCGAAATTGCGCGCGCCGCTGGCTTCGATATCGGTCTCGGTGCGGATCGACAGCATGGGCACGGTGTGCCGCACCTTGGCGAATCCTTCGAGCAGCTTGCCGCCTACACGCTGGGTGGGTGAATCGGGCGTGAGTAGCGCCGGGTACTGGGTCTCCAGGACCTGCAGCTCCTGAAACAGTCGGTCGTATTCCGCGTCCGGGATCTCGGGCGCATCAAGCACGTAGTAGCGGTGGGCGTGGTGATGCAGCTGCGCGCGCAGTGCATCGGCCCGCTCGCGCAGGGCGTTCGGCACGGTCATGAGAACAGGCGACGTGCCAGGGCGGAGCCAGCGGACAGCTCGCGCGCGTCGAGCGAGTCGTAACGCGAGGTGAGCTCGGCCCCGATCGCATCGAGCACGTCCTCGCGGATCGGCTGGCCGCGGTCGTCGCTGATGATGCCGTCCATGGATTGCGCCAACACCGCAGCAGCCTCGCGCATGCGCTCGAACGGACGCTCTTCGCGCGGCACCTGGGGCACGTCGATGGTGAGCGTGAATTCAAGCAAGGCCGCCTGCGTCGGGTCATCGGCCAATGCCGCCTGCGTGTCAAACGACAGGCTCATGATCGGCAGGGCCCCGACGGTGCTGGCCGGCAGCACCAGGCGCCCGGGCAGCGCGCCGGCCACAAAGCCCAGACGCGAGGCATGCTGGTGCATGTAGCCCGGGCTCCAGGCCACCAGGCGGGCGCGCAGGGTCAGGCTCAATTGCGCGTCGCGTGCACTGGCGAATTGATCGAGCTCGCGGGCGCGTGCCACTTCATCACGCATGTCGGGAAAGTCGGCGGTGCCGTTGACGGCATCGGCGAAGGCCTGGGCCTTGACGACGAACTCCGAGAACTCGATCTCGTTGAGCGCACCGGTGCGATTGGCCAGTTGCACACCGGCCTGGAAGGCGGTGTAGCGCTGGCCGGCCTGCGGCATTTCCCATTGGCCCGTAGCCTCGTTCTGGCCCTCCACCGCAAAGGGCTTGCTGCCCACACGGCGGGTCGGTGGCAGGGCCGCGAGGGCGGCATCCCCCGAGACAGCGGGTCCATCGAGCACGATCGAGGCGATCGAATCGACCAGGGCATCCAACGGCGGCTTGCGCTCAGGCACCGGTACCGGACCCAGCGGCGAGTCGTCAATCAGGGGTGCGGACGCGTCGCTCTCGGAATCGTCGCTGGGCTCGCGCGTCGAATCGAGGCCCTCGTGCGGCTCGAACGCATCGGGCGGATCCACACGATCGCGGCGAAGGTGGTCCGGATCCGGATCGACCTGCGGGTCGTCGCGTGTGGGCTCGGGTGCACGCGGCGCCTGCTCGGGCTGGCGCGGCGTGTGGCGACGATTGGTCCAAGCGCTCCAGGCCACCAGGGCGGCCAGGGTGGTGCCGCCCAGGATCGCCAAGCCGACGGTCAAGCTGCTCATGTCCGGCCGTCTTGGGATCAGGCTTGTGCCATCGAGACGGCGGACTCCATGTCCACGGCCACGATGCGAGACACGCCCTGCTCCTGCATGGTCACGCCAATCAGTTGTTCGGCCATCTCCATCGCGATCTTGTTGTGGCTGATGAAGAGGAACTGCGTGCCTTTGCTCATGGTGGTGACCAGCTTGGCATAGCGCTCGGTGTTGGCGTCGTCCAGCGGTGCGTCCACCTCGTCGAGCAAGCAGAAAGGCGCGGGATTGAGCTGGAAGATGGCAAACACCAGCGCGATCGCCGTCAGGGCCTTCTCGCCGCCTGAGAGCAGGTGGATGGTCTGGTTCTTCTTGCCCGGGGGCTGGGCCATCACCTGCACGCCGGCGTCCAGGATTTCCTCGCCGGTCATGACCAGGCGCGCATTGCCGCCGCCAAACAGCTCGGGGAACATGCGGCCGAAGTGTTCGTTGACGGCCTTGAAGGTGCCGCCCAAAAGCTCGCGGGTCTCGCCGTCGATCTTGCGGATCGCGTCTTCCAGCGTCGTGATGGCTTCGTTCAGGTCGGCTGATTGCGCATCGAGGAACTGTTTGCGCTCGCGCGCCGAGGCCAGTTCGTCCAGCGCCGCGAGGTTGACTGCGCCCAGCGACTGGATCTCGCGGTGCAGGCGATCGATCTCGCCTTGCAGGCCGGTCAGGCGCACCTTGCCGTCTTCGATGCTGAGGGCCACCGCTTCCAGGTCGGCCTGGGCATCGGCCAGCAACTGCGTGTACTGCTCCAGGCCCAGGCGCGAGGCTTGTTCTTTGAGCTGCAGGTCGGTGATGCGCTGACGCAGCGGCTCGAGCTCGCGCTCAAAGCCCAGGCGGCGCTCGTCGCTGGCGCGCAGCTTGTTCGTGAGGTCGTCGTATTCGCTACGCTTGGCGCCCAGGGCCGTCTCGCGCTCGGTCTTCAGGGCCAGAGCGTCCTGCAGACCCGCCTGGGCCGCAGCGTCACTCAGGCGCGAGAGCTCCTCGCGGGCGCGGGCTTCTTCGTCCACCAAGGCGGTGGTCTGCTGGCCGGCGGTCTCGATGGCGCGTTGCAGCTCGCCCTGACGTGCGTCCAATGCGCGCTGGGCAAACTGCGCCTCTTGCGCTTGGCGTTCCAGGGTGCGTTGCTGCTCGCGCGATTCGGACAGCTTGCGTTCGGCCTCAATGACGCGTTCATCGAGCTGGGCGTGCCGCTCCTGCGTGTCGGCCAGCTGCATGTCCAGTTCTTCGAAGCGCGCTTCGGCGGTGACGCGGCGCTCCTGTAATTCTTCGAGCAGGGCATCGACTTCCGCCAGATCGCCCGCGATCTGCTCGCTGCGGGCGCGGGTCTGTTCGGCCAGTTGGGTCAGGCGCAGGGTCTCGACCTGCAGCTCGTGGGCGCGGGCCTGCGTCTCGCTGGCCTCGCGGCGCACTGTCACCAGACGCTGCGACGCATCGGTGTAGGCCGCCTCGGCGCGCACCAGCGCCGAGCGAGCCTCTTCGGCGATCAAGGACTGGGCGCGCAGTTGCTTCTCGAGGTTTTCGATTTCCTGTTGGCGGGCCAGCAGGCCGGCCTGCTCGGAGTCCTGGGCGTAAAAGCTCACGCTGTGGCCGGTGACGGCATGGCCCTGTGGCGTGTAGATCACTTCACCGGGCTTGAGCTTGTCGCGGGCAGCCAGGGCGTCTTCAAAGGTCTTGGCGGTCAGGCAGCCATGCAGCCAGCTCGACAACAAGGCCTTTTGCCCCGCGTCGTTGAGGCGCAGCAAATCGGACAGACGCGGCAGCGCGCTGGCGGACTCAGGCGCACCCGCCTGCGGCGGGCTGTAGAAGGACAGCTTGGCCGGCGGCGCGTCGGCCGCAAAGGCGCGCACCATCTCCAGGCGCGAGACCTCCAGCGACCCCATGCGTTCGCGCAGCGCCGCCTCGAGGGCGTTCTCCCACCCGGTTTCAATGTGAATACGGCTCCACAGGCCTTGCAGACCGTCCAGGCCGTGCTTGGCCAGCCAAGGCCGCAGCTTGCCGTCGGTACGCACTTTTTCTTGCAAGGCCTTGAGCGCCTCCAGGCGGGCCGACAGATCGGACTGGCGTGCGCTCTGGTCGTTGACGGCCTGCTGCTTGGCCTTGCGGTCGTCATCGAGCTGCGGCACCTGCTCCTGAAGTTCGTGCAACTGGCCCTCGGCCGTCGCGGCGGTTTCCTGGGCGGCGGCCAGCTGCTGCTGCAGGTTCACCAGACGCGCCTCGTCGGGCGCGGCCAGGGCATTGCGATCGGCCTGCAGACGCTCGCGGCGCTGGTTCAACTGGCCGCTTTGTTCTTCGATATTGCGTTGGTCGGCGGCCAGCACCTGAATCTGCTGCTGCACCTGGGCCACGCTGCCACGCTGTTCGCCGGCGCGTGCCTGCGCCTGGCGCAAGGCTTCTTCGAGCTCGGGCAAGCGGGTGGCTTGTTCCTCGAGCTGGGCGGCCAAGAGGGCGGCTTGTTCTTCGGCCTGCACGCCCTGGCCGGCCAGGGTCTCGATCTCGGCGGCGGCATCGTCGCGGCGCGCCGCCCATTGGGCCAGTTGTTCCTTCAGCTGCCCCAGGCGCTGCTCGACGCGCTGGCGCCCTTCGACCACGAAGCGGATCTCGGCCTCGAGGCGGCCCACTTCGGCGCTGGCTTCATACAGTGCCCCCTGGGCCTGATTGACCTGATCCCCCGCGGCGTAGTGGGCCTGGCGAATGGTCTCGAGCTCGCTCTCGACATGGCGCAGATCGGCCACGCGCGACTCCAGGTCGTTGACCGCCTTGTCGGCGTCTTGCTTGAGGCGCACCTGGTCGGTCTCAGCCTCGGCGCGCTTCAAGAACCACAGCTGGTGCTGCTTGAGGGTGGCCTCGGACTGCAGGGTGTTGTAGCGCGCGGCGACCTCGGCCTGCTTTTCGAGCTTTTCCAGGTTGGCATTGAGCTCGCGCAGGATGTCTTCGACGCGGGTGAGGTTCTCGCGGGTGTCGGACAGCCGGTTCTCGGTTTCGCGGCGGCGTTCCTTGTACTTGGAGACACCGGCGGCTTCCTCGAGGAACAAGCGCAGTTCCTCGGGCTTGGATTCGATGATGCGGCTGATCGTGCCCTGGCCGATGATGGCGTAGGCGCGCGGGCCCAGGCCGGTGCCGAGGAAGACGTCTTGCACGTCACGCCGGCGCACGGGCTGGTTGTTGATGTAGTAGCTGCTGGTGCCGTCGCGCGTGAGCACGCGCTTGACCGCAATCTCGGTGAACTGCGACCACTGGCCGCCGGCGCGGTGGTCGGCGTTGTCAAACACCAATTCAACCGAGGAACGCGAGGCGGCCTTGCGGCTGGTCGTGCCGTTGAAGATCACGTCCTGCATGGACTCGCCGCGCAGCTCGGAGGCGCGCGACTCGCCCAGCACCCAGCGCACCGCGTCCATGATGTTGGACTTGCCGCATCCGTTGGGGCCGACGACGCCGACCAGCTGGCCGGGCAGCAGGAAGTTGGTGGGTTCAGCGAACGACTTGAAACCGGAAAGCTTGATGGAAGTGAGACGCACGATCGCTGCCCGTGAAACAGACGCTGGAAGGAAGGGCGGATGATACCTGCGTGCCCGGTGGGCCCCGCCTGCGGCCCGCCGTGCGATGGGTACTTAGGTAGTGGTTTTCGCGCGCCCACCTGGAGTGGGCAGCCGCCCCGCAGATAATCCAGGCCATGAATCCCCTCTTGGCCAAGCTGCAGCCCTACCCCTTTGAGCGGCTGCGGGCCCTCTTTGCGGGCGTGACGCCCAGCGCCGCCCACCGCCCGATCAGCCTGGGCATCGGCGAGCCCCGCCATCCCACCCCACCCTTTATTCAGGACGCCATGCTGGGCGCCCAGTCGGGCCTGGCGGTCTATCCGGCCACCGGCGGCGAGCCGCGCCTGCGTGAGGCTTGCGCGGGCTGGCTGCAACGGCGGTATGGGTTGACCTTGGATCCTGCGCGCCAGGTCTTGCCGGTCAACGGATCGCGCGAGGCGCTGTTTGCGTTTGCACAGACCGTGATCGACCCCACCCGGGACACGGCTGGCGAAGCGGTGGTGGTCTGCCCCAATCCCTTCTATCAAATCTACGAGGGCGCGGCGCTGCTGGCCGGCGCCACCCCCTGGTACGCGCCCAGCGATCCGGCGCGCAACTTCGCGGTCGATTGGGACTGCGTACCCGCCGAAGTCTGGGAGCGAACGCAACTTGTATTCGTCTGCTCCCCCGGCAACCCCACGGGCGCGGTGATGCCCCTGGAGGAATGGGCCAAGATCTTTGCGCTGTCGGACCGCTACGGCTTCACCATCGCCTCCGACGAGTGCTACAGCGAGATCTATTTCCGCGACGAACCGCCCTTGGGCGGCCTGGAGGCAGCAGCCCGCCTGGGCCGCACCGGCTTTGAGCGCCTGGTGGCCTTCACCAGTCTGTCCAAACGCAGCAACGTGCCGGGCCTGCGCTCGGGTTTCGTCGCGGGCGACGCGGCCATCCTGCAAAAGTTCCTGCTGTATCGCACCTACCATGGCAGTGCCATGAGCCCGGTGGTGCAGGCGGCTAGCGCCGCCGCCTGGAACGACGAGGCCCATGTGGTCGATAACCGCGCCCTGTATCGCCAAAAGTTCGCGCAGGTCACGCCTTTGCTCGCCAGCGTGATGGACGTGCGCCTGCCCGACGCGGGCTTTTATCTCTGGGCGGGCGTGGCCGGCAGCGACGAGTCTTTCGCAAGGGATTTGCTCGCTCAATACAATGTCACGGTTCTTCCGGGCAGCTACCTCGCCCGTGAAAGTCAGGGCCTCAATCCCGGCGCCGGGCGCATCCGCATGGCGCTCGTGGCCGACACCGCCGAGTGCCTCGAGGCCGCCCAACGCATCGTCCAGTTCGTTCAATCCAGAAAAGCCACCCCATGACCCAACAACTCCAACAGATCATCGACGCCGCCTGGGAGCAGCGCACCACCCTCTCGCCCAAGGCCGCCCCCCAAGAGATCCGGGAGGCCGTCGAGCACGTCATCTCGCAGTTGAACAAAGGCATCCTGCGCGTGGCCACCCGCGAAGGCGTGGGCCAGTGGACAGTCCACCAGTGGATCAAGAAGGCGGTGCTGCTGTCCTTCCGCCTGAAAGACAACGTCATCATGAAGGCCGGTGACCTGGGCTTCTTCGACAAGGTCGGCACCAAGTTCGCCCACCTCTCGCCCGAAGAAATGGCCGCCACCGGTGTGCGCGTGGTGCCCCCGGCCGTGGCCCGTCGCGGCAGCTTCATCGCCAAGGGCGCGATCCTGATGCCCTCTTACGTGAACATCGGCGCCTACGTCGACGAAGGCACCATGGTCGACACCTGGGCCACCGTCGGCTCCTGCGCGCAGGTGGGCAAGAACGTGCACCTTTCGGGTGGCGTCGGTCTGGGCGGCGTGCTCGAACCCCTGCAAGCCAACCCCACCATCATCGAAGACAACTGCTTCATCGGCGCGCGCTCCGAAGTGGTCGAAGGCGTGATCGTCGAAGAAAACTCGGTGATCTCCATGGGCGTCTACATCGGCCAGAGCACTCCCATCTACGATCGCGCCACCGGCGAGGTGAGCTATGGCCGTGTCCCGGCCGGCTCGGTGGTGATCTCGGGCAGTCTGCCCAAGGACGGCGGTAAGTACAGCCTGTATGCGGCCATCATCGTCAAGCGCGTGGACGCGCAAACACGCGCCAAGACCAGCCTGAACGACCTGCTGCGCGACTGACCCGCGCCGTCCTGCTCCCTCCACTGGCCCGCATGAACAAGACCGTCCACCTCGTCGAGCAACTGATCGCGCGCCGCTCGATCACGCCCGACGACGCGGGCTGCCAGGACCTGCTGACCGCACGCCTGGCGCCCCTGGGCTTTGCCTGCGAGACCCTGGCCAGCGGACCGGAGACCTTTCGCGTCACCAACCTCTGGGCCAAGCGCGCGGGCAGCGGCGCGCGCACCGTGGTGTTTGCCGGCCACACCGACGTCGTGCCCACCGGCCCGGTCGAACAGTGGCACAGCAATCCCTTTGTGCCGCACCACCAAGACGGCAAGCTCTATGGCCGTGGCGCCGCCGACATGAAAACCTCCATCGCCGCCTTCACGGTGGCCGTCGAGGAATTCCTGGCGGCCACGCCTCAGCCTGCGTTGTCGATTGCGATGTTGATCACCAGCGACGAAGAAGGCCCCAGCGTCGACGGCACCGTGATCGTGTGCGAGGCCCTCAAGGCCCGCGGCGAGCGTTTGGACTGGTGCATCGTGGGCGAGCCCACCTCGGTCCATCGTCTGGGCGACATGATCAAGAACGGCCGTCGCGGCAGCCTCACCGGCAAGCTCACGCTCAAGGGCATTCAGGGCCACATTGCCTACCCGCAGCTGGCGCGTAACCCGATCCATCAGGCCTTGCCCGCGCTCGAGCGCCTGGTCGCCACCGAATGGGATCAGGGCAACGCCTACTTTCAGCCCACCAGCTTTCAAATGAGCAACATCCACGGCGGTACGGGCGCAGGCAATGTGATCCCGGGCGAGGTGGTGGTCGACTTCAATTTCCGTTTCTCCACCGAATGCACCGCCGAGGGCCTGCAGCAGCAAGTGGCCGACATCCTGGCGCGCTTCGACCTCGAGTACCACCTGACGTGGACGGTGGGCGGCCAGCCTTTCATCACGCCCCCGGGCGAGTTGGTCGACGCCATCGGTCAGGCCATCGAAGCCGAGACCGGCGTGCGCACCGAGCTGTCCACCACCGGCGGCACCAGCGACGGCCGCTTTATCTCGCGCATCTGCCCGCAAGTGATCGAGTTCGGCCCGATCAATGCCAGCATCCACAAGATCGACGAGCATGTCGCCGTGGCCGACATCGAGCCGCTGAAAAACATCTACCGCCGCACCCTCGAACGGCTCAACGCCCTGGGGTGAGCATGAACGTTCTGGATCTGATCGCGTCGGGCGCGGGCAAGCTCACCGACGCTGGCGTCGCTTTCGGCCATGGCACCACCAACGCCCACGACGAAGCCGCTTGGTTGGTGCTGTGGCGCCTGGGCCTGCCGCTGGACGATCTAGACGGGGTGGCTGCGCGCGCCGTCACCGCCGACCAAGAGCTCGCGGTCAACGACCTGATCACGCGACGCGTCACCACCCGCAAGCCCGCCGCCTACCTCACGCAGGAGGCCTGGCTGCAAGGCGTGTCGTTCTACATCGACGAGCGCGCCATCGTGCCGCGCTCCTTCATCGCTGAATTGCTCGCCGACGGGAGCATCGACCCCTGGCTGGGCCCCCATACCCACCGCGTGCTGGATCTGTGCACCGGCAATGGCAGCCTGGCGGTGATCGCCGCTCTGGCCTGGCCCGAGGTGGGGGTCGATGGCGCGGACCTCTCGCCTGACGCACTCGAAGTGGCTCGCATCAACATCGAGCGCCACCAACTGCGCGATCGCGTGCACCTGCACATCTCGGACGGTCTGTCGGCCTTGCCCGGCCCCTACGACCTGATTCTGTGCAACCCACCCTATGTGAACGCCAGCAGCATGGCTGCCCTGCCCGCCGAATACCGCGCCGAACCCTCCCTGGCGCTGGCTGGCGGCGCGGACGGCATGGACTTCATCCGCCCTCTGCTGCGCGATGCTCCATCGCGCATGACCGAGCATGCCGTGCTGGTGCTGGAGATCGGCAACGAACGCGCGCACTTCGAGGCGGCGTTTCCGCACCTGGAGGCCGTATGGCTGGACACCAGCGCGGGCGAGGACCAAGTGCTGTTGGTCACCCGCGAGGCGCTGCTCGCCCCATGAAAGTATTCCAATGATCCAGCTGCGCGACGTCATCCTGCGCCGCGGCGCCAAGGTGCTCCTGGACAAGGTCTCGGTCACCCTCAATCCCGGCGAGAAGGTGGGCCTGGTGGGCCGCAATGGCGCGGGCAAGTCCACGCTGTTCGCCCTGTTCAACGGCAGCCTGCATGAAGACGGCGGCGATTTTTCGATGCCGGCGCACTGGCAGATGGCGCAGGTCGCCCAGCACATGCCCGAGACCGAGGAGCCCGCCACCGACTTCGTGCTGGCCGGCGACACGCGACTGATGGCGGTGCGCGCGCGCCTGACCCAGGCCGAGGCCGCCCTAGAGGCTGCGCCCGATGATGTCGACGCTGGCATGGCCATCGCCCAGGCACATGCCGACTTGCACGACGCCGGCGAACACGACGCCGTGCCGCGCGCCCAGGCTTTGATACTGGGTCTGGGCTTTGGCACCGAGGAACTCGATCGCCCCGTCAACAGCTTCTCTGGCGGCTGGCGCATGCGTCTGCAATTGGCGCGCGCCCTGATGTGCCCGTCCGACCTGCTGCTGCTGGACGAACCCACCAACCACCTGGACCTGGACGCCCTGGTGTGGCTGGAGGCCTGGCTCAAACGCTACGCGGGCACCCTGATCGTGATCAGTCACGACCGCGAATTTCTGGACGCGGTCACCGACGTCACCCTGCACATTGAAAACCAGCGCCTCACGCGCTATGGCGGCAACTACAGCGCCTTCGAATCCATGCGCGTGCTGCAACTGGAGCAGCAGCAGTCGGCCTTTAGTCGCCAGCAGGAAAAGATCGCCCACCTGCAAAAGTTCATTGACCGCTTCAAGGCCAAGGCCAGCAAGGCCAAGCAGGCCCAGAGCCGGGTCAAGGCCCTGGAGCGCATGGAAAAGGTGGCCCCGGTGTTGGCCGAGGCCGAGTTCACCTTCGAGTTCAAGGAACCCGCCAACCTGCCCAATCCGATGCTAGCGATCAGCGAGGGCGAGTTCGGCTACCGCGCCGACAACGGCGACACCCGCACCATCTTGCGCGGCGTGAGCCGCTCGGTGCTGGCCGGCCAGCGTATCGGTATCCTGGGCGCCAACGGCCAGGGCAAGTCCACACTGGTCAAGACCATCGCCCACGACAACCCGGCCCTGGGCGGCACGCTCACCGAAGGCAAGGGCCTGAACATCGGCTACTTCGCACAGCAGGAGCTGGACGTCCTGCACACGGACTCCAATCCCCTGGAGCACATGATCCGCCTGGCGCGTGATGTCGGCCCTCAGGCGCGCGAGCAGGAGCTGCGCAACTTCCTGGGCACCTTCAATTTCTCCGGCGACATGGTCAATCAGGCGGTGGGCACCATGAGCGGCGGCGAGAAGGCCCGCCTGGTGCTGGCCATGATGGTCTGGCAACGCCCCAACCTGCTGCTGCTGGACGAACCCACCAACCACCTGGACCTGGCCACCCGCGAGGCTTTATCGATGGCCCTGAACGAGTTCGAGGGCACGGTGATGCTGGTGAGCCACGACCGCGCCCTGCTACGGGCGGTCTGCGACGAGTTTTGGCTGGTCGGTCGTGGGCAGGTACAACCCTTCGACGGCGATCTCGACGACTACCAGCAATACCTGCTGGACGAGTCACGCCGCCTGCGCGAGCTGGCGCGTGCGGCCGCCACGCCGGTGCGCGCCCCCGCCCCGCCACCCGCTGCGCCCGTCACCTCGCCGAAGCTGCGTCCGCTGCAACGCGAACTCGAGAAGACCGAACAGCGCATGGCCGCATTGCAAACCGAGAAAGACAGCCTGGAGGCGCAGCTCGCCGCAGAGACCGAGGCCGCTCGCATCGCCCAGACCGGGCAGCGCGTGGCGGATCTGGGCCTGCAACTGGCCGACCTCGAAGAGCGCTGGCTGGATATTTCCTCGCAAATCGAGAACGCCTCGGGCTGACCTACATCAAATCACGCCGCGCGCCTTCGTACTAGATTGGCGCCATGAAGCTGCAGTTTCTCGGGGCGACCGACACCGTTACCGGCTCCAAGTACCTGATCGAGAGCGGGATCACCCGGGTCCTGGTGGACTGCGGGCTGTTCCAGGGCTACAAACAGCTGCGTTTGCGCAATTGGTCGCCGCTACCGGTTGCCGCCGCGCACATCGACGCGGTGATCCTCACCCATGCCCACATCGACCACAGCGGCTACCTGCCGCTGCTGGCGCGCCAGGGTTTTCGCGGCCCCATCCTGTGCACCCCCGCCACCTACGAGCTGTGTCGCATCCTGCTGCCGGACTGCGGCCACCTGCTGGAAGAAGAAGCCGACTTCAACAACCGCCACGGGACCAGCAAGCACCACCCCGCTCTGCCCTTGTACACCGAGAAAGACGCGATCGACTGCCTGCGCCTGTTCCGGCCGGTCAAGCATCCGCAGGCTTGGGAAGCGCCGGGGGGCTTGAAGGGCGGCTTCTGGCATTCGGGCCATATGCCCGGCTCGTCCTTCGTGCGCCTGGACGATGGCCAATGTTCGATCCTCTTCTCGGGCGACATCGGCCGACCGCATGACCTCGTCATGCGACCCCCCGTCACACCCGATGCCGCCGACTACCTGGTGGTCGAGTCCACCTACGGCAATCGCACCCACCTGGCCTGCGACCCGCTGGCGATCCTGGGCGAGGTGATCCAGCGCACAGCCGCCCGCGGTGGCGTGGTGGTCATCCCGGCATTCGCGGTCGGGCGTGCCCAGGCCCTGATGTACACCATCCACCTGCTCAAGGCGCGTGGCCTGATCCACCACCTGCCTGTCTACTTGAACAGCCCGATGGCGGCGAGCGCCACCGAGGTCTACCTGCGTCATACCGCGCAACTGCGGCTGTCGGCTGCCGAGGCGCGCGCGGTGGTGGACGGCGTGCAGGTGGTGCAGACGCCCGATGAATCGCGCGCGCTCAACGCCCGCAAGGGTCCGATGGTGATCATCGCAGCCAGTGGCATGGCCACCGGCGGCCGGGTGGTGCACCACCTACAGGCCTTTGCCCCCGATCGGCGCAACACCATTGTGTTGGCGGGCTTTCAAGCGGGGGGCACGCGCGGCGCGGCGCTGGCTGGCGGCGCGAGCAGCCTGCGGATCTTCGGGCAAGATGTGCCTGTACGCGCCGAGGTGGTCCAGCTCGATCACCTCTCGGCCCATGCCGATGCGGCCGAGATCCTGCAATGGCTACGCGGTCTGTCGCGCGCGCCACGCCGCACCTTCATCACCCATGGGGAACCGGCCGCCGCCGACGCACTGCGCCAGCGCATCGAACGCGAGCTGCACTGGCCCTGTCACGTACCCTGGTACACAGAAACTATCAACCTCGCTCAAGAGTTGTCCCTGCGAACTGTGGCTTAGCTTGTGGACAGGTCGTTGGACAACTGCGCAAACCGGCGCCAGGCCTGGATTTGCGAGGCATGCCCAAAAAACAGGCAGCGACAGGCAAAAAAAAATCAACAGCCCCGAGGAGCTGTTGATTGATGTAAGAAGTGGTAGGACGTGCGGGATTCGAACCTGCGACCAACGGATTAAAAGTACGTTTCTAAACGTCGACATGTCTGGGAACCGTTGCCTGGTAACGCTTTCCAGACGGTTCGCCAAATTGTATGAAAGTG
>Ga0315902_10003925_pt1 | contig 21913 bp, 15 predicted proteins | sample LakEriMetagenome_9_FD_203523 | JGI IMG/M metagenome (GOLD analysis project Ga0315902, IMG submission 203523) | Freshwater fungal communities from buoy surface, Lake Erie, Ohio, United States - Buoy 12 MA117 | ecosystem: Environmental > Aquatic > Freshwater > Lake > Lake biofilm | place: USA... | reverse complement strand
CACAAAAAGCCCCCGGCGGAAGCCGGGGGACACCGGGTTGCATGCCTTCCCGGGTGCCATGGGCTGTAGGTTCGACCCGGAGCACGGCATGAAGTCATGCGGCATGGATGGCGGGGTGGTTTTCATATCCGGAGTCCCCGGGTTTCCACCCGGGGCTTCTTGGGCCACAAAAAGCCCCCGGCGGAAGCCGGGGGACACCGGGTTGCATGCCTTCCCGGGTGCCATGCGAATTGAGCCCGACCCGGAGGCGTGTCTGGTGGGCTACCCGACGAGGAGGACGAGAAGTTCCTTCGGGCCGTGGGCCCCGAGCACCAGGATCCGCTCGATGTCGCCGGTGCGGCTCGGGCCGGTGATGAAGGACAACATGCTCGGCAGCCTGCCGGCATGTCGCTCGCGGACGGCATGCAGCGCGTCGCCGAGCGTGGGCACGACCTGGTCGGCCGTCGCCACCACCACATGCACGTGTGGCAGCACCGAAAGGGCGCGGCCGCCGCAGGTCGCGCTCGAGACGAGCACGGAGCCCGTTTGGGCGACAAGCACCTCGCAGGCGGTGACGCCGGCGTCGCAGGCTTCGAGGGCGTCCTTGTCGAAGGGGCCGGCATCGACCTGGTAGGTGTCGCAGGCGAGCGTCGCCGCGGCCGCGGCGACGAGTGGATGGCGGTGGACCGCCACCCGCTTCCAGTCGCGGCCGCGGGCGAGGTCGGCGAGGAACGCAGCGGCGGCGGCCGCGTCGGCGACGCGGTGCAGTTCGGCCTTCAGCTGCGCGAGGTTTTCGCCCAGGATCCGCCGGCTTTCTTCCGGCGAGTCGCCGCCGTCGGGCAGCCAGGGTCGAGCCGCCTCCAGAGGCAGCACGGGCAGGCCCCCGGTCGGCGCCGGCTCGAGGGCATGCGACTTCAGGTGCGGCGGTGGCGCCGGCAGCCGCAGCGCCTCGCGCACGCGGGCGAGGATCGTCTCCCCGGCGTCACCCATGCGCGTGCTGCTCATCGCCGCCTCCACTGGCTGCGGAAGCTCTGCGGCGGCGCCGGCGGCAGGTCGCGGGTCGCCAGCCAGGCCTTCAAGAGCGGCGGCCGCAGCATTTTCAGCACGCCGAGCGACTTGCGGAACGACCAGCCGCCGGCCGCGAACAGCCACGGCCGGCTGGCGGCGAACACGAACAGCCGATGGCCGAGCCGCTCGAAGACGCCGGGGGCCGTGCGGGCGGCGTTGCGGCGGTTATGCAGCAGGTGATGGTGGATGTCGATCCGCACCGGGCAGGCGTCGGTGCAGGCGCCGCACAGGGAGCTCGCCCCGGAGAGGTGGTTCCAGTCGGCGAGGCCCCGCAGGTGCGGCGTGATCACCGAGCCGATCGGCCCCTGGTAGGTGGTGCCGTAGGTGAAGCCGCCCACGTTCTTGAAGATCGGGCAGACGTTGAGGCAGGCGCCGCAGCGGATGCAGTGCAGCGAATCCCGCTGCTCGGGGTCGGCCAGGATCTCCGTGCGGCGGTTGTCGAGAAGAACGACGTGCATCTCCTCCGGGCCGTCGCACTCCCCCTCCCGCCGCGGTCCGGAGTAGAGCGTGTTGTAGCAGGTGAGCGGCTGGCCGGTGCCGGCCGTGGCCAGCATCGGCAGGAGGACGGCCAGGTCGTCGAGCCGCTCCACCACCTTCTCGATGCCGGCGATCGCGATGTGCACCCGCGGCAGGCCGGCGGTGAGCCGGGCGTTGCCCTCGTTCTCCGTGATCGAGATCTGCCCGGTCTCGGCGACGAGGAAGTTGGCTCCCGTGATCCCCACGTCGGCCTCGACGTACAGCCGCCGCATGTGGCGGCGGGCGATCATCGTCAGCTCCTCCGGCTCGCTCGTCGCCGCGCTGCCGAGGTGCTTCTGGAACAGGTCGCTGATCTCGTCGCGGCGGACGTGCATGCAAGGGAAGACGAAGTGGTACGGTGGCTCGCCCCGGAGCTGCTGGATGAACTCGCCGAGGTCGCTCTCCACCACGCCGTAGCCGTCGGCCTCCATGGCCTGGTTGAGGTGGATCTCCTCGCTCGTCATGCACTTGCTCTTGATGACGGCCTTCGCCCGTGCCCCCCGCAACAGTCCCAGCACGATCTCCCGGGCCTCGGCGGCATCGCGGGCCCAGTGCACCTGCCCGCCGTTGGCGGTGAAGTTCTCGGCAAATCGCGGCAGGAGCTCGTCGAGCCGGTTGACGGCCGACCATTTGGCGAGGCTGGCGGCGTCGCGGGCCTGCTCGTAATCCCGGTAGCGGGCCTTCTGGGCGTCGCGGGTGGTGTAGTAGCCGCCGAGCGCCTTGCGGACGAACGCTCGGTGGCCGGTGTCGCGGACGTGCTCGGCCGCGTCATGGAGAAACTTTTTCTTCGCCAGCCGCGGTGTGGCGGTGTCGGTGCTGGGATGCGTCGCTGAGCCGGTGGGCGGGGGCGTCATGCGTCGGCCCCCGCGAGCACCTCGGCCAGATGGATCGTCCGTGGCTTCTTGGCCTGTCGCGACAGCCAACCATCGAGCTGCAGTTGGCATGACGGGTCGCTGGAAACGATGTAGTCGCACTCCGTGCGGGCGAGCGAGCCCCCTTTCACCTCGGCCATGGCCGTGGAGATCATCGGATACTTGACGCTGAACAGGCCCCCGAAGCCGCAGCAGCTCTCCGGCTCGTCGCACTCCACGAGCTCCAGGTCGCGAACGGCCTTCAAGAGCATCCGCGGCTCCTCCTTGACCCGCAGTTCGCGGAGGCCGTGGCAGCCATCGTGGTAGGTGACGCGGTGGGGGAAGCGGGCGCCCACGTCGGTCACACCCAGTTTCTTGACGAGGAACTCCCCGAACTCGAACGTTCGCGCCGCCAGGTCGAGGGCCGCGGTTTCATGAGGCGTGCCGGCGAGCAGCTGTGGATAAAAGACCCGGAGCATGGCCACGCAGGAGCCGCTCGGTCCCACCACGGCCTCCGCGCCGGCGAACACGCCGACGGTGCGGATGGCGACGGCCCGGGCCTCGTCCCAGTAGCCGGCGTTGAAGCTCGGCTGCCCGCAGCAGGTCTGGGCCGGGCGAAACTCGCAGGTATGCCCGAGCCGCTCGAGCACGCGGGCAACCGCCATGCCCACCCGCGGCGCCATCTGATCGACGAAGCAGGGAATGAACAGGTCGATCCGCATGCCCCCAGTGTAGCCCCGTCACTCCCGCCCGCATGGCGGGCCAACGCTATGGCCTTGCCCACAATGGTCCCTTACCCCCAGGCCTGGCCGGCGGGCCTTCTTCCTGCCCTCCATCGCCGGGAGGGCTGCCCATGCCCCAGGAGCCGGCGTAGGTGGCCAGCGCAGGCAGGATGCCGGAGCGCAAGCCACCTCCGAGAGAGCGGATGCCACGATGGCATCCGCGAACGTCCGGCGACGGGGCATGGGCAGCCCGACCCCGCCCGGGGAGCCCTACGCCCGCCGCGCGATCGCGCGCACCAGCGCCGCCCCCATGTCGGCCGGGCTGTCCGCGACCTCGATCCCCGCGTCGCGGAGCGCCGCGAGCTTCGCCTCGGCCGTCCCCTTGCCGCCGGAGATGATCGCCCCGGCATGGCCCATCCGCTTGCCGGGAGGCGCCGTCCGGCCGGCGATGAACGCCGCCACGGGCTTGGTGACGTGGTGCTTCACGTACTCGGCCGCCTCCTCCTCCGCGCTGCCGCCGATCTCGCCCATCATGAGGATGGCGTGGGTGTCGGGATCGTTCTGGAAGAGTTCGAGGATGTCGATGAACGACGAGCCCACCAGCGGGTCGCCACCGAGGCCGACGCAGGTGCTCTGGCCGTGGCCGAGCTGCGTGAGCTGCCAGACGGCCTCGTAGGTGAGCGTGCCGGAGCGGCTCATCACGCCCACATGCCCCGGCGTGTGGATGTAGCCGGGCATGATGCCGATCTTGCACTCCGCCGGCGTGATCACGCCCGGGCAGTTGGGGCCGATGAGCCGGCTGCCGGAATCCTTCACGACCGGCAGGACGCGGGCCATGTCGAGCACCGGAATCCCTTCGGTGATCGCGATCACCAGTTCGATGCCCGCGGCCACCGCCTCCAGGATCGCGTCGGCCGCGAACGCAGGGGGCACGAAGATCATCGTGGCGTTGGCGCCGGTGGCGTCCTTCGCCTCGGCGACGGTGTTGAAGACCGGCAGTCCGGCCACCATCTCGCCCGCCTTGCCCGGCGTCACGCCGCCGACCATCCGCGTGCCGTAGTCGAGGCAGCCCCGGGTGTGGAACTCACCGACCTTGCCGGTGATGCCCTGGCAGATGACGCGGGTGTCACGATTGACGAGGATGCTCATGGGGGTGTTCCTAGGCTCGGCTCGCGGCGACGACCTTCTTGGCGGCGTCGGTCAGGCCGTCGGCGGTGATGATCGTCGTGCCGCTGGCGGCGAGAATCTTCTTGCCTTCCTCGACCTCGGTGCCCTCGAGCCGCACGACCAGCGGCACGGTGAAACCGACCGTCTTCGAGGCTTCGACGAGCGCCGTGGCGATCGTCGTGCACCGCATGATGCCGCCGAAGATGTTGACGAGGATGGCCTTCACGTTCTTGTCGGACAGGATGATGCGGAAGGCCTCGGTCACGGCCTTGACGTCGGCGCCCCCGCCCACATCGAGGAAGTTGGCCGGCGCGCCACCGTGGAGCTTCACCAGATCCATGGTGCTCATCGCCAGGCCGGCCCCGTTGACGAGGCAGCCGATCGTGCCGTCGAGCTTGACGTACGAGAGCCCGGCCGCCGCCGCCCGCGTCTCTGCCGGCTCCTCCTCGGCCTCGTCGCGCAGGGCCGCCACATCCTTGTGGCGAAACAGCGCGTTGTCGTCGAACGTCATCTTCGCGTCGAGGGCGACGAGGCCGCCGTCCTTCGTGAGCACGAGCGGGTTGATCTCCAGGAGCGATGCGTCGAGATCGACGAATGCCTGGCAGAGCCGACGGAAGAAGGTCTCGGCGTGCCGCCAGGAGGCCGGCGGCAGCCCCAGCTTCGCGGCGAGGAGTCGCGTCTGCCAGGCCGCGAGCCCACGGTCGGGGTCGAAGGGCTCGGACAGGATCAGCTCGGGGGTCTTGGCGGCCACCTCCTCGATGTCCATGCCGCCGGCGGTGCTCGCGATCAAGACCGGCGAGCCCACGCGGCGATCGACGAGCACGGCGCAGTACAGCTCGCGATCGATCGCGCAGCCGCTCTCCACGAACACCTGACGGACAACCTGGCCCTCGGGGCCGGTCTGGATCGTGACGAGCGTCTTGCCGAGGAGCCCGGCGGCGATCCGCTCGGCATCGGCTGCGGACTTGGCCAGTTCGACGCCCCGCTGGGTGGAGCCCTGCACCTGCCCCTTGCCACGGCCGCCCGCGTGGATCTGGGCCTTGACGGCGCACACCGGCGTGCCGAGCGCAGAGAACGCGGCCGCCGCCTCGGCGGGGGTACGGGCGACCTTGCCCGCGAGCACCGGCACGCCCGCCGCCCGCAACAAATCCTTCGCCTGGAACTCGTGGATCTTCATGCGGAGAAGGCCTCTCAAGACCGCGTCGCCGCCCGGCTCGGGCCGCGACCGCCGCGAAAATATGGCAGGAAACCCGCCGGCTGCAAGGCTCGGCGATCAGGCGGCGGCGCGGCGGCTCGTAATGGCGGTCGGTCGCGGCGGTTCGTATGATGCCGCCGGTGGCGGTCGAGCGACGACCGTGATCCGCGGCTTCCGGGGGCTCCGACCACATGAAGATTCTCGTCACCGGTGGCGCCGGCTTCATCGGCAGCCACATCGTCGACGCCCTGCTGGCGGCGGGGCATTCCGTCGCCGTCATCGACGACCTGTCGAGCGGCTCCCGTGACAACCTGCCGCCGGGGGTGCCGCTGCACGTCGTGGATATCGTCGACGGCCCGGCCGTGACGCGGGTGTTCGCCGCCGAGCGGCCCGACGCCGTCTGCCATCAGGCGGCGCAGATGTCGGTGAGCCGATCGGTCCGCGAGCCCCTCTTCGACGCGCAGGTCAACTGCATCGGCCTGATCAACGTGCTCGATGCCGCGGCCGGGGTCGGCTGCCGGCGGTTCGTGTTCGCCTCCTCGGGTGGCGTGCTGTACGGCGACGTGACCGTGCCGGCGCCCGAGTCGACGCCCGCGAATCCCGTCAGCCCGTATGGCATCACGAAGTGGGTCGGCGAGCGGTATCTGAAGTTTTACGCCGAGGAGCACGGGATGGCGGCGGTGGCGCTGCGGTATTCGAACGTCTACGGGCCGCGGCAGAACCCGCACGGCGAGGCGGGCGTGGTGGCGATCTTCTGCAAGAAGCTCCTCGCCGGGGAGGCGGCCACGATCAATGGCGACGGCCGCTACGTGCGCGACTATGTCTACGGTCCCGACGTCGCCCGGGCCAACCTGCTGGCCCTGACGGCCGACGTGCCCCAGGTGCAGCCACGGACCCTCACCAGCCTCAACATCGGCACCGGCGTGGGCACCGACGTCAACGAGCTGGAGGCGGCGCTGCGGGGCACGATCGCGGGCCTGCTCGAGCGGGCGGGTCGGGGTCGGGGATTGCCCGCGCCGGTCCACGGCCCGGCCCGGCCCGGCGACCTGCGGAGCAATCTCGTCGATGCCACGCGGGCCGGCGCCGTCCTCGGCTGGCAGCCAACCGTGTCGCTCGACGCGGGCCTGGCCCGGACCGCGGAGTGGTTCGCCGCGCGGGCCTGACCGGCGGAAACCGCGGCATTTTTGCCGTTTCGGCGGCCCGGGGGGGTTCGCTACCTTCCCGCCGCCATGGAAGCCACGCCCGCCACGACTGCCCGCACCGCGCTGATCTGTGGGATCGGCGGCCAGGACGGCGCCTATCTCGCCGCGCACCTCCTCGACCTCGGCTACGCCGTCGTCGGCACGAGCCGCGACGCGCAGGCCAGCTCCTTCGAGAGCCTCGCCCGGCTCGGAATCCGCGACCGCGTGACCGTCGAGTCGATGACGCTCGTGGACTTCCGTTCCACCATGCAGGCGATCTCCCGGCACGAGCCCGACGAGATCTACAACCTCGCGGGCCAGACCTCCGTCGGCCTGTCCTTCAGCCAGCCGGTGGAAACCTTCGAGAGCATCGTCATCGGCACGGTCAATTTGCTGGAGGCGATCCGCATGCTGGGCCGGCCGATCCGGCTCTACAACGCGGGCAGCTCCGAGATGTTCGGCAACACCGGCACCGAGCCGGCCGGCGAGCAGACCGTGCTCCGGCCCTGCAGCCCCTACGGCATCGCCAAGGCGACCTCCTTCTGGCAGGTCGCCCAGTACCGGCAGGCCTATGGCATCGCGGCCTGCACGGGCATCCTCTTCAATCATGAGAGCCCGCTGCGGCCGGAGCGGTTCGTGACCCAGAAGATCGTCGCCGGCGCCTGCCGCATCGCCCGCGGCGAGCTCCAGACGCTCGCCCTCGGCGATCTGTCCGTGCAGCGTGACTGGGGCTGGGCGCCGGAGTACGTGGTGGCGATGCACCGCATGCTGCAGATCGAGCCGCTGGAGGACTTCGTGATCGCCACCGGGCACACGTCGAGCCTGGAAGACTTCGTGGCCGCGGCCTTCGCGGCGGTGGGGCTCGACTGGCGGCGGCACGTGGTCCGCGATCCCAAGCTCACGCGGCCCAGCGAGATCGTGTGCGGCCGGGCCGACACGTCGCACGCCACCACCCGCCTCGGCTGGACCGCGCGGTACGTCATGCCGGACGTCGTGCGGATGATGGTCGAGGCCCGGCTGGCTCGCGAAGCGGTCGCCCCGCGCCGGGCCGCCTGACGGCGCATGTCCGCGCTGCGAATCCGCGCGCCGTGGTTATGCTCCTCGACACCCGCAACGACCGACCCATCGCCATGGCCTGGCGGGCCGGTGGCCGGACCCGGGTCTCTACCAGCCCGTCAACTATCCGGTGTCCGCGCCCCTGCCGTGAGGCGGGATCGCCATCGGCCCACGACGAGCATCGCCGCGAGTGCCGCGCAGCCAAGCGGAAACAGCGGTCCGGCACGGCTGGCGAACGTGACGGCATCGATCAACGGGACCGTCGCTGCGAGCGTGCCCCGCGCGTGGAGCGGCAGGACGGCGACGATCTTGCCTGCCGGTGAGATCACGCATGTCTGGCCGGTGGCGGCGCACCGCACGAGGCTCCGCCGGCACTCCACCGCCCGCAGCTGGGCGAGTTGGCGGTGCTGGACGAGTGTCCGCGGCGTTGTGAAGGAGTTGCCGTTGACGAGCGACACGAGCACGGTGGCACCGCCGCGGACGAGCGACCGGGCGGTGGCGGGCAGCATGTCTTCGTAGCACAGCATCACGCCGATCCGCGCCGGACCGTCGCCCACGAGCACCGTGGCCTCGGATCCGTGCGCGAAGTCGTCAACGAGCGGAAAGCGGCGTCGGAGGTCGGGCCACACCTCGGCCAGCGGCACGTATTCACCGAACGGCATGAGGTGCCGCTTGTCGTAGCGGCCGCGGATGCCGCCCGCGGCATCGACGAGCAGGGCCGACTGGTAGAGCGCCTTGGGCCGCTCGGGAAACCCCTCGTAGAGAAGCCCGCCACAGAGCAGCGCGATGCCGGGCGGGCCCGCCATGAGGCCGCCTTCGGTGCCGGGCCGCGAGCGTCGGGCGACCCGGGCAGGATCGGCCACCGAGTCGAGCTGGGCGTCGAACTCGCCGGCGCTGCACTCGGGCCAGCATACGAGATCGGGGGGCGCGGCCGTTGCTGCCCGCGCGGCCGTGAGCGACCGGAGCGCCGCCGTGCCGTCGGGATCGCTCGGGTTGGCCTGCACGAGCGCGGTGGTGAGCGTGGGTGCCTGCGCCACACGGCCCTCCCAGATGGCCATCGAGGCCAGGCCATAGATGCCGTTGAGCAGACAGACGGCGACGGCCGCGATGCCGAGCCGGCTCGGGCCCGCCGACCGCACGACGCCGGTCTGCCCGAGCGCCCACACGATCGCCCCCGCATGGGCGAAGAGGACGAACGTCGTGACCTCGGGGCCGAAGAGGTCGGCAGCCTGCACGAGCCATGGCCAGCCGATCTGGGCGTAGCCGTATTTCCAAGGGAAGACCGCCGGCCAGAAGGCGTCCAGGGCGGCGGCGGCAAGGCCGGCCGGCAGCCAGGCGGCCACGGGCGCGGCACCAAGGCGGCAGGCGAACCAAAATGGAATCACAGCCCGCAGGGCGTCCCAGAGCACGATCGGCACCGCGACCGCCAGGCCGTGCGGGTAGCTCGCCTGCATCGCCGTGGCGAGCGTCGCCGGGGCCCAGTGGAAGGCGGCCAGAAGCGCCCCCGCAGCGCAGGCGAGCGACCAGCCCTCGCCGCGAAAGCCGCGCAGGTGGCGGACGAGCACGAGCCCCGCGGCCACGCCGATCCACGCGGCCCACACGAGCCGCTCGTCGAGCCAGGGGGCCGCGAGAAATACGGCGACGCTCGCCGCCACGACCGGGGCGACGAGCCGCGGGTCGCGACAAAAAGCCCGGCCGGACAGGACGGAGGACGACTGGCCGCCTCTCCCATCCTGCCCGGCCGTCTGCTGCTTGGCCGCCTGATCCATCGAGTGTGGGTTCACCAAGCACTACGGCGCGGGGGGCGTGAAAATGAGGACCGGCAGGTCGTTGAGGGTGCCTGACGTGACCGTGATCGTCAGGGTTTGCCCCTGCTTGAGGCCTGGGTAGTCGGCGACTTCGTAATTCCCCTGCCCATAATTGCCTCCAAAGATGGAAGAACTGCCCGTCACGACGAGCGGCGGGGCCGCGATGACCTGCACCATGTCTCCGAACTGGTTGCCACCGGCGTTTGGCAGCACGTTGAACACGGCCTTGCCGCCGGGGGCGATGGTCTGGCCGGCCTTTGCCGCCTGGGCCTGGCCGACCGTCGTCGGGAACGGGGCGGTACCGGAAAACACCGTCGCGAACAGGGTGCGATTCGTGGCGTTCACGATCGTCCGGGTGGTCGTGTTCTTCGGTCTTCTGCCTCCCGCCTCCGCGGGCGCGGCACACGCGATGGCCAGGGCGAACACGGCCAGCGTGGTGACTGACTTGCGAATCATGAAAAACGTCCTCTCGTTGATTTTCAACCCGGCCGGCGGGGCCGAACTGGGCTCTTGGGATTCATCGTTCTGCGTTCCGTCGCGTTGCCCTGCCGCACCGTGCGACAAGGCCATCGTCTCCTCCGAGTGTTGTCATTGCATGGCGACGGCTGAGACCTGCGTCTCGCCGCCGTTGCGGGTGCAGAGGCCCGCCAGCACGACGGGGTCCGTCGCGTCGCCGAGGAACGTCACGCGGCCGTCCCCGCAGGAGACGTTCGCGCCCCCGATGTGGTGGCTGTGGATGTCGCTCCCTGGCATGTTGATGAATGGCATCGACTGGGCGAAATGATTCACCCATGCCCATCGGCCATAGGTAAAACCAATCTCCTCCGCTATGGCCGGATCGCAGCGGTCTACCGCTTCGGCCACCATCAGAGTCTGGCTCAGGCCGTCGGTCACTTCGGCGGTGCGGACGGGACTTTGCCGAGTGACATCGAGCGGAATGAGCAGGCCGTTCGTCGTGCCCACTGCACCGATGAACGCGCCATCGACCGCGATCACGTTGCCCGAGACACCGACATAGTCGGCCTTGCCGACGGAGTTCACCCGGCCGCTCGCACACACGTAGGTGCTGATCCACGTATCCGAGCACGTGTCGTTGCCCCCCGGGGCGTTCCAGGCCTTCGACCGGTCGATCCGCTCGGCCAGCGCCGCCTCGCCGATGTACGGCAGCACGAAACTCGACCAGGCGAACTGCGTGCCCTGCGGCAGCGACGGCCCACGCGGATTTTGGTCGCTCCCCGGCGGCAGCGTGCGCCGGGCCGACTCGTAGGCGATCACCGCCAGGCACGACTGCCGGAGATTGTTGCTGCAGGCGGCCCGCCGGCCCGATTCACGGACCTGCTGCACGGCAGGCAGAAGGAGACCGATCAGCGTGCCGACGATCCCGATGACGACGAGCAGCTCGACGAGGCTGAAGCCCCGGCGGCAGTGGCGTCGCGCCACGGCTCCATTACGCTGCTGGGCGCCTGTTGTGCGTATCATGGCGTCCAGTTCAGTTGGCCAGTCCCGTCCGTGCCCGAGTTCCTTCGTCCGGCCACTATTCGCTCCCGTCCCTGGCCCAGCAATACCTCGTTTCAAGTACGCGACTCATCGTGTGCCGCGTTCATTGAACCGGAGCGCTGCCGCCAGTACCTTGTTCCGGGTATTCGACGTCATGGGCGGTCGCCTTGGGGTAAAGCCCCGCGCGGCCGCTCGTGCTTGTTCGGTGCTGTGCAGGGCCACGCCTTGGTGCCATGTCGATGTCGCGCCGTGCATTTACGTTGATCGAGCTGCTCGTCGTGATCGCGATCATCGGTCTGCTCATCGGCCTGTTGCTGCCGGCCGTGCAGGCAGCCCGCGAGGCGGCGCGGTCGATCGGCTGTCGCAACAACCTGCGGCAGATCGGCCTGGCAATGCATGGATTCCACGACACCCGCGGGCGGCTGCCCACGAGCGAGCACTACGACTGGCCGGGCAAGCCGCAACGGTGGGGCTGGCTGCCGAAACTCCTCGCCCAACTCGGCGACGTGGCCATGCACGACCGCCTGAACTTCAAGGTCGATGCGTGGCAGGGAAACAACTACACGGTCCTGCGGGAGGTCTATTCGCCGGTGCTCTGCCCATCGAACTCCTTCGCCCGCGACATCCGCGAGGAGGAAAACTTCGCCGCCCCGGCGTGGATGCTCTCCCAGGCCGACTACGCGGCCAATATCGGCGACCATGCCAACATCGGCGGGGTGGGGGCGATGCCGCCGTTCGGCAACGCGCCTCCTGGCAGCGACATGATCCGCGGCGTGATCAGTCGCACGGGCTGGTCGGCCCGCTTCAGGGACGTCAGCGACGGCCTCTCGAAGACGATCGCCGCGGGCGAGTGCGTCGGGGCTTTCAGCATCGTGCAAAACTTCGCTTCGCAAAGCTTCGCGACCACGGCCCACCCGATCAACCACATGAACGCGTCGCTGGCGGCGACGCTTCCCACGATGGCCAACCCCCGCTGGGACGAGTCGATCGGCTTCCGCAGCCTGCACCCCGGCGGGGCCAGCTTCGTGTTCTGCGACGCGGCCGTGCGGTTCATCGACGATGGCATCGACGGCCCCGCGTATCGCGGCCTCGCGTCGCGGGCGGGCCAGGAAGCCACGGAATCACCATGACGTCCGCCCGTGCATGGCTCGTGATCCTCGCGGTGGCGGCCGGGGGCGGGTGTGGTCCACGACGGCCCGAGCTCGCGGCGGTGGAGGGCACGGTGACGCTCGACGGCAGGCCGCTGGCGCACGGCATCATCTCCTTCGAGGCCGAGGGCCGCCGGCCGGCGACGGCGCGGATCGTGGATGGCCGCATCGTCGAGGCGACCACGTACCGGCCCGGCGACGGCGTGCCCACGGGGCGGCACCGGGTGGCGGTGACGGCGCGGGAGCAGGCCGCGGCTGCGGCTCCCGCCGATCCCGGCCAGGCGACGATCGCGTCGGCGGGAGCCATGGCGGGAAAGCTCCTTCTGCCGTCGCGGTACACTGATCCCGCCACGTCCGGGCTCACGGTCACGATCGCCGCCGAGCCCAACCGGATCGACCTGCAGCTCGCGACGAAGCCGCCATGACAGGGCCGAAGACCACCCGCGTGAGCCTGATGGCCCGTCTGCACGACGCGGCCGACGACGCGGGGGCGTGGGAGGAGTTCGTGCGGATCTACGGCCCGCACGTCGTCCAGTGGTGCCGTGGCCACGGCCTGCAAGACGCCGACGCCCACGACGTGTCGCAGGACGTGCTGCTCCGTTTCTGGCGGCAGGCCCATGCGTTTCGCTACGATCCCGCGCGGAGCCTGCGGGGCTATCTGCGGCGGATGGTGTTCACGGCCGTGGCCGACTGGGCCGATGAGGCCGATCGCGAGCGGCGCCGCGGCGACGTGCGGCTCGGCGAACTGCTCGACAGCGTGCCGGCTCGCGAGGATCTCGCCGCGCGGATCGAGCAGGCCTACGACTTGGAGCTTCTCACGATCGCCATGCACGAGGTCGAGAAGCGGGTGCAGCCGCACACCTGGCAGGCCTTCCGGCTGCTGGCGATCGAGCGGCACAGCGGCGCCGACGTCGCCGCGCGGCTCGGCATGCAGCCCAACACGGCCTACGTGGCCCGCAAGAAGGTGCAGCGGATGATCCGCGAAACGATCGAGACGCTCGACTCGGGCCTCACGCCGGACCCGCCCGCCTGATCCCTTATGCCCGCAATCACCGCCCGAACGGACTGCGCGAGCCGGGAGACGCTTCGCGACCTGCTCGAGGAGCGGGTCGACGATGGTCTGCGGCCGGCGCTCGAGGCGCACCTGGAACACTGCGCCGCGTGCGCCACCACCTTCTCCGAACTCGCCGCCCAGTGGAGCCTGGCGACGCTCGCCGGGGCGCGGGCCGCTGAAGGGCCCGCCACGCGGGCGATCCGGGAGCGGCTCGCGGCGGCGGCGCCGCCGCCGGCCCCGCCCTGCATCCCGGGCATCGCGGACCTCGTGCTCGCCGGCAGTGGTGGCATGGGCGTGGTCTACCGCGGCCGTGACGAGCGGCTGGGGCGGAGCGTCGCGGTGAAGGTGCTGGCGGCGGCCGGGCCGCTCTCCCACACGGCCCGGGCGCGGGCGGAACGCGAGGCTCGCGTCCTGGCCCGGCTCGATCATCCGCACATCGTCAGGGTGTACGCGGCAGGCGCGGCCGACGGGCTGCCATATATCGTGATGGAGTGGATCGAGGGCCGCAGCCTCCAGCAGCGGATCGCCGCGGGGGCGGTGCCGCCGCGGGAGGCGGCCCGGATCGGGCTCGACCTGGCGCGGGCGCTCGCCGAAGTGCATGCCGTGGACATCATCCACCGCGACATCAAGCCCGACAACGTGCTGCTGGCCGCCGCCGCCGACGGGGCCGCCATACCAAAGCTCGTCGATTTCGGCCTCGCCCGCCCCGACGACGCCGGCCGATCGCTGACCCGCGCCACGGCGGTGCTCGGCACGCCCGCCTACATGGCTCCGGAGCAGACGGGCCTCGAGCCGACGCTCGGCCCGGTCACGGTGGCGACCGACATCCACGCGCTCGGCGGCGTTCTTTACTGCATGCTCACGGGTCGGGCTCCCTACGAGGCCGACACGTCCGGCGGCGCGCTGCGGCGGGCCGCCCGCGCCGATGCCGTGCCGCTCGCGACGGCTGCCCCCCGCGTGCCGCACGACCTCCGCACGATCGTGGAGACGTGCCTGCGCTACGAGCCGGCCGCGCGGTATCGGTCGGCCGGCCACCTGGCCGACGACCTGGCGCGGTTCCTCGAGCACAGGCCGATCATGGCCCGGCCGGCGGGCCCGGCGACGCGGCTGCGGTCGTGGATTCGCCGCCGGCCTGCGGCCGCCGTGGCCGTCGGCCTCGCGGCCGCGATGGCGCTTGGAGTGGCCGGCGGCACCGCCTACCACGTGGCGCGGCTGGCGGCGGCGCGTGCCGAGATGCAGACGAGCCGCGACGCGGCCGTCACCGCCCGCGACGCCGCGCGGCAGGCGCTCATGCGGCTCACCGACGGATCGGTGGAGGCAATGCTCAAGCGCGGGCCGGCGCTCGACGACAAGGACCGCGACTACCTCCGGGCCGTCCGCGACGAGTTCGCGCGATGGCCGCTCGAGCCCGACGCCGAGGCCGGCTTCGCGGTCCGGGCCGATGGGCTCCACCGGGTGGCGGAACTGTTTTCGCAGGTCAATCGTCTCGAAGATGCGTTGGCGAGCCACGAGGCCCTGCTGGCGACGCTCGACGAATGGATCGCGCGCCATGGACCGCGCGACGACCTCCTGGATCGCCGGCTGGAGTCGAGCAGTCACGTGCGGCGGCTCCTGCACCAGCTCGGCCGATACGCCGAATCGGGCACCGTCGCCCGGCGCGACGCGGCCCGCATCGAAGCGACGGGGCTCGAACTGCCGGTGCGGCGAATGCAGTTCGCTGCCGCGCTCGTGGATCAGGGCATCGCCCTGAATGCCATGGGCATGAACGACGCGGCGCTGCCGCTCGTCGACCGCGGCCTCGATCTGGCGACCGCAGCGGAGCGCGATGCGCCGGCGAATGCGGCAATCCTCGGGGAGCGGGTGCGGATGCTCTACAACGCAGCCCTCTTGTCGGATCGTGCCGGCCGCGTGGACGAGCGGCGGGAGCGGCTGGAGGCGCTCGTGAGGGAGTGCGAGCGCGGGCTGGTGGAGTGGCCCGCTGAACGGGCGGCCTGGGATCGCGGTCTGCTGCTGGGGCTGGCGTCGTTGATCGACGCGGAGCTCCGTGCCGCGCGGCCGAGCGACGCGCTGGCGTTCGCGGAACGCCGGCGGGCGGCGGCCCGGGCGGCATTCGAGCGGGAGCCAGGCAATCTGCTGTTTCTCGGCGAGGTGGTCCACGCTGCGCTCCAGGTGTTTGCGTGCCATCAGGCGCTGGGCAGGCCGGCCGAATCGCGGGCCGACCTGCTGGCAGCCGTCGGCCTCGCCGAGTCGGCCGTGCAGCGGGAGCCCGCTGTGCTCGATCGCTCGCGACTCCTGGTCATGGCCTTGAGCGATCAGGCCCGGATGCACGAACTGGTCGGTGAGCCGGAGTCGGCCATCGCGGCCTTGGACAGGCTCGTGACCGTGCTCATGCCATGGCGGCACGACACGGCCGTGGCCGAACTCATCGCGGGTCGCGGTGGCGAGGCCGCACGACTGCTCGAGTCGGTGGGCAATCCCGCGGCGGCACTGGCCCGGCTCGACGCGGCGCTCGCCGTGGCGCCCCAGTCGATGCGGGGCCGTCTTGTGGAGCGTCGCGACGCGCTGCTCGCCGCCGGGCACGAACCGCCGCCATGAGCGCGACGGATCGTCAGACGGTGCCGCGGCGGCCGCGCAGCGACGCATCGCGGTGGGTCGCGGCCCGCCGCGACAGCGGGGAGCCGAGCCGGCCGAGTTTCTCGATGATCCGTTTGCGGTGCGTCTGGATCGTGAAGTACGACCGCGACAGCATGGTGGCGATCTCGGCGGTCGTCAGCCCCTCGCCGAGCAACGCGAAGATCTCTGCCTCGCGGGCCGTGAGCGATTCGTGGCGGCGGCTCCGCGACTTCCGGGGAGCCGGCGTCGGGATGCGGCCCGCGCAGGCGTCTTCGAGCGCTGCGAGAAACGTTGCCAGCGGCTGGTGCATGCCGACGATCGCCTGGCACCGGTCCGCGATGCCATCCGGGGGCCTGATGCCGTCCCCGGGGGGAGTGACGGCGATCAGCAGGGTGTCGGGATGGCGACTCGCCAGGGCGATGACGGCCGCATGACCGTCGTCATCGAGCACCGTGCAATCCACGACGATGATGTCGAGGGGATCGCGCGTGTCGGTGACGAACGCGAGCACATCGGCGCCGGCGATGCTCGTCACCCGCAGGCCGCGCCGGAGCCGCAGCATGTCGCCCAGCAGGTCGAGCAGCAGCCGCTGCCCGCTGATGATGGCGCACGACACCATCCGCGCCGCGGATTTCGCTGCCTGGGCCCGCGTCGCCTTGCCTGGACTCTTCGCCACGTCTCTCGGTGCCGTCCGACATCCGGTCGGAACGCCTCCGCAGAGCAGTACGGCTCCAGGCGTGGAAATGTGATGGCCACGGGGGTGTCAGCCCAGTCGGCGGCCGTGGCGGCGTAGTCCTTCGCGCCGGCCCCAATATCCCGGGGGAACGTACCCAATTCCGAGTATTTACGCTCGCCTGAGGTCGTTTTTATTCTGGTTTGATTTTTAAGATCCGTTCCCATGAGAGCCGCTCCCGTGACCCACCGCAAAACGTTCAGGCGGCCTGTACCTCCCTCCCGGGGCCCCCTTTGGTTCCGGCGGAAGCAGGCGCGGCAGGCCAAGCGGCGGGAGCGACTGAAACAGCAGCGGGCGCGGCTGAAACTCGAACTGCTCGAAGACCGTATCGCGCTGGCCACGACGACGGTCGACCTGCCGTCGTTGGTTCTGCAGCCGTCCGACTCGCTGCTCGTCACGATCGGCGGACCGGTGGCGGGGAACCCGGCCGGCGGCACCGACAACGACGGCTACGACCAGGTGCGGGTAGCGAACCAGGCTTCGCTCGGCGGCACACTCCGCGTGGAACTCGCCAATGGCTACGTGCCCGACGTGGGCACGACGTTCGACTTCCTGAAAGTCGACGGCACGCTGTCGGGCAGGTTCGCCGGTGCGGCCGGACTGTTTTCATTCCCCTCCGGCGACCGCTACTTCAAGCTCGTCGAGTCCGCCGACCGCCTCTCGCTCCAGGTGACGGCCGCACCGGGCGGCGTCTCCCTCGCGGCCGCGAACTCCGTCACGAGCGACGCCTTCGGCACGTTCCTCAACGACGGTTATTTCCCCGACGTCACGCAGACCTCCTTCACCGGCAGCATCTCGACGCCCGGCTTCGTCGATCTGGCCGGCACGTTCACCTTCCAGGAGACCGGCTCCTCGATCACGGCGTCGTCGGCCAGCGCCGCCGTGTTCATGGGCACGGCCTACGGCACCGCCAGCGAGACCGGCGTGCGGATTCCCGGCACGGGCGTGGGCTTGGTGCTCCGGGACAGCGGCTTCGCCCTGGCCGCCTCCGGGGCCGGACAGTTCGTGGGCCTCCCGGGGCTCGATCTCACGGCCAGCTTCGACGTCTCGGCCAACACGACCCCCGGGGCGATCAACACGACCGTCGGCGGCGTGACGATCGCGGCCGCCAAGGGCACGAAGTCGTTCGCGACCAACGGCACCGACGCGGGGACCATCGCCGTGGCCGGCGGCTTCACGCTCGACGGCGACCTCGCGCTCACGAAGATCCCCACCGGCCTCGTGCTCGTCGATGCCACGGAAATGAGCCTGTCGCTGATGGCTGGCAACGTGGAGGCCTATCGCTTCGGCGGCCTGCTCCGCTTCGGCATGGACCACAACCGCGGCTTCCAGCTGCTCGACACGTCGTTCGACGACGTCAAGCTGCTCGGCAAGAGCGTGCTCGGCCGGGCCAGCTCGGTGAACTCCCTCACCTTCCCTGAGGACACGCTCGGCCCCGCCAGCCTGACCACGATCATCGGCGCCGCCGACGTGGCGGTGCTCAACCACCGCCGCTACATCGACGTCACGTTCACGAGCCCCACCGGGGCGGAGATCGACCCCGACTCGATCACCGACAACGGGCAGGAGTTCTTCTTCTCCGGCTCCGGCTGGGAAGACGCCGACTTCTACACCACGGTCCGCCTCTCGGGAAACACCTACCGCTACTACCTGTCCGACCGGAACTCCGACAACGACGACACGAAGAACGCCTTCGGGGGAGACCTGTTCCGCGTCAACGAGAACTTCGCCAACACGAAGCTGACGCTCAACTTCATCGCCGGCGCCTGGACGGACGTGAACGGCAACGAGTGCTACCCCGCGACGGACGGCATGATCGCCGTCGACGGCACCACGCTCGTCTCGCAGCAGACCGTCGAGATCCGCTCCGGGATCACGACCAGCTCGGTCGACGTCGAGCTGGGCCCGCTCGTGCTCAAGGGCCCCTACTTCAACGTGGACGAACTGCAGCTCCTGCCCCCCGAGGCGGGCAACGCCACGAGCCAGTGGTCGCTCATCAGCACGGTGACGCTGGGGGTCGACGAGGCCAGCCTCAAGTTCGGCGCGACGCAGAACGACGAGGGCGAAGACGACCAGAAGGTGAAGACCGAGATCAAGGGCCTGCTCGGGTCGTTCACGATCAACTCCGTGGTCAGCCCGACCACCGGCGCCCGGAGCGCCCCGGGCAAGTTCCTGATCTCGGTCGCCTCGGCGTCGTTCGAGGTCAAGGACATCATCACGGCCAAGGCCAGCGGCGTGTACATCAGCTACGACCCGCTCATCGACAAGAACTTCGACGGCGTGATCTCGGACGACGAGCAAAAGGCCTTCAACTCGCAGGAGATGCTCCGGGTCGACGACGCCTCGGTGGAGATCCCGAAGTTCGGGCTGACCGGCGCGGTCAGCCAGTACACGCGTCCGGCCGAAGCCATCGATCCGCGGACCGGCGGCAACATCGGCGGCACCACCGTCCCCGGCCTGTCGGTGCGGCGCGACGGCTTCCACCTCGGCGAGGCCAGCCTGACGAAGGCCGGCACGTTCAAGTTCGGCTCGATGCTCGAGTTCGAGGACCTGACGGGCGGCGTGCAGGACATCGACGTCTCGTTCAGCCCGTCGTTCCGGCTGGACATCGACGGCGGCTTCTTCGTGGCGGCCAAGAAGGCGAAGCTGTTCCCCGGCAAGAAGTTCCAGATGACGCTGAGCGACGGGGACGACAGCAACGACGAGGGCGTGCGGGCCACGCTCAAGTTCACCGACAACGTGCCGACCGGGTTCGCGGTCAAGGTGGACCAGGGCGTGCTCAAGTTCGGCAGCACCATGACCGTTGGGGCCAGCAACTTCATCGTCGACACGACGGCCACCGGCATCAATCCCGTGGTCGCGTTCGACGCCCTCGGAGTGGACGTCGCCGCCGGCCCGCTGGTACTCGGCGGCACGATCACCAACTTTGGCCTGCTGGCCGACGGCTCCTTCCAGACCCGGGCCGGCTTCGGCGTCTTTTTCAGCGCCGACGCCATGGACCCCAAGAAGCTCAAGTGGCCGAGCTGGCTGCCCATCCGGCCCACCGAAGTCGGCATCCAGTGGCGGAACATCAACGCCAACCCCGAGGACTTCCGGCTGATCGTGTCGGCCGCCGTGACGGGCATCAAGGGGCTGCCCAAGGTGAACGTGTCCGGCTCGATCACCGGGCTGGAGTTCGACGTCGGGGCCCTGATCCGCGGCGAGAATCCGCTCACGGGGCTCCAGGGCATGGGGGTGACCGTCACCGGCGACATGTTCGGCGGCACGATCACCGCCGGCCTGATCGGCGGCGTGATCCCGATCTCCTCGAGCGGCAACGAGGTGCCGGCGACCGACTTCGTCACGCCGATCGTCGATCGCGTGTTCTACGTCGGTCTCCAGGGTGGCTTCGAGATCGCCAAGAAGGGCGGCTTCACGATCCGCATGGCCCTGACGGAGAACGGGCCGCTGGGTGTGCAGGTCACGGGCGAGCTGCCCACGGGCGTGCTGCTCGAGCCGATCTCGGGCCTCAAGCTCACCGGCTTCTCCGGGGGCGTCGAGTTCTTCAAGTCGCTGAGCGACGCGGAGAAACCGGAGGACCTGCTCGACCCCAACTTCGACCCGGCGCTCTCCAACAGCAGCAAGATCGATGCCTCGCAGTGGGAGCGGCAGGTCCGCAGCCAGACCATCGCCCAGTACAAGGCGATCAAGGAAGGGGGGCAGAGCAGCGACTTTTTGGCGGCGTTCCGCAGCCCGATCCTGATCTCCGGCGGCGCCCAGATCCAGTTCCACACGCCCGCCGACGTGCTCAAGGCCAACGCCGAGGTGCGGATTTCGATCGACCCCAACGTCGACGAAGACTTCAACTCCAAGGGCCTGCCCCAGGTCAAGATCCTGCTGACCGGCGACCTGATTCTCTTCGGCGGGCTGCAGCGGTGCCCGGTCCGCATGTTCGCCAACCTCACCGAGCTGCAGCAGGGCCGGGCGAAGTTCATCATGATGGCGCAGGACATCCCCGCCGGCCTCCATCCGGTCATGCCGCTCCTGCCGGCCGGCCCGTTTTCGATCCCCGTGCCGACCTCGCTGGAAATGCAGGGGTACGTCGAGTTCAAGTACCTGGGGCCCGACGGCAAGCCGGTTGATTTCTTCACATCGCAGCCGGCGGCGACCGCGCCGACGGCCACGCTCGTCAGCCCGCTGGAGAATGGCGCGATCCCGCTGGGCAGGTTCCGGCAGAACGGCTTCCTCGACGTCCGCTTCTCGCCGAGTGCGAAGCCGACCGATGCGGCGGAGGACGAGGCCGCCCCCACGCTCGACGTGGCATCGATCACGGACGCGGGAGCGGAGCTCCGGCTCGTGCTGCCCGATGGTACCGTCGTGCCGCTCGCCGGCGCTGCCGTCGCTCCGGAAGGGGCGGCCGACGGCGTCTACCGCTACCAGCTGCCGGGGAACCTCACGCTCGTGCCCGGCACCTACAAGGTCCGCGTGATCGAGGAATCGTTCACGGACAGCACCCTCGCGGCGAACGCGGAGCAGGAGCTCACCTTCGACGTGGCCGTGCCGCGGGCCGTCCTCGCCGGGCCGGCCGACGGGGCCCGGGTCGATCGCGCCGCCATCAACCGCTCCGGACGGCTGGCGGTGCGGTTCCTGCCGACGCCCGGGGCGGCGCTCGATGCGGCGAGCATCACCGACGCCGCGGCGGAACTCGTGCTCTCGGGCGCGGCGGCCACCGGCGTGGTCCTCGGCCAGCCGGTCCGCGACCAGAGCGACGACCGGCTCTATTGGTATTCGTTCACGGGCAGCTTCGGCACCGGCACGGTCACGGCCACGATTCCCGCCGGCGCGTTCCGCGATTCCGCCGGCAACGAGAATCCCGAGAGCGTCTCCTCGTTCGCGGTCACCGGGCCGGAGATGACGCTCCGCAACCCGGCCGACGGCACGTTCCTCACGCTCGCCGAGATCAACCGGCTGGGCTACCTCGAGGTCTACGTCGCGCCGAGTGGCACCGCCGCCATCGACGAGTCGAGCCTCACCGACGCGGCCCCCGAGTTCACGCTCCTGGGCGCCGGCCCGGGCGTGACCGTCAGCGGCGTCGCCGTGCCGGTTGCCGGCGAGGCCAACGTCTACCGCTATGCCGTCAGCGGGTCGTTCGCGCAGGCCGGCCTGGTACGCGTCGCCTTCCTCGACGGCGGATTCCAGGACGTCGCCGGCGTGACGTCGGCGGGCCGGACGGAGTCGTTCACGATCGAGGGCGTCCGAGCGATGCTCATCGATCCCACGGCGTTCACCATCGCCGGGCTGAGCCTGCTCAACTCCCGCGGCTACCTCGACGTCCGCTTCACGCCG
>Ga0315902_10003921_pt1 | contig 21925 bp, 16 predicted proteins | sample LakEriMetagenome_9_FD_203523 | JGI IMG/M metagenome (GOLD analysis project Ga0315902, IMG submission 203523) | Freshwater fungal communities from buoy surface, Lake Erie, Ohio, United States - Buoy 12 MA117 | ecosystem: Environmental > Aquatic > Freshwater > Lake > Lake biofilm | place: USA... | reverse complement strand
TAATGCAGTGAGCGCCGCCGGTGTCTCGTGCCACGCGCGTGGTGGGGCATACAGGGTTTCGTAATCACGGAGCAGCCGCGCCTCGTGCGCTTCGTCGTCGACGCTCAGATCCTCCAGGAGGAAGACGGCTTCGAGGCGCGCGAAATCACTACCGACCGAACGCTCGCGCGTTTCCGAGAAGTCGATCACGTACAGATTGTCGCGCTCATCACTGAGCACGTTGTTCAGATTCAGGTCGCCGTGCGTGATCGAGACTCTGCAGGGGATCGCCTGCGCGGCGCGGCGCGGAAATTCGTGCGCCAGGAACCACCACGGATTCGGCAGCGATCGGCCGAGGGGCGCGCAGTACAGCGTCGGCTCGTCGAGCGAAAAGGGCAGCGTTTCGCGGGCGATTGCGGGCAGGGCGGGGAAGAGCCGCAGCGGGTTGTGGTCTGCGTAGAGACAAGGCGTCCGTTCGCGGGCCTGACCGTACCACGGATGCAGCGTGCGCTGGGCGAGCGTCTCGTACAACGCGAGGGTGCGCGCAGGGGGGTCGGTGCGCCATCGTCGCGCGAGCGTCTGCAGATCCGCCGTGTCGCCGGTGACCCCCAGAAAATTGTAGCGCAATCCCACTGCATCGCCCTGTGCGGTTCGCCCGAGTCCGACCGTGGCGTTGTTGAGGATGAACGGTTGCACGTAGCGCTCGTGCGCGGCGTGCTCACGGTTCATCATCGACGGGGGCCCGATCTTGAGCACAGTGGGGAGGAGACGCCGTCCGTGTTCGTCGAGGCTTTCCACCTGCCACGTCGCCGCCGAGAAGCCACCGGTGAGGGGCTTCAGTGTGACGCGGCGACAGCCAGCGTAGAGCGCACGTGCGATCAACTCAGTCTCGTCGCCGAAACCGGGCCCCCCGGCGGGAACGTCGAGCACGAGCCCGTGGGTCGCGGCATCCACCGGTTGGGAGGCGCCCCAGACGAAGACCAGCGACTCCGGCAGGATATCGGTCAGCATCGTCGGTACAAGCGATGTGCCGCTTCCCTCGGCGAGGAATTCCGGCAGGCGCTCCACGAGTGCCGTGGCGGACCACACCTCGCTCGTCGAGAGTCCCGGTGCCGCGAACGTGCACCCATGCCACGTCGCATCGGCCTCGGGCGGCACTACCGCCAACACGAGGCGCGCGGGCCCGTCGACGGTCGTTGCGGGGGACACGAGGAGTACGGCGTTCCACGAGGCGCCGGAAGCTGCGCGTACAATGTCCCGGAGCAGGTCCTGATTCGCGCCGTCGGGCAGCCAGAGCGTCGCGTCGGGGTCACCGGTCATCGACCAGCCATCGGTGACGCGCACGAACGTCGATGCCGGGTCCGCGATCGACAGCACATCGCATTCGCCATCGTCGAGTCGCAGGCTGAGCGATCGCCCTACCACGCCGAAGTCGATCGGTTGTGCGGTTGCGATTTCGCGGCGCGCCCCGAGTCCGCCTCGTCCGAAGGCGAGACCAAGCTCCTGAACGCTCACCCCGCGCCAGTCTGCCCCGCTCCATCGGACGAGGGTGCCGGGCGCTGCGTGGTGCGTCGTGAAGCGAAACCGCACGCCGCGCATCGTGTGCCACTGCGTGGGCGGCACCACCGGCGCCACCGCTGGCGGCGCTCTGTCACCGGCCGTGGTCGTGCTGGCCGGGAGCTCCGTGGCCTGAGGCCAGAAGGTCGCGAGCCCCGTGATGCGCAGCACCTCCTGCACCGCGGGCACCACGCCCGCGAGCAACGTGGCCCCGCCCTGCTGGCGCACTTGCTTCTCGTGCCGCAGGAGTACGCGAAGTCCGGCGCTGGATATGAACGTCAGGCGGGACAGATCCCACACCCGTGATGCCTGTGCCGGAGCCATCAGCCAGTGCTCGAGCTCGGGCGCGGTCGCGCCCGACAAGCGTCCGGAGAGAGTGAGCACCTCTCCCTGCTGGCGGATCTCCAGATCGCTCACGCCGTCGTCGCCGCCGAGAATTCCTGCGTGAAACGCATCTCGGCCGTATAGCGCAGCTCCGCGAACCGGCCGAGCAGATCGGCTTCTGACACGCCACGTCGTTCTTCTTCCGACAGATCGGCAATGACGGCCCCGCGGTGCATCATGATGGTGCGATCGCCGTACTGCACCGCCTGCTCCATGCTGTGCGTGACCATGAAGGCGGTGAGCCGCTGCTCGCGAATGACCGACTCGGTCACGCGCATGACCTGATCCGCGGCCCGCGGATCCAGGGCCGCCGTGTGCTCGTCGAGCAGCAGCAACTGCGGTCGACGCAGGGTGGCCATGAGCAGTGTGATGGCCTGGCGCTGTCCGCCGGACAACGTGCCCATCAGCGCGAGCACGCGGTCCTCGAGCCGCATGCCGAGGGAGGCGAGGAGGGCGCGATACCGATCGAGCGCTGCCCGATCGAGCCCGCGTCGCAGCCCGCGTGGCAGGCCGCGCAATTCGGCCATGCGCATGTTCTCGGCGACCGTGAGTGTGGGACAGCTGCCTTTGAACGGATCCTGAAACACGCGGCCGATGAGCGCGGCGCGCTGATGCTCGGGGACGCGCGTCACGTCGGTCTCACCGATGCGGATCGTGCCGGAGTCGGGGAAGAACACGCCCGCGATCGCGTTGAGCGTGGTGGATTTCCCCGACCCATTGCTGCCGATCACCGTCAGGAATTGTCCATCGGTGAGGGTCAGGTCGATGCCGCGCAGCGCGTGCACCTGTTCGCCGCCGGGCTGTTCGAAGGTTTTGTGCAGCTTCGTGATCTGAATCATCGGGACGCACCGCTTCTGAAGACGCGCTTGCGCAGCGTGGGGAGAACGAGGGCAGCCAGCACGAACGCCGCCGTGGCGAGCTTGAGATCGATGGGGTCGAGGCCAATGCGCAGCGCGACGGCGATGAGGGCCCGGAACCCGATGGCGCCGAGGGCCACCATCGTCACGGTAGCGCCCAGTCCCCATCGCTTCCCCTTGAGTGTCTCGCCGAGGATCACGGCCGCCATACCGCCCACCAGGGTGCCGACGCCCATGCCGACATCGGCGAAGCCCTGATACTGCGCGATGAGCGCACCGGAGAAGGCGACGAGCCCGTTGGCAAGCGCGAGACCGAGTTCGATCATGCGGCGGCGATCGACGCCCTGCGCCATGATCATCGCCGGGTTGTCGCCGACGGCACGCATGGCCAGCCCGAAATCGGTGCGCAGGTACCATGTGAGCACGAGCCCGAGCGCGAGCATCATCACGCCGAAGATCAGGGCGAAGGTCACGTCCGCATTCCAGGCGACGGACATCGGCAGCGCGTCGTGGAGAGTCGTCACGACCGAGGGCTGATCGAGCATCGACAGATTCGACCGTCCCATGATCCGCAGGTTCACCGAGTACAGCCCCGTCATGACGAGGATACCGGTGAGCAACTCGGTTACGCCGAACCGGGTGTGCATCACGCCGGTGAGGTAGCCCGCGAGCATGCCCGCCAGGAAGGCGGCCAGCGTCGCCAGCACCGGATGGACACCGGCGAGAATGAGCGCGGCCGCCACCGCGGCGCCCAGCGGGAGGCTGCCATCGGGGGTGATGTCGGGGAAGCGCAGCACGCGGGAGGAGAGGTACACGCCCCACGCGAGGGCCACGAAGGCGAGCCCTTGGGCGAGCGTGGACAGCCAGAGCGCCCACGGCGAGTTGCCAGGGGCGGTCGGCGCCGTGGCGGCGGGAGTCTGTGGGCCACGCGCCGCCGCGCCCGTTTCGGTGATGACAGAATCGGCGCGGTCGATGATGGTCTGCGGAATGACCACGCCATAGCTGGCCGCCGCGGCGAGATTCACTTCGAGGCGCGCCTTCACGGTGGTGCGGAACGGAATCACCGCCGGCGATTCGCCGCGCAGCACGCGGATCATGACCAGCCCCATGTCGTAGCCGTTGTCGCGGAAGCTGGCGCCGAGGGCGAGTGGTGGCCCCGGCGTGCCGGTGGTGCTCGTCACGAGCGGGAGCTGTGCCTCGCGGGTGGCCTTCACCATGGCCGGCATGCCCCCGGTGATCATGACGCTCGGGATCTGCATGATCCCCTGCGCTCCTTGGGCGCGCAGCGTCTGCACGCCGCTCACGATGTCCGACGGGCTGGTGCACGCCACGACGCGCAGTTCGACGCCGAGGGCGGCAGCGGCCGCCTTGGTCTTCTGCACGTAGAACTCGCCGAACGGATCGGCCGGATCGAACAGGGTGCCCCAGACCTTGACGGCGGGGAACGCCTCGATGGCGACCGCCAGCGACTTGTCCACCGGCAAGGGGCTCTCGGCGCCGGTGACATTCGGGCGGTGTTCCGTGGGGCTCGTGCCGGCCCCGATGATGTACGGGTTCGCCACGGCGCCAAACACGAGCGGCCGATCGGTGATCACCTTCATCGCGCTCTGGGCGGTCACCGAGGCCAGCGTGGCCACGTGCGTCACGCCGCGCTGCACGAACTCGTTCGCGATGAGGGTGAGCGTCGGAATGTCGCCCTGGGCATTCCGTTCGATGATGGTGACGGTGGAGTCCGCCACATAGCCGGAATCGGCGAGTGCTTTGAGGAAGCCGGCCTTCGCGTCGTCGAGCGGGGCGAGTGAAGCAACCTGCATGAGCCCGATGACGGGGCGCGAACTCGGGGGCGCGTCGTCGCGGCAGCCGGTCGCCAGCAGCAGCGCCGCCATCGTGAAGGCACACCGGAATCGCTTCGGGTGGGCGGAAAAGACGGACGGCATGGGGACGTGGAATGGAAGCGTAGTGGCAGGGGAACGGCTGGAGCCCTAACGTACCTGTCGGGCCGGATCATAGCGATTCGTCACCCTTCCCCGTTTTCCGGCCCACCGCCTGATGTCACGCCCGCCCGAATCGACGAGTGGTCCAGCGCGTTCTGCGTTCGAACATGCGCTGGCTGACCGCTACCGTCTCGAGCGTGAGCTCGGCGTGGGCGGTATGGCGCGCGTGTATCTGGCCCGGGATCTCAAGCACGATCGCCATGTGGCGGTGAAGGTGATGCTGCCGGAAGTCGCTGCCTCGTTTGGTGCCGAACGATTCCTGCGGGAGATCCAGCTCGCCGCGCGCCTCACGCATCCGCACATTCTGCCGCTACTGGACTCCGGCACCGCCGATGGGGTGCCCTTCTACGTCATGCCGTTCGTCGACGGGGAGGACGTACGGGCGCGGCTCGATCGACAGGGCGCGCTCGGGGTGGGTGAAGCGGTGCAGATCGCGCGCGAAGTGGCCGATGCGCTGCACTACGCGCATGCCGCTGACGTGCTGCATCGTGACGTCAAGCCGGAGAACGTGCTGATGCTCGCGGGGCACGCGGTGGTGCTCGATTTCGGCGTCGCGCGCGCCATGTCGGCGTCGATGGAGGAGGCCGACGGCGACGAGGCCGGCACGGCGGTCGGCACGCCGGCGTACATGAGCCCCGAGCAGGCAGCCGGTGAGGGCGGGCTCGATGGTCGCAGTGACCAGTACGGGCTCGGGCTCATGTTGTGGGAGATGCTGTCCGGCGAGCCCCCGTTCACGGGGCCCACCGTGCAGGCGGTCCTGGCGAAGCGCTTCGTCGAGGAGCCCGCCCCCATCGAGCACAAGCGTGCCGATGTCCCTGCCCACGTGGCCCGCGCACTCGCCCGGTCGCTGCGCCGTGATCCGGCCGACCGCTTTCCCACGGCAGGAGCGTTCGCCACCGAACTGGGTCGCGTGACGGCGAGCATGCCGGTACCGGCTGCGCCGGCGCTGCCGTCCATCGCGGTGCTGCCGTTCACCAACATCGGCCACGATCCCGAAAATGCCTTCCTCGCCGATGGTATTGCCGACGAGGTCATCAGCGCCCTTGGTCGGCTGCGCACGCTGCAGGTCGCGGCGCGCACGTCGAGCTATGCCTTTCGCGGCAAACCGGATGATCTCGCGTCCATCGGTGCGGCCCTCCGTGTTGCGCATGTCCTCGAGGGCAGCGTGCAGCGCGCCGGCACCCGCCTGCGTGTGAAGGTCGCGCTGCTCCGCGTCGACGACGGCCAGCAGCTCTGGAGCGGGAAGTTCGACCGGCAGCTCGATGACGTGTTCGCGATTCAGGACGAGATCAGCGCCAGCATTTCGGGCGCGCTCGAGGCCACGCTGCTCGGCGGTGGCGATGCATCACCGGCGGCCCCTCCCGTGGCGCGCGCGGCCGCGCCGTCGACCGATGTCGAGACCTACGAGCTCTATCTCAAGGGCCGTTTCCAGTGGAATCGTCGGACTGAGGAGGCGCTCGAAGAGGCCGTGACGCTTTTCCGCGCGGCCACGGAGCGCGATCCGCACTTCGCCCCCGCCTTCGCCGGTCTCGCCGACAGCTATGTCGTGCTCGGCACCTACGGCGCGCGCGCCCCGCACGAGGTCATGCCCCTCGCGCGCGAGATGGCGCGCCGGGCCCTGGCGATCGATCCCTCGCTCGCCGAACCGCACGCCGCCTTGGGCATGGTGGCGGCCGTGTACGACTACGATTGGGCGTCGGCGGAAGCCAGTTTCGCCCGCGCGCTCACGCTCGCGCCGGCCTACGCCACCGCGCACCAGTGGCGCGCCGTGGCGCTCTGGGTGCCGCTCGCGCGCTTCGATGACGCGATGGCGGACATCGCCGCCGCGCAGGCGCTGGATCCGCTGTCGCTCAGCATCAGCGCGACGGCCGGCATCGTCCTGGCGCTCGCTGGTCGCTGCGACGACGCCATCGCGCGCCACCGGCAAACGCTCGCCCTCGCTCCCTCGTTCGGGATGGCGCACTTCTTCCTGGGCCAGGCGCAGTTGGGCGCAGGCGACATGGAAGGTGCCGAAGAGAGCGTGGGTCAGGCGATCGAGCTCACCGGTGGCTCACCGGAGATGTTCACGCTGGGGGCCCTCGTTTCCGCCGCGCGCGGCGACCGGTCACGCGCCGACGCGGTGCGTGACGGGCTACTCGGGCTGCGGGAGGAGCGCTATGTGGGTGCCTCTCTCATCGCCCGTGCCCATCTGGCCAGCGGCGCCCCCGCGGAGGCCATCACGTGGCTGCAGCAGGCCGTCGAAGAGCGTGATCCCGATGTGATCTATCTCGGCGCGCGGCACGAATACGCACCGCTGCTCGGGCAACCGGCGTTTACCGACCTGCTCGAGCAACTGCGTCTGTAACGGCGTCGCCGGCGGCGGCCATTTCGAAGCGCTGTTCACGCACCAGACGGCTCACGCGATGCGGCGTGTCGATCGACCACACCTGCGTCATCACGCGATCGGCGTCGCCGGTCTTGAGGTGCGAGACGTGCACCGGGATGGAGCCGGGCAAGCGCTGCAGGAGACGTGCGAGCGTTGCGGGAATCAGGTGACCCGCACGCTCGGCGAGTGCGGCTTGCTCGTTGGGGAACGAAACGTCGGCCACCAGCTGGGCAATCGGAATGCCGGCGAGCATCGACCAGCACGTGTCGTGGGGTCCCGAATCTCCCGTGAACACCCACCAGCCTTCCGCCGTGTCGACGGCGATGCCACACGCCGGCACCGCATGCGCGGCGGGCAGCAGCAGGAGGCGACGGGTCGCACGGCCGGTGCCGAGGCGCAGCGTGTCGCCCACGGCGAAGGGGTGCAGCGTGAGCGTCGGCTGATCGACGCTTGGAATGCGCAGGAAGTCGGGCCAGATGACGCCGTTGAACAGGTGGCTGCGCAACGCCTCCAGCGTCTCGGGCAGGGCATGCACCCGGATCGGCCCGCGTCCACCGGGGATCATCCGCGTCTCGCACGCCACCTCGGCCAGCATCGGGAGCAGCTGCACGTGATCGAGATGCGCGTGCGTGAGCACCACGTCGTCGATCTGCGCCATTTCCTCGACCGTGAGTTCTCCCACGCCGGTACCGCAGTCGAGCAGCACGCGGTCGTCGAGCAGGAAGGCGGTGGTGCGCTGTCCCGCACCGATCGCGCCGGAACATCCCAGCACGCGGATGCGCACGGGCGCGACGTCGAAGTCGATGGGCATGCTCCAATAATCGCCGTGTGCTTCCGGCCGGCAAGAGCGGTGCGCCATCATCGTTGCCATCGCGCTATCCAGCCTCCATGGTGGACGGTACTTTCCGACGTCCGTCTTCCGCCTTCCCGACTTCATCGCCACATGGCCCACCATCACCTCGACTGCCACGGATTGAGCATGCGCCATGCCGACGGTGCGTAGTGCTCGTGATGAGGCGGCGATGACGGACGCGGTGGCGGCACACGCGGTGCCCGGACGCATTCTGGTCGTCGACGATACGCCGGCCAACATCCAGACCCTTGCCGCGACACTCAAGACGGCGGGGTATCAGGTGCTGGCGGCGACGAATGGCCAGCAGGCGCTCGAGGTGATGGATCGTGTGCGTCCCGATCTCATCCTGCTCGACATCATGATGCCGGTGATGAACGGGTATGAGGCGTGTGCCCACATCAAGGCCAACCCGGCGTGGCGCGACATCCCGGTGATCTTCCTCACGGCGAAGACCGAAACGGCCGATCTCGTGAAGGCGTTCGAGCTGGGCGCGGTGGACTATGTGAGCAAACCGTTCAACGCGCACGAACTGCTCGCGCGCGTCCAGACGCATCTGACGATGAACCAGCTGCGCCTTGGTCTCGCCGAGCAGGCGCGCGAGCTGGCCCGCGTCAACGAGATCGTCCGGAACGCCTTCGGACGCTACGTGTCGGAAGAAGTCGTGACGAGCATTCTCGAAACGCCGGAGGGACTGGAGATCGGCGGCGAGGAGCGGGAGCTCACCATTCTCATGTCCGATCTGCGGGGCTTCACCGCGCTCACGGAGCATTTGCCCCCGCACGAGGTCATCTCGGCGCTCAATCTCTACCTCGAAGCGATGGTGGAGGTGATCTACCGCTTCGACGGCACGATCGACGAGATCATCGGTGACGCAATCTTGGTGATGTTCGGCGCTCCCGTGGCCCGACAAGATCATGCCGAACGGGCGGTCGCCTGTGCCATCGCCATGCAGGGCGCGATGGTCGGGGTGAACGAGCAACTGCAGGGACGTGGGGGACCGGTGCTCGAGATGGGCATCGGTGTACACACCGGCCGCGTCATCGTGGGCAACATCGGCTCGGAGCGACGCACCAAGTACGCCGCCGTTGGCTCGAACGTGAATCTGGCCGGTCGCATCGAGTCCTTCACCGCCGGCGGCCAGCTGCTGGTGTCGGAGAGTACGCGCGACGCGGTCGAGGCGCCGTTGGAGGTGCCCCAGACCTTCAGCGTGCAACCCAAGGGGGCCGCGCGCAGCCTCACGCTGTACGAGGTCACGGGCATCGGCGCGCCATACCATCTGTCGCTGCCCGTCAGCGAAGCGGCGCTGCCGCTCCTGCACGCGCCGCTGGCCGTACAATGCCTCCTGCTCGACGAGAAGGCGGTTGGTCGCGTGCCGCACGAGGGCCTGTTGCTCGGCTGCTCATTGCGGGACGGTGAGTTGGCCACCGGCGCACCGCTGGCGGTGTTCGACAACATCAAACTGCTCGTGCCGGCGACCGTCGGCGGTGGCCCGAGCGGCGAGATCTACGGCAAGGTCACGCGCCCGGGCGCCGGCGATACGCCGCCGGCACGCGTGCGTTTCACGTCGATGTCGCCGGAGCTGCGGAGCTGGCTACAGCAGCAGCGCCCGGCCTAGCGCCGGACGCGCCCCGGCAACGGGACTACGCCATCGGGACGCGCGCCGACGCGAGCAGTACGTACAGTTCGGCGACTTCGCGCGTGAGCGCCCGGCTCACTTCCTCGAGCTCCGAGAGTTGATCGATGCGCGGGCGAAGCCGCTGGTACTCGGATTCGCTCAGCAGCCGCTCCATGATCCCGGTGGCCCGGAGCAGCCCCACGAGCATCGCATCGTGCGCATCGGGAATCTCGTCGTTGTTGAGCAGCGTCATGACGCGGCTCTTCACCTCGCGCTCCTCGATGCCGCTCGTGGGCGGATACACGCGGGTCTTGAAAACCCACAAGAGGCGCTTCTCCACCGACTTGAGCACGCCGCGCTGGACGAGCTGGTCGAGAATCCGGTCGCGCATCTCGGGACCCGGGATGGCGAGCCGGCGCAGCCACTCCGCACTCGACAACGGCTGGGGTTCGGCGGTGATGCGCGCGAGCACGTCGTCGAGCAGCGACGACCCCGTGGGTGCCGGGGAGATCACGAAGAGCTGCGCCGCGTCGGTATCGATCCGCCCGGCCAGCATGAGGTCCATCAGCAGCGCGGCCGCAATTGCCGTCTCCAGGGAGAACGGGAGCAGGTGGATGAGGTGGCCCGACTCATCGTCGAGCGCCACCAGCAACAGCTCTTCGGTCAGTGACAGCGGAGTCGAAGTCGACATGCCCGTTCAGTTCCGGATCTCGAAGATCTTGTCGAACCCGCTGATCTTGAGCACCTCGAGAACGGCCGGCGTCGGGGAGGTGAGGACCACGTCCCCGCCCTTGGCCTTGGCCATCTTGGCCGTCGTCAGGAGGACACGCAGTCCCGCGCTGCTCACGTAGTCGAGCTGGCTGAGGTCGATGGTGACCGACTGCGCCTCTCCGGCCAATAGCGCCTTGAGCTCCGCCTCGTGCGTGGGCGAGGTGAAGCCGTCCAGTCGACCGGCGAGGGTGTACGTGGCGGGAGCAGGCATGGGTGCGGTGGGTGAGGAGACGAAGACGCGTGCGGTCGACGCACAGACCCGCCGGTCGGGTCCGTCACGCGGCAATATAGCGCCGAAATGCGCGCTGCGACCTCAGCCTTGACGATCGACCCGGCGCCCGGCATGGTCTGGTGATCGCGCCGTGCCGCTCCATCGACGTCCTGGTCGATGTTCCGCGAAGCCGTCGCTCCCGCCCGCCTGTTCATGCGCATCAAGACGACCAACACGCTGATCCTGCTCATCGCCCTGCCACTGCTCGGCGGCTGGTTTCTGGCGAACCGCACCGAGCAGCGCCTCTTGCAGGAGCAGGCGAAGGCGGAAACCACACTCCCCGCCGCCCTGCTGGCGCTCGACCAGCTACGTCAGGGGTCGGACCGTCTCACCGCCGATGTCCGTGCCTTCGCCGCCACGGGCGACACCCGGTGGCGCGACGACTTCGAGGCCGAAGTCGCACGTGATCGCAATCGCACGAAGGCGGTCGAGAAGCTGAAGGCGCTCGGTCTCACGGGCGACGAGTCCCGCCTGCTCGACAACACGCTCGCCCGATCGACGGCGCTGATCGCGCTGGAGGACCAGGCGTTCGCCGCCGCCGGGGCGAAACGATTCACCGAGGCGGTCTCCCTCGTGTACGGCGAAGAGTACCGCACCCGCAAGGCCGAGATTCTCGACGGGTTGGACGAGTTTCGCGGGAAGGTCACCGAGCGGCTGAATGCCAGCCTCAGCACCGCGCAGCAGGGGGCACGGACGGCCCGGATCGTTCGCCAGGTGTGTCTCATCGCTGCCGCGGCGCTGCTGCTGTTCACATTGGGATTCTTCTACGTGCGGGTCGTACGACCGCTCGACGTGCTCAAACACGACGTCGACGACCTGCTGGCCGGCCGCGCCAACGCGCGCATTCACCATCAGGAGGATACCAGCGAGGTCGGCGATGTCGCGCGGTCGCTGCAACGGTATCGGAGTGCGGCCGACGAGGTGGAGCGGCAGCGACAGCGAAAGGCGCTGGTCGCGCGCGTATCGGCCGCCTTGCAAACCGCGGAGAGTGCCGCGGAGTTCGGGCAGCAGCTGCTGTCGGTGCTCATGCCCGAGCTGCAGACGGGCGCTGCATCGGTGTACCGCGTCGATGCCGCCGCTGGGGTGCTGGTGTGCATGGCGACCCACGGCCTCGAGGCGGCGGCGGTCACTCCGACCATCGCCATCGGTGAAGGGTTGACCGGGCAGTGTGCGATGGACCGCCGGTTGTTGGTCTGGGCTGACGTGCCGCCCGGCTTCGTCCGCGTGTCGTCGTCCACCGGCTCGGCCACACCGCGAGTCCTTACGGCCCTCCCGATTCAATCGAAGCAGGGTGTGTTGGGTGTGCTCGAGCTTGCCCTCTTCACCCCTCTGAATGAATCCCAACGGCTGCTGCTCGACGAAGTGATGCCGATGGTGGCCCTGCAGCTCGATATTCTGCAGCGCAATCTCGGCACACAGGAGCTGCTCGATCGCACCCGCGAGCAGGCGGAGGAGCTCGAAGCCCAGACGAGTGCGCTCACGCAGTCGCAGCGCACCCTCATGGAGCAGCAGGCGCAGCTGCTGGCGCAGCAGGAAGACATGCAGGTGCTGGCCGAGACCGGCCGGGTCGTGAATGCCTCGCTCGACATGAATACCGTGCTCGAGGCGATCATCACCGCCGCGGTGCGACTGGGCGGTGCGGATTCGGGGACGCTCTACCTGTTCGACGAGGCCGAGCAGGTATTCGATCCGCGCTTCAACGTGGGGATGTCGGACGAGATGGTGGCCTCGCTACGCGGATCGCGCATTCGCATCGGTCCCGGCAGCGTCGTGGGATCCGCTGCCGCCAAGCGTGGGCCGCACATGGTGGAGGATCTCGAGAACGATGCGACCTACCAGCTGCGCGCGGCGAACAAGAAGGGGGGAGGATTCCGCGGTCTGCTCGGCGTTCCCATCCTCAATGGCGACGACATCGTTGGCGGTATCGTGATCCGTCGTCGCGAGCCCGGTGCCTTCGATGCCTCGCGCGTGAGCCTGTTGCAGACCTTCGCCACCCAGTCCGTGATGGCGATTCAGAATGCCCGGCTATACGCGGAGATTCACCAGAAGAGCGAGGAGCTCGACAACGCGAGCCAGATGAAGTCGCAGTTCCTGGCGAACATGAGTCACGAGATCCGCACGCCCATGAATGCGGTCATCGGGCTTGCCCATCTTGCGCTCAAGACGGAGCTGACCCCCAAGCAACGCGACTACGTCTCCAAGATCCACACCGCCGGCAGCTCGCTGCTCGGGATCATCAATGACATCCTCGACTTCTCGAAAATCGAGGCGGGCAAGCTCGACATCGAGTCGACGGAGTTCAACCTCGAGGACGTGATGCGCGCGGTCACGACCGTCACGAGCCAGAAGGCCTACGAAAAGGGCCTGGAGTTTCTGGTGGACATCCCCGGTTCGGTACCGGTGGACCTGATCGGTGATCCGCTGCGACTGAACCAGGCGCTCACGAACATCATCAACAACGCCGTCAAATTCACCGAGAAGGGCGAGATCCACGTGAAGGTCGCCCTCGTGGAGCGGGTGGACGACGACGCGCTGCTGCGATTCACCGTGCGTGACACGGGATCGGGCATGACCGCCGAGCAGTGCGCACGGCTCTTTCAGCCGTTTACGCAGGCCGACATGTCGACGACCCGCAAGCACGGCGGCACGGGGCTCGGGCTCACGATCACGCGCACGCTCGTGGAGCTGATGGGCGGTGAAGTGGGACTGGAAAGCGTGCCGGGCGAAGGCAGCACCTTCTTCTTCACGGTGCGGGTCGGCATCGGTCAGGTCACCGACCGCCGGACGGTCATCCCCGAGGTGATGCACCGTCTGCGAGCGCTCGTGGTGGATGACAATCCCGTCGCACGGGACATCCTGGCCGATTCCCTCGGCGATCTCGTGGCGTCGGTGGATTCGGTGAGTTCGGGGTCGGAGGCACTGGCCGCGATCCGGCATCACAATCGCGACGAGGCGACGGCCTACGACGTGGTGTTCATGGACTGGCGCATGCCGGGGCTGGATGGCATCCAGACGGCGCGCTTGCTACGGGAAGACGCCGCGTTGGTGACGCAGCCCGCCGTCGTCATGGTGACCGCCTTCAATGGTGAAGAAGTGAAGGAAGCGGCCGGGGCGTTGGACCTCGATGGCTTCATGGTCAAGCCCGTCAGCAAGTCGATGGTGCTCGATACGCTCGTGAACCTGTTCGCCGATTCTTCGGCGAGCGTGGGCGTTACCGCACGGACCGCGGGACTCGACGACGATCGTGATCGTTGTGCCGGCGCGAGGATCCTGCTGACGGAGGACAACGAGATCAACCAGCAGATCGCGACGGAACTGCTGGAAGACGCCGGTGCGCAGGTGACTGTGGCGAACAACGGTCGCGAAGCCGTTGAGCTGCTGCTGGCGAATCCGACAGCGTTCGACCTGGTCTTCATGGACCTGCAGATGCCGGAGATGGACGGGCATCAGGCGACGATCGCCATCCGCAACGACGCACGGTTCACCGATCTGCCGATCATTGCGATGACGGCGCACGCGTCGCAGGAAGAGCGCGCGCGCTGCCTCGCCGAAGGCATGAATGAACACATCACCAAGCCGATTGCTCCGGCGGTGCTCTTCGCGACCATCGAGAAGTACTACACGCCAGCGCAGGCGGCGGCCGTCCGGGCAGCACGTGCTGCCGACGGTGGCCCGGCGGCACCGAGCGAGTCGCTCACACTCGGCGCGGCGCTGCCGCGCATTCCGGAGCTGGACGTCGACGACGGGCTCTCGCGCGTGGCGGGGAATGTGGAGCTCTACACAAAGCTGCTGCGCCGGTTCGTGACGCAGGACGCCGATATCGCGGATCGCATCGGCGGCAGCCTTGCCAGTGGCGACCAGGCGACTGCAGAACGGCTCGCGCATACGATTCGTGGCGTGGCAGGCTCACTCGGGGCTGGTGCGGTGCAGGCCGCCGCGGAAGCGGTTGAATCCGCGCTGCGAACAGGGAGTGCTGCGGTCGCCCTCACCTCGCGCGTCTCGACGCTGGAGAGGGCGATGGCCACGCTGCGCGAGAAACTAGGGCCCGCGTACACCGGTGCGTCGGGGTCGGCCGAGGACACTCCGGTCATCACGGCGTTCACGCCCGCCACCGATCGCCCCGTCGCGGAGCGGATGCTGCAGCGCCTGGCCGATTTCGAGGTCGATGCCGCGGAAGACCTCGAAACGCATCGCGATCTGTTCCGCGCGCTGCTTGGGGAAGAGCCGTTCGCGCAGTTCGAAACGCATGTGCAGGGCTTTGCCCTTGCGGACGCGCATGCCGTACTGCGCGCGGCGCTCGAGGCGCTGCCCTAGCCGCTACCCAGGGCTCGGCTCAACTCGCGGCTGACGCCGCACCGGCCCACGACAGGACCGCCACCGTAATGTCGTCGGATTGCGGGGCGGTCCCGGAGAACTCGATCACGCTATCCACGATCGAGGACACCAGCGCCGTGGCTCCACCGCCGGCATGCGCCCGTACTCGGGACAGCAGGCGCGCCTCTTCGTACATCTCGTCGCGGACATTGAAGGCCTCGGTCACGCCGTCCGTGTAGAGCACAAGGATGTCGCCCGCGGTCAGGTGCACCGTGTGTTGCTGGTAGGTGGCCGGGAACATGCCGAGGACCAGCCCGCTGGCGTCGGAGAGAATGTCCACGGTGCCGTTCGCCCGCCGCAACATCGGCGGGTTGTGCCCACCATTCGCATAGGTGAGCACCCCCGTGGCCGGATCGAACACGGCATAGAACACGGTCACGAAGAGATCCATCGGATTCTGCGTGAGCAGCACGTCATTGGTGCGCTCGAGGCACTCCGCCGGCCCCGATGCGCCGGCTGCCAGCGCGTTCAGATTCGTCCGTGCGACCGCCATGAAGAAGGCGGCAGGAACGCCCTTGCCCGAGACATCGGCCATCACGAGGCCGATGCGCCCACCGGGCAATTCGATGAAATCGTAGAAGTCGCCGCCCATTGCGGTGGCCGGCAGCATGCGCGCGGCACCGTCGCAGCCGGGGGCCGCCGGAAACCGAGAGGGCAGGATGGCCATCTGCATCGCCCGCGCGAGGTCGAGCTCCGCACTCATCTGCGCCTGCGCCCGCTCGAGCGCCGCGTTCTTCTCGGAAACACTCGTGCGGAGCCGATCGATGGTCAGGTGCGTGTGGACGCGCGCCGTCAGTTCGTGCGCGTTGAACGGCTTGCTCACGTAGTCCACCGCGCCAAGCTCGAACCCCTTCACCAGATCGGCCGTCTCGGTCTTGGCGGTCAGAAAGATGATGGGGATGTCCTGCCAATCCTGATTGGCTTTGATGGCCGCGCAGGCCTCGAACCCATCCATGACGGGCATCATGATGTCGAGGAGGACGAGATCGGGACGGACCCGCGCCATGGCCTCGAGCGCCTGCTGCCCATTGGTGGCCACCAGCACCTGGTAGCCGGCGGGCTTGAGCGTGGCGGCCAACGTCTGGATGTTCGACGGGGTATCGTCGACCACGAGGATTTTCGCACCGGACAAGCTCATGTCACCGCCTTGCACATCGTCAAGCGATTGTGGGAGCCCGTATGGGCGTAGGATACGTCGTCCATCAATTCGCGGACCAGAAACACCCCAAGGCCGCCGATCTCGCGCTCCTCGACCGGCGTGTCGATGTCCGGTGCGGCCACGACGAGTGGATCGAAGGCCACGCCGTCGTCCTCGATGACCATGGTGACGGTGTTACCCTCGAGGCTGAGCGACACCGACAACTCCGGCGGCGATCCACTATCGCGCGTGCCGTGCATGATCACGTTCATGCACACCTCCTCGAGGGCGACCTCGAACGGAAACGCCGCGGCCATGGGAAGCGCGGCCTCCGCGCACCAGTGCTGCACGAAATCGATCAGCACCGGCAGATGCTCCCGCGTGGCCGTCGTCTGCAGTAATCGCGCCGCCACGCGATCAGGCGATGCCGAGGTTCGCCGAGGCGAGCAGCATCTGCAGCTCGCCAATCGTGCGGATCATGGAGCGGCTGAGCTCCTCGAGATCGGTCAGCTGACTGATGCGCGCGGCCAGCCGATGGCGCTCGGGACGGCTCAGCAGCTCGTCGAGCAGTTTCGTGGCGCTCAGGAGCCCGACCAGCAACGCGTCGCGGGGCTCGGGGATCTCGTCGTTGTTGAGCAGCGTCATGATGCGGCTCAGCACTTCACGCTCCTCGAGTCCGCTGGTCGGCGGATACACCCGCGTCTTGAAGACCCACAATAGCCGCTTCTCGACCGACTGCAGGATGCCTCGCTGGACGAGCGAGTCGATGATGCGCGCCTGCAGATCGGGCACCGTGGCCAGGCGCTGCAGCCACGTCGCAGGGGAATGCGGTCCGGGATCGGCCGCGATGCGCGCCAGCACGTCGTCGAGCAGCGCATTGCCGGTGGCGGACGCCGAAATCAGCGTGAGCGACCGATGGTCGGTGTCGATGCAGCCGAGCAGGCTGAGGTCCATCACCAACGCGGCCGCACTCGCCACCTCCATCGCGTAGGGGCGCATGGGCAGGAGCGTTCCCCGCTGATCGTTGAGTGCCACCAGCAGCAGTTCCTCGGCGAGCGTGAGAGCTGTCATGGGGGGCATCGAACAACCTCGGGTGCGCCCGTGGGCAAGGAAATGGTCTCGGAGTGCCGCGCACGGCTTTCGGCGCGACGACGGAGCACGAGACGCGATCGATTGCGCTAATCTACGGGACGGACGACCGGAAGCCACGTCCTTCCCCACCCGGAGCTCACCATGACCACTCCCCCGTCTCGCACATCCGGCTCCTCGGCCCTTTCGCGTCGTGAATTCGCCCGCTGGGTTTCGCTCGCGTCGGCCGGCATGGTGCTTCCCGGGTTGGCGGGAGCGAGCGAGCCTGACGCGTTTGCTGTCGATCAATTCCATCGCGAGCGTGCGTCGCTGCGCGTGCATGGTGCGCGCACCCTGACGCTGCTGTACACCAACGATTTTCACAGCGCGTTCGAGCCCGTACCGGCGTTTTGGCTTCCCGGTACTCCGCGCGTTGGCGGCGCTGCGCATCTCGCGGCGCTCGTGGCCCGTGAACGCGCAGCGGCGCCAGGGGCGTTCTTGCTCGACTCCGGCGACATGTTCACAGGCTCGCTGTCTCGTCTCACCGAAGGCGAGGCGCTGCTCGAGATGATGCTCGTGATGGGCTACGACGTCATGGGAGTGGGCAATCACGAGTTCGATTATGGCTGGCAGCCGTTCGAACGTGGGATTGCGCGCGTGCCCTTCCCCGTGGTGTGTGCCAATGTGCGCTATCGTGGCAACGGCGTGCGCTTCACGCGCCCCCACACCATCGTCGAACGCGACGGCGTGCGCCTGGGCGTGATCGGGGTGATGGGCATGAAGGCCGCCACGCGAACGATCATGCCCTCGAAGGTGGCGGAGCTCGAGTTCACCGATCCCGCCGAAGCGGTACGCACGAGTGTCCGCGACCTGCGCGATGCGGTGGACCTCATTGTCGTGCTCGGGCATCAGGGCCTGCCGGGCCCCATGCAGTCCGATGCCGAGGCCGACCCCACGGTGCAGCGGTTGCTCGACGAGGATCTCGCCTTGTGCGCGGCGGTGCCCGGCATCGATGTGTATATCGCGGCGCATTCACATCACGGACTCGAGCAGCCCATCGTGCACCCCGATACCGGGTCATTGATCGTGCAGACGTATGGCTACGGCACGCGACTTGGGCGGCTGCAGCTGGCGATCGATGTGGCGCGTCCGGCGGGGAAGCGCATCGTTGGCCACACGGGGGAGCTGCTGCTGGTGGACAGTGATCGCCTGCCGGCGCACCCCGGGGTGGCCGCGCGGGTGGCCCACTATCGCGGCCGGGTTGCCGATCAGATCGGCGCGCCGCTCGGACGCAACGCCGTGCGCATGACCCGTCGTTACCATCACGATTCGCTGCTTGGTGGCTACGTGGCTGACCTGTTGCGTGACGACGGGGCCGCAGCAACCTCGACGCGTGATCCGCATGTGGGGATCACCAATGCGGGCGGCCTGCGCGCGGATCTCCCCGAGGGGGCGATTGATCGCGGTCATGTGCTTGACGCGCTACCGTTCCTCAACGATGCGGTCACCGTGGCGATGAGCGGTGGCGCCCTCCGTGCCGTGCTGGAGCAGGGGTGTTCGCTGGAGGCGGGGATGGTGCAGGCCAGCGGCGTGCGCGTGCTGTACGATCCGGCTCGACCGATCGGTACCCGCATCCGTGAGGTCACCGTACAGGGCGCGCCCCTCGATGTGTCGAAGCGCTATCTCGTCTCCACCAACAGTTTCCTCGCCGAGGGCGGCGACGGCTACGCGTCCTTCCGCGAGGGAGAGGTGGCACGGCGAGGCCCCGTGTTGAGTGAGCTCGTGCTCACCGATCTTCGTCGTCGTGGGACGATTGCACCGCCATCGCTTGGACGGATGGTGCCGGTGTAGCTGATCGTCGGCAACGACGAGATCCCTTCGCTGAGGTGAGGTGGTTGCGTCAGCAGTGCCGTACGCGCGAGAAAATGATGACGTGGGCGGCGACGGGTCGACGTACACTGACCGATGCACGCTCCCCGTCTCCTCGTGGTTTTCCGGCAACGCGCCGCGGTGCGGCGCTACAGCCCGCGCACCGTGCAGACGTACGTCCGGTGGGTGATCGCGTATGTGCGGTTTCACGGTAACCAACATCCGGCTGCGCTTCCGCCGTCGGCTGTCCGGGATTTCCTCTTGCATCTCGCACAAGAGAAGCAGGTCGCCGCATCGACGCAGAACCAGGCCCTGGCGGCGTTGCAGTTCCTCTACCGCGACGTGATCGAACGGCCATTGCCGGCGGTCGCGGGTATTGCCCCGGCCACGCGTCCGCATGTGATGCCCAACGTACTGTCGCGAGGGGCCGTGGCGCAGGTGCTTGGTGCCATGAACGGTAGGTGTTGGCTTATGGCGTCGCTGCTGTATGGTGCTGGGTTGCGGCTCATGGAGTGTTGCACGTTGCGCGTGAAGGATGTGGATCTCGACCGTGGCGAGATCCGGGTACGGCAAGGCAAGGGTGGGCGTGATCGCGTCACCATGGTGCCGGCGTCGCTGGTGGGGCCGCTGCGCGAACATCTGCGGGCAGTGCAAACGGAAATGCAGCGCCGTGCCGGTCGCGGCGGCGGCTACGTGAGCTTGCCACTCGCTCCCGGAGCAAAGGCCATGGGCGCGGTGCGAAATCGCGGGTGGCATTGGGTGTTCCCGGCGTCGCGTGAGTACTGGGACCCGGACACGAAGCAACGGCGTACGCATCATGTGCATCCCACGGTGTTGCAGCGGGCGGTCGGTGACGCCGCACGCCGCGCCGGGATCGCTCAGCGCGTGGGGTGTCACACGTTCCGTCACTCGTTCGCCACGCACTTGCTCGAGGCCGGATACGATATTCGTACTGTTCAGGCACTGCTTGGGCATCGCGATGTCTCGACGACGATGCTCTACACCCATGTCCTCAACCGCGGCGGATTCGGGGTGCGCAGTCCGCTCGATCAACCGGTACCGGTGCCACGATCGTAGGGACGTGCCTGCCGGCTGGTGTTTACGTGTGCGGGGCGATGCGGAGCTGTCCCGGTCTTGCGGCTTTCTCGGCGCGGCTGAACGTTAGACTGCAATCTCTGCAGTCCAATCCAGACGCCGTGATCAGTGCTGCGCCCGTGGAATGCAAGCGCAGATAAGGATTGGGAACGGGCGCGTGGGTGCGGCGGGCAGTCTGATTAGACTGCAGGAACATGCTGTCGAATCCCTGCTCTGCAGTGATCGCCCGCAGTCCAATACTCGTTATGGCCACGGAGGCAGGCGTTGCGCCCAAGCGGACTTGCGTCCAATGTTTCCGATATGGTAGAACGCTCGCCTGCCCTCGAATCCCTCACGGCCGAAGAGCGCATTGCGCTGATGGGCCGCCTCTGGGACAGTCTGGATCCGGCAGCCGCCGCTCCGGTGACCGCCGAGCTTGCGGCTGAGCTCGATCGCCGCGAGGCCGCGGCCGACGCCAATCCCGAGGCAGGCATTCCTTGGGACGCCCTCCGAGACGAGCTCCGCGCCCGGATTCGCTAAGTGGCGACGGTTCGCATCTTGGCGCAGGCCCAGGCCGAGATTGCGGAAGCATTTGACTGGTATCTTGCACGCTCGAGCGAGGCGTCGGCCGCGTTCCTTTCGGAGCTTGACGTGGCCGTGCAACAGATCGCCGAATCACCGGAGCATTTCCCTGTGATTCGTGGTCGACTCCGGCGAGTGTTGCTCCAACGATTCCCGTACGCGGTGTACTACAAGGTCTATGCGACCGGCATCAGCGTCGTTGGTGTCATTCATGGCCGTCGCCACCCCAACACGTGGCTGCGACGCGTCGGGCCATAACGATGCTTGCTGCAGGCGGGCGGTACGGTAGCTTGCTGCGCTCGCACTTTGTTTGAGCGCCCGCTGCAGAAGCGGGCGTTAGGCCGCAAGACACCCCCTATTCGGAGCACCACACAATGCGTACCAGTCGACTCGCTATGTTCGCCGCCGTCAGTCTCGCTGTGGGGGGCCTGCTGGGGCTCGCCGGATCATTCTCTCCACCTACCCTCCGCGGCATTGCCTGGGGTCTTGACGGCACGGCACTCGTCATGGGTGCGCTACTTCTGGCGGTGCACCATATCAGACACGGCAACGATCAGCTAGCTGCTGGCTTCCTCACGTTTGTTGCCGGTCAAACCTTGGTGGTTTCCAGCTCTGCGATGGACATCGCAGCAAGCTCACCTTCCTTCGGTGCTGGTGTCGGACTTTGGGCTGCAGGCCTGGCTCTGGTCAGTGCTTCCTCGGCAATGCCCATGTTCGTAAGAGCGACGGGCGCCATCGCGTCGGTGCTTTTCGCAATCGTCGCAGTACAGATCTTCGGCGGTACGGCGCTCACGCCACTTTCAAACCCGTTGCCCTTCAATGCGTACCCCTTTCTCGTGCTCACGCTGTTTGGTTGGGCGTGGGTCCATTATCGGCGCGCGTGCGTTGCGGCCTAACCCCTCGCTCAAGCGGAGCGGCCGCTTAGCTCGAACGTTAGGCCGACACGAAACCGGGTGAAGTTCAAGTTCACCAACCAGCGTGCCATCGCCCTATGGCAGCGGTTGGGGTTCAGCATCGTCGGCACCGTTCCCAAAGCCTTCCGGCATTTGGAGCTCGGATTGGTGGACCTGCACATCATGCACCGGTTCCTGTAGAGCAAAGTCGCCGAGTCGCATTCCGGCTTGCCCGTCTGAACCCCAAGTCCGATCTTTCCTGCATGAAGGTTCGCGATGCG
>Ga0315902_10003919_pt1 | contig 21931 bp, 21 predicted proteins | sample LakEriMetagenome_9_FD_203523 | JGI IMG/M metagenome (GOLD analysis project Ga0315902, IMG submission 203523) | Freshwater fungal communities from buoy surface, Lake Erie, Ohio, United States - Buoy 12 MA117 | ecosystem: Environmental > Aquatic > Freshwater > Lake > Lake biofilm | place: USA... | reverse complement strand
CAAAAAGAAAAAGCCCGCACAGTGTCGGGCTTTACCGGGAAGAAATGGTCGGGGCGACTGGATTCGAACCAGCGACCTCTCGGTCCCGAACCGAGCGCTCTACCAAGCTGAGCCACGCCCCGAAGAAGCGCCAGTGTAGCACATCTCTACCGTGACGGTGACGGCAGCAGGCTGCGCGCGGCCTCCAGCGCGTCATGGTCGGTCAGGTCGGCCTGCAGTGGGGTCACCGATACGTAGCCTTCCATGACCGCCTCATAGTCGGTGCGCCCGCCTCCGGGATGCCAGTCGTACAGCCCCTCATCAATCCAGTAGTAGTCCTGCCCACGGGGGTCGGTGCGGCTGGAAATCTGGGTCACGTGGTTGCGGCGCGCCTGCGTGGTGATGCGGAATCCCTTGGGAGCGCCGGTGTTCAGGTTGAGGTTCAGGAACGACCGCGCGGGCCACTGCTGGGCCAGCACCTGCCGCGCAATTGTGGCGGCCGCCTCGGCGGCATGGCTGAAGTCGAAGACCTTCGTGCGGCGCAGCGACACGGCAATCGCCGGAATGCCCAGCAGCGCGGCCTCGAGCGCCCCGGCCACCGTGCCCGAATACGTCACATCGTCCCCGATGTTGAAGCCCTTGTTGATGCCAGAGACGACCAGGTCGGGCTTCTGCTTGAGCACGATGTCGACGCCGATGTTGACGCAGTCGGTGGGCGTACCATCGACGCCGTACACATCGGGCCCCACTGTCTCGAGCCGCAGAGGACGACGCAGCGTCAGTGCATGGCCGATGGCGGAGGCCTCCTGTGTCGGCGCGACGACGACGACCGTGCCGAGTGGCTTGAGGGCATCGGCCAGTGCATGAATTCCCTGCGAGGTGACCCCGTCGTCGTTGGTGACCAGGATGAGCGGCATATGAGCTCCCCATCATACCGCCCCCATCGCCGCGCACGTATAATCGCCCCATGACCTGGTGGATGTGGCTCGCCGGCGGTCTCGTCCTGATGGTGGCCGAACTGGCCACCCCCAGCGGTTTCTACATGCTCTTCTTCGGGGTCGGCGCCTTCGGCGTGGCCCTGCTGGCCGGAGCGGGCGTCCTGACCTCGACGGGCCCGCAACTGCTGGCCTTCACCGTGCTGTCGCTGACGACCCTGGGGCTGTTCCGCGGGCCTGTGCTGCGGCGGTTCCAGCAGCCGCCCTCCCCCGATCTCGACCCGCTTGTCGGGTCGCTGGCCACGCCGGCTGCTGCTATCGAGGCCGGTGCCGTCGGGCGCGTCGAAGTGCGTGGCACCGCCTGGAATGCCCGCAATGTCTCGGGGGCCACGCTGGCCGCCGGCCAGCGGTGCGTCGTGACGCAGGTCGATGGCCTGCTGCTCTCGGTTCGCCCTGAATAGATTTCACCCTCAACAGCACCGGAGGCCCCGCATGGAAGGTGGACTGATCGTCGTACTGCTGCTGGCCCTGATCGTCATCTTCATCCTCGCGAAGACGGCGATCGTCGTGCCGCAGCAGAGCGCCTTTGTCGTCGAGCGGCTGGGACGGTATGCGGGCACGCTCGATGCGGGCTTTCACGTGCTGGTGCCCTTCGTCGATGTCATCCGATACCGGCACTCGCTGAAGGAATCGGCCATCGACATTCCCGCACAGGTCTGCATTACGCGCGACAACGTGCAGGTGGGGGTCGACGGCGTGCTCTACCTGAAGGTCCTCAATCCCGAGCGCGCGTCCTACGGGATTTCCGACTACCTGTTTGCCATCTCGCAGCTCGCCCAGACGACGCTGCGCAGCGAGGTGGGCAAGATCGATCTCGACCGCACCTTCGAGGAGCGCACCAACATCAACACGGCCGTCGTGGCCGAGCTCGACAAGGCCACCGAGCCGTGGGGCGTGAAGGTGCTGCGCTACGAAATCAAGAACATCACGCCACCATCCGACGTGCTGGCGGCCATGGAAAAGCAGATGCGGGCCGAGCGCGAGAAGCGCGCAGTCATCCTGACCTCGGAAGGCCAGCGCGACGCGGCGATCAACAACGCCGAGGGCGCCAAGCAGGAGACCATCAAGGCCTCGGAAGCGCGCAAGACGCAGCAGATCAACGAGGCCGAGGGCCAGGCGGCGGCGATTCTGGCCGTGGCCGCCGCCACCGCCGAAGGCATCCGCCGCGTGGCCGAGGCCACGCAGGCGGCCGGCGGTGCCGAGGCCGTGCAGCTGCGCGTGGCCGAGCAGTACATCGGCGAGATGGGCAAGATCGTCAACAGCGCCAACACGGTCATTCTGCCGGCCAACCTCACCGACGTCGCCAGTGTGCTGAGCACGGCGATGCAGGTGATTCAGAGCCCGAAACGCTAGGGGCAGGCCGTGCGCGGCCTGCGTGCTCCACCGCACCTAGGGCACGTAGGCGATGCAGTCGATTTCCACCCGCAGGCCGTCACCGGGCAGGCCTGCCGCCTGAATCGTGGTGCGCGCCGGCCGATGGTCGCCGAAGACACGGGCGTAGACGCCGTTCATCAGCGAGAATTCCTTCATATCGAGCAGGAAGACGCCGCAGCGCAGCACGTACTGCAGGTCAGACCCGCCCGCCTGCAGGATAGCCCGGAGGTTCCTGAGGCACTGCTCGGTCTGTGCTTCGACATCGTCCCCGACGAGGTGGCCGGTAGCCGGGTCAGTGGCCCCCTGCCCCGAGACGAAAATGAGACGGTCGAACCCCATGCCGGGCGAGTAGGGCCCCACAGGCGCGGGAAGATTGGCGGCGTGAATGGGTCTGTGCATGGCCAGATTGTAAGATCACTGGCGTGCCACGGTTCCGATTGACGCTCGAATACGCTGGAACGCGCTACAGCGGCTGGCAGAAACAGAAGAACGCCCGCACCGTGCAGGGGGAGCTCGAGCGGGCCATCGCCGATGTCCTCGGACACCCGCGTTTCGAGTTCCAGGGCTCGGGGCGCACCGACGCCGGCGTCCATGCCCTGCACCAGGTGGCGCACCTCGACAGTCCCTCGGCCCTCAAGCCCGAGCTCTTCCGGCGCCAGGTCAACGATGCCCTTCCCGCTGACATCGTCGTCGTGGCGGTGTCCCCTGCTCCACCCCGGTTCCACGCTCGGCATGCCGCGGTGGCCCGCAGCTACCTCTACCAGATGGCGCGCCGGCGCACGGCGTTTGCCAAGCCGTATGTCTGGTGGGTGAAGGAGGCGCTCGATGTGTCGCGCATGCAGCAGGCCGCCGAGCTGTTCCGGGGGTTCCACGATTTCCGCGCTTTCACCAATGACGACCCCGACGAGAAGTCGACCGAGGTCCTCATCGACACGATGACCGTGGCCGAGGCCGATGACCTGGTGCTCATCAGGGTGGGCGGCTCGCACTTCATCTGGAAGATGGTGCGGCGGATGGTGGGGGTGCTGGCTGAGGTGGGTGCCGGACGGCTGGCCCCTGGCGCGGTGGTGGGCCTGCTGCAGTCAGACTCGGCCCTGCCGGCGACGCTGACGGCGCCGGGGTCGGGCCTCTTCCTCGAACGGGTGTTTTACGAGGGCGACGACCGGCACCTGCCGCTGGTGCCGGCCATTCCCGTGCGCGGGCTCAGCGCCCGCCGCTGACCAGGGCGTCGAGCAGCGCGTCGGTGCGCTGGCGGGCGCGGTCGAGGCGTTCCTTGAGGTTGTCGAAGACAAACTCGTGGCCGGCGTTGGCCGCCTCGATGATGGGCACCTCGGCCTGCTTCCACTGCTCCTCGAAGCGCGTGCGTGCCTGGCGGTCCTTGACGCGCCGAATCATGTCCTGGGCTTCGGTCAGGCGGTGACGGACCTCGCGCACTTCGGTCATCAGCAGCATCGCTTCGCTGGCACGTCCCGGGCGTGCCACCGGGCCGTTGGGCCCATGGCACTGCGAGCACTGGTTGGCGAGGCCGACCGGCGACAGCAGCTGGGCGGCCACCTCGCCGTGGCAGGTCGAGCAGGTCGGACCGCGGTCGTCACCGCTTGTCAGCAGCTTGAAATGGGGACTCTTCTGGAACGACACGAACGGGCCGGTGTGGCACGTGCCGCAGGTCTTCGGCAGGTTGACGCGCGCCACCGGGCTGGCCGGGCTCGAGGGCGGCAGCATGTTCTGGTGGGCCAGGTTCTTCTCGAAGGTGGCCGGGTTGCCGCCGTGGCACTTTTCACAGCCCACATTGGCCCGGGAATGCTTCGAGTAATCCCAGTCCTGCAGGTGCCGGATGGACTTGCTGGACCACGACGGTCCGGCGGCGTCCTGGTTGGCGATGTGGCAATCGGCACAGCGACTGGCCTGTGACTGGGCGGCCACGGTGATGCCCCCCATGAAACAGAGCGCCACCACAAGAAACAGCGAGCGCGTGGTGTTCATGGGCGCCAGTGTATGCCCACTGGCGCCCGCATACAACCGCATCCAAGGGGTGCCCGCTCAGGCCACCTCGCGTGTCACTGGGCGCGCGGACGGCATCGGCAGGTCGATCCAGGGCATGGCCATCGTCGTGGCCCGCAGGCGGTCGAGATGTTTCCGGTAACACTGGAAGCACAGCGTGTGATACCGATCCCACTTGACGATGCCCCGGTAGCGGAACAGGGCGCGTCGGGATTCACATTCGCGGCAGGCGTGCTTGACGGCCGCCGCAGGCCGTCCGGGTCGGAGTCGCATCATCATGGCGGCAGACTACCGGGCGGCTGTGACAGATGAGGTCACGATGGAACGGCACGGCGAAATTGTCCGACAGTGGCGCCTGATTCTGGCGCTCGAAACCAGCCGGCACGGCCTGACACTGGCCGACCTGCGGACGCAGGCGGACGGGGCCGTCTCGGAGCGCACCATCCGGCGCGACCTCGATGCCCTCGGGCAGGCGGGGTTTGCCCTCGAATACAGCAAGCGCGACGGGCGCACGGTGGTGCGCCTGAATCAGGACGCCTTCAGCGGTCTGGCCCAGACAGGGCTGTCGCTGTCAGAGCTGTGCGCGCTGCACCTCAGCCGCAGCCTGCTCGCCGCCCTGGCGGGCGGCCCCTTCCAGGACCATCTGCGCTCGGCCTTCGACAAGCTGACCGATGCGCTGCCGCAGGCCCTGTGGGACTTCGTCGACCGGCTGCCCACGGCGCTCGTGGCCACCGGGCCCGAGCTCCGGACCACGACCGGCGCCCGTCGGCATGTCGATGACCTGATGCGCGCCATCCTCTCGAACCAGCGGGTGCGGATGCGCTATCACTCGTTTTCGAGCGGCGAAACCCGCGACTACACGCTCGAGCCCTACAGGGTCGCCTACGCGCAGGGCGCTCTCTATCTGTTTGCCTTTGTGCCCGATTACGGCGAAATGCGCACCTTTGCCGTGCAGCGCATCGAAAGCGTCGCCCTGCTGGAAGAACATTTCACGCCAGACCATGCCGGTGATGCGATGCCCCGGCATTCCCTCTCGGTCTTCTCGGGCAGCCCGACGGCCGTGGCCGTCTGGTTTGCCCCCACCGAGGCCCGCTACGTGCGCGAACGCGTCTGGCATCCCAGCCAGCGGCTGGTAGACCACGACGATGGCGGCCTGACCGCCCACCTCGAGGTGGTGGCCGACTGGGGGCTGGAAGCCTGGATTCTGGGGTTCGGTGCTGGCGCCCGCGTTGTCTCGCCCGACTGGCTGGCGACGCGGATGGCCCGGCGTCTGGCCGAGGCCAGGGCCCGCTACGACTAACCGGCGCCGGCGTCGGGGGCGGGGTCGTCTTCGAGCGGGACAGGGCCCTTCTTCCGGGCGTAATAGTAGGACGCCCCGAAGATGATGACGATGAGGCCCAGTGAGAGCGGCTTCGGAATCTCGAGGTGGATCCAGCCCAGGCCGTGGAAGTACTCGACCAGCAGCTTGATGCCGACCCACGCGATGATGATGAAGGCGCCATCGACCAGGGGCGGATAACGGCGCACCAGGTTGAGCAGCTGCCCGATCACCAACCGCATCGCCACGATGCCCAGCAGTCCGCCGGTGATGATGACCCACAACTTGTTCGACATGGCGACGGCGACGAGAATCGAGTCAATCGCAAAGACGATGTCGGTCAGTTCCACGCGCACGACGGTGGCCCAGAAGGCCGACAGGCCCAGCATGGCCGTCGCCGGTTTGGCCTTGTTGGCCGAGTCGCCCGCCTCGCCGCCGCCGCGGAAGTGCTGATACGGCAGATACAGAAGATACAGGCCGCCGAGCAGGCGCACCCACAGCAGGTTAATCATGTAGGCCGCGCCGGCCGTGGCCGCCGTCCGGAAGGCGAAGGCCCCGAGGATGCCGTAGCGCAGCGCCTTCTGCTGTTCGGCCCTGGGCAGGCCCAGGACCAGGATGGCCAGCACCATGGCGTTGTCGGCGCTCAGCAGCCCTTCCAGGGCCACGAGCAGCGCAATGGTGACGAAGTCGGAAACGTGCACGTCGAACACGGTGCCCTCAGTATAGCCGTCCTTGCCCGCCCCAAAGCTTGACACGGTTCGTATCAATGCCTACACTCGAATTGTGTCAACACCTGAGCTGATCTTCATCTCGGTCGCTGCGCGCCTGCTCGACATGCACCCGCAGACACTGCGCAAGTACGAGCGCCTGGGGCTGGTGCGGCCGGCCCGCACCATCGGCAGCATGCGCCTCTACTCGGCCGAGGAAATCGAGCGGCTGCGCTTCATCAAGCGCCTGGTCGAGGACGAAGGGGTGAACCTGGCCGGGGTCCAGCGGCTGCTGGGCGTGGCCGAGGTGATGCAGCGTATCCGGCCGCTGCTCGACGAACGCCTGATGGCGGGCGATGCGCCGCGCCGCCGCCGGCTGCTGCGGGAACTGCTTCAGCTGCACGAGGCGCTGGGCCTCGACGGACGGTAGCCATGGAATTCAAGGACTACTACAAGACCCTCGGCGTCTCGCGCACGGCCACCGACAAGGAGATCAAGCAGGCCTTCCGGAAGCTGGCGCGGCAGTTCCACCCCGACGTCAATCCCGGCGACGCGAAGGCCGAGGCGCGCTTCAAGGACGTCAACGAAGCCAACGAAGTGCTGAGTGACCCCGACAAGCGGCGCGCCTACGACGACCTGGGCAGCCGGTGGCGCGACTACGCCCAGGCCGGCGGCCCGGCAGGCGGTCCCGGTGGCCCGGCGGGCGGGCGCACGACCACGCGAACGATGACCCCCGAGGAAGTGGCCGAGATGTTCGGCGGCGGATTCGAGGGCGGCGGCGACTTCTCTGACTTTTTCGACACGTTTTTCCGGAGCGATCAGCGCACGCGAAGTCGGCGGACCCGTCGGCCAGGCCCGCCCCCCACGCAGCGCGGTGCCGATGTCGAGCACGACTACGAGCTCGACGTCGAGTCGGCCGCCCGCGGCAGCGTGCACAAGCTGGTGATGCGGCAGGGCGATGCCGAACCCCGCTCCATCGATGTGCGCATCCCTCCGGGTGTGACCGACGGCTCGCGGGTGCGCGTCGCCGGCGAGGGGTCGCCGGGCACGGGCGGCGGAGCCAGGGGCGACCTGTTCCTGCGCATCCGCCTCAAGCCGCATCCGGTGTTCACCGTCTCGGGGCGGGATGTCACGCGCCACGTGGCCGTGCCCGTCTCGCAGGCCGTCCTCGGCGGCGAGGTCACCGTGGCCTCGCCGGATGGTCGAACCGTCCGGGTGAAGGTGCCCGAAACCAGCCAGCCCGGCACGCGGCTGCGCGTGCGTGGCTACGGGCTCCCCGCCCTCGGGGCCACGGGCACGCCCGGCGATCTGTATGTGGTGCTCGATGTGGCCCTGCCCCGCGAGCTGTCAGGGGCGGCCCGCAAGGCCTACGAGCAGCTGGCCCGGCTCGAGCAGGACGAGTAAGGACGACAGGAGGACGACATGAATCTGCAGAAGTTCACCGAGAAAGCCCAGCAGGCCATCCTGGCCACCGCCGACCTCGCCCGCGAATACGGCCACGCCACGGTCGAGCCCGAGCATCTGCTGGTCACCCTCAGCGAGCAGCCTGAGGGCGTCGTGCCCGCCGTGCTTCGTGCCCTGTCGATCGATCCCGAAGGCATCGCACGCGAAGCCCGCGCCGGCCTCGAACGTCTGCCCCGCGTCAGCGGCGGCAGCGAGCCGGGGCTGTCGCCTCGCCTCCGCGCGGTCGTGGACGCTGGCACCGCCGAGGCGCGCGCGATGCAGGACGTCTATGTGTCGACCGAACACCTGCTGATTGGCCTGGTCAAGGACACCGGGCGCAGTGCCGCCGCTACCCTGCTGAAGGGCAAGGGGATCACGCCCGAGCGCGTGCTCGAGGCACTCACCCGTGTCCGCGGCAGCCAGCGGGTCACCGATCCAACGCCCGAGAACAAGTACCAGGCCCTCGAGAAGTACGGCCGCGACCTCACCGACCTGGCACGGCGCGGCAAGCTCGACCCGGTCATCGGGCGCGACGAGGAGGTGCGGCGCGTGATTCAGGTGCTGTCGCGACGCACCAAGAACAATCCGGTGCTCATCGGAGAACCCGGCGTCGGCAAGACCGCCATCGTCGAGGGGCTCGCCCAGCGCATCGTCCGCGGAGACGTGCCCGAGGGGCTGAAGGACAAGCGCATCATGGCGCTCGACATGGGGGCGCTTGTGGCCGGCGCCAAGTATCGCGGCGAGTTCGAGGAGCGGCTGAAGGCCGTTCTCAAGGAAATCGTCGATGCCGGCGGCAAGTTTGTGCTGTTCATCGACGAGCTGCATACGGTTGTCGGTGCCGGCGCGGCCGAGGGCTCGCTCGATGCCTCGAACATGCTCAAGCCGATGCTGGCGCGCGGCGAGCTGCACACCATCGGCGCCACGACACTCGATGAGTATCGGAAGCATATCGAGAAGGACGCGGCGCTCGAGCGCCGCTTCCAGCCGGTGCTGGTCGGCGAGCCGAGCGTCGAGGACACCATCTCGATTCTGCGCGGTCTCCGTGAGCGGTATGAGATTCACCACGGCGTGCGCCTCAAGGACGGCGCGCTCGTGGCGGCGGCCGTGCTCTCGAAGCGCTACATCGCCGACCGGTTCCTGCCGGACAAGGCCATCGATCTGGTCGACGAGGCGGCCTCGCGGCTGCGGATGGAAATCGACTCGATGCCGGCCGAGCTCGACGAGGTGCGGCGCCGCGTGATGCAGCTCGAGATCGAACGCGAAGCGCTGCGCAAGGAGACCGACAAGGCGTCGATCGAGCGCCTGGCCAGGCTCGACCGCGAGCTCACCGACCTCAAGGCCGACGACAATCGCCTGCGCCGGCAGTGGGAGCAGGAGAAGAGCGCCATCCAGAAGGCCCGCAGGCTGAAGGAAGAGCTGGAGCAGGTGCGGCTCGAGGCCGACCAGGCCCAGCGGCGCGGCGACTATGGCCGCGCGTCCGAGCTACAGTACGGCCGCGTTCCAGAGCTCGAGCGGCAGATTGCCGCCGAGGCCGGCCGCCTGGCCACCGACAGCCAGGCCCCGCGCATGCTGAAGGAGGAAGTCGACGAAGAAGACATCGCCGAGGTGGTGGGCCGCTGGACCGGCATTCCGGTCAGCCGCCTCATGGAGGGCGAAGTCCAGAAGCTGATGCAGATGGAAGACCGCCTGCACCGGCGCGTGGTCGGCCAGCACGAGGCGATCGTGGCGGTGTCCAATGCCATCCGCCGTGCGCGTGCCGGCCTGCAGGATCCGAACCGCCCGCTGGGCAGCTTCATCTTCCTGGGGCCGACAGGCGTGGGCAAGACCGAGCTGGCCCGTTCGCTGGCCGAGTTCCTGTTCGACGATGACCAGGCGATGGTGCGGATCGACATGTCCGAGTACCAGGAAAAGCACACGGTGTCGCGTCTCATCGGTGCGCCTCCGGGCTACGTGGGCTACGACGAGGCCGGCCAGCTGACCGAGGCGGTGCGCCGGCGGCCCTATGCCGTGGTGCTCTTCGATGAAGTCGAGAAGGCGCACCCCGACGTGTTGAACGTGCTGCTGCAGCTGCTCGACGATGGGCACCTGACCGACAGCAAGGGGCGCCGGGTCGACTTCAAGAATGCCGTGATCATCATGACGTCGAACCTGCCGTCGCTCGACGCGCTGCGGGGGCACTTCCGACCCGAGTTCATCAATCGCATCGATGAAATCGTGTTCTTCCACCCGCTGTCCGAGGTGCACACGGCGGCGATCATCGACATCCAGCTGCAGGGGCTGCTGAAGCGGCTGGCTGACCGGAAGATCACCGTCGACCTGACGCCGGCGGCCAAGGCCCTGCTGGCCACCGAGGGGTATGATCCCGTCTACGGGGCGCGGCCGCTGAAGCGCGCCATCCAGCGCCTGGTGCTCGATCCCCTGGCACTCCGCGTGCTGGCGGGCGACTTCGGCGAGGGCGATACCGTCCTCGTCGATGAAGCGGACGACCGTCTGGTCTTCTCCGCGCGTCATACTGAACAGGCGGGCCGATAGGCCTGCCTGAAGGAGAACACCGTTGCCGCCGAGCCCGAAACCGACTGGCCCCCTGAACCCGAGGCGTCCGTCGCCACCGAAGCCGACATTCCTGTGGTGGACCCTCGGGGTCCTGCTGCTGCTGGCCGTGGCGCAAGCGTGGTTCATGCAGCCGGTCGGGCCTCCGCTGCCCTACAGCGAGTTCAAGGCCCTGCTGCGCAGCGGGCAGGTGGCCGAGCTGTCGCTGGGCGAACTTGAAATCCGCGGCACCCTCAAGAGTGCCGATCCGTCGGGTCGCACGACGTTTGTCGCCGTGCGGATCGACGACCCCAAGCTGGTCGAGGAGCTCGATGCCAGGGGCGTGAAATACACCGGCGAGCTGGCGAGCCGGTGGCCCGAGCTGCTGAGCTGGATTCTGCCCGTGCTGCTGCTCGTGGGGTTCTGGGCCTTCATGCTGCGCCGGATGGGCGGGGCCGAAGGCGGCGTGATGTCGTTTGCCCGCAGCAAGGCGAAGATCTTCTCGGAAGAGGACGTCAAGGTCAGCTTCCAGGACGTGGCCGGCGTGGATGAAGCCGCCCAGGAGCTGCGCGAAATCGTCGAGTTCCTGAAGACGCCCAAGAAGTACACGAACCTCGGGGGCAAGATTCCCAAGGGCGTCCTGCTGGTCGGCCCGCCGGGCACCGGCAAGACGCTGCTGGCCAGGGCCGTCGCAGGCGAGGCCAAGGTGCCGTTCTTCAGCCTGTCGGGCTCGGAGTTCGTCGAGATGTTCGTGGGCGTCGGCGCGGCGCGCGTGCGCGACCTGTTCGCCCAGGCCGAGGCCAAGGCGCCGTGCATCGTGTTCATCGACGAGCTCGATGCCCTGGGCAAGGCCCGCGTGCAGAGCCCCATGGGCAGCCACGAGGAACGCGAGCAGACGCTCAATCAGCTGCTGGCCGAGATGGACGGCTTCGATCCCCGCAAGGCCATCATCATCATGGCCGCCACCAACCGGCCCGAAGTGCTCGACCCTGCCCTGCTTCGCCCGGGCCGCTTCGATCGTCAGGTGCTGGTCGACAAGCCCGACATCCGGGGCCGCGAGGCCGTGCTGCGCATCCACGTGCGGCAGGTCAAGCTGTCGCCGGCCGTCGACCTCCCGAAGATCGCCGCACGCACGCCGGGCTTTGCCGGCGCCGATCTGGCCAACCTGGTGAACGAGGCAGCACTGCTCGCCGCGCGCCACGACAAGACCTCGGTCGAGATGAGCGACTTTGACGAAGCCATCGAGCGCCTGATTGCGGGGCTCGAGAAGAAGCGCGTCATCAACACGAAGGAGCGCGAGATCATCGCCTACCACGAGTCGGGCCATGCCATCGTGGCCGAGGCGCTCACGGGCATGGACCCGGTGCACAAGATCTCGATCGTTGCGCGCGGCTTCGGCGCGCTGGGCTACACGTTGCAGCTGCCCGTCGAGGATCGCTACCTGATGCAGAAGCAGGACCTCATCAACCAGATCACCGTGCTGCTGGGCGGGCGCTCGGCCGAAGAAGTGGCCCTCGGCGCCATCTCGACCGGTGCGCAGAACGACCTGCAGCGCGCCACTGACATGGCCCGCTCGATGGTGACTGAATGGGGGATGAGCGACGAGGTCGGCCTGGTCCACTTCGACCAGGGACGGCGCAGCCGCTTCCTCGACGTGGGCATGCCGGCACAGCGCGGCCCGTATTCGGAAGAGACCGCCCAGGCCATCGATCACGAGGTGCGCCGCATCGTGTCGGGCGCGCATGACGAAGCACGCCGCATTCTCACGGAGCGGCGCGAGCTGCTCGAGCAGGTGACTCGTCGCCTGCTCGAGAAGGAAGTGATGGATGGAGAGGAACTGCGCGCCATGATGGCGCCGGCCCCTGCGACGCAGGAGCCGGATCAGGCGACAGCGCCGGCGGGCGAAGCCGCGCCGGCCTAGGAGGCAGGAGCGGCGTTCGGTCCGGGCGCCGCTTCTTCCGCCTGGAAGCCGCAGGCCTTGTGGGCCCCGTCGCAGAAGGGGCGCTTCTGCGAGTGGCCGCAGCGGCACAGCGCAAACGGCTTCTTGTTCAGCACGTATTCCGTTCCGTTCCAGTCGACCAGCTTGACGTCCTCGCCTTCGACGAGGATTGAGCCGTTGGCCCGCACCTTGAGTGTCACCATTGCGTCCTACCCTTTCTGCATGGCCGACAGGAAGTCGGCGTTGCTGCGTGTCTTGCCCATCTTGTCGAGCAGCAGTTCCATGGCTTCCACCGGCGACAGCGGGTTGAGCACGCGCCGCAGCACATAGACCCGCTGCAGGTCTTCCTTCGGAATCAGCAGCTCTTCCTTGCGGGTGCCGCTCTTCAGGATGTCAATCGCCGGGAACACGCGCTTGTCGGAGAGCTTCCGATCAAGGTTGATCTCCATGTTGCCGGTGCCCTTGAACTCTTCAAAGATCACGTCGTCCATGCGCGAGCCGGTGTCGACGAGCGCCGTGGCGATGATGGTGAGCGATCCGCCTTCTTCGACGTTGCGCGCCGCCCCGAAGAAGCGCTTGGGCTTCTGCAGCGCATTGCTGTCGAGACCGCCGGAGAGCACCTTGCCCGACGGCGGGATCACGGTGTTGTAGGCGCGCGCGAGGCGGGTGATCGAGTCGAGCAGAATGAGCACGTCCTTCTTGTGCTCGACCAGGCGCTTGGCCTTCTCGATGACCATCTCGGCCACCTGCACGTGCCGCTGCGCCGGCTCGTCGAAGGTCGACGAGATGACCTCGCCGTCGACGGAGCGCTGCATGTCGGTGACTTCCTCGGGCCGCTCGTCGATGAGCAGCACGATGAGATAGATTTCGGGGTGGTTGCGGACGACCGACTGCGCAATGCTCTGCAGCAGCATCGTCTTGCCCGTGCGGGGCGGCGCGACGATGAGGCCGCGCTGGCCCTTGCCGATGGGCGTCATGAGGTCCATCACGCGTCCCGACAGGTTGTCGGGGTCGGTTTCCAGCACGAGCCGCCGCTGCGGATAGAGCGGCGTGAGGTTCTCGAAGAACAGCTTGTCGCGGGCCTGGTTCGGCGCCTCGAAGTTGACGGCCTCGACCTTGATGAGCGCGAAGTAGCGCTCGCCTTCCTTCGGCGAGCGAATCTGGCCCGAGATGGTGTCGCCGGTCTGCAGGTCGAACTTGCGGATCTGCGACGGCGAGACGTAGATGTCATCGGGGCCGGGCAGGTAATTGTAGTCGGGCGCCCGCAGGAAGCCGAACCCGTCGGGCAGCACCTCGAGCACGCCCTCCGAGAAGATGAAGCCGCTCTGCTCTGTCTGCGCCTTGAGGATCTGGAAGATGAGTTCCTGCTTGCGCATGCCGGTGGCGCCGGCCACCTCGAGGTCCTTGGCGACCTGCGTGAGGTGCTGGATGGACATCTCCTTGAGGTCGGTGATGTTCAGCCCCTTCTTGCCCTCGCGCAGCTCGGCTTCCTGCAGCTCGAGCACCTCGTTGGCCACATCGGGCTGCGGCGGGGCCTGAGGCCCGCGGTGTGATCCCTGGCGTTTGTGACCCTGAGAGGGGCGGCGTTCTCTGGCTGCGGCCATAGTTCAGTTCTGGAATGGAGAGGAGTGGACGGCAGCCCCGGTGCAGCAGGCACGCGCGCCGCCGGAAGGTCTATCGGCGAAATGCAAACGAACGCCGGCAGTATACCAGAAGCCCCCCGGAGACTAGAATGGGAGGCCGTGCGCCGTCTGTATCTGCCACTCACCCTGCTGGCGCTGCTGACGTTTGCCGCCGGGCTCGGCCGGGGAGCCATGACCGACGCAGACGAGGCCTTCTACGCCGAGGCTGCGAGGGAGATGGTCGCCTCGGGCGACTACATCACGCCCTTCTTCAACTACGAGCACCGCTTCCAGAAGCCCATCCTGTATTACTGGGTGACCGCGGCCTTCTCTGTCGTCACCGGTCCCACCGAAGCGGCCGCACGCCTGGGGGCGGCGCTCTCGGGGCTGGGGCTCGTGCTCATCACCGCGGCCTGCGCCCGCCGCTGGCGCGACCACGACCATGCGCTGCTGGCAGGCGCCATGGTGGCCACCGCCTTCGGCTGCTATTCCATCGGCCGGATGGCGCTGCCCGACCTGCCACTGGCGTTTTTCATCACGCTCGCCACCTGGACCGGGCTCACCGGCACGCTGCAGCTCGAGCCACAGCCCCGGCGATGGCTACTGCTCTCGGCGCTGGCCATGGCACTCGGCTTCCTGACCAAGGGGCCCGTGGCCGTGCTGCTGCCGGTGCTGGTCGTGGTGCCCGTCACGCTCGTCGAGCGACGGCAGCTGGGCCTCTCGCTGGCAGACCTGCTGCTGGGCAGTCTGGTGTTCCTCGCGGTCGGACTCCCCTGGTATGGCCTCATGTGGGAACGCCACGGCACGGCCTATCTCGACGGCTTCTTCCTCGGCGACAACCTCGAACGGTTTGCGACGGATCGCTTCAACGACCCCCGTCCCTGGTGGTTCTACCTGCCCGTCGTCTTCGGCGGGCTGCTGCCGTGGTCGCCCCTGATGGGCACCTGGTGGCCGGGTGTGCGCGAGACGCTGCAGCGCCGCCGTCGCCCGTCGGCCTCGACACTGCGGCTGCTGGCGTGGGCCGCGGTGCCGCTGGTGTTCTATTCCCTCTCGATCGGCAAGCAGCCTCGCTATGTGCTGCCTGTGCTGCCGCCGCTGGCGATGCTGCTGGCCGATGGCGTGCGCCGCGCCCTCGCGGGGCGTGAGGTGCCAGACGCACCCGCGGGACAGGCCCCCGACCGCGCACCGATGAGCCTGCTCGCCGGCGGGAGCGTGTCGGGCGCGGTGCTGGCCGTGATTGGCCTGCTGATCTGGCGTGCGCAGCCGCTGCTCATCCACGTGTCTGCGTCGACCACGCTGCTGGCGAGCGCGGCGCTCGTGGTGGCCGGCCTGCTGGTGGTCGCGGTCAGCGTGAGCCGCCGCTGGCGCCAGCTGCCGCTGGCCCTGACTGCCGCCGGCACGGTGTGTGTGCTGGCCCTGCAGTTCGGTCCGCTGGCCAGCGCGGGCGACAGTGCCGTCGAGCAGGTGGCCCGGGTGATTGCGCGCCGCCACACGCCGGCGCACGTGGTCGGAACGCATCAGGTCTTCGTGCGCAACCTGGTCTTCTACGCGCACGTACCGACGCGCGACCTGCCGAATGACGAAGCGCTCACGGCATTCTTCGCCGGCACCGGTCCACGACTGCTGGTGACCACCGTCGAACGTCTGCCGGCGATTGAAGCACTGGCGGGGCAACCGCTGTCGCGGCAGTTGACCGTGTCGTATTTCAACGAAGCCGGCATCCGGCTGCGGACGCTGCTGACCCCCGACCCCGACCGCGACCTGACGCAGGTCGTGGTCGTCGAGCGTCCCTGACCCCTACCGCTCGGGCAGCGGCGCGTCGGGCCAGATTTTTCCGGGATTCAGGATCCCCTCGGGGTCGAACGCCGTCTTGACGCGCTGCATCAGCGCCACCACCTCGGGCGACAGTTCGAGCGGCAGGTAGCGGGCTTTCGAGAAGCCGATGCCATGCTCGCCGCTGATCGACCCCTGCATCGAGACCACCGCCGCAAACAGTTCGCCGGTGGCGCGTTCTGCGCGGGCGACGGCGTCGGCATCGGCCGGGTCGATCATGATGTTGACGTGGATGTTGCCGTCGCCGGCGTGCCCGAAACTCGGCATCCACAGGCCATGCGTCCGCTCGAGGATGGCGATGCAGCGGTAGAGCTCGCCCAGCCGCCCGCGCGGCACCGAGACATCGTGGTTAATCTTCCGGGGCGCGCTGGCCCGCAGGGCATACGACATCGAACGTCGGGCCTCCCACAGCGCCTCGCGTGTCGGCGCGTCGTAGGCCACGTCGATGCCGAGCGGCTGCGCCTGCTGCGCAGCGTGCCTGATGAGCTGCGCTTCGTCGCGCACGCCGCCCTCGGTGCCGTCGACTTCAATGATGAGCAGCGCCCCGGTGCCGGCCGGCGCGAGCGCCCGGCCCACATGACGTTCGGCGGCCCGCAGCGATCCGGCATCAATCAGCTCGATGGTCGCCGGGGTCACGCCGGCAGCCGTGATGGCATCGACCACCGCGACGGCAGCATCGATATCGACGGTGGCGACCTGCAGCGTCGCCACCTGCGCGGGCCTGGGCACCAGCCGCATCGTGGCCTCGGTGATGATGCCGAGCGTGCCTTCCGAACCCACGAGCAGCTGCGTGAGGTCGTAGCCGACGACGTTCTTGACGGCGCGTGACCCGGTGCGGATGACCGCACCGCTGGCCAGCACCACTTCGAGGGCCAGCACATAGCGGCGGGTGGTGCCGTATTTGACGGCCCGGGGACCACCGGCGCACTCCGCGATGTTGCCACCGATGCTCGACCGCTGCAGGCTCGCGGGATCGGGCGGATACCAGAGGCCGGCGGCCTCGGCCGCCCGCTGCAGGTCGGCGGTGATGACCCCCGGTTGCACCACGGCGACCTGATCGGACACGTCGAGGGCGAGGATGCGGTTCATCCGCTCGAAGGACAGCACGATGCCCCCGGACGTGGGCACGGCACCGCCCGTATATCCGGTCCCGGCGCCGCGGGGGACGATGGGCATGCGCGCGACCTGTGCCTGCTGCACCACCCACTGCACGTCGGCGGTCGACGAGGGCCACACCACCAGGTCGGCGGTGGCCCCCCTCAGCAGGGCGTCGGTGCCATACTCGCGCCGTGCCTGCTCATCGTCAGAGACGGCCTGCGCGCCAAGGTGTGCCGCGACGGCGTCGCGGAGGCGGTCACGCGCACTCACTGGCTTCGGCGGGCAATGAAGGCGTGCAGCCGACGCATGCCTTCCTCGAGGCGCTCCATGGACGTGGCATACGACAGGCGGACGAAGCCTGGCGCATCGAAACCCTCCCCCGCCGTGACGGCCACATGGGCCTCGGCCAGCAGCGCCTCGGCAAACTCGGCGGTTGTACGGAGGCCGGTGGCCTCGAGCACATCGGCCAGATACGGAAACAGATAGAAGGCGCCCTGCGGCTTGACGACCGTGATGCGCGGATCGGCCGTCAGCAGCGCCGTGACGGCATCACGGCGACGACGATACTCGTTGAGCATCTCGGTGACGCTGTCCTGCGGACCGGTGAGCGCGGCCACGGCCGCACGCTGCGTGATCGAGTTGATGTTCGAGGTCGAGTGCCCCTGGAGGGCGTTGCACTGGGCAATGAACGCCTTCGGGCCGATGACCCACCCGCAGCGCCACCCGGTCATGGCATAGGCCTTCGACGCGGCACTGCAGATGGCAAACCGGTCGGGCACCGTGTCGAGCAGCACGGCCGGCAGGTTGTGCGGCACCGGGTCGTAGATCAGCTTCTCGTAGGTGAGATCGGCCACGACCCAGATGTGCCGGCGCGCCGCCTCCTCGGCAATGGCGCGCAGGTCGCCCTCGCTGATGAGGGCCCCGGCCGGGTTGCTCGGCGAGTTGATGATGACGGCCTTCGTGCGCGGCGTCATCGCGGCGATCATCGCCTCGGCATGAATGGCGAATCCGTCCTCGGGAGACGTCTGCACAATGACGGGCGTGGCCCCGGCCAGCTTGACCTGCTCGGGAATGGTGGGCCAGTACGGCGCGTGGGTGACGACCTCGTCACCGGGATCGAGCAGCACGAACGCCGTATTGAACAGCGCCTGCTTGCCGCCGGCCGTCATCAGCACCTGCTCGGGTGCGAAGGTCACGCCGTAATCGTCCGCGTAGCGCTGGCACACGGCCTGCCGCGCCTCGACAATGCCGGCTGAGGGCGTGTACTTGGTGAAGTTCTGGTCGAGCGCCAGGTGCGCGGCGGCCTTCACGTGCTCGGGTGTCGGAAAGTCGGGCTCGCCGGCCCCGAGGTCGACCACGTCGATGCCCTGTCGCCTGAGTCGGTCAGCCTCGGCCGTCACCTTGAGCGTGGGTGACGGGGCAATCTGTGCCATGCGTGATGCGAACGTCATATCTGCCGTGCCTCGGGAAGAAGTGTGCGGCGCCTGTCGGCCAGCCACCGGGCCACGGGCGCCGGCACCAGTTCGTCGACTGACCCGCCCAACCGATAGGCCTCGCGCACGAGCGTCGACGAGATGAAGGCCCGTGCTGGCGTCGGCGCCAGGAACACGGTGTCGATCTCCGGTGCAAGGTGCCGGTTCATCTGGGCCAGCTGCGCCTCGAAGTCCCAGTCGTGGACGCCGCGAACGCCACGCACGACCAGCGTGGCGCCCCACTGCCTGGCTGCATCGACGAGCAACCCTGAAAAGGTGCGCACCTCGACGGCGGGATGCGCTGCAAACACCTCGGTGATGACCGCCACGCGATCATCAATGGCCATCAGGGGCGACTTCGACGGGTTGACGAGCACGCCCACGATCACGCGATCGGCCAGCGCGGCGGTGCGCTCGATGATGTCGACATGGCCCAGCGTGAGCGGGTCGAAGCTGCCGGCGCAGAGCGCGGTGCGGGGAGGATGCGCAGTCATGAGTAGAACGCCAGTGTGCTGTCTCCGGCCCGCACCGTGCGGGTCGGCGGCTCTCCGTTCCGCAGGGGCGAGGCGCGCCGCGACGCATGTTCGACCACCAGGATGCCCTCCGGTGCGAGATGACGTGCCGCCGCGCCGACCAGATCGTCGAGCGCCGGCGTGTCGTACGGCGGGTCGAGAAAGATCACATCGAACGGACCGCCCGCCAGCGCGCCCCGCATCAGCGGCAGGGCGTCACCGGACAGAATGATACATCGGGCTCCCTCGCCGAGCGTGTCGCGATTTGTCGCGATCAAGGCCTGCGCGCGGCGGTTCGATTCGATGCACATCGCTGATGCGGCGCCGCGGCTGAGCGCCTCGAGCGCAACAGCACCGGTGCCGGCACACACATCGAGGACGCGCGCGCCGGGCAGGCGCGGCGCGAGAATATTGAAGAGCGTCTCGCGCAGGCGATCCGACGTGGGCCGCAAGCCCGGCCATGTCGGTGAGGTCAGCACGCGCCCCCGATGGCGTCCGGCAATGATGCGCATGATCGTGTTCAGCCGACGGCAATGAGTCCGAACTGCCGGTCCCAGACCTGCAACACGTACTGCTCGGTGTCGGTGCCCAGCCGATCGGCTTCGATACGGTCGCGTGCCTCGGTGTGGGCCAGCTCCAGCAGGTCGGCGTCGCGCGCGATGTCCCCCGCGCGCAGCTGCGGCAGGCCCGATTGCCGCGTGCCGAAAAAGTCGCCCGGCCCGCGAATCTGCAGGTCGCGCTCGGCCAGCACGAAGCCGTCCTGGGTGGCCGCCATGGCCGAGAGACGCTGCTGCGCATCCGGCGACCAGGGCGCCTGGTAGACCAGCAGACAGGTGGACGCGTGCACACCGCGCCCGACACGGCCGCGCAGCTGGTGCAGCTGCGACAGCCCGAACCGCTCGGCATGCTCGACGACCATGAGCGTGGCATTCGGGACATCGACCCCGACCTCGACCACCGAGGTCGAGACGAGCAGGTGCACCTCGCCGGCGGCAAAGGCCCGCATCACGGCGTCTTTCTCGTCGCCCTTCATCCGCCCGTGCAGCAGGGCCGCCGTGTGCCCGGCACACACCTGCGCCAGCTCTTCGTACATGGCCGTGGCCGCACGCAGGTCGACCTTCTCCGATTCCTCGACCAGCGGATACACGACGTAGGCCTGCCGTCCCTCGGCGAGCGTGTCGCGCAGCAACCGGTAGACCTCATCGCGTCGCGCATCGGGCTTGACGATGGTGCGAATGGGCTGCCGTCCGGGCGGCAGCCCGCGGATGACCGATACATCCATGTCGCCGCAGGCCGTCAACGCGAGCGTGCGCGGAATCGGCGTGGCCGTCATCATGATCACATCGGGATGCAACCCCTTGGCGGCCAGCTCGCCGCGCTGCACCACGCCGAAGCGGTGCTGTTCATCGATGACGACCAGCGTCAGTGCCCGGAACGCCACCTGATCCTGAACGAGGGCGTGGGTGCCGATGACGAGATCGATCTCGCCCCGGGCGATGGCCGGCAGCAGCGTCCGGCGTGCCGCGGCGCCCACGCGTCCGCTCAGCAGGGCCACGCGGTAGCGGGTGCCGTCGAGTATCCGCGTGATCGACCGGTAATGCTGCTCGGCCAGGATTTCCGTCGGCGCCATCAGGGCCACCTGCCCGCCGCTCTCGATGGCGACCACGGCCGCCAGCAGGGCCACGATCGTCTTGCCGGCCCCGACATCGCCCTGCAGCAGCCGCTGCATGGGCCACGGGCGCTGCTGGTCGGACACAATCTCGCGCAGCGCCTCGCGCTGCCCCTGCGTCAGGGGAAACGGCAGGACGGCGCGCGCGGCGGCCCGTGTCGCCTCGGTCACGACCACCGGCTGCGCCTTGCGGACCTGCAGGTTGCGGTGCCGCCGCAGGGCGAGCCCGGCCTGGAACACGAAGAACTCTTCGAAGACGAGGCGCCGCTGCGCGGGCGTGGCAAACGCGTTCAGGTCGTCGACCGGGACGGAGGTGTCGGGAAAATGCGCCGCCCGCAAGGCCGCGGCACGGTCGGGCCACTGCTGCTGCTGACGAAGGTCAGCCGGCACCGGATCGTACAGGTCGGCCGGCAGCAGCTGGAGGGCCTGCCACACCAGCCGGCGCTGCGCGTTGCCGCTCACCGTTCCGATGCGCTCATACACAGGCACGATGCGCCCGGTGTGGAGTGAGGGGCTGCCCTCGCCCTGGCCCGGGGCCTCCGTGTCGACCACCTCGAATTCCGGGTCGGTGAGCTGCAGTCCGCGCGTGCCCCAGAGCTCGGCGCGGCCGAACAGCACCACGTGCTGGTGTGGACGGATCACATCCTTCAGAAATGCCTGATTCGGCCAGACCACCTGCACCTGCCCGCTGGCGTCCTGCACGAGCGCGGTGAACAGCCGGAAGTTCGAGCGGCGGGTGTGCTGCAGGTGGCACTGCAGCACCTCTCCGGCCACGGCCACCGTCTGCCCCGGCCGCACGCTGATGATGGGCTGCAGGCGGCTGCGGTCTTCGTAGCGGAGGGGAAACCGGTAGAGGAGATCCTCGAGGACGTGCAACCCGGCCTTCCGTAAATCGGCCGCCTTGCGGGGACCGACCCCCTTCAGGAACTGGAGCGGCGTCTGGAGGGGGTTGCGGGGATCGTGCCCCGCGCGTGACTCGAGTGGCGGCATGCCCAGGCCTACTGCGTCACGATCACCCGGCCGGCGAGGACCGTGATGGTGCGGATGCCGTACGGCATGGGCAGCGGGTCGCCGAGCTGCATGCCCTGCGGGTCGTCTGCCGTGGCCGTGTAGGTCGAGAGCAACTGCTGCAGCAGCGCGGGCGGAATCTCGAACCCGGCCAGCTCGGCGCGCTCGAGGGTGAACCGCGCCTGTCCGTCGGCCGCGCCGAACGTGCCGCGGGCCATCACCGGCACCTGTCCTTTCAGAAGCGAGAGCGGGTCGAAGGCCCCCGCGGTGGTGCGCCGGCCGGCCAGGCGATCGAGGTCGGCCAACACCCGCACGTCGACCCCGCCGCCGTCGCGCAGCGTGACCGTGGGAGCGGACAGGCCGGGCGGCAGCTCGGCGGCATAGGTCAAGGCGAGGTAGGCGTTGAGCTCGTCGTTCGAAAAGATCGTGAAG
>Ga0315902_10003918_pt1 | contig 21941 bp, 18 predicted proteins | sample LakEriMetagenome_9_FD_203523 | JGI IMG/M metagenome (GOLD analysis project Ga0315902, IMG submission 203523) | Freshwater fungal communities from buoy surface, Lake Erie, Ohio, United States - Buoy 12 MA117 | ecosystem: Environmental > Aquatic > Freshwater > Lake > Lake biofilm | place: USA... | reverse complement strand
CGAGGTGGTTGAGAACACCTCGGACTCGTTTGACCGGAAACTGCGTCCCAGCACGAGGTGTGCGCTCCGGCCACTATCCCAGAGAATGCTCGTCCGGGCCGCCAGGCTCATCCGGAGACCGTCTTCCGTCAGGTCATACCCGGGAAACTGGTTGAGCCGGAAAAGGCTGGTCTCGTCGAAGACCACGGTGGCCGAGTCCTCGTTCAGGTAGATCGGCGCCCCCGCCGGCGTGCGGCCCACGCGGATGAGCGCGGCGCCCGCGGACGCCACAAACTGGGCGGTCGGTTCGATCACCACGAGCGCACTGGAGGTCCGTCGGGCGAGGGGCAGGGAGACATCCGCTCCCGCCGTCGCCAGGGAGCGCCCCTGCGAGACATTCCGGCCCGCGACGCCGTCAACATCGCCGAGGTTGTAGCCGTCCATCCTCAGATTGCCGAAGGCTGAGATGCGCAGGCCGCCCAGGCTGGTGGAGGTGCGGCGCCAGTCGCTTTCGAAGGTCACCCTCCGGCTGTCCAGCCCCGGCGTCCCGGCCGGGCTGGCCGGCGCGGCGTCCCGGGTCAGGGCTACGGCGGAGGCTCGGACCCGGACGCGGCCGCCAAAAAGATCCGTGATCGGTTCGAACCGGCTTTCGATGAAGGGACCGACCTGGGGGAAGGTCCGGTCATCGTCTTCGGGCCGCAGCCCCTGGATGCTGAAGGCGCCCGCAGAGACCCACGAACGCGCCGTCTGGCGGGTGGCGTAGACCTGCGAGATGAGGCGCCGGTCGTCCGGAACAAACGGACCCCGGGCCACGTAGACCTCACCGACGTCGTACTTCTCGAACAGCAGATTGTCCGAGGTCCGCTCGGCGCTGAAGCCCCAACGCCATTCCGGTGAGAGGGCGAAGGCCCCGGAGGCCAGGATGTAGCTGCGGGAGGTCGGGTCACCGAAGGCGTTGCCGTCGCCGTCGAAGTCACGGTCGTAGGTGAAGCCACCCCGAACATCGATCGCCCCGGTCCGGAAGCGCTGGCGATAATGGCCGTTCAGGAAGGGAAGCACCCGGCTGTTGATCTGGGGCGAGAGCGTCAGGTCCGCTGAGGGGCTCAGCACGAAGACGTACGGCTGCTCGTAGGACAGCCCCCGGCGCCCGGAGGTCTGGATGTCGGGGGTCAGGAACCCCGAGCTGCGCTCGGCCTGGGGATCGGCATGCCAGAAGACCGGGACCCAGAAAACGGGGGCGCCCCGGACGCGGATGACGGCGTTGCGGTAGGACACCACCTGCCGTTCGCGGTCCTGGGTGATCTTCTCGGCCTGGATCGACCAGGACGGGTCCTTCGTCTCGCCGCTCTTCGCGCAGATCTCGCAGGGCGTATAGATGGCCCGGTTCAGTTCGTTCAGCGTCTCGCTGCGACGGACAGCGCTGGCCGCGGCGATCTTGACCTGGCCCTCGCTGCGGGCGGCGAACCCGGCGGCAGCCCCTACGGACAGGTTCTGGTCGAGGACCAACTCGTCGGCGAACTGGGCCGTCCGGTCAGGGTTGATGATCCTGACATTGCCCTTGGCCCGGATGATGCGGGTGGCGGCCTCGAAGGTCACTTCGTCCGCTGTCAGGGTGCGTTCCTGGTACCGGGCCTGGACCTTGCCGCGGGCGACGGTCAGCCCCTTTTCGTCATCCCGGGAGACGGTGTCCGCCTCCAGGTAGAGCTGGTCAGGGGTCAGGCCGTCGGCCCCGGCGGCGGGCGGAGGTGCGGCCAGGGCAGGGGCGGCCGCCATCAGGACGGCGCTGGTCAGCCAGGCCGCAATACCCCATCCCTTGAAAGCCAACCGCTTCATCGACGCCTTGTCCGGGCGGCCGGGCTGCGATTCGACAGTCCGGACGTCCACCTCATCCGTCTTCCGTGTAACAGAGCACGGCGAGGCCGGACAGGAGGGCGAGAAGGGGAGGCGCCCAGGCGCCGAGCAGGGGGGGGATGATGTCCGCTGACGCGAGCGCTCCCGTCATCTGGTTGAAGAAGAAGACCAGGAAGCCGATGGCCGTTCCCGCCCCGACCGCGAGGGCGAGGCCGCCCTGGCGCGCAAGCCGCAGGGAAGACGCCGCGGCGAGGACGGCCATGGCGGAAAACAGGATGGGCGTGGCCATGAGCTGGTGCAGCCGAAGCTGGAAGGCGCGCGCGCTGAAGCCCGCCAGCTCCGTCTGGCGGATGGCGGCGGGCAGGCTCCAGAAGGTCACGGCCTCAGGTGAGGCGAACCTGTCAATCGCCCCGTCTGCTGTCAGCGTGGAGCGGATGGACAACGAATCGGAACGGACGGCGCTCTGCCCGGCCGCCGCCTCGCGCACATCCCTGAGATTCCAGAGCCCGCCGCGAAGGACGGCTTCGGCGGCTTCGATCCGGCGCCGGAACTGAAGCCGCCCCTCCGAATCTTTCTGGTAGACGAAGAGGGACACGGCCCTCAGGCGGATGGCGTTGTCCTGCACGTCGCGGGACTTGGCGTGAATGACGATCAGGCCGCGGTCATCCCCCTGACGCAGCCAGACCTCCTTTGGCGCGTCCGCCAGATAGGACTGCATCAGCCGGGCCCGGTCGACTTCGAAGCGGGCCGTGAGACTGGCCGCGAGGGGATTCAGGACCGTCACCACGAAGACCCCCGCCGTGAAGGCCAGAACAGCGGAGGGCGCGATGAACCGCCAGGCCGAGACGCCGGCCGCCCTCATGGCTGTCAGCTCGCTTGACCGGTTCAGGCTCACATAGGCGGCGATCCCGCCGAAGAGGAAAACGAAGGGCGAGAGCAGGAGGATCAGGCTCGGCGAGCGCAGCAGGGTGAGCCACAGGATATCGCTGACCGCAGCATCCGTGCGCACCCCTACGGACCGGGACAGTTCCTCGAATTGAATCAGAAGGATAACGGCTGAAATGACAGCGAAGGCGCCCCCGACGGCGCGCGCCGCGCCTCGCAGCAGGTAGAGGTCGAGTATGCTGAAGATCCGGGTCATGCGGCCGCCTCCGCCTCCGCCTGCGGGCTGCGGACACGGCGGGTGGTCAGGGAGATAAACCGGGACGGCCGTTGCCGGAAGACGGCGCGGAGGGCCCAGCCCAGGACCAGAAGCGGTATCATGTACTGAAGAAGATTGAGCCAAACTGTCGATTCAGATGCAGAAACAGCAATGAATCCAAGTATACGCGTCACGGCGGCGACACCGCCGGCGATGGCGATCCGGCGACCGTACCCGAGGCGGGAGAAGGCGCCGCCCACGATCGCCCAGACCGCCAGCCCCATGAAGGTCAGGTTGTAAAGCGGGGTCGCCAGGCGGGCGTGGCCTTCCGCGAGAAGCTTCAGGTGATTTCGCTTCTCCCAGTCCTGGGTGAGGTCAGCGAACAAAAGTTCATGCAGGAACCGGTCCGACGGCTTGTAGTGGATTCGCTCCTCGGAGCGGATAAATTCATTAAGTTCAAATGGATAATCCTCAAAACTGAGGTAATTCAGGACACCCTCCGGGGAGAGCTCCTGGGTGGATCCCCGGAAGAGGCGAAGGATCGGGGCCCCGTCCTTCATCACCAGCCGGCCGGTGTCCGCCGTGTAGGTGGTGGCGCCGCCGTCATCCTTCGCCCGGTGGATAAACAGGTTCCGGATCTCGCCGTCGCGGTCGATTGACTGGGCGTAGACCGTCAGTCCCGGAGCGGGCTGGGTGAACTCGCCCTCCCGGATCAGGGCGGAGACCAGGTTGGTGCGCACCTCGAACAGCACTTCGCGCATGGCCCGGTGGGAGGCGGGCTGGATCCAGAGGTTGATGACGAGGGACAGGAGGGTCAGGACGGCCGCCAGCCGGAAGGCGGGAGCGATCACTCGCCATCGGCTCATCCCGCCGGCGAAACAGACAACGAGTTCCTGGTCTGTCTGAAGCCGGTTGAGGGTGATCAGGGCCGCGACGAAGAGACTCACCGGCAGCACCATGTTGATGAGCTGGGGCATGGCCAGGGCCGTGGCCTTCAGAAAGACCAGGGCGTTCTGTCCGCCCGCGACGATCAGGTCGAGCTGGGTGAGGGAGGTGGAAAGGACGGCAAGGCCGGTGGCGGCCGCCACCGCCCAGAGGGTGGGCGCAACAAGCTGGCGCAGGAGGTAGCGGTCGATCAGGCGCATGACGAAATATCGATCCCAGCTGGCGATTTGCCGCGCCTGAAGCTCCAGCCTGTTCTAATCATGACCCGCACCAGGGACGCAACCGCCGTGGATGTCGCCCAGGCGGCGGCCCGGCGAATGGAAGTGGAGAACCATGCAGATCGAATTCTTTTCGCCCGACGCCGGACTGGCCCCCAGGACGGTCCTGGCCATCGCCGTTCCTGAAGGTGAGGCGTCCAGCGTCAACGGCGGCGCCTTCGCCGCGGCTGTGGCGGCGAGCCGCTTCACCGGGGCCCGGGGACAGGTCCTCGAAGTCGCCGGAGCGGCCGACCGGGTCGTCCTGATCGGGGCCGGAAAGACAGCGGAGTTTGACCTCCTGGCTGCGGAGCAGACGGCCGCCGCCGCCTATGGCGCGGTCAAGCTCTGGGGCCTGGAGACCCTTCGGCTGGTTCCCGCGGTGGACACCGGGGAGTTGGCGGCCCGCTCCGCCCTGGGCCTTCGCCTGGCCGCCTACAGGTTTGACAAGTACCGGACCAAGGAGCCTGCGGACAAGAAGCCCTCCGTCACCGCCGCCCAGGTGGTCACCGGGCATGGGGCGGCGGCGAGCGCCGCCATGCCGGCGCTCTCTGCGTTGGCCAATGCGGTGGTCTTTGCGCGCGATCTGGTCTCGGAGCCTCCCAATGTCCTTTACCCGGTGGAGTTTGCGCGGCGCGTGAAGGCCCTGGAGGCCCTCGGGCTCACCGTCGAGATCCTGGGCGAAGAAGAGATGGGCCAGCTCGGCATGGGCTCGCTCCTGGGCGTCGGCCAGGGTAGCGTGCGGGAAAGCCAGCTGGTCGTGATGCGATGGAACGGCGCCGCCGATCCCGCCGCCCAACCCGTGGCCTTCATCGGCAAGGGTGTCTGCTTCGACACCGGCGGCATCAGCCTGAAGCCCGCCGATGGCATGGAGGACATGAAGTGGGACATGGGCGGCGCCGCCGCCGTGGCCGGCGTCATGCATGTGCTGGCCGGCCGCAAGGCCAAGGTCAACGCCGTCGGGATCCTCGGCCTCGTGGAGAATATGCCCGATGGCAACGCCCAGCGCCCCGGCGATGTCGTCACCTCCATGTCCGGCCAGACGATCGAGATCATCAACACCGACGCCGAAGGCCGCCTCGTGCTGGCCGACGCGGTCTGGTACTGTCAGGATCGCTTCAAGCCTCGGTTCATGATCGATCTCGCCACCCTGACCGGCGCGATCATCATCTCACTGGGCAATGACTATGCCGGCCTCTTCTCGAACAATGACGAGCTGGCGGACAATCTCTTGTCGGCGTCCAAGGGGGAGGAGGAGCCGCTGTGGCGGATGCCGCTTCCCAAGGCCTACGACAAGCAGATCGACAGCGTCATCGCCGACATGAAGAACACCGGCGGGCGGCCAGGGGGCTCCATCACCGCCGCCCTGTTCATCCAGCGCTTCGTCAACGGTCTGCCCTGGGCCCATCTCGACATCGCGAACACGGCCTGGAAGAAGCCTTCCTCCGTACCGACGATTCCCGAGGGCGCCACGGGCTACGGCGTGCGCCTCCTGAACCGGCTGGTCGAGGACCACTACGAAGAGCGCACATGACGGCCTGCGAGGTCTGGTTCTACCACCTCGAACGCCAGGGCCTGGACCAGGTCCTGCCGACCCTCCTGGAGCGGACGCTCCAGAAGGGCTGGCGCGCCCTCGTCAGGGCGAATTCCGCAGAGCGGGTCGAACACCTGGATGGCTGGCTCTGGAGCTATCGGGACGACAGCTTTCTGCCGCATGCCGCGGACCCGGGCGGAGGTCTGGCGGACCCGGTCGTGCTGACCCTGCAGACTGGCAATCCCAACCAGGCTAAGGCCCTCTTCCTGGTGGACAGCGCAGAGGCGGGGGACCTCTCCGGATTCCAGCGCTGCTCCGTCCTGTTTGACGGAAGGGATGATGCGGCCCTCCAGGCGGCCCGCGCCCAGTGGCGCCGGTTCCGCGAGGCCGGGGTCACCGCCGCCTACTGGCGGCAGGGAGAGAAGGGCTGGGAGAAGGTGTCGTGATGCGGTCGCTGCAGGCCCTGGCGCTGGGAGGCGGCCTGGCCATTCTTTCGGCCTGCGCTGCGCCCTCATCGCCCCCGCCCGCGCCGGCGCCCCCTCCCATCGCGCCGAAGCCGCGCGTGGAGCCGCCGGACACCTGTGGTCTCAGGGCCGTGAGGGACCTGGTGGGGCAGTCGCGGTCCGCCATCCCCGTCCCGGTCAATCCCCAACTCCGTCGGGTCACCTGCACACGTTGCGTCCAGACCCAGGACTACAATCCCCGGCGGCTGAACATCTACTATGACGCGGACACCGGCGTGATCGAGCGGGTCGCCTGCGGCTAGATCATGCCTGCCCGCCTCGCCTACACGACGCTGCTTGTCGACGAGTACGACCCGGCGCTGGAGTTCTTCCAGTCGGTGCTCGGCTTCGTCGTTCTCCAGGATGAGGCGCTGGGCGGCGGCAAGCGCTGGGTCGTCGTCGCGCCGTCGCCGAAGGGCGGCGCCTTGCTGATCGCCAGGGCGACGACCCCGGATCAGGTCGCCATGATCGGCAAGCAGGGTGGGGGCCGGGTGTGGCTGTTCCTGCATACCGATGATTTCGAAGGGGATTACCAGCGCCTGCAGGGACATGGCGTCCGGTTCGAGGAAGCGCCGCGTGACGAGGCCTATGGTCGCGTGGCGGTCTTCATCGATCCCTGGGGCAATCGCTGGGACCTGATCCAGCCGACGGGATGAGACCCCGGTCCAGCCTTCAGGCCTTCAGGGCTTCGAACGCCTCCACCGCTTCCAGCCAGGCCTGCTCGGCGGCGTCCAGGGCCGCCTGGGCCTCGGTCCGCGCCCGGCCCAGCTCCGCCGCGCGGCGGGGATCGCCGGAGAAGGTTGCAGGGTCTGCGAGGGCGGCGTCGACTTCGGCCAGCCGCGCCGCGGCCTTCTCCATGGCGGTCTCGGTGGCCTCCACCCGCCGGCGGGCGTTGCCCGTGGGCGCGCGGGTACGGGGGGGCGCAGGGGGAGGGGGTTCGGGCGGGGCTTCGGGGGCCTGTGTGGGGGCGCGTGCGTCTGTGCCCCGGGCCGCCTGCCGGGCCCGCTCGACGACCCGTCGGGCATAGGCCTCCACGTCGCCGTCGAAGGGACGTACCGAGCCGTCTTCAGCCAGCCAGAGCCGGTCCGCCACCAGTTCCATCAGCGAGCGGTCGTGGGTGATCAGGATCACCGCCCCCTCATAATCGTTCAGGGCGTCCAGAAGGGCCCGGCGGCTGTCGATGTCGAGGTGGTTGGTGGGCTCGTCGAGGATCAGGAGGTGGGGGGCCTCCATCGCCACCAGGTTCAGCAGCAGTCGCGCCCGTTCGCCGCCGGAGAGGTTGGCGGCGGTCGTCTCGACCTTGTCCACGCCAAGGCCCCATTGGGCGAGGCGGCTGCGGCGCGAGGCCTCGCTGGCCTCGGGCAGGCGGCGGCGCAGGATGTCGAGGGGAGTCTCTTCCGGGTCCAGGGCCTCGATCTGGTGCTGGTGGAACCATCCGACCTTGAGCCTACGGTCGCGCCAGACCTCTCCGCCCTGCGAGGCCAGGTCGCCGGCCACCAGGCGGGCGAATGTCGACTTGCCGGCGCCGTTGACGCCGAGGAGGCCGATCCGGTCATCGAGGTCGAGGCGCAGGTTCAGGCCCCTCAGCACCGGCTGTCCGGGCGTGTAGCCCACAGAGGCGTCCTCCATGCGCAGGAGGGGCGGGGCGAGGGGCTTTTCCGGAGAGGGCAGGAGAAAGGGGGCAGTGTGCTCCCGGGCGGCGGCGGACACCGGCGGCAGGCGGGAGATCATCTTCAGGCGCGACTGGGCCTGCACCGCCTTGCTGGCCTTGGCCCGGAACCGGTCGACGAAGGACTGCAGGTGCGCCCGCTGGGCCTCGACCTTCTGGCGCATGGCGTCCTCGACCCGCGCCCGCTCCTCCCTCTGGCGTTCGAAGTCGTCGTAGCCGCCCGGGTACAGCTCCAGGCGGGCGTCGTGCATGTGCAGGATGTGGTCCACCGACCGGTTCAGGATATCCCGGTCGTGGCTGATGATCAGGGCCGTGTGCGGGTACTTCCGGAGCCGGGATTCGAGCCAGAGGGCGCCCTCGAGGTCGAGGTAGTTGGTCGGCTCGTCCAGCAGGAGGATGTCCGGCTCTGCGAAGAGGGCGGCCGCCAGGGCCACGCGCATCCGCCATCCGCCGGAGAACTCCGCCATCGGTCGGGCCAGGTCCCCTGGGGTGAATCCCAGGCCTGACAGGATTTCCGCAGCCCGTGACGGCGCCCGGTCGGCGCCAATCTCGGCCAGGCGGCCGTAGATGTCGCCGATCTCCTCAGGCGGCGCGGTCTCCAGGCGGGCCATGAGGCTCGCCCGCTCCTCATCCGCCGCCAGGATGGTGTCGATCAGCGAGACGGGTGTGGCGGGGTGTTCCTGGTCGACCGCGGCCAGACGCGCGCCCCGGGGCAGGCTGATCTCACCGTCACCCGACCGGGCCTGGTCGCGGATCAGCCCGAACAGGGTGGACTTGCCCACGCCGTTCCGACCCACCAGCCCGACCTTGGAGCCAGGCGGAAGGCTGACGCTGGCCCGGTCGAGGAAACGTCGTCCCCAGGCGTCGTGGGTAAGGTCGCGGATCTGCAGCATGACGGCGCGGTCTCTAACAGAGCCTGGCCCCGGCGTCGCCAGGTCCTTCCCGCCCGGTGTTGGCGAGCGGCGAGGGTGCGGCTATAAGCCCGCACCCTTCCGGCCCGGCGGGCCGACAGTTCCACACCTGAAGACAGGCTCACATGACCCAACGCACCTTCTCGATCATCAAGCCGGACGCCACCAAGCGGAACCTGACCGGCAAGATCAACGCCGTGATCGAGGACGCGGGCCTGCGCATCATCGCCCAGCGCCGCATCCACATGACCCCGGCCCAGGCCGGTCGCTTCTACGCGGTCCACAAGGAGCGTCCCTTCTACGGCGAACTGGTCGAGACCATGACCTCCGCCCCCGTCGTCGTGCAGGTCCTGGAGGGCGAGAACGCCGTGGCCCGCTACCGCGAAGTGATGGGCGCCACCAACCCCGAGCAGGCCGCCGAGGGCACGATCCGCAAGCTCTTCGCCCTGAACGTCGGCGAGAACTCGGTGCATGGCTCGGACAGCCTTGAGAACGCCGCGATCGAGATCGCCCAGTTCTTCAGCGAGGCCGACATCGTCGGCTGACGAAGGTCCAGGATGGCGGGGGCGGTTCGCCGCCCCCTTTGCCTGACCGTCCGGGTAAGGTAGCACGACGGCGTTCATCCGCAGGGGACGCGCCGTGTCGAACGCCGAGACCTTTCCTGAGATCCGAGAGGCGGTTCGCCGCCTCTGCGCCGGCTTTCCCGGCGAGTATTGGCGCGAGAAGGACCGGGAGCGCGCCTACCCCGCGGAGTTCGTCCGGGCGCTGACCGAATCCGGCTTTCTCTCCGTCCTGATCCCTGAAGCCTACGGCGGTTCGGGCCTGGGCCTCGGGGCGGCCATCGCCGTCCTCGAGGAAGTCCACCGCTCAGGGTGCAATGGCGGCGCGAGCCACGCCCAGATGTACACCATGGGCACACTGCTCAAGCACGGCAGCGAGGCGCAGAAGCAGGCCTACCTGCCCAAGATCGCCTCGGGCGAGCTGCGCCTCCAGGCGTTCGGCGTCACCGAGCCGGGGGCGGGTACGGACACCACACGCATCACCACCTTCGCCCGGCGCGACGGCGACCACTATGTCGTCCGCGGCCAGAAGATCTGGATCAGCCGCGCGGAGCACTCGGACCTGATGGTCCTCCTCTGCCGCACGACCGCGAGGGAAGAGGCCGCCCGGCCCAGCGATGGCATGAGCGTCCTTCTGGTCGACATGCGCGAGGCGGTCGGCAACGGCCTGACCATCCGGCCGATCCGGACCATGCTGAACCACGCCACCACCGAGCTATTCTTCGATGACCTTCGGGTGCCGGTGGAGAACCTGATCGGCACGGAAGGGCAGGGCTTCCGCTACATCCTCGACGGCATGAACGCCGAGCGGATCCTGATCGCCGCAGAATGCATCGGTGACGCCCGCTTCTTCATCGACCGGGCCAGCGCCTACGCCCGTGAGCGCGAGGTGTTCGGTCGGCCCATCGGCCAGAACCAGGGCGTCCAGTTCCCCATCGCCCGGGCCCATGTGCAGACCAGCGCCGCTGACCTGATGGTGCGGCACGCCGCCGACCTTTTCGATGATGGCCAGCCCTGCGGGACCGAGGCCAACATGTCCAAGATGCTGGCCTCCGAGGCGTCCTGGTTCGCCGCCGACACCTGCCTCCAGGTCCATGGCGGCTTCGGTTTCGCCGAGGAGTACGACATCGAGCGCAAGTTCCGGGAGACCCGCCTCTACCAGGTGGCCCCGATCTCCACCAACCTGATCCTCAGCCATGTGGGCAACCACGTGCTGGGCCTGCCCAAGAGCTTCTGATGTACGATCTCCTGAAGGGCCTGCGCGTCGTCGAGGGCTCGGCCTTCGTGGCCGGTCCGACCTGCGGCCTCTATCTCGCCCAGCTGGGCGCCGAGGTCATCCGCTTCGACAACATCGGCGGCGGGCCGGACTTCAACCGATGGCCCCTGAGCCGCAGCGGCGACAGCTTCTACTGGGAGGGGCTGAACAAGTCGAAGAAGTCCATCGCCATCGACCTGTCACGGCCCGAGGGCCGGCGCCTAGCCCAGGAGCTGGCGACAGCGCCGGGCGACAACGGCGGGGCGTTCGTCACCAACTTCCCGGTCGAAGGCTTCCTGTCCTACGAGGCCCTGTCCGCCCTGCGCGCCGATCTGGTCTGCGTGCGGGTGATGGGCTGGGCCGATGGTCGCCCCGGCGTCGACTATACGATCAACAGCGCGGTCGGCGTGCCGCTCTTCACGGGCCATGCCGATGATCCGCGCCCTGTGAACCACATTCTGCCGGCCTGGGATCTCCTGACGGGTGGCTATGCGGCCTTCTCCCTGGTCTCGGCCCTGATGGCGCGGGGCCGGGACGGGAAGGGGCGGGAGGTGCGCCTGCCCCTGTCCGACATCGCCGCCGCCAGCCTGGCCAATCTGGGCATGCTGGCCGAAGCCACCCTGGGCGAGGGTGACCGGCCGCGGGTGGGCAATGACATCTTCGGCGCCTTTGGCCGTGACTTCACCACCGCCGATGGCGTGCGGATCATGCTGGTGGCGATTACGCCGCGCCAGTGGTCGGGCATCCAGCCGCTTCTGGGCATTGTCGAGGCGGTGAAGGCGCTGGAGGCCGAGCTCGGCGTCGACTTCGCCCAGGATGAAGGACTGCGCTTCACCCACCGGGACCGGCTGGTCCCGATCTTCGACGCGGCTATGGCCCGCCACAGGCTCGCTGAGCTGACGCCGGAGTTCGAGCGCCTTGGCGTCTGCTGGGGCCCCTACCAGACCCTGTCCCAGGCGGCGAAGGACCCCCGACTCTTCGCCGGCAACCCCGTCTTCTCGACCCTGACCCATCCGTCGGGCGAGACCTATCCCGCCGCGGGCTTCGCCGGCACCGTGCCGCAGGACGAGCGCCAGCCGGCACGTCCGGCCGCCCGGCTGGGGCAGCATACCGACGAGGTCCTCGCCACCGTGCTGGGCCTCTCGTCGGCGCAGATCGGCAAGCTTCATGACGACGGCGTGGTCGCCGGACCGGAGGGCAGATGAGCGATTATGCGACGATCCGGGTGCAGGAGGCCGCGCCCGGGGTGGTGCAGGTCACCCTGAACCGCCCCGAGGCCGCCAACGCCCTGTCGACCGGCATGGGACGGGATCTCCTGGACCTCTGGACCCGCCTCGCCTCGGACACCTCGGTCCGCGCTGCGGTCCTGACCGGCGAGGGGCGCTTCTTCTGCGCCGGCGCCGACCTGAAGGAACGCGACGGCATGACCGACGCGGCCTGGGCCGAACAGCATCGCCTGTTCGAGGACATGATCCGCGCCCAGCTGGCCTGTCCCTTCCCCGTCCTCGCCGCCGTCAACGGTGCGGCGATGGGCGGCGGCGCGGAGATGGCCCTGGCCTGTGACTTCGCCTGGGCGGGCGAGAGCGCCCGTATGGGCCTGCCCGAAGCCGGGCTGGGGATCATCCCGGGCCTCGGCGGGACGCAGCTGCTCACGCGCGCCGTCGGCGAGCGCCGGGCCTCGGAGATGCTGATGAGCGGCCTGCCCGTCGATGCGGCGGAGGCCCTGTCCATCGGCCTCGTCAACGCCGTCCGGCCGAACGAGAGCCTGGTCGCCGACCTGGTGGCGCGGGCCGTCCTGATCGCCTCCAAGGCGCCCCTGTCGATCCGGGCGGTGAAGGCGGTCGTTCGGACCGGCGCGGTGCTGCCCCTGGACGAGGCGATGGATCTGGAGCTGGCGGAGTACAACCGGCTCTTCACCACCGAGGACCGGCGCGAGGGCGTGGCGGCCTTCAACCAGAAGCGGCCTGCGGTCTTCCGGGGCGTCTGAGCGTCAGGCGGCGGCCAGTTCGCCGCAGACGAAGGCGTCCTCGCCGGCTTCGACCAGGCCGGCCAGGACCTCACCCGCGTCATCCGGACGGACAGTCAGGATCAGGCCGACGCCGCAGTTGAAGGTGCGGCGCATCTCGGCGTCAGCCACGCCGCCCACCTCCTGAAGCCAGCCGAAGACCGGGGGAGGGGCCCAGGCGTTCCAGTCGAACCGGGCTGCCAGACCCTCGGCGATTACCCGGGGCGGGTTTTCGATCAGTCCGCCGCCGGTGATGTGGGCGCAGGCGCTGATCCGGCCCGCCCGGATCTGCGGCAGGACCTGGCGGACATAGATTCGGGTCGGCCGCAGGAGGGCCGAAGCCAGGGTCTCATCATCGGAGAACGGGGAGGCGGCGCTCCACTCCAGCCCGCTCCGCTCGACGATCCGGCGGATCAGGGAGTAGCCGTTGGAATGCGGGCCGGAGGAGGCCAGGCCGATGATCACGTCGCCGGCCTTCTGGTCGCCCAGGCGCGGCAGGACCGCGCCGCGCTCCACCGCTCCGAGGGAGAAGCCCGCCAGGTCGTAATCCCCCGCTGCGTACATGCCCGGCATCTCGGCTGTCTCGCCGCCCGCCAGGGCGCACCCGGCCTGCCGGCAGCCCTCGGCGATGCCGGCGACGACCCGCGCCGCAGCCTCCACGTCCAGCTTCCCGGTCGCAAAATAGTCGAGGAAGATCAGGGGTTCGGCGCCCTGGGCCAGCAGGTCGTTGACGCACATGGCCACCAGGTCGATCCCGACCGTGTCGTGCTGTCCGGTGTCGATGGCGATCTTCAGCTTGGTGCCGACGCCGTCTGTGGTCGACACCAGGAGGGGGTCGGTGAATCCGGCGGCCCTCAGGTCGAAGAGGGCCCCGAACCCGCCCAGGGAACCGTCCGCACCCGGGCGGCGGGTGGCCTTCGCCAGGGGCTTGATCCGGTCCACCAGGGCGGCGCCGGCGTCGATATCCACGCCCGCCTGGGCGTAGGTGAGACCGTTCGGACGCTCGCTCATGACCGGACCTTTCGACAAAATCGCCCGCCGGGCTTGCAGACTCGGCCCCGCGACGGCGTATAGCTAGCCCATGACCCCCATCACGACCACCGCCGAGCTTGAGACTTTCTGCGCGAAAGTCCGGGGCCAGCCCTTCATCGCCGTGGACACCGAGTTCATGCGTGAAACCACCTACTGGCCCAAGCTCTGCCTGATCCAGGCGGCCACGCCGCAAGCTGAGGCGGTCATCGACCCCCTGGCGGAGGGGATCGACCTGGAGCCCTTCCTGGAGATCCTACGCGACGCCTCCATCGTGAAGGTCTTCCACGCCGCCCGGCAGGACGTTGAGATCTTCAATATTCTCAATGCGATGCCAGCATCTCTTTTCGACACCCAGGTGGCTGCAATGGCGGCGGGATATGGCGAGCAGATCGCCTATGACGCCCTGGTCCGGAACATGCTGAAGATCGAGCTCGACAAGTCCAGCCGCTTCACCGACTGGGCGCGGCGTCCCCTGACCGACAATCAGCTGACCTACGCCCTGGCCGACGTGACCCACCTTGCGGCCCTCTATCCGCGCCTTCGCACCCGTCTTGAAACGGAGGGGCGACTGGCCTGGGTGTCAGACGAGATGACCTCGCTCTGCGATCCGGCCCTCTACGACGTGTCCCCCGCCAACGCCTGGCGACGCCTTAAGCCGCGCAAGCAGACCGCACGCTATCTGAGCGTCTACCGGGCCGTGGCCGAGTGGCGTGAGCGCACCGCCCAGCTCCGCGACCAGCCCCGCAGTCGGATCCTCAAGGACGACGCCATCGACGAACTGGCCAGCCAGGCGCCCACCGACGCCGGTCAGATGGACCGGCTGCGCTCGGTCCCCAAGGGGTTCTCAGGCTCCCGTTTCGGTCCTGAACTGATTGAGACGATCCGCGAGGCCCTCCGCGACCCTGAGGGGTCTGCGCCGGTCATCGAGAAGACACGCTCCCCGCACAACCCGGCCGCCGGCGCCGTCGTCGAGCTCCTGAAGGTTCTGCTCAAGGCCCGGGCGGAGGATGCGGGCGTGGCCTCCAAGCTCATCGCCACGGTGTCCGACCTCGAGCAGATCGCCCAGGACGACAATGCGGAGACGCCCGCCCTGAGCGGATGGCGGCTGGAGGCCTTTGGCGCCGACGCCCTGAGGCTGAAGCGGGGAGAGCTGGCCCTGGTCCTCGATGGAACCCGGGTCCGGGTGGTCGAGGTGCGCCGGGCGCCGAGGCCCGCCGCCGGCGACTGACCGGGCGGCGCGGGATCAGGCCAGTCCGACTTCCGAGCGCTCCGCCTCGTTCATCAGGGGCTCGCCCGCCAGGTAGCGTTCCAGGTTCTCGATGAACTGGACATCCGCCCGCGGCTGGACGCCGTCGCCGGAGTTGGACGTGTGGGCGCTGACCCGGACCTGCGGGTGGCTCCAGATCCAGTGGTCCCCCGGCAGGGGTTCGGTCTGGAAGACGTCGAGCACGGCGTGAGCCGGCCGGCCGGCGTCCAGGCCCCGCCGGAGGGCGTCCTCGTCCACCAGCCCGCCTCGGCCGATGTTGATCAGGATGGCGCCGGGCTTCAGCGCTGCAAAGAAGGCGTCGTTGCACATGTCCCGGGTCTCGTCCGTCAGGGCGCAGGCCAGCACCACGACGTCGGAGTCCGGTAGGGCCTCGGCGATCCGGGACAGGGGCAGGGTGCGATGCGCAAGCCCAGCGTCTGAGCCCCGCCGCACGACGGTCAGGTCCACGCCGAAGGCCCGGGCCCTCTGGGCGATCTGCTCGCCGATCGCGCCGTAACCCACCAGCAGCCAGCGCGTCTGGCTGACCTCGCGATACTGGGTGCGGCCCCATTCCCGTCGGGCCTGCAGCGCCTTCTGGGCGTCGATGGGCACGATCAGCGACAGGGCGTGGGCCAGGACGTACTCGGCGATGACCACGCCCTGGGCCGAGGACTTGGTGATCCGGACGCCCTTTTCCATGATGCGGCGGAAGATGGGCAGGTCCAGTCCGGCGTTGAAGGTCTGCAGCCAGCGGACGTTGGGGCTGTCCAGCAGGGCCCGCATGAGGGTGGGAAGAAGCCCCCCCTGGTAGGCCTCCTGGGTGTTCCAGACGATCTCCGGCGCAATATCGCCCGCCGCCAGGTCGACTCCGTTGCGTACAAAGCGGTTCAGTTCGGGGACCGTCACGATCTCCAGCTTCGGAGCCAGGTGGGTGATCCGGTCCCGGATCCGGTGATGGGACGCCTCTGACATGAGGATCTGGGTCACGTGCGGTTCATCCCATCTGGAAGCGGATCTTGAGCGCCTGCGCCAGCGTCAGGGCCCTCTTGGCGGTCTGCTCGCCCAGGAGCATGTCTTCCCAGCCAGGCTCTGCTGACAGCTGCAGGCGGTCATTGTCCAGGCCCAGGGCGGCGTGCTGCAGCACCTCCACATTCCTTCCCGCCAGGTCGCAACCGAGGCGGATCGCCGCGCCAAGCGCCCGGGCGCGGGCCCGACGCTCAGGGGTCAGCAGCCGGGCGATCGCCTCCGTCTCAGGGGTCGTAACGCCGGAATCGTGCCGCGAGTAGACCACGCAGGCGAGGAAGGCCCTTTCCGCATGGTTCATGCCCGCAATCGGGGCCCGCAGGGCCTTCTCGAAGGCCAGGTCGGCCCGGTGATCCGGGTGCAGCCGCGCCCCCAGGTCGGCCAACCGGCAGGCGGCGGCCAGCAGGGTCGGTTCCCGGAGACCAAACAAGGGGGGCAGCTGAGAGAAGACCGGGCTGATGAAGGCCTCCAGGGCCGGCCCCAATCCTGCGGTCAGGCCGCGTTGGGCGACAAGGGCCTCGCAGCCGCTCACCAGGGGGTCAAGGGCCCGGACATCCTCCCGCATGGACTCAAGGAGGAGCCCCTCCCTGAGGCCGAAGGCCGAGATGGTCACCCGCTGCACCTCCAGGGCCTGGACGATCTCGCCGAGGACCACGGCGGCATAGGGCAGGGTGTCGAACCGCTTCCGGGACAGGCCCTGGATACCCTCCAGGGACGTCCTGGACTGCCGGGCGACGAACCTGCAGAGGTCCAGCAGGTCCGTCCGCCGGATCTCGTACTGATGGGCGATATGCAGGGGATAGCCGTCCAGCTCCATGTGCAGGAGGGCCAGGTTACGCCAGGCGCCGCCGACGGCGTGGAACTCACGGGTCGACAGGCGCGCAGTGTGGGGGCGGAGGGCCCGGGTCACTGTGCGCCTCACCCGTTCGGCGTCCATCGGGCGGGGCGCGCCGAGGGACAGGGGCCCAAGGGGAAGGCTCACCCCCTGGCCAGGGTCGTCGAGGCGGACAAGCTCGAGGCTGGAGCCTCCGAGGTCGCCTGTAACGCCGGCGGCGTCCGCCTGTCCCGCCAGGACGCCGAGGGCTCCGTATCTCGCCTCCTCCTCGCCGGAGAGGACGCGCACGGTGATGCCGGTTTCCTCCTCCACCGCCCGGAGGAAGTTGCGGCTGTCCCGCGCCTCGCGGACGGCGGCCGTGGCCACCACGAAGGTCTCCCGGCTCGTCCATCCCTGCAGGAGGACGCGGAAGCGCCTCAGGGCGGCCATGGCGATCTCGACACCTTCGGGTGAAAGGCGACCGGTTGTCTGGAGGTCGCGGCCCAGGCTGGCCACGGCCTTCTCGTTGTAGACGGTCCAGATCGCCCGGCCTTCAAGGCGATAGACGACAAGCCGGATCGAGTTTGATCCGATGTCGATCACGGCGGCGTGCCGGGTCTCCGGGAGATCCGGCTCCGCTGCAGGTGATGTGCGACTAGGTGCGAGAGGCCACATGATCGATTGCGCTCGGCAGGTCCTTCACCTTCTGTCCGCGACCCGAAAGGCTGGGATTGGTCATGAAGTACTCGTGCGCCGAAAAGGCTCCCGGGTGATCCCAGGCGGGGTCCCGGCTATACCCGCCGGAGGTGTCCAGCGTCCAGCTTTGCGCCTGATCCCGGATATTGGCCAAGAGAATCTGCTGGAGCACCTGCTGGTGGACGGTCGGGTTCTCAACGGGGGTCATGGCCTCGACCCGCCGGTCGAGGTTTCGGGGCATCCAGTCCGCCGACGAGATGAACACCCGGGCGTCGTCTGACGGCATGGACGATCCGTTGGCGAAGGCGACGATCCGCGAGTGTTCCAGGAACCGGCCGACAATCGACTTGACGCGGATGTTCTCGGACAGGCCCGGGACACCCGGGCGAAGACAGCAGATGCCCCGGATGACCAGCTGGATGTCGACCCCTGACTGGCTCGCTCCGTAAAGGGCGTCGATGATCTCGGGATCCACCAGGGAGTTGAGCTTGGCCCAGATGGCCGCGGGCCTTCCGGCCCTGGCGTTGTCGGCCTCGCCGGCGATCATTCGGACCAGGTCGGTCTTCATGGTCAGGGGAGAGAAGGACAGCTTCTCCATCCTCTGCGGCCGGGCGTAGCCGGTGATGTAATTGAACAGCCGGGCCGAATCCCGACCGAGGGCCGGGTCCGAGGTGAACAGGGACAGGTCGGTGTAGATGCGCGCGGTCTGCGGGTGGTAGTTCCCTGTCCCGAAGTGACAGTAGGTCCGCAGCTGGTCCCCTTCGCGGCGCACCACCATCGAGAGCTTGGCGTGGGTCTTGTACTCCACGAAGCCGAAGACGACGTGGACGCCGGCTCGCTCGAGGTCCCGGGCCCACTTCAGGTTGGCCTCCTCGTCGAAACGGGCCTTGATCTCCACAAGGGCGGTGACGTTCTTCCCGTTTTCAGCCGCCTCGATCAGCGCCGCGATAATCGGGCTGTCCTGAGAGGTCCGGTAGAGGGTCTGCTTGATGGCCAGGACGTGTGGGTCCCGCGCCGCCTGCCTCAGGAACTGCACCACCACGTCGAAGCTTTCGAACGGGTGGTGGACCAGGATGTCCTTCTCCCGGATGGCGGCGAAGCAGTCGCCCGCATGATCCCGGATCCGCTCCGGGAACCGCGGCTCGAAGGCGCGGAACTTCAGCTCCGGGCGGTTCGGCGGGATCAGCTGGGCCAGCTCGTCCAGCCCCAGCAGGCCGTCGATGCGGATGATGTCTTCTCGCCTCGCGTGCAGGTTGGAGCAGATGAAGTCCTGCAGGTCACGGGGCATGGTCGCCTCGATCTCCACACGGACCACGGACCCCAGGCGCCGCTGCTTCAGGCGCTCCTCGAACTCGCGGACGAGGTCCTCTGCCTCCTCCTCGAACTCGACGTCGGAGTCCCGGATCAGGCGAAAGACCCCGCTGGCCTCGACCTTCGATCCCGGGAACAGCCGGTCGACGAAGAGGGCCACCAGGCTTTCGAGGCTGACGAAACGCCTCTCGACACGTCGCCGCCCGCTGGACTGGGAGGGCAGTTCCCAGAAGCGCGCAACCTGCGCCGGGATCGGGACCAGGGCGTAGAGGGAGCGCCGCTCCGACTTCAGCCGAAGCTTGAAGACGAGGGAGAAGGCGAGGTTCGGGATGAAGGGAAAGGGGTGCGCCGGGTCGATGGCCAGGGGGGTGAGGATGGGGAACAGCCGGGTCTGGAAGGCCTCCTCGAGGGCCTCCTGGTCCTCGCGGGAGAGATTGGCCTTCGACACCAGGGTCAGCCCGTGGGCCGACATCTCGCCGGCGAGATCACGCCACTGGGCCTGCTGGTCCGCCATGAGGTCCGCGGCCTCGGCGTTGATCCGGTCCAGCTGTTCCGCGGGCGTCAGGCCGTCCTGGCTGAGGGATCGGACGCCCTCCCGCACCTGGGCCTTCAGTCCGGCGACGCGCACCATGTAGAACTCGTCGAGGTTATTGGCCGAGATCGACAGGAAGCGCAGGCGCTCGAGCAGGGGGTGTCGGGGATTGCGGCTTTCGGCCAGGACCCGGCGGTTGAAGGCCAGCCAGGACAGCTCCCGGTTGAAGAACCGCTCCGGCGAACGCATCAGGTCCATGCTCAATGACGCGCTCGACTTGCGAGAAGCGGCCGGGGATCGGGGAGATGTGGTCATCTTGCGGAGCTCGTTCCTGGGATCGGTAGCACCCGAAGCCAGATGGGCCAAGTCGGTGACGGTCCCAAGTCAGGGCTCGAAAAGATCAAGATTCTCCGCCTCGTCACCCAGGATCTCCCGGGCCAGGGCGCGGGTGACGGGGCGATGGCCGCGCGCGGAGGCCTCGTGCAGCCGTTCCACGACGTCCCGGGCCGCGGTCACCGAGCGATCGATCCGCCGGACCAGGTAGGGGGCCAGGTCCGCAGACGGGCGGATCCCCCGGGCGCGGAGGAAGTCCTCCAGCACCCCCAGGAGGATGTCGTCGTCGGTCGCCTCCAGGTGGACGACGGGCAGGGCGTTCAGGCGGGAGCGAAGGTCCGGCAGCTCGGCGGGCCAGGCGGCGGGCCGGGACCGGGCGGTCATCAGGACGCCCCGGCCCAGGGGGGCGAGGTTCACGAGGTGGAACAGGCCCTCGGCGCAGAATCCCTGGTCGACATCCTCCAGCAGGACCGGTCCGGAACGGGCGGCGGCGACGTCCGGCCGGGCGGGATCGAGCCGCTGCGCGCCCGCCCGCGCCGCCCAGTCCTCGGCCAGCCGGCTCTTGCCGCATCCCTCGGGCCCGACCAGGACCAGGCAGCCCCCGGGCCAGTCCGGCCAGGCGTCGAGGCGGCCGCGGGCCTCTGCGTTGCCCGCCCCGGCGATGAATTCGCCCCGGGCGGAGAACAGGGGGTTCCAGAAATCGAGCAGGGCCTGCTTCATGGTCCGGTGGTAGCCCGCTTTACCCGCCGGGGTCGACGCCCCCGGTCGCCTGGAGCGGGGATGGGGCGCGGCCCCATGTGGACGTCCTGTGGACGGACTCGTCCTGGACGGATCCGATGTCCCGGGCGCCCAGCAGACGCCAGCCGGAAGGCCCCAGCGCCTCCAGGGGTTGGAACTGGGCCTTGTAGTCCATCTTCTCGGACCCCTTCACCCAGTAGCCCAGATAGACATAGGGCATGCGGGTCAGGCGGGCCTGCACCAGGTGGTCGAGGATCATGAACCGGCCCAGGCTGCGGCGGGGCAGGTCCGGGTCATAGAAGGAATAGACGAGGGAGAGGCCATCCCCGAGGAGGTCCACCAGGGTGCAGGCGACGAGGTCCCCGGGCTCGCCGGCGGCGGAGGGCAGCCGGTATTCGATCAGGTGGCTGCGGACGGGGGTGTCCTCGACCATGGCCACGAAGTCCGGCCAGCCCATGTCGGTCATGCCGCCGTCCGCGTGACGCGCCCGCAGGTAGCGCCGCAGGAGCTCGAACTGCTCCAGGGTCGCCTCGGCCTCCACCAGGCCGCGCTTGAGGTCGCCATTGCGGTTGAGGGTCTTGCGGTCGGAACGGGAGGGGCGGTGATCGGCGACGGGGATGCGCACGGAGACGCAGGCCGCGCAGGTCTCGCAGGCCGGCCGGTAGGCGATGTTCTGCGACCGGCGGAAGCCGCTCTGCGTCAGGCTGTCGTTCACCTGGGCGGCCTCGGTGTGGGGCAGGTGCGCAAAGACCTTCCGCTCCAGCCGGTCGGGCAGGTAGGGGCAGGGCGCCGGCGCGGTCAGATAGAACCGGATCTGTCGCGTGGGAAAATGCTGTGTCACGCCCGTGACTAGACCCCGAACCGCATGCGGGGCGCAAGGCTCTCGCCGCGGAAGGTCAGAAGGCCGGTTCAGGCGGCAGGACGGGCGCCTCGCGCAACAGCACGATGGCGATGCGACGGTTGCCGGGCAGGCTGGGATCGTCCGGATAGAGGGGCTCGGAGTTGGCCTTGCCCGACACCTGGTAGACCCGGTCCGGCGCGACTCCCGACGCCTGCAGGATGCGCCGCGAGGCGTCCGCCCGGGCGGAGGACAGGGCCCAGTCGCTGTCCACCTCGCCCCCCCGCCAGTCGGCCGAGGTGTGGCCTGAGATGGAAATCCGGTTGGGCAGCTGGTTCAGGGTCCGGGTGATCGCCCGCAGGAGGATCCGGGCCCGGTCGTTGGGCGCCGCAGAGCCCATGGGGAAGAGCGAACGCCCCTCCTGGTCGATCAGCTGGATCCGCAGGCCCTCGGGGGTCTTGTCCACGATGATGTTCTTCGACAGCTCGGCCAGCTCGGGCATGGCCTGCAGCGCCTGCTTCAGGGACTGGGCGGCGGAGTCGAAGTCGGCGTCCTCGCGCTTCTGGCGGGCCATCTCCAGGGCGTCGGAGACCGAGGCGGCGGCGTTGGGTCCATCCTGCGGATTGCGCACATCCGGCGCCATCTGCTGCATGATCGCGGTCGAGCCCGCCGACTTCGAGCCGTTGTCGTCCAGGGCCGTGCCGCCCATGATGCCGCCGGCGCCGGAGGCGGAGTCCGACACCGCCGCCGGGGCGAAGTATTCGGCGATGC
>Ga0315902_10003916_pt1 | contig 21942 bp, 18 predicted proteins | sample LakEriMetagenome_9_FD_203523 | JGI IMG/M metagenome (GOLD analysis project Ga0315902, IMG submission 203523) | Freshwater fungal communities from buoy surface, Lake Erie, Ohio, United States - Buoy 12 MA117 | ecosystem: Environmental > Aquatic > Freshwater > Lake > Lake biofilm | place: USA... | reverse complement strand
TTTGCTGGTTTAACTAACATAGGTAACGGTATATTATTTTCTGTTAGTAAGCCTTCTAGCTCTATTAGCGTTTCACCTTCAGCATATTCTAAATATTCCCGAATAATATTTAGTGTATTAGCATGTTCTAATAAGTCCCGTTTATCTAATATATCACGAATATTGTATGGGTTATACCTTAAACACTTGATTAGAGTATCGGTATCTAAATTACTTATAAATTTAATAGGTATTGTAGCTATGCGTAGGTTAGGACACTCCTTGTAGAATAGACAGGTTAATTTAGGTAGTACTGGTATACTGGTTAGCCCAGTACACCTATTACAACTTAGAGTACTTAGATTAATTAGTACTGGTATTTGCGTTAATGTGACACATCCATCGCAATATAGAGATGTTAGATTAGGATGTACTTGGATACTGGTTAATATCTCGCAGTAACCACAATGTAGGACAGTTAGGTTAGGACAATCTGGTATACTGGTCAATCTTTTACATCCCACACAATTTATAGTAGTAAGATTAGGACAATCGTGGATACTGGTTAACCAGGAACAGTCCGAACAATCTAGAGTAGTCAGGTTAGGTAGTACGGGTATACTAGTTAATCCATCACACCATCTACAATATAAGATAGTTAACTTAGGTAGTACTGGAATACTTGTTAATCCTTTGCTGTACATACAATTTAGGGTAGTTAGGTTAGGTAGACTTGGTATAACTATTAAATCTTCACATGAGCTACAATTTAGAGCAGTAAGCTTAGGTAGACTTGGTATAACTGTTAACGCAGCGCATCCAGTACAATATAGACTAGTTAGATTAGGTAGACTAGGTAAAACTGTTAAACGTTTGTTATAGTAACAATTTAGAGTAGTTAGGTTAGGATGTACCTGTATATCTGTTAACACAGGGCATTCCTTACAACTTAGAGTAGTTAGGTTAGGCTGCGCCTGTATTTCACTTAACCTATCACAGTAGTCACAATGTAGAGTAGCTAGGTTAAGTAGACTTGGTATAACTATTAAATCTATGCAGTAGCCACAATGTAGACTAGTAAGGTTAGGTAGACTTGGTATGTCTGTTAACACATCGCATCCTGTACAATATAGACTGGTTAGATTAGGTAGACTTGGTAAAACTGTTAAACTTTTATTATAGCAACAATTTAGAGTAGTTAGGTTAGGCAGTACGGGTATGTCATTTAACCTATCACAGAAGTTACAATTTAGGGTAGTTAGGTTAGGTAATGTTGGTATAGTGCTTAACATTTTACACATGTTAACATCTAGAGTAATTAACTTAGGCAATACCTGTATCGTCTTTAACCCTTCGCTGTAGCTACAATCTAGAGTTATTAGGTTAGGCAATGCGGGTATACCGGTTAACCCAGCGCATCTCGCACAATCTAGACTGGTTAGATTAGGTAATACTGGCATATCGATTAACCCAGCGCATCCATCACAATTTATAGTAGTTAGGCTAGGTAATACCGGTATTCCACTCAAGCTGTCACACTGCTCACAATCTAGACTGGTTAGATTAGGTAATACGGGTATAGTGGTTAAACCTTTACAGTATCTACAATTTAGAGTGGTTAGGTTAGGTAGTAGGGGTATACTGGTTAACCACTTACAATTTACAATTTCAAGTGACATAATATTATATAGGTTTTGCTGTAAGAAAACCTCAAACTCCAGCTGAGAAAACTGTTCATCTATAAAGATAGATGAACATGCTGGAATACTTATAGTTAAATAATTATCGGGTGTTATATTTACTATCATTAATAGTGTAAAGATTACTGATTATATATTCAATATCAATTTTTCAGGTACAGTGAGAGGTTTCACTATTGTTTATAATGATTATTATTTAGCATAACGTTCCAAAGTAAAAAAAAATAAAAATACACATTAAAACTATATGTGTAACCCACTATACTCTATTTGCTGGTTTAACTAACATAGGTAACGGTATATTATTTTCTGTTAGTAAGCCTTCTAGCTCTATTAGCGTTTCACCTTCAGCATATTCTAAATATTCCCGAATAATATTTAGTGTATTAGCATGTTCTAATAAGTCCCATTTATCTAATATATCACGAATATTGTATGGGTTATACTCTAAACACTTGATTAGAGTATCAGTATCTAAATTACTTATAAATTTAATAGGTATTGTAGCTATGCGTAGGTTAGTACAGTCACTGTATGATAGATTAATTAGGTTAGGTAATAATGGTATATCCGTTAACCTATCACAGTAGTCACATTGTAGAGTTGTTAGGTTAGGTAGGCTTGGTATACCTGTTAACGCAGTGCATCCTGTACAATATAGAGTGGTTAGATTAGGTAGACTTGGTAAAACTGTTAAACGTTTGTTATAGTAACAATTTAGAGTAGTTAGGTTAGGCTGTGCCTGTATAGATGTTAACACATGGCATTCCGAACAACTTAGAGTAGTTAGTTTAGGCTGTACCTGTATTTCATTTAACCTATCACAGTAGTCACAATTTAGAGCAGTAAGGTTAGGCTGTACCTGTATTTCAGTTAACCTATCACAGAAGTTACAATTTAGAGTAGCTAGGTTAGGCTGTACCTGTATTTCAGTTAACCTATCACAGAAGTTACAATTTAGAGTAGCTAGGTTAGGTAGACTAGGTATAACTGTTAAATCTATGCAGTAGCCACAATTTAGAGTAGTAAGGTTAGGTAGACTAGGTATAACTGTTAACACATCGCATCCTGTACAATCTAGCCTGGTTAGATTAGGTAATACCGGTATTCCACTTAAACTGACACAATGTGCACAATCTAGCCTGGTTAGGTTAGGCTGTACTAGTATTTCTGTTAACTCATGGCATTTGTGACATATTAGAGTAGTAAGGTTAGGTAGTACTGGTATACTAGTCAGCCAGTCACATAATATAATTTCAAGTGACATAATATTGTATAGGTTTCGCTCCACGAAAACCTCAAACTCCGGCTGAGAAAACTGTTCAGCTATCTGTATAGATGAACATGCTGGAATACTTATAGTTAAATAATTATCGGATGTTATATTAACTATCATTAAGATTATAAAGATTACTGATCATATATTCAAAATCATTTTTTTCTGCACGTTGAGCCATGTCTTTACAAATTTCTCAGTTGGTTTTTACAGTAGAACCTTGCTATTAGTTTTATCACTATAAAATTATAAAAATTTGGACTATATCATGGGTCTGAATATAATTATACTATATTACAGAGTTTTCAGTAGCATAAAAGCCACTTCTCACAATCTTTTAATATTACTTATAGATATTACAGTTAAATAACAACTATAAGTATTATAATAAATTTAAGGTTTCCTATTTATTTTCGGCTATTCAACGGAATACGGTGAACATTTTCTATAACGACATGTTAATATCTGCGATATCTCAGATATTAACACCATAATTCAGTAACAATTTATAATTTTACAGTAAAATGGTGTGTCGTTATAGAAAATGTTTACTGTATATAGTTCCCACAATCTACAAAAAGTACTTACCACAACAAAATTTAGAGGAACATGCCGTTGGTTTTAACCTATTAGATTTGCCAGTAAAACTATTCAATATTGATGTCACCATTTTACACGTGTTTGTTTTTTTTATAATTTCTAAAATATAAACCATGTAAAATAGCATAAAATATTACAAAATAGTATAAAATATTATAATACATGTCCACCACAATTTATAATATAACTACGCCCAATTATAAATTTAATGCTACAGTCAAACGTGATGATGAATATATTGAAATAGAATTCGGTCAAAGTGCCAATTGTAGTATTATCACATTAGCTATAGATAGTAACATAGCATATTTATCTACATTTGATTTTGATGAGATGTGCGCTACTAATATATATGATCTTAGTAGTCTAAAACGCAATGATGGAACACGCGAGTTCTTTAGAGCAACTCTAAAATTTATATTCAACAATTTTCCTAATTTAATAGGTATTGTGTTTGAGGACCAATCTTTTATTAGTAGTAGATTAGGAGATGGTGAAAATGTTAGTCTACGTGATATTTATCTATGTATCCATAGTAATACATGGTATGGATATCATTTTAAGGCTAAATGTATTTTTCCAGAATTCTATGATGAGATTAAAAAAATAGATAAATTTATGGGTTCGCCAGTTGGTGGTGAAAATTTGGAGGATTTTCTAAAATTTATAGAAAATTCTCAAATGCGCACTAAAATACTGGAATTAGTTGGTGAACATACAAGTAAAACTTTTCGCAGTCTATTCCAGACTATGTGGAAAATTGACGCTTTATATTTCTATGACTGGATTACACCATTTGTCAAATCACATATAGATAGTGAAAAATATAGTCTTAATAAACTTCAATGGGTAATTTACCAAGAGTTTGTTATACCTATTGAACCAAAATATACAATAGAAATTAGTCAAGGCCAGCAAATTTACCATTTAAATATAGGAAAACATTCTTATTTATCTAAATATTTTAATATACACTATAGTAAAGAATACAATAAAATATATAGCGGCTAAGCTAAATATTTAGCCGTTAAAAATAGATAAAATGGTAAAAATAATAATTTGGGTAATGCCCACTTTTCGCTTTATGGCTAATTTTAGATACCTCATTTTTAACTCTGTTATAAATATCTGGATATAATAGTGAAGTTTCAATAAAAGTATTTACATCATAGTCTAATGGTAGGCCTTTACAAATTTCTCAGTTGGTTTTTACAGTAGAACCTTGCTATTAGTTTCATCACTATAAAATTATAAAAATTTGGACTATATCATGGGTCTGAATATAATTATACTATATTACAGAGTTTTCAGTAGCATAAAAGCCACTTCTCACAATCTTTTAATATTACTTATAGATATTACAGTTAAATAACAACTATAAGTATTATAATAAATTTAAGGTTTCCTATTTATTTTCGGCTATTCAACGGAATATTTGTCAAGTAAAAATAGATATTTATCTATTTATTTTGTGGTTTCGCTTGACAGCATAAAATAAATAGATAAACATGCAAAAGTAATAATTCGGGTAATTCCCACTTTTCGCTTTATAGTGGATTAGAAAATAATGTATTAATTTAAGTCTATTTTTTTATATTTTGTATTAATATACAAATGAGAAGGAGTTTAAGGAAGAGTTTAAGAAAAAGTAGAAGGTCTAAAAAAAAGAACGGTCAATCTAGAAGAAATAGACGTCAATCAGTTGCCCAAAAAGGTGGACACCCAGAATGTAATCGGTGTATTTTTTCAAATGTAATTAGAGCGAACCCTTTGACTGGTTTAACACTTGGTCCTTGTGATAATGAAGTTCATGCGGTTGGAGATCCAAGATGTAACAACAGAATTTGTGTTTGCAATAATCATTACCAAAAGGCACAAATTCAATGTGTAGATGGTAAAGTACACGCATACTATGATAGTATGCGTATTAATGTATAATTTTTCTAGTAAAAGTTTGACATAGTAGACTTTTTTGTTCTACTTTTTAGTTTGTTATACATTTTAGTGTTGACACCAAAATTTATAACAATATTTGATGGTATGGGATAAAAAATATACAGTGCTGTGACCCACCATTTTTGAAATTAAAAACTATCCTACAAAAAATGGCTACAACATGAATTTTGCCGACACTTTGTGGAGATTATTTAGCTAGTTTGAGTATAAAATAAAATATAAGCTAGAACAAATTAAAAACAAATTTACTGGATCTGCTAAAAATAGCATCTGATACTAGTTATTTAAAATGATAATTTTTATAACATTCATGGTTTAGTGTCAAAATAGATTATCAAATATTTTACAACACAAGCCAGAATTTATATATTAAATGGGAAATCATTAAAAATATATAATAGTAAATATTTTAATAAATACACTATAACTGGTCTAAAAATTCAGATAAACATGTTTTATGATAAGTATTACCACATGGTAAAACTATTGTATTTAGAGAAAATCCACATATTTTACAATATTTGGTTTCTGCGTCATTTTCAGGCTCAATAAAATTAGCATCAATATCTAAATTATATTCACACATAGTATAATACGCATTTAAAATATTCTCATATTTTTTATTAGCAATATAGTAATATTCATGATCTATAATTACTGCTAGTAGTGTTAGTGTTAAATTTTTAATTATATATTCTATTACATTGTTTAGCTTATATTCAGAATGTGAAAACACTATTACTTGTATAGTCTTATTATTATTTAGAAAGTTTATAAGACTATTTAAATTACTTGTATAAAAGTCTATTTCCACTATTTTAGCAAATGTTATTTGATATAGATCCGGTTCCTCTTTCACTATTAAATATTGTTTTCTATTTGATATGAATGGTTCTTCAATTTTTACTATCTCTTGCCAAAATTTTATCTCATTGTATTTTTCTATTAATTCATCTAAACTATTAACTAAGTAGTTTTCCACAAATTCATTAGAATGAATAGTTATACCAGTAATAAATTTGGTATACTTCTTAATTTCACCAAATATATATTTTTTAAATTTCCAATATTCATTACTTTTATGTGTGTCGAATACCAAGTTCATAGAATGTTCTAATTTATATACGCATTTTATCATACAAAATATATTAGGTAAACTATTACTCGTCATATCAGAAATATCATAAATAATTGTCACATGACTATTTTCAGTATAGATATGTTTAAATTTATAATGCCAATTACTGCTAAAACCTGTGTCTACTCGTGTATCTATTATAGTTGAATTTTCAAAACTTGTTCCAAATTTTAGCATTATTTTTGTTAAAATTATATTGAGGATCATTTTTTTTTTCAATTATCTAGAGGTCCAGCAAAAAAGTTAAATTACTATCTATTTTTTAGAAAATACTATTTTTAATGTGTAAACGCCGGCTATTTTCATTCGTTACGCTACATAAAATCAAAAATTAGTTCCGTTTATCCACAAATTCTAGTAATTAATGATGTTTTCTTTTTCAGTTTATAATTTTATAGTGGTGGAGCTAATAGTGTGTTATAATACTGTCCTATAAAAAAATATTGAAACACTATAAATAGAGATGTCTAGTCTATACTATTTTTAACATTAAAAAATATAGAAATGTGGTGTTATTAGAACATATCTTGTAATTGTAGACTATCTAACACCTACTTCAATTACTCTTAGCTCAATATTGTTCGGATCAGATGGATTAATAACAATAGGCGGTACTGTCGCTGTCTCTATGTCACCTGTCACTTCTTCTACAATGTTGGGTTGTCCGTCCATATTATGCCGCATTCTAAAGTTGTGTATCATTAGTGAAAATTTATAAGTAGCTATCAATATCGCAAAACCTCCAATGATAATACCAGCATATATAAAAGCATTAGTGGTGCCTTGTTCATCTATTTCAATCTTCGCTTTTGAATTAATTAGTGTCGTAGCAGCCCATGTTGCCATTTTTTATAGTATAACAGACTAATAACCACTATGAAACTATCAATTTTTTTGGTGATACGATGAAATAATGATGACTTTTAAAATAAAATGATCAATTATGAGATTATCACTAGATTATATCTAGAATAAAAGTATTAACACCCTACTTACGGATGATGGTATTATTATCTATGAACTATGCTGTTGAAACATTATAAATATGTTACACAATTTGTATTAGCGGCTAATCAACGGAATATTTGTCAAGTAAAATAGATATTTATCTGTTTATTTTTTGGTTTCGCTTGACAGCTTAAAATAAATAGATAAACATGCAAAAGTAATAATTCGGGCAATGCCCACTTTTCGCTTTATAGCGGATATTAAACGTTTAAACTCTTTGGAAATTAAATCTAGTATTACGAAGCCATTTACAGATAATAGACTACTTTTTAGCCTATTTGAAAGTATCACTAGACTAAATGAATTTTTCAAGATACTAAGAGACCAATACACTGATAATATTTATTTATGCTGATTTAAAAAATAAGTTACATTTACTATTAATGATAAGAAATACTAGTAGAAAGTTGCACACGGTGTGTCATTTTTACAATGGTAGATGGTATAATGGTTTAGATAAAATTAGAATAAATAGTGATATTGTTGTAAGTGATGGTTTATCTACACCAATTAATTATGGTACACTCAATCTAGGACATAATCCTTTTTTAAATACACATATGTATTCTGAATATGGTAATATTTGTGGTAGACTAAGTAAATATTTGAATTATGGTTCTGTTCATTATAATTATTTGGTAAATAGTATATTAAAAGTCTATCCAAAATCTATACAACAAATAGAGGGTGAACTTAATTTGACTAGGCAATTTTTGACAAATTTGAGTGGTGATAATATACAATATATATTGCGAGGCAAATCTATGGTGGGTGATTATAACGGACAACAATCAACTGATTGGCGTTTTCCATATGGTCGGGTGTGTGTTATAACACCTTTTAATTTTCCAATAGAAATACCTGTTTTACAAACAATAAGTGCATTGGTAACTGGAAATATACCAATGTTACATGTTGATCCACGTGTAGCATATCCTATGGAATATTTTATAAAATTAATGTTAGATGCTGGAGTACCAGAAAATAGTTTTATGTTTATTAATGGTATGGGTAAAACTGTAGAAAAGACAATTGTAGAATATAATCCAAGTCAAACAATATTTACTGGTTCTAGTCATGTTGCTAGACATTTAGTATCAATTTTAGGTGGTCGTGTTAAAGTAGAAGATAGTGGTTTTAATTGGAAATATTTAGGTTCTGATTGTTTTAATAGTAACTTAGCATTAACTAACAAAATATTGGATAGATCATTTTATGATGCTTATGAAAACTATGGACAAAAATGTAGTAGTCAGCGGCTACTATTTGTACCAAACAATAAATTAGATATAGTTATTAATCATATGTGTAATTATTTTAATAATAGTGACATACTTAGTAAAATATATGCTCCACTAATGTCTGTAACATCTACTGATATTAAAAATTATTTAGAAAATGTTGATATGGTATTACAAAATGATACTAAAATATATACGGCTGGTCATGGAAAACCCACCGTCATAGTATGTGATATTGAAAATTTCCGCAAAAATATAAAAATGCTAGATACAGAGATCTTTGCCCCAATACAATTTTTGTGTCCTTATACTAGTCTTCACCAAGTTAAAGAGATAGTTAGTAATATTAGACATCAATTAACATGTGCTATAGTTACTAATAATATTACTGATAGAGAAGAGTTATTATCTGTTAGTAAAAATGGAACTACGTATGTTGGGTTAAATGCTCGTACTACGGGTACATTACAAAATAGATGGTTTGGTCCTGGTGGTGATCCTCTGGCTGGGTCAATTGGTACACCAGAATCTATACGTGATTGTTGGACATTTAACCGATGTATTATTTCTGATAGTTTTGTAAAATATTAGCAAAAGTTAGGTCAATATGATTAAGTGTAACCTATATATATTTATTTTGTGCTATATCTTGACAGCATAAAATAAATAGATAAACAAGCAAAATAATACAGTAAACATTTTCTATAACGACATAACATTTTACAGTTAACATGTTATGTCGTTATAGAAAATGTTTATTGTATCCGATGAATAAGTTATTTGTCTATATTACCAATGAAATATAGTATATATTTAATATATACTAAGTATTACTTAGGCTTCTACATTCACCGCAAATTTGATATGTTACTAAATTCTGAAAATTGTATCAAGTCTAAATATGTTACCTAATTACTGTAACAACATATTAAACTGTTGAGAATTTTATTTTGGTAGAAAACGTAAAACTACGGTAAATGGAGAAGCCTAAAATTTTAAATTATAATAATTAATAATATATTTTTATTATTTACAGTGTTACAATGATACATAATAAAAATATAATATAGCCTAATAATATTTCGCATTTTTGCGAAATATACTGGATAGCCAATAATTTGTTATTAAAAATTGAAAACGATAAAAAACAATACAATTGTATGTTTACTAAACAGTTAGGAAAGATTGTATATTCCGTTGGAGTAGGTATAGTGTCATTAACAGGTGGTTTAACAGGTGTATACGATGCACATACAGATATAAATGAAGCTATTAAATCAATAAAAAGAAGTGTAGATATTGTACCAGACAATATATTTGAAAAATATAAACTTAGACAACATGTACACTGCGATTATATTGGAAATATTAAAGCAATAGAATTTGTAGAAAGAAGAGGCAATAATATAACATTTCTAGATGAACGACCAGTAGTATCTGAAACTCTTTTCATTGAACACAAAAATATATTAATGAGAAAATATATAACATATCCTATTTATGGAACAATCCTAGGATTTAGTGTAGGTATTGGTTGGCCAATTACAGTGCCTTATATAATAGGCTACACAAAATTTTTAAGTTCATTTTCAGATAAATAATTTTAAGTACCTAAACAATCTGTTGAATTATTTAGGTACTTAAATAAATAATATTTGTGATTTTATCAAATCCATACATTTATAGACTAAAAAATAGTAACAAAAAAATTAAAATAATCTGGCTGGATTTTAATTCTATTTTTTAAAAAAATAGATAAAATTCTAAATATATAAATAAGTGGTTCGGGTTATATCCTTGCGACATTGTGGACAAGTGCTTAGACTATCAACACATTTACTACAATATACATGTCCACATGATAAGCCAACATTTTTCTTGTATTCGTGACATATATCACATTGAAGTTCCGGAATGGATGTGGGAATATTATTGGAAATTGGTATTTTAGGCTTTATATATTCTTGGTTCGAAATGTTTGCTGTTAGTATAAATCTCTTTACTTGATTTTCAAATATACTATTATATAATGGAGAATCTCTATATTCAAATTTAAATATATAATTATTATCATATTTGTTCTCAAAATATTCCATTATTTTTGGTTTGATGGATTTATTCACAAAATGTTCAATATTGTCATCATATAATTTATCAGCTAGTGGTTTAATAAATCTATACAATGCTGGAAAACGAGCAAATAAGTTTGCCACTTCACTAGCATCAAGCTTATAGTAATTAGGGGCATCAAGCTTATAGTAATTAGGGGCATTTCCACATCGTCTTAAAATACATAGATTAATACTCGCAACAACCTCATCATTTAAATAGGTAAATTTTCCAGTTTCAATACATTTAATTATTTGTTTTTCTAATAATGTACATAGTTGTGCGTTAAATACCACCAATTCACGGTCTATTTCACCAAAATACTTTTTAACAGCATTTTGAATGTTATTGCTACTTTGTACATTAGTACTTTTTATCATAACTTGACCATAATTTAACATAATGTTAATTTCTAAAACTAAGTTTATTTATTTAAATCAATTTTTTTGTTTTATTGCTATCCAGGGGATTTTGCCAAATCCGAAATATTATTTAGTCTACATTACATTCTTATTATTTGTTACCGTAACATTATAAATAATAAAAATATTTACTATATTTTATCCTCAGGATAGCCATAAGTTACTATTCCTAAAAACTAACTGAGAAATTTGTAAAGCCTTAATAAAATTTATAATTATTAAACGGACATAATATACTGATGCTTATTTCATAAGGCTTTGCCAATCCTAAATTTGTAGTCAAAAAAATTGATAGTTATATCAACTAAAAATATTAATTATAATAATAGGCCTAAATGACCACTTTAATTTCAATATATAATTATTTATTAATAAATACACATAATTTAACGAATGTAAAAATAGACAGTAAAATGAATAGTGAGATGTTCATTATTTTCTTAAATAGAGTGTTATCTATTATAGATAGATTAGATTGTGGTGGATGTGAACTAGTAACTAGTATACCTATGTTACCTAATCTAACAAATTTAGATTGTTATGAATGTAATGGATTAACATGTATTCCATTATTGTCTAACCTAACAACTTTAAACTGTTATCGCTGTAAACGGCTAACCAGTATACCAATACTTCCCAACCTAACAAATTTAGATTGCCATTCATGCTATCAGTTGAATAGTATACCACTATTACCTAATCTAATATCTTTAAACTGCTATGGATGTAAACTAGTAACTAATATACCTAACTTAGATAATTTAACAGAGTTAAATTGTCTTGGTTGCTCGATAACTAATATACCCCTATTACCTAAACTAATTACTCTAAACTGTAGTAAGACTATGGTAACAAGTATACCTGAATTACCTAATCTAACTGAATTGAATTGTAGTCATTGCGATTATTTAACTAATATATCAAAGTTATCTAAACTAAGTAAACTAAACTGTTATGGGTGTGAAATCTTAACGTCCATACCAGATTGTACTAACCTAATTGATTTAAATTGTTTTGGGTGTGTAAAGTTAACATATATACCATTATTACCTAATCTAACAAAGTTAGACTGTTCTTTATGTACCGGATTAACCTATCTATCTGATTTGCCTAATCTAACCAATTTAGTATGTATGATATGTGATCAGTTAACCAGTATGCCTTACTTTCCTAATTTAAACACATTAAATTATAAACCATTTAATAATAAAATTAATATAAACACTATACTATATAATAAGATTTATGAGTCAGAGTGCGTAATATGCTATGGTACTGAAGATGTATATCGAACTAAGTGTAATCACGCATTTCATAAGAATTGTTTATATACATGGTTAAACAGTCACCTAGAGTGTCCATATTGTAGGTCATCATTATTACCGTAATAAGTAAACTCTGGCATGTCCGTTATTATAACACTAATTTCTATTATTGCCTATCCAGTGGCTAAAATGTTGTAAACATTTTTTATTATTTATAACTTTATGATAACAAATAATAAAAATGTGATGTAGATTAAATAATATTTCTCAAAATGCGAAATCCGCTGGATAGCCATTTAGTATTTCATGGACTAAGAAATTTGTAAAGCGTTGTAAAAAATTTGAAATTCTAAAGTAAATATATTTTACAACGCTCTACAAAATTGTCTAATGCTGTTTGATTTTTTTAGTAACAATGGTAAAATGTTGGATGGTTTAAACATTAAAATTTTGAGTGATAGTAGGGCTTTTATAGAAAGTACTAATAGAAATATTATTACATATTGTGATCTATTTAAGTCTTTAGGTGTTAATCTATTGGAAGATATTTGTACAACAAAGTTGGAAAATTTAGAAGCTTGGACTTTTGAACTATGTGGTAAAAAAAACAAGCTATTTATTCTTAAACCACCATCAGGTATTCAATATGAACGTATAAAAATACCATGTAGTAACGTTACGCATGTGTATATTAATGAACTAAATGGTTATAAAATAGTAGTTAGATTATATAGTGAACTTATTAAACTTGGTGCTAAATATGTAAATAATAATACAACTATTAATATATTTAAGAACTGGTATTATATAGTTAATGATGACCACATCATTCTTAAACACATATATAATTTTCCTATCAATAAAATTAAATTAGATGATATGTTATATTATTATGATGGTAGTATACAAGGATTTAGAGTTTCATTAAGATGTTTATCTTATCTACAAAATAATGCTACACCTATTACATGTCAAACCATGTTGCGTAATAATAATAATTATCTTTTAGTAAGTAAACGCCGGCTTGTTCCCAATTGGGAACACAATTTTTTGATGTGGTGTAGACTAAAGACTGAAAATAAATATTCCAGTAACAATTGAGACCATATTATTTTGTCCCCAATTGGGGACAAAATAGCCGGCGTTTACACATTAGATAAAAATCTCAGAAGTTATAAATATATTCTTAGTAATAAGGTCTGTATTCTAAAACTAAATAGTCGTAGGATTGATACTATTTATATAGATATTAAACCACATTCTATAAAAATATATTATGATGGTTTAGTAGGTGGGTTTAGTATTCCTATTAAATATTTATCTATATTAAAAAAAAGTGGAGCTAAATGTGTAAATAAATTATCTAGTAGTTGTGAATATTTAAATAGCCTAACTGGATGGCGATTTACTATTAATTCTAATCAAAAGTCTTACTTACTAATTAATAGCGAACCCATGTATAATAATATATATTTAGAAGGTATAACACATCCGATATGTTATTTTGGAAAATATAGAGGATATGTAATATCTAAAGAATATCGTCCAATTTTAGAACAACTAGGTGCTGAGTATATTGATGTTATTGAATTACCTGAGTATAAAGTATATGATGCTGATAAAAATGGACTTAAAAATTGGCTAATTAATAAAAAGAAATATTGTTTAGTTTTAGAAAATGGAACTAACACTACAGTAGATATTCTGACTATAAATTGTACAAATATATATTATGATGGTTTAATGGGTGGTTTTGAATGTGATAAAAAAAATATAGATTATTTAAAAAAATTGGGGGCTACACTTATTTAATTTATTTTATAACCAAACTTTTAACAAGCTACTTTGGACATTTCACAAAATGCTGAATATTATTTAGTCTACATTACATTTTATTATTTCTTATGGCTATCCAGTGGATTTCCCAAAATGCGAAATTCGCTGGATAGCCTAGATACACATATGTTAGACAGATTTAAATATTCTGATCGGCAATAATTTAGATTTAAATAATACAAATAGACTTGTGCGCTATAAAATGATATCGACTATTTTTTATGTTGTCAAATGTAAATATGCCTATCCAGCAGCAAGATAAAATATAGTAAATATTTTTATTATTTATAATTTTACCATGATAAATAATAAAAACGTAATATAGACTAAATAATATTTAGCAAAATATAATAAAATAATTGAGAAAATTTATAGATGCCTAACTTAATCTGGCAGACTTTACCAATATGCTGCTTCCCAATAGTGACATGAGACTATCATCTAGTCTATCACACATTGGATTTTTGTTTAAATAGGCATTCATATATTCTAAATTTTTGTCATTATATTCAAAAGCTTTTTCAATAGTTTCAACAGTCAAATAAATGCCGCTATGTTTGTAAAATTTAAGTGGTATAGTATACAGCTTTAATTTAATACACATATGCCATTTTAAAAATCTTAGATTGAATAATAATGGCAAATGTGTTAAGTTAACACACCAATCACAGTTCATATATGTTAAGTTAGATAGTTCTGAAATGTTTTCTAATTCTGTACACTTACTACAATTTAGATAAGACAGAGCAGGTAAAACTGGAATGCGTGTTAACCGAACACATTTGCGACAGTGTAGTGCCATTAAGTTGGTAATATGGGTAATGTAGTTATACCTTCGCATTTAGTGCATCTCAATTCTTTTAGGTTATGTAATTCAGGTATTCTAGTCAACTTATTACATCCTGTACAGTCTAAATATGTCAAGTGAGGCAGTTTAGGTATCTCTATCAACTCTGTACATTGATAGCAGTCTAATATTTTTAAGTTACATAATTCAGGTATTTCTACTAATCTATCACATTTACTACAAATTAATTCTTCCAGATTAGGTAATAAAGGTATAGTTGTAATAGGTGTATTTGTACAATTTAATGTTCTAAGCAGTGGAAACCTATTATTCAGAAATATACCAATCATCTCAGTATTCATTGATTTGTCTAGCTTTATGCTAGACAAAACCAGTGTATTCGAATATAAATAATTTTCACTATCTATAATAGTAGTCATGATGTAAACGCATCATCCTAAAATTAGTAGAAATACTATCAATTTTTTTAAAAAAATATAGTTAATTGTGTGTTCCAAATAAATAGCTATATTTTTGAATAAAAGTCTATTTTACTCATTGACTATTTATTATGGTTTTCACAAAAAGTAAAAATTTTTTATCAACCAAAAAATGTAGAAAAAACTACAGATCTATCACTAAATTTACATTAAATGGTATATCTTCTCCACTATATCCACATTGATTACTTATTAGTCTAATATTTTTAACACTAAAATCACATGACCAATGTGTGTGTCCAAAGATCCATACAATGTTAGGATAGAATATGTGGGATAAATCAGTGCTATATAAACATGACAATCCATTATTATTATATATAGGATTAGACACATTACCAGCTGGAGTATTAATATATGGCGCATGATGAGTAACCACTATTATTTTTTTATCTCTAGATTTAAAAATTGTATTGACTAAATATGACACACATTCATTATGTAGTGTGTTGTAGTGGTCTACTGTTATTTTTTGTTGTGGTGTGATATTTATCATCTTAAAATCATTTAGGACTTTTTCAGCTATTTTTTTCTTTGAAAATGGAATTTTTGACCACAATGTAGAACCAACAAATATATAATCTCCATAAACAAAACTATCATTATCTAATAAATGGATATTATCAAATTCATTAAAATATTCAATATATCGCTTTTTTAGGCTATCCATTGTTTCGTCATCATTATAAACATAAAACTCATGGTTACCAAAAACATATATTATGTGCTTATTATTATATTTAGTACTAACATCACATATAAACTCTCTAAACAGTGGTTTATCTATATAACCAATATCACCTGCTAATATAAGAATGTCTGCTTTTGTATTAATATCTGGGATTTTATCCAAAAATTCAAGATGTAAATCTGACAAAATAGAAATTTTTACCATTTATTTATACTGTTTATCTATTTTTTTATTATTTCACTTTTTCAAAAAAGAAAAAATCTATTTTTATGTAGGTGTGTTTACTATAATACCTACAAGTTTAGGCAAAACCAGGCATTTTATTTTAGCCACTGGATAGGCAATAAGTAAACGCATTAAACGAACCCACAAAATTATAAGAGTTTTTAAAAACAGCTATAATGTTTATATTATAGTCAAGTCTACTATTAGATTTGCGACATATCTATGTGCTATAGCACTCTATACTCGCAAAAGATCGCGGGCCTCTTAAATGTATATTAGTTTTAATTCATATGAGACCATAATATGATAAGAACTATATAATTTATAGTTTGATATTTATAAAAAAGGTCGAAACTACATCATCTGTAAATATGGCAATGACTATATTTGTGTACAATTGTCATATTTACTGATGATCGCGAATAGTTAAAAAAATTTGTTACACCTTTCTAGCGGATTTAACTAACGTAGGTATTGGCATACCAGCACCATACATTAGTTCTTCTAGTTTGGTCAGAGTGTCAAAGTTGGCATATTCTAAATATTCACTCACTATTTGGAGCGCCGCCTCTAGTTCGAGTTCTTTTTCTCTTATAAATATATCATTAATATTAAGTGGATTATAGCGCAAGCATTTAGCTAGGGTGCTTATATTTAGGCCTTTTATAAATCTTAGTGGTATTGTTTCAATAGCTAGTGAACTACAACAGATGTAAACTAGACTAGTTAGGTTAGGTAGTACAGGTAGAGAGGTTAACCCATAGCAACACGAACAATTTAGACTAGTTAAATTAGGCAGTGCGGGTATAGCTGTCAACCCCTCACAGTAACAACAAGTTAGTTCGGTTAAGTTAGGCTGTTCTGCTATGTGCGTTAACCTATAGCACGCATTACAATTTAACTTCGTTAGGTTAGGTAGTAATGGTATACCAATTACTAAATTGTTGCACCTAGCGCAGTCTAAAGCCGTAAGGTTAGGTAGTAATGGTATAGTAGATAACATACGACATTCGCTACAATCTAGACTAGTTAGACTAGGCTGTACGGATATGCTGACTATCCTATAACATTCGCTACAGTCTAACGTTGTTAGATTAGGTAGTTCTGGTATACAGGTTAAGTCGTGGCATCCGTTACAAATTAGTGTAGTTAGGTTAGGTAGAGCTGGTATGTTAGTTAAACTATAGCAGTAGATACATTTTAGGGTAGTTAGATTCGGCAATTCTGGTATACTCGTTAACCAGTTACAATTTATAAATTCTAATGACACAACATTATATAGGTTTCTCTCTAGAAAAATCTCAAAGTTTTGTTGAGAAAACTGTTCATCTATCTTTATAGATGAGGATGTAGGTATTTCAGCTGTTAAATAGTTGTTGGATGTTATATAAATCATCATTGTTAGGTTTTCAGTTTAGTAAAAACTTAAACGGTTCGCACACTATCAATTTTTTTTTCAAGTTCTACAAATTTATGTTTCATTTTTGTTTTACATAATGTAGTTAGACTAGAGTTAGTATAATAAAGCATGCCTTGACAATTTTCTTAGTTGGTTTTCTGAGAAAATTGTCAAGGCATAAATAAGAGGTACCCAATACAAAAGGAAGTACCCCTATTTATGGGTTATGGTGTTACATGATACCATAATAATAAGCTAGGCATATACATTCACAGTATTTACATAGTGTAAAAAAAAGGTATAGATAATGTTGCCAATATTATCTATACTTAAATAGGTATGGTTGCGACTACCTATTTAGTTTCCTACACTACAACCTGTAACATACAACAAGTTCTGTGCATCAGGCCTACTAAACTTGTAGTCGGCAAGATAGTCAACGAGCTTGTCAATGAAGACCACGTCGTAATAGTACTTGGTTTTCGTGTTGTGGTAACTCACACCGGCAATAGTAACGGTATGACTATCACCACTCGAACGATCCCAGTCATCGACGTTGTTGCTCAGATGCTGGATGAACCACAAGTCATCACTAATACGGATAGTGATGGTAATGGAACCATCATCAGCCACATACTTAGTACACGTGGCTGTCTCTAGAAACTTGACCAAATTGGTCGAGTTAGGATCAGCTTTTAGCTGGTTCAGAATGTTCTGAAGGTGATCCTGGCCTAGCTTCTCAGCGATAAGCTTACGCAAAACCGCAACCACATCATCCTTGTTCTTAAACTGAGATACGTGGCTACGGATGGATTGTTCTACTGTCTCTGTCATGTCTGTCTTTGTAATACACAAAACAAATACACAAAAAATATACCTATCAATTTTTTTATAAAAGCCACTAAAAGTGATTCATTGTCTAAATTATTTAATTATTTGTTATAGTAATATTATAAATAATTAAAACATTTGTGAAGTTCTATCCAATTGATATCCGCTATTATTATGCCAACACCGTTCTACAATATGGACAGCCATAACTATCTGATACTGTAAAGCAGGTGTGTAGGCAGTGATCATGATATGTATGGTTACAAGCTGTTATAGAAATATTACCAGTCTCATAACATATAAGGCATTCACTAATAACATCTCCTATTTTTTCATATATGGCTATCCAGCGGATTTCGCAAAATGCGCTGGATAGCCATAAAATGAATAAGCAAACTTAGCTATTTTAATTGGACAAATATTCAAACCGATTAGCCACAGGTTAATCATTTGTTTCTAAAGAATATCATTTAGCCTAACAATCCAGAGTAAAATAAAATATTTACTGGTACTGTAACCAGCTACATTCTATTTGCTGGTTTAACTAATGTAGGTAATGGTATATTATTTTCGGTTAGAATGCCTTCTAGCACTGCTAGAGTCTCACCTTCAGCATATTCTAAATATTCCTGAATAATATTTAGTGTATTAGCCTGTATCAATAAGTCCGGTTTACCTAATATATCACAAATATTGTATGGGTTATACCTTAAACACCTAATTAGAGTATCCGTATCTAAATTATGTATAAATTTAATAGGTATTGTAGCTATGGTTATGTTAGGACATTTATGGTATGATAGTTTAGTTAGGTTAGACTGTACTGGTATACCCGTTAACCCTGAACACCCAGCGCAATTTAGCGTAGTTAGGTTAGGCTGTACATGGATACATATTAACCTATCGCAGTAGCTACAATCTAGAGTAGTTAGGTTTGGCTGTACATAAATACTGGTTAACCGTTTGCAGCAGCTACAATCTAGAGTAGTTAGGTTAGGCTGTACATGGATATCGGCTAACGCTTCACATTCGCCGCAATTTAGTGTAGTTAGGTTAGGTTGTACTGGGATACTAGTTAACCCTTTACACATATAACAATTTAGTGTAGTTAGATTAGGTAGTACTGAGATATTTAATAATCCATCACAATAGCTACAATTTGGGGTAGTTAGATTAGGCTGTACTTGAATGTCAGTTAACCCTTTACAGTAGTTACAAACTAGGGTAGTTAGGTTAGGCTGTGCTGGTATGCTGGTTAATCTTTTACACCATGTGCAATTAAGAGTAGTTAAGTTAGGTAGTACTGGGATATTTAATAATCCATCACAATAGCTACAATTTAGGTCGGTTAGACTAGATAGTACTGAGATATCAGTTAACGCATCACAGTAGCTACAATTTAGGGTATTTAGGTTAGGCAATAACGGTATACTAGTTAACCAGTTACAATTTACAATTTCTAGAGACACAATATTATATAGGTTTCGCTCTAGGAAAACCTCAAACTCCAGTTGAGAGAACTGCTCATCTATCTTTATAGATGATGATGCTGGAATACTTATAGTTAAGTAATTATCAGATGTTATATTAACTATCATTGCGAGTATGAAGATTACTAGTTACTGTTAAAATATCAATTTTTCCGGTACAGTGAAAGGCTTCACTATTGTTTCTAAATATTATTAATTATCCTGACAATCCAAAGTAAAAAAAATAAAAATACACATTAGCACTGTATAACCAAACCGCTACACTCTATTTTGCTGGTTTAACTAATATAGGTAATGGTATATTATTTTCGGTTAGTAAGCCTTCTAGTTCTAATAGTGTCTCGCCTTCAGCATATTCTAAATATTCCTGAATAATATTCAGTGTGTCGGTCTGACCTAATAAGTCCCACCTACCTAATACATCACGTATATTATATGGGTTATACCTTAAACACTTAATTAGAGTATCCGTATCTAAGTTACACATAAATTTAACTGGCACTGTAGAGATCTGTAGATTAGGACACGCATAGTAGGATAGTTGAGTTAGGTTAGATAATACTGGTATACCCGTTAACCCTTCGCAATATCTACAATCTAGAATAGTTAACTTAGGTAATGCTGGTATCATCTTTAACCCTTCGCAGTGGTTACAATATAAAGTAGTAAGATTAGGATGTGTTGATATCTCCGCTAACTTGCGGCAGTCGCTACAATTTAGGGTGGTTAGGTTAGGCTGTACTGGTATACCCGTTAACTCTTCGCAATTATAACAATATAAGTTAGTTAGGTTAGGTAGTAATGGTATACCTGTTAATTCATAGCACGCATAGCAATATAGAATTCTTAGGTTAGGCTGTGCTGATATTATGTTTAACCTTTCACACTGGCTACAATCAAGGATAGTTAGCATAGGATATGTTGATATCTCCGTTAACCCATAGCAGTCGCTACAATTTAGGGTGGTTAGGTTAGGCTGTACTGGTATACCCGTTAACCCTTCACAGTGGTTACAATATAAGGTAGTTAGGTTAGGCAATACTGGTATACTCTTTAACCCACGGCAGTAGGTACAATTTAGGGTGGTTAGGTTAGATAATACAGGTATACCTGTTAACCCATCACAGTAGTTACAACTCAATGTTTTTAGGTTAGGTAATGCCGGTATACATGTTAGTCCAACGCAGTCGGTACAATTTAGGGTAGTTAGATTAGGTAGAACTGGGATACTCGTTAACTTTTCACACTTGGCACAAGTTAGAGTGGTTAGGTTAGGTTGTACTGGTATTTCCGTTAAACCACGGCACTCGATACAATTTAGAGTAGTTAGGTTAGGCTGTACTGATACACTCGTCAACCTATAGCAGTGGTTACAATCTAGAGTAGTTAGGTTAGGTTGTACTGGGATATGCGTTAACCCTTCGCAACCGATACAATCTAAGGTAGTTAAGTTAGGCTGTACTGATATACAGGTTAATCCAGGGCATCC
>Ga0315902_10003915_pt1 | contig 21943 bp, 19 predicted proteins | sample LakEriMetagenome_9_FD_203523 | JGI IMG/M metagenome (GOLD analysis project Ga0315902, IMG submission 203523) | Freshwater fungal communities from buoy surface, Lake Erie, Ohio, United States - Buoy 12 MA117 | ecosystem: Environmental > Aquatic > Freshwater > Lake > Lake biofilm | place: USA... | reverse complement strand
GCAGCGGGGCCGTCGACGTGATCGTCATCGACTCGGTCGCCGCGCTCGTCCCCAAGGCCGAGATCGAGGGGGAGATGGGGGATTCGCACGTCGGGTTGCAGGCGCGCCTCATGAGCCAGGCGCTCCGGAAGCTCACCGGCGCCATCGCCCGCTCCAACTGCTCGGTCGTCTTCATCAACCAGCTCCGTGAGAAGATCGGGGTGATGTTCGGCAACCCCGAGACCACCACCGGTGGCAAGGCGCTCAAGTTCTACGCCTCGCTCCGTCTCGACATCCGTCGCATCGGGCCGGTGAAGGAGAAGGAGGACGTGATCGGGTCGCACGTCCGCGTGAAGGTCGTCAAGAACAAGGTCGCCCCGCCGTTCAAGCAGGCGGAGTTCGACATCATGTACGCCGAGGGGATCTCCCACACCTCGCTCCTGGTCGACATCGGCGCGGAGAGCGGGATCATCGAGAAGTCGGGCGCCTGGTACAGCTATGGCGACCAGCGGATCGGGCAGGGCCGGGAGAACGCCAAGCTCTTCCTCAAGGACAACCCGAAGGTGATGGCCGAGATCGAGGAGAAGGTGAAGGTGGTCTTGGGCGTGACCAAGGTCGTCGAGGAGTCGGACGAGGAGTAGGACGAAGACGAAGTCGACAGGACGCTCCGACGTGTATCGGGGGTGTGATCTGTGGTGAGTCGCCGGGGCCCGGAATCCCCGTCGTTCCACTCGGGTCCACCCCCGATGCTTTTGTCGGAGGGGGAGGCGTCGAAGGGGCGCCGGGGGCGGCAGGGACGCGCGAGAGGGGATGCTGGCGAGCGCCCTCGGCCCAGCTGCTACAATCGTGCGCTGGATGCCTTGGCCCGCCGTGCGCGTTCATGTGCTGAGCTCCGGCGCTGGTTGGTCGAGCGGGAGTATCCCGCCGACGAGGTCGAGCAGGTCCTCGAGCGCTTGGTCGCCGGGCGCCTCTTGGATGATCTCGCCTTCGCGAGAGGCTTCGCGCACGCGCGGCTGGGAGCGGGGCGAGGGTATGGCCCGGCGCGGGTCCGGCTCGAGCTGCTGCGCCGTGGGGTCGCGCGCGAGGTGATCGATCGGGTCCTGGCGGAGCATCAGGAGGACTCGGGGGTCGATCCGGTGCAAGCGGTCGAGGCCGCGGCACGGAAACGGCTCAGGTCGCTTGCGGGGCTGGAGCCGGCGGTGGCGCAGCGACGGTTGGTGGCGTGGCTGCTGAGACGGGGGTTCCCAGGGGGTGTGGCGACGAAGGTCGCGCGTGAACTCATCGCCGGGACCCGTTAGTCTCCTGCCAATGACTCCATCATCCCACACCATCCCCGCGCCGTTCTCCCTCACCGGCCGCCGCGCCATCGTGACCGGCGGCTCCCGCGGCATCGGTGCCGCTGTCGCGCACTACCTCGCCGACCTCGGCGCCGATGTCGGCATCGGGTATCAGTCCCGAACCGCCGATGCCGAGCAGCTGGTGGGCGCCCTTGAGGCTAAGGGGGTGCGTGCCTTCGCGCTCGCTGGGGATCTCGGGGACCCGGCCGCGGCTGACGCCCTCGTCGCCGAGGCCGTGCGAGTGTTCGGGGGGCTCGACATCGCGGTGCACAATGCCGGGATCTGGCCCACCGACGATGTGCCGGTCCACGAGATGAGCGATGCGCGGTGGCGTCGGACCATGCGGGCCAACACCGACGCGATGTTCCATGTCTCACGCGCCGCGGCGCGCGTGCTGGGGGAGGGCGGGCGGATCGTGCACGTCGCCTCCACGGCGGGGCAGCGCGGGGAGGCCTTCCACGCCGACTACGCCGCGAGCAAGGGGGCGATGATCTCCTTCGTGAAGAGCCAGGCGATCGAGCTCGCCACGCGCGGGATCACGGTGAACGCCGTCGCGCCGGGATGGGTCGACACCGAGATGTCGGCGATCCCCTATGCGGGGGAGGGGAAGGCGCGGATCGCGGCGAGCATCCCGAATGGACGGATCGCGACCGCGGAGGATGTCGCCTGGGCGGTGGTGGCGCTCTGCATGCCGGGGGCGCGGCACCTCGTGGGGGAGATCGTCAATGTGAATGGCGGGAGCGTCCTGCCGGGGTAAGCTCTCGCGATGAGCTTCCGGGGCAATAAGGCAGACCGCCCGATCAGCGGAGCCGATCGGGCGGTCGGGGGACGAGAGTCGAAGGGGTGCGGAACCGATGCGCGTCCCGGGCGCCAACTACCTCAACAAGGCCCAGACCGTCGCGAGGCTGGCCACCGTCTGCGCGATGATCTGGATGGTCGAGGCGAACCGCTGGAGATCCGCCTCGTTGTCCGGCTTCACGGGGACGACAACCGTGGCACCGGGGCGTGGGGTCGGGTTCAAGCTGACGACCCAGAGCAATTTGCGACGGGCTTCGATCTTCCCGTTGGGCTGGATGACATAGGCCCTCTTGGTATCGCCGCGGAGGGAGGCGCCGCCCGCTGCGCGGACGTAATAATCGATCCCGCGGCCCGACGACGCCGAGATGATGCTTGGTGCGTTGACCGCGCCGGAGATCTCGACGGTGGTGCGAACCATCGGGATGTGCAGGGAGTCGTTGTCGAAGAGGAGAAGATTGTCCTGTGATTCTTGGCGCGCGAGGGCGGCATCGAGGTCGACGCCCACGCGAGAACGGATGACCACGACCAACGTCGTGTCGAATCCGCGCGTGCTCTCTCGGAGGGCGCCCGCTCTGGCTCCTGACGGCTTCGTTCCCGTGCGCGCTGCGCCAGCGCTGTCGTCCGTCGCCCGCTGGAACGCGGTCAACGCCGTCACGCGTGCGAAGTACGCCGCGTCCGTCGCGGCCTCGGGAGAGAGCCCGCCCGCACGCTGCACGATGTCGCTCAGTCGCTCCGATTTGGTGCGCAAGGCGTATCTGCCAGGGTACCGGACCTCACCGGTGATCACCACAGAGCGGGGGAGGGAGAAGTCGGGTTGCTGCATGATCAAGACGTTGTCATACGGGAGCAGCGCGATCTCACGGGCGCCAGCGGCGGTGGTCGCGGTCGACTGGGCGAGATAGCTCGAGTCGAGCGGCACTCGCACCGTCTGCGCCGTGATGCCACCCTCGAAGCTCGCCGGGATGCGGGCGATCTCGGCCTCGCGAATCCACGCCCCCTCCACCAGACCACCGGCGGCGAGCACGAGGTCACGCAAGGTCATCCCTTCGTAGTAGGGGTAGCGGCCGCTCGTCTTCACCGAACCGCCGATGGCGACGAACCGCCTCGGCCGGAAGCTCGTGAGTGAATACACCGTGACCTCGTCATCGTCTGCGAGGTCGAGATCGTTCACCACGGCGCCGGTGGTATCGCGGAGCATGGCGCGCAGTTGGATCCGCGTGGAGTCGGGGCGCAGTCGGGTGATCGAGACCTGGCCGAGGTAGGCGTCCGGCTGTGTACCGCCCGCCGCCCGCAAGGCATCGCTCAACTTCATCCCCGCGACGAACGCCTGTTGACCAGGCGTCCAAACATGGCCTGTCACATTCACACGTCCACGTACGCGACTCGCCACCGGGAAGACCCGGAGCTCATCGCCACCGCGGATCTCGACCGCCGGGAAGGCGTCGATCGAGGGGCCGCTCGCCGTCACGTCCACCACGGTGCGGTCGCTCCCCCCCGCGGTCCGCTCAGCGGGCGGCACGATGCGCACGATCTGCACGCGAGTCGCAAGCGCCGTCGGCTTGAAGCCCCCTGCGGCTCGAATCGCCTCACGCACTCCCTCGCCCGCCTTGAGCTCGTACGTGGCAGGTCGGACGACCTCGCCGGTCACACGGACCCGAGGGCCATGCGGGCCGACGAAGATCACGTCACCATTCTCGAGACGAACATCCTTGGCGTTATCACCGCGGAGCAGGTAGTCGTAGACATCAAGCGTGGCGATCGTCTGACTGCCCCGCCGCACCGTCACGGCGCGCAGGGTCCCGGTCGCAGTCGGACCACCCGCGGCGTAGAGCGCCGTCATCGCGGTCGAGGCGCTCGAGATGCGGTAGCTGGACGGCCGGACCACATCGCCGGTGACGAAGACTTGGATGGCCCGAAGCTTCGCCATGCTCACTGAGAACTTGGTCGGCGCATCCGCGCCACGTCGCACACCGGAGTAGCTTCTGGACAGCCGTGCGTAGAGCAGATTCTCCAGTTGGGCCATCGTGAGGTTGGCCACACTGAGTTGGCCAACCTGCGGAATCACAATGAACCCCTCGCGCGTCACGTCGAGCGTGTGCGCGAGTTCTACCTCGCCCGTAAGGATCAGGACCAGCTGGTCCCCTGGGCCGATGCGGTAGTTGGCATCGACCGGGCCATCCATCACGGGGAGGAACTGGCTCGTCGCGTTCTGGAAGACATCGAGCCCGAAGAGGCGGAACGCGGCACTGTCGGCGGCGGCGGATGCCGTGGAGTCATCCCGAACCATGACGGGGCGCCGGAGCGTCTCACTCCGGGCGACGCCGGAGTCACTGCCCTGACGCAGCATCGTCCGGAGGACCGATGCGTCCTCGTCGTCGGTGATGCCGAGCCGACGGAACGCGCTCACGACATCCGAGTCGGGGGCGCCGCCAGCACCACCGGGTAGATAGGAGTCAAGGAAGCTCTCCGGATACCCTTCTGCCTTGAGACGGGCCCGGATCTGCTCCGGTGTCATGCCGCTCGTCATCACGCGTTGGCGGAGTTGGTTCGCGAGATCCGGGCTCGACTGGAGCATCGCCTTGGCCTGTGAGGGCGATGGGATGGCCTGCGCACGAGCGCCCGAAGGGGAGAGGATCCCGACGAGGGAGCAGAGGCTGGCCAAGCGAAGGAGGGTCATTATGCGCATCCCCCAATTTACACGCCTGAGTAGGGTCCTGTGCTGTAAGCGGGTATCTTTCCCTGCGGCAACCGGCAACGGAGGAGTCGTGCTTCTGGTCACTGGCGGGGCGGGATTCATCGGCAGCAACTTCGTGCTGGACTGGCTGGCCCAGTCCGGGGAGCCGGTCGTGACCCTGGACCTCCTGACCTATGCCGGAAATCGTCGGAACCTCGCCTCCCTCGAGGGGGACCCGCGGCACACGTTCGTGTCAGGGGACATCGGGGACGCGGCACTGGTGGCCCGGTTGCTGGCTGAGCACCGGCCCCGGGCGATCGTCCACTTCGCGGCCGAGTCCCATGTGGATCGCTCGATCCATGGGCCCGAGGCCTTCATCCAGACGAATGTGGTGGGGACCTTCCGGCTCCTGGAGGCGGCACGTACCTATTGGGCCGGATTGGAAGGGGCGGAGCGGGCGGCCTTCCGGTTCCTGCATGTCTCGACCGATGAGGTCTATGGGTCGTTGGCCCCCGATGCGCCGGCCTTCACCGAGGAGCACCGGTACGAGCCCAACAGCCCCTACTCGGCGAGCAAGGCGGGGTCGGACCACCTGGTGCGGGCCTATCACCACACCTACGGCCTCCCCGTCCTCACCACCAACTGCTCCAACAACTACGGCCCCTACCAGTTCCCGGAGAAGCTGATCCCGCTGGTGATCCACCACGCGCTCTCTGGGAAGCCGCTCCCCATTTACGGCGATGGACAGCAGGTGCGGGACTGGCTGTACGTGGGGGATCACTGTGCGGCGATCCGCCGGGTGCTGGAGGCCGGCGCCCTCGGCGAGGTCTACAACATCGGCGGATGGAACGAGCGGCCGAACCTCGAGGTGGTGCGGACGATCTGCGCGGTGCTCGACGAGTGGGTCCCGCGCGCGGACGGCCAGTCGTACGCCACGCAGCTCACGTACGTGACCGACCGGCCAGGGCACGACCGGCGCTATGCGATCGATGCGCGGAAGATCCAACGCGAGCTGGGATGGCAGCCGGCCGAGACCTTCGAGACGGGGATCCGACGGACGATCCGGTGGTATCTGGACCATCAGGACTGGGTGACCGACGTGACGACCGGGGCGTACCGCGACTGGATCGGCACCAACTACGAGGCAAGATAGGTATGGAAACCCAACGTCGCGGGATCATCTTGGCGGGCGGATCTGGCACGCGGCTCTATCCGGTGACACAGGCAGTCTCCAAGCAGCTGCTTCCGGTCTACGATAAGCCGATGGTCTACTACCCGTTGAGCACGTTGATGCTCGCGGGGATCCGGGAAGTGTTGGTGATCTCCACCCCGCAGGACACGCCCCGTTTCGCGGAGCTGCTCGGCGATGGATCCCAGTGGGGGATGCGGATCACTTACACCGTGCAGCCCTCGCCAGATGGCTTGGCGCAGGCCTTCATCCTCGGGAAGGAGTTCGTCGGGGACCGCCCGTCCGCCCTGGTCCTGGGCGACAACATCTTCTACGGGCACGATCTCGTCGCGGCGGTGCGCGAGGCCGACCAGCGCACGACGGGGGCCACCGTCTTCGCCTATCATGTACACGACCCGGAGCGGTATGGGGTCGTGGAGTTCGATGCCGCGCGGCGCGCCGTGAGCATCGAAGAGAAGCCGCGGGTCCCCAAGAGCCACTACGCGGTGACCGGGCTCTACTTCTACGACGAGCAGGTCTGCGACCTTGCCGCCGCCATCACGCCGTCGGCGCGCGGCGAGCTCGAGATCACCGATCTCAATCGCCGGTACCTGGAGCAGGAGCAGCTCCACGTCGAGCTCTTAGGTCGCGGCTTCGCCTGGCTGGACACGGGCACCCACGATTCCCTGCATGAGGCCAGCGGCTTCATCGCGACGCTCCAGAATCGTCAGGGGTTGATGGTCGCCTGTCCGGAGGAGATCGCCTTCCTGAATGGGTGGATCGAGGCGGCGCAGCTGGAGCGGCTCGCCGCGCCGCTCGCCAAGACGGGGTATGGCCGTTACCTGCTCAATCTCCTGTCCACCTCGGGGCGCTGATGCCGATCACGGTGACGCCGACGGCGATCCCCGAGGTGCTGGTCATCGAACCCAAGGTCTTCGGTGATGCGCGCGGGTTCTTCTTCGAGAGCTTCAATGCGCGAGATTTCCACGAAGCGACGGGGCTCGATTTGCCCTTCGTGCAGGACAACCACAGCGGATCGTCGCGCGGAGTCCTACGTGGGTTGCATTACCAGATCCAGCAGCCGCAAGGGAAGCTGGTGCGGGTGGTGCAGGGGGAGGTCTTCGACGTGGCGGTGGATCTTCGCCGCAGTTCGCCGACCTTCGGGCAGTGGGTCGGGGAGACGCTCTCCGCGGAGAATCGGAAGCAGCTCTGGGTCCCACCGGGCTTCGCCCATGGGTTCCTCGTGCTCAGTGAGTGGGCGGAGTTCCTATACAAGACGACGGATTACTACGCGCCGGCATCCGAACGTACGTTGCGGTGGGATGATTCCACGCTATTGATCGATTGGCCACTGGTAACGCCACCGCTCGTGGCGGCACGTGATGCCAGGGGCCTGACCCTACTCGAAACGGAAGGGTATCCCTGACGCATTGAGCGGCCGGATCCCCCCTGTTCCCACCGCAATCGGCCGTACCACCCGACACGCCTCAGCCCCCTTCGCTCATGTTGGTGTGCACATTCGACCTAGAACCGTGGTGGACGATGGTGCCGCCACTTGTTGGCCGAGAGGGTTGGGACCGCCTGGCGGATCGGAGTGATGAGCCGGTCGAGCGGTTTCTCGATCTCTGCGACCAGTCAGGGTCACGCGCGACTTTCTTCGTCGTGGGGGAATACGCCCGGCGATTTCCCGGTCGCATCGCGGCGATCGCCGCACGAGGACATGAGATCGGGTGTCACTCGATGTATCACGACGATCTTGCCCTTCAGCCGCTGTCGCAGTTTCAGGAGGAGACCCGCGTTGCAAAGGAGATCTTGGAGCAGGCGTCGGGTGTGGCGGTCACCACGTTTCGTGCTCCTTCGTTCTCCGTGCCCCGCAACCACCTCCGCGAATTCTACGAGGTACTGGCAGACCTCGGTTTTCTCCTCGACTCCTCTCTGACCTCGGCAGCACGGATTTACGGTGGCGCCGCGGCGCTTGGAGCGGTCGGTCGTGTCTTTGACCTGTATCCACTGGCGGGCGTGTCCCTCACGGAAGTCGGCGTTCCTGGAGTCCGTGTGTTCGGACGAGAATGGACCGTGTTCGGCGGGGGCTACCTTCGGCTCGTGCCGACGCGTCTGGCCCTGGCTGCCTTGCGATCGTCACCCTATCACGTGCTCTATTTGCATGCACATGATTTCGATGTGCACTGCCCCCGAGTGCCAGGTGCGAGCTTGGCGCAGCATCTGCGACGCCGTCTACGGGTCGGGGATCTCTACGCGCGGGTCGATGCCCTCCTACAGGTGAACCGTGGCCGCACGTGCACCGACGCGGCACGGGCATCGAGTCCCTCCTCACAAGAAGTGCGCTAATTGCGCTCTACGTCAATGCGGCTCGTCTCCGGCATCGCAGGGACATTCCCGCTGCTCGGCAGTGCGATGTCGTGGTGCGTACGGATCCAGTGCTCAAGGGCTGGCCCGATGCGCGTGGCAATGTGTTCGATTGACTTCGTGACACCAGCGGAGGATCGCAAGCCCCACAGGCGCAGGATCAATTCCTCGACCTTGCCGTCTGCCTCCCGCGCACACGGGAAGTCGAACCGTACCGGGAGCCGTTGGAGCGGTGAGATCCGCTGGCGCTCTGGTCCATTACTGTGTACATCACCGTCCAGCACCTGCACATCGAGAAAGCCGACCTGTTCCGTCAGTTGGTGCAGGGCGGTCATGACCTGATCGAACGATTCAGCATCACGGATGCGCCCGGCGGCTTCGTTGGCCAAGATGCGATCTCGAATGCTCATCCGCGCTTCGCGGACACCCGCGACCATGCTGGCGCTCAGGACCAGGAACTCGTCGTATCCAAGCCAACGAACGGCGTAGAGACACCCAACACACAACAACACGGACGACGAGACGAACAGGGCGAAGGCAAGTTGCGGTGGTGCAAATACGACCACCACTCCGACCAGTCCAAGCCCAAGCGTCGCACCGCCAATTAAACGGATCGTCTGCTGTGGGGTCAGGCCAATGGAGAGCAGCTGGTGGTGGATGTGTCGACCGTCTGCTGTCGAAATCGGGTCGCCACGGAGCCAGCGACGCCCCATCGCTAGAGCGGTGTCCAGAAGCGGAAAGATGAGAATGAGCAACGGGATGATGGCGAACGTTGGGCCGCCGTCTACCGTGCTTGCGTCGATGATCTGCACGGCGAGAAAGAAGCCAATCGTCATGGCGCCGGCATCGCCAAGGAAGATCGATGCGGGGGCGATGTTGAACCGAAGGAATCCGAGTAAGGCGCCGATGAAGGCGACGCTCATCAGCGGTGGGTGAAATCCGTGCGTGAATGTTTCGATCGCAATGGTCAACGTCAATGCAAGCACTGCGAAGGTGCCGGCGAGGCCGTCAATACCATCGATCAAGTTGATGGCATTCGTGACGCCAACGATCCAAAGTACCGTCACTGGGATCGACAGGATGCCAAGGTGTAAGGCTGGCATGTCAGCGGCGAGGGCGATCGACTCGATCCGAAAATCTGCCGCAACAATAATGCAGGCCCCAATCAGTTGGGCGGTGAACTTCAATCGCGCTGATAACTCCGTCAGATCATCGACCAGTCCTGTGGCGAAGACGATGGAAAGCGCGAGGAACAGCGGTGCTAGCACTTGCTGGTCGCGGAATGCCATGACCGGGTCTGCACCCAAGAGCACCAGTGAGACGACAACAGAGGTGGCCGCAGCGAAGGCCACCGCGACGCCGCCAAGGCGCGGAACGGGAATCGTGTGAATGCGTCTCGCTTCGATCGGTATGTCCAGCCAATTCCGACGAACCGATAACCGGATCAGCGACGGGATGACGGCAGCGGCCACAGCGAACGCCAGGAGGAACGACGCTGCGACGCGAACCATCTCGAAAGTCACCGTGGGTTCTGGAACCGGCATCAGGGATAGGGCGGTCGGCTGGGCGGGGGGCGGGGACCGCCACAACGTCAAATATATAGTCGGGGGAGAAAAGGGCCAGAGGTGTTGTGAGCAAATGACTTAGGGCCTCGGGTGTTTACGGTTTACAGAGCAAGCCCTAGTCCGCCTCCGTCACCGATCGGAATATGGCCAAGTAACGGTGGGCGATATGCCGTGATGTGAACCGAGGATCCTCCATCGGCACTCGCAGTCGGGGCGCGAGAACGGCAGCTCGCATGAGCTGGGCGAGCGCTTCTGCGGTGCCGAAATACTCGGCGCCAGAAGCCGCCACCTCCCGATTGTACTTGTTCTCATGGCAGAAGATTGGTCCGCTGGCGCGAGCCAGCGCTTCGAGCAGCGAGGGGTTGGTTCCTCCGACCGTATGTCCGTGTACATAGGCGACACAACCACCGCGAAGCTCGTCCAGAGTTGCCTGTTCATAAATCCCGCCGAGGAAACGAATGCGGGGTGAAGCCAGATGCGCGAGCGTCTCCCGGTAATGTGGCGTCGTGGTCGGGCCGATGATGATCAGATCGACCGCGAGATCCTCGCACAGGCGCATCGCCTCCACTGCAAGCCGAACCGAATTCTCAGGTTCGAGGCGCGCGATGACAAGAACAAACGGACGGTGCAGCGCAAAGCGCCGCCGGGTGACTTCGCTTAACGGGACAATCCCGGGACTCGGCGCCTGATATCCGATGTACTCAGCCCGCTGCCCGACGAGGCGCCCAAAATCCTCGCGAAGCGCCTCGGCATCGAGAATGATCCGATCTGCCAACCACATCGCAGGCGCATAGGAAAGCCGGACGCCGAAACGAATCACACCCGACCACTTCGACCGACGCCACTCACAGCCATCCGGGTTCAGGACCAACGGAATACCTGCGATGCGGGGGAGCAGGGCGAACGCGCCGATCCCCACGCCACAGCAAAACACGACGTCACACTCATGCATGGCGCGACGAAGTCCGGCGACATAGTACCGCACTGGATGTAAACGCTTGACGATTGGGATGTGTACGGCGCGAGCCCACCGGGCGATGTCAAGATCGACCGATTCCCCGTACACCCGAAACGACACAGCCTCCTCGCTCCAGAGCGGATCCCTGACGAGATTCTCCACAAACTGCTCAAAGCCACCGTGTGCGTTCGGGATGCCCCGCGTGCCAATGATGCCGACGGAGAGCGGAGCCGACCGTCCCGGTCGGGCCCGAGAGCCTAGCTGGAGCGTTCGCGCCGGAATAGTCACATCGGGAAATATAAAGGGTGGCCTCACCAACGGTGGTAAAGCATGCCGTGCGCGACGATCTGCCGATCAGGGGCAAAACTTAATAGAGCCTGCAGCACTCTCCGATCCGCGAGGGCCGGGACTTACGAAATGCGCACATTCCCGATACCGTTCACGATAGCGTGGTCCCCCCCCAAATGGATCAATACCTGACAATTTTCAGGTGACTATCGGAGTGAGACGTGAGCGAAATTAAACATTCCTACGCGACGAAATCCATCCAGTATTTTTCCAACGTTCGCACGGACATCGTCCCGCTCCTGGAGGGACCGTACGAACGCGTGCTCGACGTCGGGTGCGGATCTGGAGACACGCTACACTTTTTAAAGCAGGCTGGTTACAGCTCGTGGACTGCGGGAATCGAACTGTTTCCCGAAGCCGCTCGTTCAGCGCGTGAGAAGGGGGTGGACCATGTCATCGAGGGAAGTATAGAGGGCGTTGTGTGGCCGTTTACACTGGAGACATTCGACTTAGTCCTCTGTCTCGACGTGCTCGAGCACCTCAGCGATCCCTGGAGCGTGATTGCCAAACTGCATGCCCTCATGGCGCCAGGCGGTACACTCATCTGCAGCATTCCAAACGTGCGGCATGTCAAGATCGTCCTACCGCTCCTCTTTGCAGGCCAATGGACTTACACTGACTGGGGACTGCTTGATCGAACACACCTTCGGTTTTTCACTAAGTCGAGTGCCATCGATCTTCTTGAGTCGTCTGGCCTGGCGGCGGAGCAAGTAGTCAGCAAGGGTATCACGGGCAAATACGCGGTCGCAAACACACTCACCTTTGGTGCCCTACGACCACTATTGGAGTACCAGTATCTCATACGCTGTCGGAATGTTGGATAACGCGGAGGAACACACTCCGAAAATCGGTGGGACAGCAGTCACCGCGATAGCGCTCTCCTTTGCGTTCGCCGCGGTATCAAGTCGACTCTACAGTCTGGCGATACTCCCCGTTCTCCTGTGGCATATCCGCAAGCTGAACGGTCTGTTTCCCTCCGAGGCCGTCCGGGTCATCTCAGGATTGATCGTGATGGCAGTCTCGGGGTTGCTGTTCGCGGACTTCGCACAGATGGGTGCCATTGCGAAAGACGTGTGGTACTGGTTCAAGTTGACTGGGTTCACCCTGATCGGACTGCTCCTTGGCTTTCAGGCGCCAAGTGATCGCAGTGGCCTCGACGCCGCGGCAGTTACAGCGACCGCAGGTCTCTTGCTAGCGTGGGGACTGACCTCCGCTGAGGTGTACGTTCCTCCGCTTGGCCCAGTGATGCTCTCCGTGTGCTTCTTGGCCGTCGGAAGCGACTGGTCCCGAGAGCACGTCGCGCTAAAACTATTCGTCGGCATTGCTCTCTTGCTGGTGATGGCACAGGCACAGTCTCGCACCACATGGATCGTCGCGATCTTCGCTTTAATTGGCGTGCGAGGTGCGTTTGCCAACGCACGCAAGATCTTCGGATCGGTCACGGTCATGGTCATCATCGGGCTCATCGCCTGGCGCGTCCTGCCGGAATTCGACCCCTCGAATTACACGTTTTGGGGCAAGGTACGAAATTCACTTAACGAGCTCGCCTTTGTGGTGGAGGACGACCCGACCGAGATTACCACGCGATGGCGGGGTTTTGAGGCAATTCGAGCCTTTGAGACATGGAAAGATGCAGGGTGGGGAGAACGGATCTTCGGCCTCGGTCTTGGTACCGCGGTTGACTTACAAGTTGAGATCGAACTCCAGGAGGGGGTCAGCTTCCGAGAGGTTCCGGTTTTGCACAATGGGTATTTCATGATACTCGTGAAATACGGGGTTCTTGGTGTCGTGCTGTTTCTGCACTTTGTGACACTGCCATTTCGCGTGCCCGCTATCGACGCAGACCCTGACTCGACATATGCGCGAAACCTTGCCACCACGGCGTCCCTCGTGCTCCTGTTGACGATGGCGAGCATCACGGGCCCTTTCAACATCCTCATGTTAGACGGCGTCACGCTACTCTTCGGTTGGTCACTGGGAATGCAATACCGGCTCCATCGTATCGAGACTGACCGTGCTACGCCGTGACGAACGGATGACACATCGCATCAGGCAAGGTCGCGCACCGCAGCTGCTACGGTTGCTGTTTGATTGTCATTCGTTTGACACGCCATGGCAAGGCACGACGAGCTACTTGTCTGGTCTGATCAATGCATTACCTGGTGCTGTGGAGAGGCGTGCACGGGATCTACGCCTTGAGCTGTACTGTGCGGCTCGCCATGAGATCAATATTCGCCGCCATGTACATGAACCGGCCATCTGGGTTCCAGCGGCTTCGGGCTTTCTCCGGCGGAATATGTGGGACATCCCTCGCGCCCTCCGCCGGCTCGACATCGACATCGTCGTCAGTCAGTATGTGCGACCGTTCCTAAGTCCATGCCCGACCGTGAGCGTGATTCACGACGTTCTCTTTCTCGATAATCCAGACTTGTTTGCTCGTGGCTATGTCGCGACGCGCAAGATCCTGTTCCGGTGGTCAGCGAGGACCTCCGACTGTGTCACCACCGTATCTACCTACTCGGCCACTCGTATCGCTACCCATTTTGGTATCCCGCAAGAAGACATCCACGTGATTCCAAACGGCGTGCACAGTGGCCTGTTCGCTGGAGCACAATCGCGCGAAACTGTGTCTGGTCGTCCAGTACGGCTACTTTCTGTGTCGCGCTTGGAGCAGCGTAAGCGACACGAGTGGGGAATCGAAGCCATACGAACATTGTCTTCACTCGGAATTTCCGCCGAGTACACGATTGTCGGTCACGGTCAGGGTCGGTACGCGAAGGATCTGCGACAGATGGTGCAACAGGCTGCTCTGGATGGATTGCGCGTGCAGATCAAGGAGGGGCTCGGGATGCAGCAGCTGGCGGAGGAGTACACGCGTGCGGACATCTTCATATGTCCGTCAGCGATTGAGGGGTTCGGGATTCCTGTCGCTGAAGCGATTGCCTCTGGGCTTCCGTGTGTGGTGACAGATGGTGGTGCGCTAGCTGCTTTTAGGGGGCGATTTGCAGGGCACATGTCAGCGCGGGACGATCAGTCATCGTTTATCTCGGGAGTTGTGGATGTTGCCCAGGCGCTGCCGCACTATGTGACGACGGCTCGCCATTGGCGCGAGGATGCCATGCAGCGATACGGTTGGCCACACATAGCGGATTCCTTTCTCGACATGACGATGCAGATGCAGGGAAGTGAACGATGATATCGATTGTGACGGTCACGCATCAGTCGAGCCGGCATATGACGGACTACGTCAGTTCTTTTCTCAGCCATCATACGGCAGAGGAGCGACGGCAGGTCGAATTCATCGTCGTCGAGAATTCCGCCGACCCGTCGGCTGAGCTTTACGTCCAGCAACTTCGGGATGCGGGGTGTCGTGCCACATTAAAATGGACCACGAATAGGGGATTTGGTGCCGGATGTAATGAAGGAGCTTCGCTGGCGTCTGGGACGGTACTGGCCTTCGTCAATCCGGATGTTCGCTTCACCTCTTGTATCGTGCCGATCGCATCTGCATTTGGAGACACACACTGGGGCACCGTGAGACAGCTCAGCAGCGATCGGGGCGGAACGTATGCTTTCGATGTGATTCCCGAGTGCAAGCCAATAATCGCGGATGTGCTCCGCTTCCACCGATTTGCACATCTGATTCGACCGCTCTATCGCTACTATTTTCCCGTTGGGGCGTTCTTTATTGTTCCGCGGAAGCTGTTCATGGACGTCGGTGGCTTCGACGAACGGTTTTTTATGTACTATGAGGAAGCTGAATTGGCACGCCGACTCCATGACCGACGAGGCCAACCCCGGTACCTGAGCACTGTCACCATTATACATGAAGGCTTTGGATCGCAAAGTGATAGCGATACGACCTTGCGCCATGAGGCACGGAGCACGGTACTCTATGGTCAGATCATTCAGAATCCTTTGTTTGCACAAACAAGGGTCCGGCAGCTTGCGCGATTATCCATGTTTGTCCCACAGGCCAAGGCCCGACTGCGCCTGCTCAAGCAGGCGATAGTGGAGCTATCGGAGACTGACCGTGCACTATAGTATGCTCTCTCAACCATGGACACGCCTATGAGCTCAGTGAAAGTGCCGGCGCAGGACATTGACTTAATCAAAATGGCCTCAGTGACCCGGACATTTCTCCGGGCGATCTGGCGTCAGCGCGTCGATGTGCTGAAACCCGCGATGCTGCTGGCAGTGGTGGCGCTGGCATGGGTGCTGGTCCGTCCCCCCGAATATGTCTCGGTAATGCGCGTCATTCCGTACCGGGGTGGAGCCAACATCACGGGCGGGCTGGCCGGTCTTGCCGGACTCGCAGGTGTCCGCCTCCCGTCTGGTGGTGCAGAACAAACCATCACAGCGGACTTGTATCCAATCGTCGCCGCTAGTCTTGATTATCGGGTTGCCGTAGCGGAAGCGCCTTTGTCGTTTCCGTCACTTGGCATGTCAGCAACCTTCTCCGAATACTTCCAATCCCTATACGCGCCACTCGACCGCCGTCTGATTCGACTCATTACGCCCCAGCGCTCTGGGGTAATCGAGAAGCCAGGGGAACGCCATCGCCCCTCACCGCAGGTTGCACACGCGGACAGTAAGAGGCAGCACCCCTACTATACGCGTGACTATCTCAATCTTCTGGGAAGTCTGCAAGAACGGCTTGTGGTGAGCTATGATCGGAAAACATCCGTGATCACAATCTCCAGTCAGATGCCCGATCCCTACGCGGCTGCCGATCTCACCAGTATCGCCTCACAGCTCTTGATGGACCGCATCATACAATATGAATCACGGAAAGCCTCTGAGACCTTCACCTTCGTTCAAAGACTGCAGCGAGAGACGAAAATACAGGTGGAGAAGCTTCAGGCAGATATCACCGCCTTTTCCGAGAAGAATAGGCAGCCTCTGAGCCTCCGCGCCTCTCTCGACTTGAACCGACTTCAGCGAGAATACGATATCGCCACTGAGGTCTACCAGCAGTACAGTCGTGAACTAGAGCAGGCGCGAATCAAGATGAATCAGGACACGCCGATCTTCACGGTCATCGACCGCGCGACGGTACCTGCGGTCAGAGCTGGCCCAAGACGGTCCGTGATCATTCTCGTTTGTTTCCTCGCAGGTGCGCTCATTGGGCTAGGGTGGGTTGGGATTAGGTCCGCCAGGCAACGAACGACCGAGGCGCATTCCTGATGCATGTGCATCGTTTGGCCCAGATTCTCTCTACCCTCTCTATAGATGGAACGCGATCAAATATGCGCGCGGCACACACGGCTATCACCGCTACGGCCTCAAGCCGTACGCAATCGTTCGGATAATCCCCGCATCCTCTCGGCTCTCGCAGAGAATCTCTGAACTCCAAACCTGGAGATTGAAGGGAGGAGCCGTCAGCACGATTCCGCTGTTGAAGGCGACCCGAATGTCCGGACCAGATGGTTTGTCGATATTTGGGATGAAGTGGTCCGCCAAGGGCAGGTGTTCGGTCAGGACAAGCAATTGATAGTTCGACGCCAACTTTGGAAGAAATCGCGCAATGCTTTCGTTCGAAAGATGCTGGAGCACCTGTCGAACAAAAACGATGTCGGCGGGCGGCAATGTGTCAGTTGCGAGATCGAGTGTTTGAAATGTCACATCAAGATGCTGATATTTCTTCCTGTTACGATTAATCAAACTTGGCACGACATCACACGCAGTGTACGCTCCGCAGAATGGACGCAGGCGAGCACCAACCGAAAAATCACCACAACCGATGTCAACCACTGATGGCCTTTCGTCAAACCGAGCCAGAAAGGTCTGCACGGCTGTGACGTATGAGGAGGTGATCAGCGCGTCGTGTGAGCCACTCCCTGAGAAGAAAAGGTCTGTAGGATCGCTTGCGTTGCCCCACTGGCCAGTGGCATAGATGTTCGAAAAGATCTCCTCGGACGAGCGAGGGGTCATTGTCGCGAGTCGCCTGCGAGCGCGCGCCGATTGAATGCGGTAGAAGAGAGACTGAGGGAGAACGGCCTTAATGAGGCGCTTGAACATCATGACTCCTTGTTGCCGCTAGAGGCGATGGCCGCGCCTGCACGGCCGGAGTGACAACGAGCGACGATACGAATATGTTAACCTGATGGCAAAAGGCACACAAGCCGACGCACCTGCGCGAGCACCATGGTTAAGGCAAGGGAGTACCGGCGTAGCCACATCGCTGAATCTCCTTGGGCTCGGTGTGCCGTCGCTGCTGGCGCTGTTCACCATTCCCGTGCTTCTCCGGGTGCTCGGCGATGGTGAGTTTGGTCTCTTTGCATTGGCATGGGCTGCCATGGGGTATTTTTCGATACTCGATCTTGGGATCACTCGCGCAACGTCGCGTTCGGTAGCCATAGCAAAGGATGCTGGCAGATTAGATCAGGCTGGGAAAGCCCTTCGACTGGCACTCGCGATTCAATTTGCACTGGGATGCCTTGTCGCTGTCGTCCTTATCAAGAGCAGCGCTACGATCGTTTCCCTACTTCGGGTGAGGCATGAATCGGTCGGTGTCGCGCGCGATGCTATGTGGTGGTTGGCGATAGGGTTACCATTCACTCTCGTGACCGGTGCGGTCAATGGAGCCTTTGAGGGTCTTCGCCTCTTTGGTCTGCTCAATATCACCCGTTTTGCATCCAGCTTACTATTGCTTGGATTGCCTGTCATTGCAGTGCTGGCTGGCGCTGGATTGACCGGGGCTGTTGGGGCGTTGGCCATCGCGAGAATGTTGGGCTTTGCGATGGTCGCAATGGCGATTGGACGTCACTTGAAATCGGTGCCATCGCAAGGACCATCGATCACGGTTGGTTCTCTGTATCGCTACGGCACGTGGGTGACCGTCACGGGGATTACTGCTCCCCTACTCTCTCAATCCGATCGTTTCATTGTCGGTGGTGTCCTCGGAATGCCAGAGGTTGCGGCTTATGCTGCCCCTACTGATGTCATCAGTCGATTGTCGATAGTGCCTGCCGCCTTAACGAGTGCCCTCTTTCCTAAGATCGCCGCACTTGATGCTGCCGGAGGTCGTAGTGCAGTTCGGGAAGAGGTACTGCGCTGGGCAATGCGTCTCGGTGTGGGCATGGCGGGGTTCATTGCATTGTTACTACCGTCGACGCCTTGGCTGTTGACCGTCTGGCTCGGACCTGCCATAGCGGCAAAGGCATCGGTTGCCACCCAAATTCTCCTTATCGGCACACTGATTAACACCGTCGCGTGGCTTCCCTCCACTTTCTTTGTCGCGAGTGGACGCCCGCACATCCCCGCGATCAGTCAGTTAATTCAACTTCCTCTCTATTTCGCGGCTGCGTCGCTGTTGACGGCGAGGCTGGGGTTGATGGGCGTTGCCATCGCAAGTCTAGGACGAGCGATCGTTGATACCTCCGTCCTTTATGTGCTGTTTTTCTGGATAACCCGATCAGATCAGCCTTCCATACACCCCCAATCGTAATAAGGTGCTGGAGCATGTTGTCAATCATTTATCGTGCGTATCCGCTTATCTCGAAGATCTCAATTCTTCCCTTCAGTAACAAAGATGAACAAATGTCTTTCTGTCTTCAGAGCGTCAAGCGCGCACTGAAAAACATTGCGTTTGAGTTTATTTTCGTAAGCGATGGGTGTACGGAAGATCAGGTCCGTATTGTTCGAGGGCTGTTTCAAGAAAGCGCCTGCAATTACAAGGAAGTACCACTTGATCGCGTGGGAAATCAGCGATCTTTTGGTATTCAACTTCGTGAGGCCAGTGGGGCGATGTTTGATGCTGTGCTTCTTCTCGAAGATGACTATTTTGTTGCCGAAGAGGATATCATTTGGAATCTAATGGTGCTGCAGGATTCCCGGGTTCAGTATACCACGTTCTACTACCCTAGAGATGCGAGCTTCAGCGTGGGGAACATGCAGCGGGGCGAGATGGTGTGCGGGCCAGGACAACGGTATACGGTGACAAGATTACCCTCGACGACGCTCACGTTTTTTGCAACCAAGCGATACTTGCTCGAAGACCTGAGCGCATTCGCAAAGTTCGAAAGAGGAGCTCATGACAGTTCGATTTGGCTGAGACTGACGGCAAGCGATTTTTGGTTCTTAAGGAATATTACCCGTCCACTGTTCCGGAGCGACCTGCGCCTCTTTGGTTCCATCGTCAAGAGGTATCTGCGGTATTTATTGACAGAACAGCGGAAGCGGAGAATCCTTGTCTATTGCGGAGGAGGCCGGTCGGCGCATCTTGATTGCAGCGCAGTGTCTGATACGCACAACGTAACTCGGTACCTGCACGCGCAGTTAAAACAGCATCGACTCCTGGACAGTGCGCGCGTTGATGCGCACTGATAAATTTCGGTAGCTTCAGTCATCCACCTCTCTCAATAACTGTCTGAACCATGCTACTTATCACGGGTGCCTCACGCGGAATCGGCCGATATCTCGCGGAATCATATGCGCAGCGCGGAGAGCATGTCGTTGGCACCTATCATGCACATCGCGTGGAGGTTCCGGGCGTCGACATGGTGGCGCTGGATGTCCGCTCTCATCAGGCGGCTGACGAGTTGGTGCGTACGCACGGTCAGGAGTGGACCGACGTCACGCTGATCTGTTGTGCCGGAGTGACGTATAACGCCTTCACGCATAAGAGCGATCCCGAGCAATGGGCAAATGTCGTGAACACGAACTTGCTTGGAACCTTCCATGCGATGCGTGCGGTCCTTCCGTTGATGCGGACTCAACGGAAGGGTCGTCTCATCCTCCTCTCGTCGGTTGTTGCCCAGCGCCTGACGCCAGGCACCGGGGCCTATGCCGCTACCAAGGCAGCACTCTGGGGGCTTTGCCGGAGCGTCGCAGCGGAGAATGTCTCACTGGGAATTACCTGTAATGTCTTGAATCTCGGTTATTCTGAGCTCGGGATGATAACGGATGTGCCAGAAGCCTTCCTCGCACAGATCAAAGAGACGATTCCGATGCACGCGCTCTGTCCAGCATCCGACATCCTCTCGGCGGTCGATTTTCTTCGTGTGAATTCTTACATCACCGGCTCGAGTATCGATGTGAATGGCGGCTTGATCTGATGGCCATGGACCTGCGCGATTTCGTCGTTCATACGGATTATCTGCCGCAACGTGAATTGTTTGTCACATGCTTTCCCGATCATCGCGGTCGCACGCAATCCACGCACGAACATTTTCAATGGAAGTTCCATTCGGCGGCATCCGTTCCGCCCAGTGAACAGTTCGTTGCCGTCGATGGCCAAGCGTTGCTGGGCTACTATGCTGCGATTCCGGTGGTCTACACCTATGGTGGTAATCGGTATGCTGGTGCGCTCGTATGTGATGTGATGACGAGCCCGGCTGCCCGGGGTCGCGGTGTGTTTACGTTCCTTGGGCGACACGCGACGCAAGAGCTGGCGAATCGATCCTACGATTTCACCACTGGGTATCCCATTCGAAAAGCGGTGATCCCGGGCCATAAAAAAGTGGGATGGCAGCTGCTGTTCCCACTTCTCTTGCACGTTCGCGTCCTTAATCCCGGTGCCGTCTTGGGCGCGATGGGTTGGATCCGCACGGGCACGCTCATCTCTTGGCTCCAGCGTGCGGTCCAGCGGATGCCTCTGCCGCATGGGATGCAGTGGGCAGATCAGCGCGAATATGCGGTGTACTCCTCTGACACGACTGCCAAGAATTGGGTCGAGGAACTCACGGCCCTCTCTTCCGCGTACACAGCGGAGGTTCCAATTGCACTGGAGAAGTCCGCATCATTTCTCAGGTGGCGACTCGGTGGTCCTGATGCCACGTATGATATTCACTTTCTTCGCCACCGGTCAGAAAATGTCGGATACGCCATTACCCGATTAGAGACCAGACAAGGCATTCGGGTTGTCGGTGTGATTGATGTGTTCGTGAAAGAAGCACATCGTCACCAGTCCCGCATGCTCTTGCGCACGATTGTGTCACACGCTCGAGCGCTGGATGTGGACGTTGTGACGATCATGGCATCAGGCCATCAGGCTCGGGCATATGGATTCATCCGGGCGGGCATCCTACCTACCCCCCTGCGTTATACGTTCATTGTGAAGGAGTTGAATCGCCTTCCTGCTGGCGCAGCTGATGTGCGGAATTGGCAGTTGAATTGGATCGATACCGATATTTTTTAGCATGTCATGCGACTGACCATCCTGCTCTGAAGACAGGTGGGCAAGCGGGAACCGGTGACCCGCGATAGCCGTGTACGAAGCGCACCTCGCCAGGGGTGGTGAACCCAACCCATCAACCGGTTAGAAAATCCCTCTAGCGTTCCAAAATCCCCCCGCGGCATAATACGGGCAGCGCGCCTCCCCCCGCCCCCATGCCCAAACCCCCCGCCCCCTTAGAACACCGCACCCTGGGCCGCACCGGCGGCGCGATGCCCATCTTGGGCCTCGCCACCCGCCGCCTCGCGGCCCTCGGCCAACAGGGGACCATCGCCCTCGTCCGCGAGGCCATCGACCTCGGCGTCGGCGTCCTCGAGATCGCCCCCGAGTACGGGGAGGGACGGGTGGAGAAGTGGATCGCCCTCGCCCTCAAGGACGGCTACCGCGACCGGGTGCAGCTCATCTGGCAGTGCTGCGCCCACCTGCGGGACTACAAGACGGCGATGCAGCAGTTCGAGGCCACCCTAGGGCTCCTCAAGACCGACCGGATGGAGCTCTGGTCGTTCCACGAGGTGATCTACGACAACGATCCCGACTGGATCTACGACCACGGGGGGCTCGACGCCGCCCAG
>Ga0315902_10003914_pt1 | contig 21945 bp, 14 predicted proteins | sample LakEriMetagenome_9_FD_203523 | JGI IMG/M metagenome (GOLD analysis project Ga0315902, IMG submission 203523) | Freshwater fungal communities from buoy surface, Lake Erie, Ohio, United States - Buoy 12 MA117 | ecosystem: Environmental > Aquatic > Freshwater > Lake > Lake biofilm | place: USA... | reverse complement strand
AGTTGATCTGACTAGTGCATCGGTAGCTACAACGGATGTCGGCACCCTATCGTATTACAGCGACGCTTCGCTGAGCACAGCAGTTGTTAGCCCATCAGCAGTGGGAGCAGGAACGTACTATGTTCAGTCTGTGAATGGCACCTGCAGCGCTAGTAGCTCATTAACAGTTACTATAAAAGAATTACCATTGAAACCGCTTACATCACAGGACACAATATATTGCAGAGGATCAGAACTTGCAATAATGACTGTATCTGGAGGGACAGGCATATTTATATGGTATTCGGATGCCAACTTATTAAATGAGATTGGTACCGGTAATTCATTAATGCCAGAATTTATTTTGGGAACATCTGTTTATTATATCACAGAAAATGAAAATGGATGTGAAGGTCCAGTAAGTGCAATTCAAATTACAATTATTGATTGTGAAATTGTAATTCCATCTGCGTTTACCCCAAATGGTGATGAGATGAATGATGTTTGGCAAATTATTGATTTGGATGAAGTATACCCTGATAATCAAGTAATGGTTTATAGTCGCTGGGGGGATAAGGTATATGAGTCTGATAAAGGTAATTATGAAGGCAGGCCATGGGACGGTAATTACGGTGGAAACGCGCTTCCCGTAGGGTCCTATTATTATATACTTGACTTCGGTAACGGAAAGGGGTTGAAAAAAGGTACTATTTCAATAATTAAAAAATAGAAATAGAATCATAATCTTATAATCAATGATTAATTGAACTTTATCGCCTTAACTGGATTCACTCTACTTATAACAATACTCGGAATAATTAACGCAGAAATACAAACAATTAATGTTCCGACGTTTAGCAGTAAAATTGAAATCAAATTGAATTCAACCGGCACTTTATCAAGGTAATAGATTTCAGGATTTAAACTAAATATTCCGAAGTATTTTTGGCCGTAACAAAGTGCTAGTCCAACAAGATTACCAATGAGCATTCCCCTTAGAATTAGAAAGCTGGCTTGGTACAAGAAAACTTTTCTGATTTCCCAGTTTGTTGCCCCCATTGCTTTCATAAGACCAATAAAATTACTTCGGACTAGGATCATTACAAGAAGAGCTGAACCCATATTTATTATGCCGATGAGTATCATCAGTGTCAATATGATGAAGACATTAATATCAAGAAAACCTAACCAAACAAAAATATCGCTTTGAGATTCTTCAATACTTTGAACTGCAATTGTTTCATTGTGTTCGTTCGGAAAAAGTTCAAGTCGTTTTTTAAGCTCAGTCGTAGTCTTGCCCAATTGCTCCCAGTCTTTCACTGTTAATTCATATCCGCCAACATAATTGGAGGAACTTCCACTGCCATTTTTTTGTTTGAATATGAGCGTTTTGGAGCCTGCATCAATCGAAAAACAACTTCCATCGTCCGACAGAAAAGTTCGGTTTAAATTGCCTTCATTGTTTAGTTGAAAGCTACAGGAAGAATATTTTTCACCATTCACCTTAATAGTTAACTGGGCAGTGTCAGGGATGCTTGTCTTTTCATTTTTACCAGAGATGTCTGAATAATAATCAGATGCGATTAATCGTATGGTAGTGTCTTTGAATGGACAAATTGTAAAACCGGCATATGTCTCATATCCTTTTCCCCAATTATAACGATAGTTTCCATTCCCACCTTGAACATTTGCTCGAATAATTAGTTGACCGGATGCTAAAGTATCTGCAACTTCTACAGAAGCTTTAATACCCCAATCATTTAATTCTTGGACAATACGGATGTCACCAATAGCGATTTTTCGGTCAAATTCTTCTAGTCCAGTTCGGTAAATCCCTACTAATTTAAAAATGCGTTTAACAGGTTGGTTTTTAACGAAAAATGCGCGAACATCATCGTTTAACTTTAAATTCAGATCATTTGCAATTTGCTCAGAAAGGATGAGTTCATTAGTAGGTTCATTTTTATTGAAATTAGGAAGTCTGCCCTTCCTTAAATTCTTATTAAAAAAACTTAAATCATAATTCGAATCAACTCCTTTCAAAACGGCTCCAATAATTTCTTGTTGTATGTAAGAGGTGTCTTTTTCTTGAGTTGAGATACTTCGTTCCTTTTTTTCTGATTGAAAAAGAACTGGCTTATAGGCTACATAATTAATGGTTTTAATGTTCTCGTTGTTTTGGATACCTTTTAAAAAGGCCTGATCTTTGAGAATGGGTTCACATTCATAAATGCTGCTTTCTCCGGAAGACATGATAAAAAGATGGGATCCAAAACCTGAAACTTTGTTACGAACTTCGTGCTGAAATCCGGTTACTACAGCAATTGTAATTAAGTTAACAACAATAGCTAGTGCAATACTTGTAACGGATATGCGAACTATGGGCCTTGAAACTTTTTTATTTTGTATTTCGCTTCTGAGCAGTTTTCTTGATATGAAATATTCAAAAGACAATCCCTTATTTTTTAGTGTGCTAAAGTACATAAAGCTTTCGTGCCTTAAAAGCATTTTGCTTCTTTTGATTGTTTCGTCGTGCGGTGTGCCTGGAAAAAAGAAGGCTGCTTCTAAAGAGACGTATGTTATCAATGAGACTATTCCTACCAATGAAGGCAGTATTCGTGAGGACGTTGCCTTACATCATACTATACATCATCCAGTATTGGGCATAGATCGATTGCACCTTTTTTTGGATTCGTTGAAAGATTATCGAATTGCTGTGGTAGGAAACCAAACATCAATGGTGGGAAAAGTACATTTAGTCGACACTTTATTAGCTTTGAAATTAAATGTAGTAAAAGTCTTTGCTCCCGAACATGGATTTAGGGGTGATGCTGATGCAGGCGAAAAAATACATAGTACAACTGATGATAAGACTGGTTTGCCGATTATTTCGCTTTACGGTCAAAATAAAAAGCCTCAGCGTGACCAACTCTCAGATGTTGATATTGTAATTTATGATATTCAAGATGTTGGCGTTCGATTTTACACATACATATCTACATTACACTATGTAATGGAGGCGTGCGCAGAAAACAAAAAACAACTCGTGGTGCTAGATCGCCCCAATCCTAATGGCCATTATGTGGATGGGCCAGTTAGAGAGCCAGAGTTCAGATCTTTTATAGGGATGCATCCAGTACCAATCGTTTATGGAATGACTATCGGTGAGTATGCGATGATGATTAATGGTGAAAATTGGTTGGACGATAACTTAAAATGCAAATTGTGGGTAATTCCATGTAAGAATTACACGCATAAAACCAAATATGTACTGCCTGTTCCGCCATCGCCTAATCTTCGATCGGAAGAAGCTATTTCTTTTTATCCAAGTCTTTGTTTGTTCGAGGCCACCACGATAACAGTTGGTCGGGGGACTAATCGACCGTTCGAAATTTATGGTCACCCGAATTTTCCGAAAGAGTCATTTTCCTTTACGCCAATTTCTCAACTTGGAGCAAAAAATCCAATGTATGAAAATAGGTTGTGCTATGGAATTGATTTACATGGTACAATGACAAAAAGAAAATATGAGATTAATCTCACCTATCTTATTAATGCAAAGGAGTTGTTAGGTGATTCCATGCCTTTTATTGATCAAGTCAGTTTTTTCAATCGTCTTGCAGGAACAGCAAAATTGAAAGATCAAATTTATGCCGGTTGGACAGCAAAAGAAATACGAGAAACATGGAAGCCTGGACTAGAAGAATTTAAGAAAATTCGCTCCAAGTACTTACTTTATGATTGATTATTTCAGTTTTTCGGCACTCTCCAAAACTTTCGCTTTGAGCTCTTCCATGTAAGCCGATAATTTTGAAAGTATCTCAGGGTTCGATGCGCCAATTATTTTTGCAGCAAGGATTCCCGCATTTTTTGAAGCATTTAGCGCGACAGTGGCCACAGGAATACCATTGGGCATTTGAAGAATAGATAATATGCTGTCCCAGCCATCAATCGAATTAGAAGATTTTACAGGAACACCAATTACAGGCAGGGGAGTCAATGATGCAGTCATTCCAGGTAAATGTGCTGCTCCGCCAGCTCCGGCAATAATTACTTTTAAACCTTTTGTATGTGCAGATTTAGCATAGTCGAACATTAGTTCAGGTGTTCTATGCGCTGAAACAATGTTCATTTCATAATTTATACCGAATTCTTTAAGTATGTCTGCTGCATCCTGCATTACAGGTAAATCAGATGCGCTTCCCATGATGATACCAACTTCCGCCATAAAATAAGTGTTTGTACAAAGTTAGTAAAATCCAATGTTCAGAATGTCATTCGTATGAAGAAGACTGATTGAGCTTTATTATCAATCTGTTGAAAAAAGTTGTTGTCCCAAAGCAATGCGTCTAGCTTCGGTGCATTAATTCATATGTCAAATCAAATAAAAAACAAGATGAAAAGGATTACTCACGTTGCAATGGCCTTCTTTCTGGGCCTGATGGGAGCCCGATCACAAACGTCCTCATGTTCGGATGTGAATGGTTATGTTGGCTCAAAAAATACAGGAGGAATAGGGAATTTTGAATTGGTTGCTGGTCATGAGGAAAAGGCCGCGCAAACTTATTATTATTCTGGACCAGGAAAAGTAAGTAGTGTAAGGATTTATGGCTCCTTTCCAGGTTCAGGGGGTGTGCCATTGAGAGTACATATTTACAGCATCGATTTGGCAGGACGCCCTAAGGCAGAACTTGCTTTTCAAGATGCCATCTTTTGGGCGTCAGATAATGACAATGGTTATATTTCCGTTAGTCTTCCTGATGGTGGAACATTTGTAAATGATGATTTCGCTGTAGGTGTAACTGTAATGAATGCATATCCATGGGGTAACAGCTTTCAATTAACATATACTGGAGATGGTGAAGGAGCAGGAGCTGATCTTGCTTCATTAGCGGGAACTTCAACCGGTAATAATTGGACAAGTGCTATTACGAACTTCGATAAAGATGGTGATTTTTACTTAGTTCCAGAAATGACAAATTTCATTTCTCCAATGATAGAATCGGCAAGTCATTGTTTGGCTGTTTCAAGCGCTGCTGTGTTCAATAATGCAAGTGATTTTTCGAAAGACACTATGTTTAATAGAATATTGGCAAATGGTTATGACGGACAGGAACATCTTTATACATGGAGTTTTGGGGATGGTTCGCCAGTCTCACATCTAGAAAATCCTTCACATGCTTTCAATGTCGCGGGACAATACAATGTGTCTTTGACAGTTACAATTGATGGTTGGTCTGGAGCATGTTCAAACACCTATCAATTTCCAGTATCAGTTGGCTTATCAGCTACAACATCATCGGTTATTGATGTTACCTGTAATGGAGCAAACGATGGAAGCATGACAGCATTAAGCTCAGGCGGTGCTTTGCCATATAGCTATAGTATTGACGGTGATCATTTTCAAGATCTTACCGTGTTTTCTAATTTAACGGCAGGTGCAGATACTTTGTATGTGAAAGATGCATTAGGATGCATAAACACATCGATATATACTATTCAAGAACCACCTGCAATCAATTTTACAACTTTGTCTTCAACAAATGCTAATTGCGGGGGAACAGACGGAAGTATTCTTGCTGCTGCAAACGGTGGTGTGGGCACTATCTTGTATAAATTGAATTCTGGATCATACCAATCATCGGGTACATTTTCTGGACTTGGTGCAGGAACATATACCGTTTCAGGGAAGGATGCAAATGGTTGTGTTAGCACAAACAGAGTAAGCGTGAACAACTTTGGATCACCATCATTGACGCTTATAGGAAAGTCAAATATCAGTTGTCATGGCAGTGCTGATGGTTCGATTCAGCTTACTTCATCAGGTGGTACAGGTGTAAGTCAGTTTAGTATAAATGGTGGAACAACTTATCAAAGTAGTGCTACATTCAGTGGATTGTCAGCTGGAACGTATGCTGTGATGGTAAAAGATGCTGCTGGATGTTCTAGAGGATTTAATGTCACATTGAGTGAGCCTGCTTCTATTTTCTTTAGTGCTACAGCAGTAAAAGAAACATGTGCAGGATCTAATGACGGTCAACTTTTGGTTCAATCAACATCCGGTGGAATTGGAACTTTCTCATATAGTTTGAATGGAACATCCTATCAATCAAATCCACAATTCAGTGGTTTAGGAGATGGGAATTATACCATTTATGCAAAAGATGCAGCAAGTTGTGTTGTGAGTAATCAATTTACTATTCAAGCAGTTCAGCCAGTGGCAGCTATATTTACCACAACTGATGCTTCATGTTATAATGAAACTGATGGGATGGCTCAAATTGTTGCTGCAGGAGGTGCAGGGAATTATTCTTACAGCTTGAATGACCAAGATTTTCAACCATCACCACTTTTCTCAAATCTTTCAGCAGGAAATTACGATTTCACAGTGAGGGATGATCATAATTGCTTATATACAGGGCAATTGGTAATTTCACAGCCAACTCAAATTAGTGGATCTGTGACTGCAACAAATGCTACATGCGGAAATAGCAATGGGGCATTACTTGCTCTTGTTTCAGGAGGCTCTGGTTCAGGTTATTTATATAGCTTGGATGGTCAAAGTTACAATTCAACAGGATCGTTTACTGGTCTGAATGCTGCAACCTATTTTATTTCTGTTAAAGATGGTGCTGGATGTAAGGATGTGTTGTCAAAAACAATTGTTGATGCAAATGGTCCAGTTATTAATTCAATTGGATTTACAGATGTTGCTTGTCATGATGGAAATGACGGAAGTATTGTTGTTAATTCAGTTACTGGCGGTACAGGTATGCTCATGTATAGTATCAATGCTCAAAACTGGTATGCTTCTCCTTCTTTTACAGGATTAACTGCTGGTAGCTATACTATTTATGTGAAAGATGCCAATGGTTGTATTGGAACTGAATCAATGGTGATTCAAGAGCCAAGTCCATTTGCGATTACCAAGTCGGTTCAAAATGTTACTTGTCATGGTGGGAATAACGGCTCTGCTACAATCTTTGCTGCTGGTGGTGCTGGTGCCTTAGCATATAGTATTGATAATGCACAGACTTTCCAATCAAGTAACGTATTCAATGGTCTTACAGCTGGTATTTACAAAGTAATTGTACGAGATGCTGCTGGATGCTCTAGTTTTATATTTATGTCGGTTACTGAACCGACTCCTGTAGCTTTCAATTCAGGTGTGTTGAATGTTACTTGTCACGGTGCACAGAATGGATCAATTACATTAAATGCTTCTGGTGGAGTTGGCGCGTACCAATATAGTATTGGTGGTGTGAATTATCAAACATCCAATATTTTTAATGATTTGTCTGGTGGTTTTTACATGGTTTATGTAAAGGATGGAAACAATTGTCCTGCAGTGCATATAATTAATGTTTATGAACCTAATATGTTAGATATTAATTCAAATGTTTTCAATGTTTCATGTGCAGGTGGTAATAATGGTGCTATTGACATCACTGTTACCGGTGGAGCTGGAAATAATGTTTATTTATGGAATGACGAATCAGAAGTTCAAGACTTATTTGATTTACAAGCTGGTGATTATCAATTAACAGTTGAAGATCAAAATGGATGTTCTATTTCTGAAAATTTCACAGTGACTGAACCAGATGCACCGCTTGTTGTGAACGCAGTTATTGTTGGCACTGATGCACAATTGGGTACAATTGATGCAACTGTAACGGGCGGAACAGAACCTTATTCTTACGGTTGGTCAAATGGTCAAATAGCTCAAGACATGGATTCATTGGCGCCAGGAAATTACACATTAACTGTTACTGATGCTTCAGGATGTGTTTCTTCAGGACAATTTACAGTTGAAAATACCGCGAGCCTGATCTCTCTGGGTAATTTAACCTCAACTTTAAATGTATTCCCAAATCCAACAAGTGATGTATTGCATGTTGAATGGAAACAAAAACAAATTGGTCATCTTGAAATTACGGATGTCAATGGAAGAAAAGTTTTTGAAATGAATGTTGGTAAAACAGCGGTAGACTTGAACGTGAACCTCTTCGAAGAGGGAGTTTACTACTTGAGAGTTTACGATAAAGATGAAACTGAATTAAGTCGATTCATTGTCATAAAATAATACCTTTTCCTACTTTACTAAACAAAAAAAGCGCGATGGGAGACCATCGCGCTTCTTGTTTTAAAATGTATTTAGAGTGTTCCTCTTTTTTCTTGTTCTCTTTCAATTGATTCGAATAGAGCTTTGAAGTTACCTGCTCCAAATCCTTGGGCTCCCATTCGTTGAATGATCTCGAAAAATAATGTTGGACGGTCTTCAATTGGTTTCGTGAAAATTTGAAGTAGGTATCCTTCTTCATCGGCATCAACCAAAATTCCTAATTTTTGAATTTCAGAAATGGGTTCTTTCATAATTGCCATATGTTCGCCCAATCTTTGAGGTATCTCATCATAATATTCTTGAGGAGGAGAAGAAAGGAATTCAATACCCCTTGCACGCAAAGCAGAAACAGTCTCAATAATATTGTCTGTCGCAACTGCAATGTGCTGTGCCCCTGGGCCTTCATAGAAATCTAGGTATTCTTCAATTTGAGACCGCTTCTTTCCTTCTGCTGGTTCATTAATTGGGAATTTAATTCTTCCGTTTCCATTGCTCATTACTTTCGACATAAGCGCTGAATATTCAGTGTGGATTTGTTTATCATCAAAAGACAGGAAGTTAACGAATCCCATTACGTCTTCGTACCACTTAACCCATGTGTTCATTTCTCCCCAGCCAACATTTCCGACCATGTGATCAATAAATTTCAACCCGGTTGGTGTTGGGTTGTAGTCTGATTCCCATTTTTGGTAACCAGGTAAAAATGGACCGTTGTAATTCTTTCTTTCCACGAACATGTGAACTGTTTCACCATATGTATAGATTCCGGCTCTTACAACTTCACCATTCTCATCTTTTTCCAGAGTAGGTTCCATAAAGGATTTTGCGCCGCGCTTTGTTGTTTCTTCCCAAGCGCTTCTTGCGTCGTCAACCCATAATGCGACAACTTTAACACCATCACCATGTTTTTTCACATGCTCCCCAATTGGAGAATTACTGTTCAATGCAGTTGTTAAAACGATTCTAATTTTGTCTTGCTTCAACACGTATGATGCTCGATCCGTAAGGCCAGTCTCAAGTCCAGCATATGCATGTGACTGAAAACCAAATGCAGTCTTGTAATAATGGGCAGCTTGTTTCGCATTTCCAACATAAAATTCTACATAATCGGTACCTAGTAGTGGTAAAAAATCCTGTGCTCCTTCAAATATTTTTTCTAGACCGTATTCTACATTTTTAATTTCTTTACTCATAATTTATTTTTTGAAAATTAGTTAATGGTTCCAAGACTTTAAGTAGTCTGTATCTTCTAGTTCTAATGCTTGCTTTGTTAATTTCAGTGGTTTAAAAGTATCAACCATAACAGCAAGCTCTTGTGTTTCTTTTTGACCAATGCTTCTTTCATATGCACCTGGATGCGGTCCGTGAGGAATTCCAGCGGGGTGAAGCGTGATTTGACCTTTCTCAATGTGATTACGACTCATGAAATCGCCATCCACATAATAGAGCACTTCATCCGAATCAATATTACTATGATTGTAAGGAGCTGGAATGGATTGTGGATGATAATCATAAAGTCGAGGAACAAATGAACAAACTACAAATGCACTGGTTTCGAATGTTTGATGCACAGGAGGTGGTTGATGCACCCTGCCAGTTATAGGCTCAAAATCGTGAATTGAGAATGCGTATGGGTAATTGAATCCATCCCAACCTATTACATCAAAGGGATGCGTTCCGTATACATAATCATATAAAACATCTTGTTTTTTGATGCGCACGAGGAAGTCACCTTTTTCAGGATGGGTTTCTAGTTCATGCGGTGGACGGATATCCCGCTCACAAAAGGGTGAGTGTTCCAATAATTGTCCAAACCAGTTTCTGTAGCGCTTAGGCGTGTATACAGGATGAAAAGATTGCACGATAAAAAGACGATTGTCGTCGTTTTTAAATTCTATTTGATAAATCATTCCTCTTGGGACAACCAAATAATCGCCATAAGAAAAGTCAATATTTCCCAGTTGGGTTTTCAATTTGCCTTCACCTCTGTGAATAAAGATGATTTCGTCAGCGTCAGCATTTTTATAGAAATACTCAGTTAATGATTTTTTCGGTGCGGCGAGTTCAATGTAACAATCGTTATTGACTAAAACTGGGACACGGCTTTCTAAGTAGTCTTCTTTTGGTTTAACCTGATACCCCATTAGACTTCGCATCGTCATGTTTTTATCCAAGGCAATTTCAGGGGCAACGTTTTTATTTCCTCGAATTTCCTTGACAATTGTGGGTGGTTTTAAATGATAAAGTAGTGAAGACATTCCATCGAAACCAATTGTGCCGAACAACTGTTCATGGTAAATACTTCCATCTGGTTGTCTAAATACAGTGTGTCTTTTATGAGGAATTTGTCCTAATTTATGGTAAAATGGCATAATGATTTTAAATATTAAAGTTTAAACAATGAATTACTTTCTGAATGCTAATCATTCAGGATTTCTTTTAATTAAAAAGAGAAGTAAAATGTTTAAGTCAATCCACATAGACTAAATATACAACAAAATTAGGTATTATGGTTACTTAAAAAAAATGATTTGTATCAGTGTTTTGATAATATTTAAAATTTTTTCAAAGAAGTCTCATTGCAACCCGCATCAAATTTTAACTTTGCCGAAACATGCTTTAGATGTCGAAGACGATTATTATTGGTGCCTGTGGTCAAATCGGAACGGAACTCGTGCTTGAGCTCAGGAGAAAAAATGGCAATGAAAATGTTGTCGCTGCGGATGTTAGAACTGACTGTCCAGAAATATTGTCTAATGGTCCTTATGTCAAGATGGATATCTTGGATCGAGAATCCGTTAGAAATTATATCATTGACAACAATATCAAGACCGTTTATCTATTGGCTGCACTTTTATCTGCAACGGCGGAAAAAAATCCTGATTTTGCATGGCGCTTGAATATGGAGGGATTGTTCACAATACTCGACTTGGCAAAGGAGAAGTTTATTGATAAAATATTTTGGCCAAGTTCGATAGCTGTTTTTGGTCCTTCTACCCCTAGAATAAATACTCCACAGTGCACCGTTACGGAGCCTACTACAATTTACGGGATTTCAAAGCTTGCAGGAGAACGCTGGTGTGAATACTATCACACTAAATTTGGTGTAGACGTTCGCAGTATAAGATATCCAGGTTTGATTTCCTATACAAGTCTTCCAGGTGGAGGAACGACCGATTATGCGGTTGATATTTTTTATCAAGCAAAACTTAAAGGTCAATATGTTAGTTTTTTAGATCAAGATTCTGCGTTGCCAATGATGTTCATGGAGGATGCCATTAGAGGTACGATTGAATTGATGGATGCGCCCTCAACATTGTTGAAAGTTCATTCTGCATATAATTTATCTGGTTGCAGTTTTACTCCTGCTCAAATTGCAGAAGAAATAAAAAAACACATACCGCATTTTGAGATTTCATATGCTCCGGATTTTCGACAAACAATAGCAGATAGTTGGCCGGGTTCAATAGATGATAGCGCTGCAAGGGAAGATTGGGGTTGGAAAGAAAATTTTGGTTTGGGTGAAATAGTCGAGGTAATGCTCGATAATGTGAATATAGATCTACTAATAAATTAGTGTACAAAGAGTGGTTTCGTCGAAACTTTGGCTAACTTTGACGAAAAAAATATTGATTCAATGCATGCATAATTAAAATATTTGTTATATTGCATGTACGAAAAAACATTTTCTTGATGGTTTTAGCGAAATATATTTCAATTATTCTAACATTTATACTCACTTTAAGCACATCTGTCGCTAGTGCTTCGCCTATTCAAGGTCCTCAAAATCCAGATATCAATAAAAAGGATTCTGGTGGCAGAAAACAAGGTCGTTGGATTTATTTTGGAAAGGATCGTCCTCAGGAAGGATATCCATCCGATGGCAAAATTGAAGAAGGAGATTATAAAGACGATAGAAAAGAAGGTCAGTGGATTAAATACCACAACGATGGTGCTACACCAAAATTGAAAGGTGAATACGTAAATAATCGCCCTCAAGGGCCTTATGTAAAGTACTACGCGAATGGTAAGATTAAAGAGCAAGGTACTTTTGTAAGAAATCTATACCAAGATTCTTTGAAGCGATTTCATGAAAACGGAAAAGTGGAATACCAAGCGAAGTACAATGAGACTGGAAAAGAGCAAGGTGCGGTAAAATACTTCTATCCTAACGGTCAGGTTGAATTTGAATACTCAGCAGAAGATGGAAAACCGACGGGTAAAGCAGTGCGTTATTTTGAAAATGGTGATGTAAAAGAAATACTTTATTACAATGCTGAAGGTTCAGTGGAGAAAAGTGAACAAAAAGAAATGGTTAATCCAGCTGTAAAAGTTGTTGACCCAGGAATTTCAAAGGAAACAGCACCAAAAGTAACTTCTCCTAAAACCAAAGGGGCTAAATTTCAACCAAACGGTTATAACAAAGTGTATAATTCAAATGACGAAATTTGGCAAGATGGTAATTTTAAAAATGGTTTATTGTGGGATGGTAAAGTTTACGAATATGATCGTGACGGAATCCTACTGAAGGTTAAAGTCTACAAGAATGGTCTGTACCATTCCGATGGACAACTATGATCAAACTAGATAAAAAGTTAAAAGGCTCCTTACGGGGCCTTTTCTATTTGGTATTTGTTTCTAAATTTACATTAGACTAAGCGTATTTGATCAATGAGCCAAACCAGAAAAATGATATCAAAATTTAATTTGCAAATGGTTGATTCACCTCCTATTGATAAAGTGGGTGTTGAAGAGAGAGTGGCGCGTTTTCAAACTAGAAGTATTAAGAATGAATCAAAACTACAAGGTCTCAAAATGGCTTTAAGTATGATTGATTTGACTACACTTGAAGGAAAAGATACCCCAGGGAAGGTCAAACAAATGTGTTATAAGGCACACCATTTGTGCGATACTCACCCAAGTTTACCATCCGTTGCAGCAGTTTGTGTCTATCCCTCAATGGTTGCACTTGCAAAAAAAGAATTGAAAGGTTCTAGTGTTAAGGTAGCATCTGTGTCTACTGCCTTTCCTAGTGGTCAAGCTCCTACGGAGGTGAAATTGTTAGATACTCGTTTTGCAGTGGATGAAGGTGCGGATGAAATTGACATGGTCATATCTAGAGGTAAATTTTTGGCTGGTGAATATTCATTTGTTTTTGATGAGATTGCTGCAATTAAAGAATTGTGCGGTAAGACAAGGTTAAAAGTAATTTTGGAAACAGGCGAGCTCGCAACGCTCGATAATGTCAGAAAAGCATCAGATTTGGCCATTCATGCTGGCGCAGATTTCATAAAGACCTCAACCGGTAAAATTCAACCAGCAGCTACTATGCAGGTTACATATACTATGTTAATGGCCATCAAGGACTATTTTGATAAAACAGGAATCATGATTGGCATGAAGCCTGCTGGTGGAATATCTACCTCTAAGCTCGCATTACATAATTTAGTGATGGTTAAAGAGTTGCTTGGAAATGCTTGGTTAAATAATGAGTGGTTTAGATTTGGAGCTAGTAGTCTTGCAAATGATGTGTTGATGCAAATTATCAAGTCCGAAACAGGTGTTTATCAATCATCGGATTATTTTTCAATTGATTAAGAGAGCGAAATGGCAAAAAAAGTCGAAAAAATAGAAGTTCCATCTTGGGATTATGCACCATCATTAGAGAGTACTTCTCACATTGCACTTAAAGAAAAGTATGATCTCTACATTGATGGTAAATGGGTGAAACCGACTTCAGGGAAGTATTTTGCTACTGTTAATCCTGCAAATGAACAAAAATTGGCAGAAGTTGCCCATGGCAATTCTTATGATGTAGATATAGCTGTGAAAGCAGCAAGAAAAGCTTACAACGAGGTGTGGTCGAAAATGCCAGGTTCAGAAAGAGCGAAATACATCTATCGAATCGCACGATTAATGCAAGAACGGGCGCGTGAGTTTGCGGTAATTGAGACGTTGGATGCTGGAAAGACTATTCGCGAATCACGTGATGTTGATGTTCCATTAGCGTGCAATCATTTCTTTTATTATGCTGGTTGGGCCGACAAATTAGAATATGCGTTTCCAAACCGAAAAATTGAATCACTAGGAGTTGCTGGTCAGATAATACCTTGGAATTTCCCTCTTTTAATGGCTGCATGGAAAATTGCACCAGCACTTGCTACTGGTAATACTGTTGTACTTAAGCCGGCTGAAACTACACCTCTAACGGCACTTAAATTAGCTGAAATTATTGATGAAGCAGGATTGCCTCCGGGAGTTGTTAATATTGTGACAGGTCATGGCGACACTGGCGCTTCAATAGTTGATCATGCTGATATTGATAAAATTGCCTTTACAGGCTCAACTGGTGTTGGAAAAATTATTCAAAAAGCTGTTGCAGGAACATCAAAAAAAGTAACCTTGGAATTGGGTGGTAAATCGGCCAATATTTTATTTGATGACGCACCAATTGATCAAGCAGTAGAGGGTATTGTAAATGGTATTTTCTTCAATCAGGGTCACGTTTGCTGTGCAGGATCGAGGTTATTTGTTCAAGAAAACATTGCTGAACGTGTTGTACAAAAATTGAAGCAGCGCATGGAAACGTTGTATGTTGGAAATCCTCTGGATAAAAATACCGATATCGGTGCAATCAATTCCAAAGAGCAACTTGATACGATAAATAAGTATATAAAGATCGGTAAAAAGGAGGGGGCAGAAATGTATCAGCCGGTTTGCAACATTCCTTCTAAAGGATATTATTGTCCGCCAACGTTATTCTTAAATGTTGCCCAATCAAGTTTAATAGCCCAAGAAGAGATTTTTGGACCTGTTCTTACAATACAAACTTTTAGAACTGTTGATGAAGTGATTCAGAAGGCAAATAATTCCCCATTTGGTTTAGCCGCTGGCGTATGGACTGACAAAGGATCCAGAATTTTTAATTTATCAACTAAGTTAAAAGCAGGTGTCATTTGGGCAAATACATACAATAAATTTGATCCTACTTCACCATTTGGTGGGTATAAAGAAAGTGGATTTGGAAGAGAAGGTGGTCTTCATGGATTAAGTGCTTACCTAAAATAAAAGAAACATGACAAGATTAGAGATTTTGAAGACATACAAGCTTTATATCGGAGGACAGTTTCCTCGCACTGAATCGGGGAGGTTTTATGCGTTGAAAAATGCAAAGGGAGCACCAATAGCTAATATTTGTTTATCTTCAAGAAAGGATGTTCGAAATGCTGTTCAAGCTGCACGCAAGGCCTTCGGTAGTTGGTCGGAAAAAACTGCGTTTAATAGAGGGCAGATTTTATACCGCATTGCTGAAATGCTTGAAGGTCGGAGAGATCAGTTTATTGCAGAGTTACAATTACAGGGTGTTGTAAAGGCAAAGGCTGAAAAAGAAGTTGAGATTGCTATTGATAGGATCGTCTATTATGCAGGTTGGTGCGATAAATACAACCAAGTATTAAGCTCAGTCAATCCTGTGTCTTCATCACACTTTAATTTTTCGGTATATGAACCGACGGGAGTTGTTGGTGTTTTTGCACCTCAAAACACATCTTTAATAGGACTTATTTCTTTGTTGATGCCTTCAATTGCAGGTGGCAATACATGCGTGGTTCTCGCATCGGAAGATAAGCCATTGTGTGCAATTACATTTGCAGAAGTCCTTCACTCATCTGATGTGCCAAGTGGAGTAGTAAACATATTAACAGGGTCTACTCATGAATTGACGGAAACGTTAGCTTCTCATATGGATGTCAACGCGATTGTTTATGGCGGTGAAGATCAAACAATTTTGAAAATCATTAAGGAGAATGCTGTAGCGAATATTAAAAGAGTTGCAGTTCAGCAGAAAGATTGGATGAAAACTGATTCACAAGATCTTTACATGCTCTCTGATACACAAGAATTGAAAACCACTTGGCATCCCATAGAAAATATCGGCGGCGCTTCCTCGAGCTATTAAGACAAATAAATCAGAAAAAAAATCCCTCAGCCAAATAGGTGAGGGATTTTAAATTTTATAAACGAATTTTAGCCAATCAAAGCTGAATAGGCGTCAGCATCCAACAAAGCTTCAACTTCATATGGATTTGACATTTTCACTTTAATCATCCAGCCTTCTCCGTATGGATCAGAATTAACAAGCTCTGGATTAGCCTCCAAATTTGAGTTAAATTCAGTGATTTCTCCGCTCAATGGCATAAACAAATCAGAAACAGTTTTAACTGCTTCAACTGAACCGAATACTTCTTCCTGATCAAGAGATTCTCCTTCAGTCTCAATTTCAACATATACGATATCACCAAGTTCACCTTGAGCAAAAGCAGTAATTCCTACAGTTGCAGTGTCTCCTTCGATTTTCACCCATTCGTGATCCTTTGTGTACTTTAAATTTTCTGGAACGCTCATTTTTTCAATATTTTAAGCAAATGTAAAATTTTTCCCTGCGGATTGAAATGATTTATTTAATTTCTTCTTCACATTGGAAAAGCAGATTTGAACACTTCACTCATTTTGCATTCAAAGTTGAAAGCTCTTTTTACTACTTTTGTTTCCGTATGGTAAATCAGGATCAACTCAAAGATATTCTGGGAAGGATTCAAGCAATTGAATCTTATTTAAAGATTAGTGAAAAGAGAATTCAACTTCAAGAGGAAGAATTGAAAACGCAGGATCCCACTTTTTGGGACGATCCGAAGGCTGCTGAGAGTCAAATGAAGTCTATTCGTACGCTTAAGTTTTGGATAGAGGCTTACGATAAATTGAAGACAGCTTATGAAGATGTTGAAGTATTGATTGAATTTGTGCGTGAAGGCGCTGCTGAAGAAAGTGAAGTGGATCAGCAATATAAAACATTGCTTGTAGAAGTTGAAGAACTTGAATTGAAAAATATGCTTTCAGGTGAGGAAGATTCATTGAGTGCCGTTCTCCAAATTACAGCAGGTGCAGGTGGCACAGAGAGTTGCGATTGGGCATCTATGCTCATGCGTATGTATATGATGTGGGGGCAGAAAAACGGTTACAAAATTAAAGAGTTGAATTACCAAGACGGAGATGTAGCCGGCATCAAAACCGTGACTTTAGAATTTGAAGGTGAATTTGCATTTGGTTATTTAAAAGGTGAAAATGGTGTGCATCGATTGGTGCGTATCTCTCCATTTGATTCCAATGCGAAGAGACATACCTCTTTTGTGTCTGTGTATGTTTATCCTTTGGTAGACGACAATATTGAAATAAACATTAATCCTGCAGATATAACTTGGGATACTTTCCGTTCAGGTGGTGCTGGTGGACAAAATGTAAACAAGGTCGAAACAGCAGTTCGTTTGCGACATGCACCTTCTGGAATTATCATTGAAAACTCAGAGTCACGTTCACAGTTGGCTAATAAAGAAAAAGCAATGCAGCTATTGCGTTCACAACTCTATGAGTTGGAATTAAGAGCTCGTATGGAAAAACGCAGCGAAATTGAAGCTGGTAAGAAGAAAATTGAATGGGGATCACAAATCCGTAATTATGTGATGCATCCGTACAAACTAGTGAAGGATGTAAGAACAGGGCAAGAAACGGGTAATGTTGACGCTGTTATGGATGGAGATATTGGAGAATTTCTAAAGGCTTTTCTCATGATGTACGGGGGCTAATGATCATTTGTTTATGGAAAGGGCAGTCTAAGGATTGCCTTTTTTTGTTTTGTGCTTGTCAGCACCTGTTCTGCCCAATGAGCATGTTTTAAGTGTATTTACGTACACATATAGTTTTAATCACGTACCTTCTTTTGAGAGCTTGGTTGTATTCTTTATTGCAATTGGTGTAAATAAATTTTTTTCGGTCGAATCATGGGTTCATTTGTGTCATGAACGCAACACAAAATACCATGATCTCAAAAAATCAATTTTTCGCAACCTTTATTTTTATTGTTCTTTTTTGGGGAGCTAAGGCCCAAGAAATCCAAGGTTCATTCCCAATTATAGTAAAATTTAAAACTATAACTACTTCAGAAGCAGCATCGACAGAAAATGAAAAACTGTTGAATGACTGGAAATTAAATGACAAAGTTGAAAATTTTGAAAAACTCAATTTACGAAATACTGAAAATAGTTTAAGATTAACGGCTACATCTGAAATAACTCAAAGAGAGATTTTGAGTTCTCTAAAAGAAAGCAATTTGGTCGAATATGCCGAAATAGATGCGCTAGGAAATGCTCAAGGTGAATCGAAGGTGGTGCCTAGTGACAATCAATATTACAAGCAATGGGCATTTCAAAATAATGGAAATATACCATTCACAACTTCTAAAAATGGTGCTGATATCGAAATGGAGAAGGCATGGGAAATAGAACAAGGTGATAGTAATGTGGTTGTAGCTATATTAGACAGTGGAGTAAAAACTGATCATCCAGAGTTCAGCGGCAGAATTTGGAAAAATTATGCTGAAATTCCGAATAACGGAATAGATGATGATAGCAATGGTTTTGTAGATGATATTCAAGGATGGAATTTTGCCGATGGTTCGAATGATGTGAATGATGATTCAGGACATGGGACAAATATCGCTTCAATAGTTGGGGCCAATGGTAATAATGGAATCGGATTTAGTGGGATGGATTGGAATTGTAAACTTATGATTCTGAAAGTTTTAAAAAATGATATTGGCTATTACTCTTGGTGGGCAAATTCTATTTATTATGCAGTTGATAATGGCGCAAATGTCATTAATATGTCTTTGGGTGGTGATCTTGAATCACAAGCCCTGAATGAAGCTATTCAATATGCCCTAGATCACAATGTTGTAGTTGTTGTTTCAATGGGGAATAAAAATTCAGAGAATATTTCATATCCTTCAAATTATCCTGGTGTTATTGCTGTTGGTGCTACAAATCCTGATGATAGTCGAACAACAAGTTTCTTTTGGAGCTCAACGAGCGGCAGTAATTATGGAGAGCATATATCAGTTGTTGCTCCTGGGAATTATATTTATGGCTTAAGTAATAAAAATAATACTGAATTTGACACTTATTTTGGTGGTACTTCTCAGTCTGCTGCCTTTGTTTCAGGTTTGGCAAGTTTGTTAATTGCACAGTCACCAACAATCACCAATAAAGATGTCAAAGATTTAATTGAAAAGACATCCAATGATCGTGTTGGTAATCAGAAGGAAGACCGAGTTGGCAGGGATAATTACTATGGCAACGGCAGAATAAATGCATTTGAAGCTTTGGCAGTTCATCACGATGATGCATTTATTCTTCATGATGAAGATTTGTTCGTCTTCCCTAATCCTGCAATTGATTTTATCAATGTCCATTTTCCCATGGAAACAGAATCGATTCAAGTTTTCAATTCATTTGGTGTGAAAGTTTTTGAACACACTAATAATTATCAAATTGAAGAATCAATACCGTTAGAGGAAAACGGAGTTTTCTTTGTTCAAATTACGGCACGTGGTCAACAAGTGTCAAAAAAGGTTGTTCTGATTTAGTTAAAAACATGACCTAACCTATAACCGTTTACACAAAAAAATATCCTTTTACATATTTTTTCAATAAAATGTACTTTTTCATTTATCTAAGAGGATTCCTTTTGTCTACAATGTTGCATTAAAAACTAATTTTGTCTGTTGTGATTAAAATCATTGCTTGTCAAGATTTTGTTTCAACCAAAGTGTTGTATATGAAATTGAAATTCATGTTTCAAAAATCTATAACTTTTGTATCGCTGATTTCGAATTTGTCCTTAATTCTCTGCATTCCTTCGGAGAATAACAATGTCGAATTGATTGCATTTGATTCAAATTATAATTTTAAAAAAGTTGAAAATCATTAACAATTATATTATTCTATGAAAATATTTGTTTCTTGTTTGTTTTTCTTGTCTACTTCAATAGTTCTAGCCACAAGTTGGTATGTGAACGATAATAGTACAACAGGTGACATTTTTTGCACTGCTATTGGTGCGGCTGGTAATACAGGTTTGACTCCAGGGTCTCCGAAAAACACTCTAGGTGCAGTAGTCCTCTTGGCGTCCAATACGGATACCATCTACATCGATAAAGGAGACTACAATGAGGTCAATATTAATTCTCCTTCAGGAATTAACAAATCAGTTGTGATTATTGGTGCCGGAAGTGGTAATACAGTTTTTACCGGTAATGCAACGGTGAATCGTTTCGCCTCAATTACTGCCAATAATGTGACTATAAAGAACCTGACTTTAAGAAATTATTACCTTAATGGCGACGGACAAGTTGTGACCATGAATGGTAGGACAGGTATATTATTTGAGAATGTCACCGTTAAAGATAATCCGGGAGCAGCAGCAGCAGGTGTTAACTTTTTACTGACAAATTCCTCGGTAACATTCCAAGGATGTATATTTAGCTGCTCAGGTTGGAATGCAGATGGTGGTGGAACCATCCGATCTAGTGGTGGCACACTTGATATTATCAATTGCACCTTTAAGGAAGTAAGAAATTTTGCTACCAGTGGAAATGGAGGTGCTATTGAAATGACTTCGAGCCCAACGGTGGTTGTTACAAATTCAACATTTAATAGCTGCAGTGCTCGAAGAGGTGGTGCTATTTATCAGAATAGCGGAACGCTGACGGTAACTGGTTCTTGTTTTGATGGTAATTTTTCCGCAGGTGATCCTAGTGATCCATCTAATGGTGGTGGGGCTTACTATAGTAGTGGCGCTGCAGGGTCTTCCTGCTCATTTACGAATTGTTCCTTTTCAAACAATAAGGTGAATAAAAATGGAGATGCAAATGCATCTTCCGATGGTGGTGCATTTTTATTTCGCTCCGCAAATGGAAATTTCACAATTAACAAATGTAGTTTCAGTAATATTTCTACATCCTCTTACGATAAAGGACAGGATTTTTACATAGACGAAGGAGGCTCAGGGCTTACAGGTTCAATTACTAATTCTACCTTTAGCGCTTCAACCAATGGAAATGGGGGGAATAAGGTGAATATCTACAATTCTGATTTAGAGGCAGGAGATGTTTCCATTACAAATTCGAATACTTGGACTTATTCAGGTACCCCTGCATTCACGGCTATAAATTCAAATGCACCAGTTTGGGATTCGGGTTTGAGTGCACCAAACACTTCGTGCACTGATCCAACAAATATTGCAGCTTGTGGAGCTTCTATTGATTGCGCGACAGAGACAGTGACTCCAATAATTTTTTCATGTGCTTCTGATAAAACAATCACAGATTGTTCCGCTATTGGTGACTACACACTTGAAATCTTAGCGTTTGATGATTGCTCTTTTACGGTTTCACAATCACCAGTTGCAGGCACAGTATTAAGTAATGGTATTCATACGGTAATATTTACTGTAACTGATACAGGTGGCAATACATCAACCTGTTCTATTACGGTAACGGTTTCGGGCTGTGTTTGCACACCTCCCTCAGCACCAACGGGCTCAGCGTCACAGAACTTCTGTTCGATCGACACTCCAACGGTAGCAGACCTTTTAGCTTCAGGCACAGCCATTACATGGTATGATCAGCCAACAGGAGGTACAGCTTACAATAGCACAGATCCGCTCGTAGACGGAGCACATTACTATGGATCGCAAACCGTTGGTGGTTGTGAATCAGCGACGCGTTTGGATGTAGTGGTAACCATCGCAGACCCAACAGCACCAGTAGCAACAAGCAGTTCGATTACAGAGTGTGAGGAGTCACCTGTTCAAACCTTGGATGCAAATAGCGTATTGTCGAGCACAACAGGAGTTACATGGTACGATGCAGCAACAGGTGGAAATGTGGTGGCGAGTGCAACATTGAATGCAGTAGGAACAGTTACTTACTATGCAGAATACAATGACGGCAC
>Ga0315902_10003910_pt1 | contig 21956 bp, 11 predicted proteins | sample LakEriMetagenome_9_FD_203523 | JGI IMG/M metagenome (GOLD analysis project Ga0315902, IMG submission 203523) | Freshwater fungal communities from buoy surface, Lake Erie, Ohio, United States - Buoy 12 MA117 | ecosystem: Environmental > Aquatic > Freshwater > Lake > Lake biofilm | place: USA... | reverse complement strand
AGTATTCTGCTCACCCATTCGCTCTAGCTCTCGGTGCATAATTTGTATAATCCCCGACTCTGCTTGGGTTGCTTTCCAATTTTTTATTAGCTGCTGGATGCCAAAAAATGCGGCTACAACGGCTATGGCAATAAGGCCCAAGACTTGAATGACTTGTTCTGATATTTCTAACATTCTTTACCCTTTCTTTCCGTACAGTAGCCTAAAAGGTTTGGCTCCTTGAAAATTTTAGTTTTGAAATGGACATTTTCAACTATTGTAACACAAGAGCATAAAGTTGTCAATGTAAAAAATACCCGCCCTGGTTTAGGGCGGGTATTTTTCTTAATTACTTCTTAATAAAATATTACTAAACAATACTTTGAGTGTAATATCCAATTAATTGAATAGTACTACCTGTACCTGAAGCTCCGCTGTATATACCTAGAGGATTTATACGTATACTATTGTTATAATCATCGCTATTTATTTTAGGCCAAATAAATCTAGGTTGAGTACCTGCAAGAAAAGTCCAATTTCCAAATACTATTACATTATCAGCTGTTAAACCAGTAATTAAAGGTGGTCCAAAATAATAAGTTTTTCCAGCATTAACAGCTCCTGGTATTTTTGGCAAATATCCACCACTGTTCCCAAAATTATTACCAGTAAATGTATATAATGATATTTGTGTACTATTAAGTACACTTAAAATAACGGTTCTAGGAGGAACACCTGGCCCATATACTGTCATACCTCTTAATAATGAATTAGTATTCCATGTTGCACCACTAACAGTTAAAACATTAGAATATGTAGGACTGCCATAAAAGCTTAATGGAAAATAATTTTCGGGAAGAACATTACTTACTGTAGTAAAAAGTTGACCGTATTCAGGATAGTATTGTTGACTAGGAATATATGTACTATCTCCAACAATTGTAGAAGGCTGAACTGTTTGGTATAAAGCAGTATTAACAGTATTATTTCTTTCTGCAAAAAGAAATACTGTATAAACATAAGTTTTGCCTGGTGTAATTGGTTGAAAAAAGTAGTAATTAGGTGGAACTGAATCTGTAGTACTTTCTATTAATGAATGTGTAAGAGTAGTGGTTAAATTATGTGGCCATTCACCCCAAGGAGTTAATTGATTACTCCAAGTTTTTGATGTTGATACAATACTATCAAAATTTGAGTTTAAACCATCAATAGTTGTTGGAGGAATACCTCCATCAGTAATATTAGTTCTAATTATTCGCATACCTATATAACCAGCATATAATTCTACCTTTATGTTTACATGAAGATTTAATTCTATATGTATTTTAAATACTTTATCAAGATCATCAGTAGGAATATATATAGTAGGTGTTGTAGATATTTCAAGTTTTACGCTGCGGTTTTGTTCCGACATACTAGGAAGACTAACTCCTAGCGGTGCAACAATATTATAAAGTAAAGCTTCGCTGATCATTCCAAAAGCAGCATTTTTTGGTACAACTATTTTACCATTTAAATTAATCGTACCGTCTTTTACTACAATGTTTCCACTACTATTACCAAAAGCAACCGTATTTGTACTGGTTGTAGATCCTCCAGTAATAACAGCTCCACTACCAGAACTAATAGTTGTTCCACTAACAACAGGATTACCAACTGTTAGTGATTGATTAACTAGCACAGTATTAGCAGATAATTTTTCAGCTGTAATACTACCAGCTTGAATTTTTTCAGCAATAATTGAATTTACGGCTAAACTGTCTGCAGTAATAGATCCAGACACAACCATGTCGCCATCTATCCATGATGCAACTCGTGACCAAGTAGCTCCGCTTGCAAGACCCGTACTACCAACACCAGTACAGCGTAATCCTATTGTAAAGTTTTTATCTGTAGCACCCTGTGAAATACTACTATTTAGTTGAACACTAACTACATCTCCAACTTGTGGACTAGTACGTAAAAATGAAACCTGTAGTTCAGCACTAGTTGGAGTTCCTAGGTAATAATATTTATTATCAGTATAACTAAATGGTGCAACAAATATAGCTAAAAGGTATCCTGCTTGAGTAGTTGCAATATTTGAACTAGTTACATCCCCCCAAGGATCGCTAGCAGAAATCATTCTCCAAGTATCTGTTCCGATAGAATAAGGATAAGAATCAGCACCTTTTAATGTAATGTTAGAAACAAATAATCCTAGATTTGTAACAGCAAATAGTAATTCTAGACTGTATGAATAACTTAACTTTAAAATTTTAATTGGTGTAGTATATCCTGGAATTGTAATAACAGGATGCGTATATACTGTTGGAGAGCCTCCATAACTATACTTTATAAGATAAGTTTGTGGAGTAGTTAGCCCATTGGCATCAAAACCAATAGAAAATATTCCAAAATAAAGACTTGAAGGATGTGCTGCAACTGTATTAATAGTTACAGAGCTACTGCCTGTAAAAATTTCACCAATTCCTGGACCATAACTATTAGTCCAAGCTGCTCCTGTATTGGGTGTAGCATATAAAGATTGTATTACAGTACCATTAACACCTACTGCTACAGTTATAGTAGTACCACCTACCATAGTTTGTGCAACACTACGTAGTCCTGGTAGTGTACCCGTGCCTCCCCAAGGAATTGATGTTACTTGAGACCAGTTTCCAGCAGTTCTAGGGTCATCATTATTACAGTAAATAATGGCACCTGTTCCACTAATATCTCCTACTGCAAGCCAGCCTAAACTTAACTTAATAATACTATAAATAGACATTATTGAACTACCTATAGCAGTACCTAATGATACAGTAGTCCAAGTAGCTGAAGGTAATCCGTTAGACAAAGTATTAACATAAATTGTTGAACTTGCGGTATTACGACTTAATACCATATAACTAGTACTTGCAGCTATACCTCTAAAAGTAACATTTGGTACATTAGTAGTAGTATTGGTGAAAGATCCTCCATCTACAGAATAGTTAATAGCAGCAGGTGCTAAAGCTACTATAACATTTGATGTTGCACTAAATGCAATTCTATTTGCACTATTTGGTTGTGGGCCACTACCTAAAACTTCTCTCCAAATCCTTGCTGTAGTAAAGTTTCTACTTAAATTATCTCTTTGAATTACATTTGCTGAAATTTGTCCTCCAGTTCGAAATTGATACTGGGGGCTAGACCACGTAGGAGTATAAGATAAAATATCGCTAACAGTAGTTATTGTAGTACTGGATTGAAATACTGGATTTTGTGCAGGTAATGCTGCGGCATCTACTAAGGCAATTGTATTGTACCAACCGGTAGGCGCTGTTGTAGTATTGCTTGTATTAATATCAAATAAAAATGTTCCACCACTAGGTGTTGTAGGAGTTTGGCCTGTAGAAGCTGCTTTTGTGTATACTGTTGTAGTTCCTACGGTTGGAACATAACTTGAAGTAGCCGATTCTACATCATAAGTATAAGATGCACCATTTTCAAGTATTTGAGATGCGGGTAACGGAGTAGACCAAGTTCCAGAAATATTAATACTACCTGTAGTAGCTTGACTAGGTCCTACTCTATTACGACTTACATATACAGTACCACCCGTATTTGATGGTTGAAAATTTAACCAACCATCTGGAGGTGCTAATTCAAATGTGTTTATATTAAACACGCCGCCTGCTGGTGTTGCTGGAGGTACAGAAGCTGTACTGTTATTTACACGATTAGCTAATTTATATGCATAAACATATTTTGTCCAAGTACCTGAAGTACCGTTTGAACCATTAAGTCCAACACCTGCTACAGTTGTAGCTGTCCAACCAATTAAACTTGTAGCCTCAGTAGTAGTATCCGTATAAATTTGTCTAGTAACATATAAAGTTTGATTTGCGGTGCCGCTTCCAACCGAATCTATGGTGGACCAGCCATTTAAAGTTAATTGATTAGTAGTAAATGATCCTGTTGCCCAAGTATATACAGTATTGCCTATAGGAAAAGTAGTTGGAACACTAGTGCCCCATCTATATAATTCTAAAATAGCTGTTCTAGTACCATTATCACCTTTATCACCTGGTTTAATAGATACAAGACTTATTTGATCTGAGCCTACAATATATGAAGGACTAGACTGGCCTTTGGGAACTTTATATACATTTAATGATACTAATATTGAACTATTGGTAAAAGTACTTGGAGGAGAATATACGTATACATCAGAGGAACCAGATTGATTATTTATATCTACTTGAAAATCATAGGTGTAATCCCAGTCAGGATCACTATCACTAGCAATAAACTGGCCTAATCTTTTAATTGTGCCGCTTATAATAATAGGAGAAGGTGTTGGATTTGATCCATCTTGATCATATGTTATAGCTTGAGCACTTGTTACTAAAGTTACTGAATAAGCTGCTTCACCAGTATCTCCTTTAGCTCCTTGTTTACTTTTGCTAATACTATATATTTTTTCTATAGTAACCGTACCGTATACAGCTCTTAGTGTAGCGGTACCACTATCATCTGTTAAACCAGTTACTGTATAAACTCCTGCTGTATTTATACTAATACTTAAACCACCCGTAGTATTGGCAGTAACTACACTATAAGTAGCACTGGCAGTAACATCTGTAATACCACTATATACTTTAAAAGTACCACCAGCACTAGTATATACTCCACCAGTACCGTCACTTAGTGTACTTACTGTAGCGGACTCATTAGTTAAAAATCCGCTAACAGCGTCAGTACCATTAATAGCGGGTTTAACTCCTATTAGTGTTATGACATCGCTAGCTAATATAGCTGAGTCATTTGTTCCCTGTCTAATATTAACCGTTATTTGTTCCGGCATATTAGAGTGTGATGCTTTAGGTATATAAGTATAAGTATTTTCAGCATTATTTTGTACAGTGGTTCCGGCTAATATAAATTCATAATATACTGTACCAGTAGTATTACGAGCACTGGCAGTTATTAATGAATTAATAGGACTAGGGCTAGTTCCTTCCTCAGTATAAGTAAATACCTGTGTACTTACAGTTAGGTCTACTGCTTTTGCAGAATTACCATCAATACCGCCAATACTATCTACTACAGCACCTCCAAAATCAGTATCTAGTACAGTATCTGTAGCAGTATTACTAGCAGCTACAGCATATCTAGCCCATAAGTAATCTCCTTTAGCTATACTAGGAGGAGTAGTACTCCAGCCATTAAGTGTACCACCAGTTAATTGTCCTGTATTAAAGGTATAGGTAAAAGGTCCGATAAAACTAGCTGGAGCAGCTGTGCTACTAGTATTTTTAGCATACAATACTACTTGAGCTGTATTAGTACCTGGATTGCCATTAATACCGCCAATACTATCTACTACAGCATCTCCAAAGTCAGTAGTTAGTACAGTATCTGTAGCATTATTACTAGCAGCTACAGCATATCTAGCCCATAAGTACTCTCCATTACCTATACTAGGAGGAGTAGTACTCCAACCATTAAGTGTACCACCAGTTAATTGTCCTGTACTAAAGGTATAGGTAAAAGTTCCACTAAAACTAGCTGGAGCATTAATAGGATCTATATTTTTAGCATACAATACTACTTGAGCTGTATTAGTACCTGGAATACCTGGGGTACCACCAATACCTTGTTTACTTTTGCTAATACTATATATTTTTTCTATAGTAACCGTACCGTATACAGCTCTTAGTGTAGCGGTACCACTATCATCTGTTAAACCAGTTACTGTATAAACTCCTGCTGTATTTATACTAATACTTAAACCACCCGTAGTATTGGCAGTAACTACACTATAAGTAGCACTGACAGTAACATCTGTAATACCACTATATACTCTAAAAGTACCACCAGCACTAGTATATACTCCACCAGTGCCGTCACTTAGTGTACTTACTGTAGCGGACTCATTAGTTAAAAATCCGCTAACAGCGTCAATACCATTAACACCTGGTTTAACTCCTATTAGTGTTATGGTATCTTGAGCTAGTACAGTTGAGTTATTGGTTTGTTCTCTTACTTTAACCACAATTTGTTGTGGCATATTACTTTGATTAGCTTGTGGAGTATATGTATAACTATTTGCGTTAGTATTTTGTACAGTAGTTCCAGCTAGTATAAATTCATAGTAAACTGTACCACTAGTATTACGAGCTGTAGCAGTTATTGTAGTATTAGCCGGACTAGGATTTTCGCCTTGAGCAGTGTAAGTAAATACCTGTGTACCTATTGATAAATCTACTGCTACTGCTCCACTAAGGGGTGTGGCTTGTAGTACTTCTGAATCATTAAATTGGGCCTCATCTAAGTATGATACTAGTGCATACTTTACATAATATAAAGTACCAGATAACAAATCAGGAATAAAAATATTTAAACTATCACTTTTTAGTTGAGGAGCTGTTGTGGTATCTATGTTATTCTGAGTACTATACCATACCTTGATACCGGATAAGTCATCACGAACTTGTCCGGTAGCACTATCAATTGGTGGTTCAACAACTAGCTGTAATCCTTTTACAGCTGGAAATATTTGTGCAGACATTTATATTCCTATGGATTTATTGTAGTTAGTGTTATACTATTTAACGCACTTATACTACTTTCATTACCCGCTGTATCTACTAATCTACAAGCGATTCTATATTTAATACCAGCCTCACTAATTCTGGGCGAAGCAAATTCTAATATGTTATAATCAATATAACTAGCAGCAGTTGTTACAGTTTTAATACTTGCATCCGTATTAGTCCAAAAATCTCCTGTACCACTATCTTTAAATATTTTAATTCTAAAATATTTAAAATTACTAGGTATAATTGTTAAAGTTGGAGCAATTCTTAGATATTTACCAATTCTAACTATTGCTACAGATGCAACACTTTCTTTATTAGTAGTAATACCTTGTACTGTATGATTGGCCCATTGTGTCCAAGGTCCTACTATATTATCCGTAGTTACATATCGTAGTCTATATTTATACTGTTCGCCAGCTATTACATCAGTAATGGTTAAAGTATTAGTAAGATATTCAGAAGTTATTATCTTAGTGTTATTAATAGATGTATCTATACCATATGCATATTCACATTGAATATATTTTGTATTAGTAGGTAAATTAGTTTGTGTTGCATAACTAATTTTTATGTTATACTTATATACGCCTGGCGATACTATTTCTACAGCTCTATCATCACTATATATACTAGTTACAAGAGGAACTTGTAAGTTAGTAAACGTATCACGTAATTTTTCTGGTGGAAGAGTTATATTAGTTTGAAAGACTATAGGATCAGTAAAATTCTTATAACCTTCAAATATATTATAACTACTGGTAACACCATAGTCTACTAATGAAAGTCTTGCAGTTTTATTTGCTGTAGGTTCAATACTTAAAACAATTAAATCTTGGCTTTCTTGATTTAATTGCCCAAACATAAATAAATCACCAGTATTAATTAAATTGCTAGCTATAGTAACAGGTGATTGTAGTATTAAATACTTATAGTCAGATTGTGTTAATTTTATAGTTCCTGTTGCTGCATTAAAACCATTAGTACCAGTAGTTGTAACTGTATAACTAATTGTTTTTGTTTGTCTATTAATACTTACTATTTTATTTGTAACATTAATACCAGTATCTGTACTTTCAATAGTTATTGGATTATATTCATCAAAAGGCACAGTACCATATGTGTTTCCTAACGTAATTGATATTGTATTACCTGTTCTAGTATACCCTGAAAAAGTAAATTGAGTACCGGCCTGACTTGTAGTACTTTGTCCTGTTTTTGATCTTATACGAATAGTATATTGACTTGTATTACTTAGGGGAACAGTTTCGTCTAGTTCAATAATATTTATATTATTACTAGTATCAACATATACTTCTTTTATTCTGCCACTACCTAGGCCCCAAGCAGGAACATCGTGTGTTACCTTTACACGATCTCCTCGATTACATGCTAAGTATTCTATATCTGCATTTAAAGTATATAATTCTCTACGTAGTTTTAGCTGAGCAAAATGCCACTTACCATGATCAACTACTAAGCCTCTATTAGTTACACCGGGTAGACTAATAGTTTCAAATAGTTGTGCATTATTAATGTTTTTTCCTAGATTATATACTATTGTTTCTACTTGTTGATAGTTTTGTTCTTCATCATAAAAAGTTATTTTTAATCCATCTGGTTCTTTAGGCAGGGCTCTAGTTCCCTCAAACCCCCAGCTATTGTGAGGACTAAAATGTTGAACAATTGTTGATTTAGGTTCATCTATTACAACTGTCCATTTACCATCTATCATTGCAGGACTTGCTCTGCCAGCAGCACAAATATCTCGTAATACTTCTAGTATACTTCTTTGCTCAGCAATTACTCCATTATACTCATACTTATAGTATCTTTCAATAGTACTATTTATATTATAGTCAAAAAAAGAAATTGATCTAGAAGTATCACAATATGTATACCAATACTGTAATTGTTGTATATTAATTTTTTCACTAATTTCACTGTCTAGTATTCGCTGAGGATTTGCTGGGTGCGTAAGTACATGAAAAAATAGTGCTGCAGGATTACTTGTAGTTAAGGTATAGTCTGAGCCAGGAGTAGCACTAATAGGTCTACATTTACTTTGCACAATTGCATTTATACCTTCTAATTGTCCGTTTAGTTGGTTTGATGCTTCTACTATATAAACACTTCTTGCTAGGTAAGTATTAGGTGGAATTTTTATAGGATTTCTATTACTTGTATAAGTAACATTTAATAATACTACATCATGATAATATCTATATGTAGGGTCATCCTCTGTATTATCACCTGTTAATCTACGAGCTTGTACTTGTATTAAACCTTCTGTACTAAAAGTTTTAGTTCTAACAATAGTATAAGCATCTTTTTTTATACCTGTAATATCAAAAGTTTCCCAGTCTTGCCATGGGCCGTTATTAAACTTATACTGAGTTTGTATGCGTACAAGAGCCTCCTCAGAGTTTCCTGCTCCACTACCTTTAACAATAACTTTACGCATACCTTGTGGCATATGAAAAGCTAGTGAAACATCTATAGCAGTACTAGTGGAACCTGGAGGATTATAATAAATACCGGGTGAGGCTATTGGCGTATTAGTAGGAACAGTAACATTAATAACATATGTGCCATATTCACCATCAGAAGTTGTTGTTTCTTGTGTAGTAGTTTGAAATCCAGGACTGCCATCACAAACCATAGTAACTGGATTCCATTGAGGCTGGTCTACATCTCTAGAGTATAGCTGATTAAATTTAAGAATATCTGCTGCTGAATCAGTATATCCATTAAGTGTTATACTATCTTTTATTAAATAGTCTGCTATATCTGTTTCACCTATTTTAAAATTACTAAAACTAAGTGGGCCAAATCCCCAGGCTAATGCTGTTGTTAAGTAGGAAATGCGCTCTTCTGGATAAGTAATATAATTTTGAGCAGCAAGTGGCGGAGTCATTCGCACTTTTCCAAGTACTACGGGTATAGCTCCATATGGATTTGGACTATTAGCGCCTCCTTGGACCATTGATTGACTCTCACTGCTGAGAGGATCTTTTGGTTCTGGTGGAGGTCTAACGGGAAATATAGCATTTGCTGCAAAACTTGCTGCGGTAGCTGCTGCAACTTGAAAAGCAGCTTTTCCAGCTGCTGAAAAACCCTGTACTGCAGCATATTCTGCTGCAAAAATTACTACTGCAAGTACTAATACTAATCTACCAAGGTCTTCGTCACCAGGTACTTGACGATATGCAACAACATCTGCATGTTGTACAGTTACTTTTTCCCATAATTCTTCAGCAATTATAGTATCATTTAATAAAATAATAAAACTACTGGGTTTTAACCCTGTTTTTTCTGTTAGTTTATTAACAACTTCAATTAATGGTGTATTATTATTTTTAATTTCAAAAACAATTGTTTTTGTTTCTAGGGCTAGGGGTAACTCTTCAAGTTTAGCTTTAGTAGCCTCTACATATTTAAAGAATCCAATTAATCTACTAGCCCATCTTGTACCTTGTATACTTCCCATAGCAACATCATATCCACTACGAGAATGTATAAATTCTGTGGACGATATCATTACTGCAACGTGTGTAGCCGTGCTTAGGCTTCTAAATAAAGCTATACATCCGGGCTCTGGAACGTCAAGCTTTTGCCAGCCTTCTTTATATTGACTAATTAATTCTTCAATTCTTTTAGAATCTTGGTGAACATATTCATCGGCAAAACTAGGTAGTTCAATACCATACTGTTCCATATACACAAGACGTACTAGTCCCCAACAATCGACGCCGGTATAGTCACGCCCTTTAGTTTTAAATGGTATACCTATATATTTATTTGACCACATTAGAATAGTCCTGGAAAATATGCTGGTGTAAAAGAATACTGCGGAAAAGGTTCCCGTTCATATCCAACCATTGACATTTCAATATTAACTCTATCTGCTGTATAAGAAAAATTAGTAATATAAAAACTACTAAAACTTGCTTCTACTATGTCAGGGGTAGATGAGACTATTAACTCTAATTTAACTTTTGGTTGGCCATCAATACTTCTTGCTACAGGCATTACATATCTAGTAACATCGTACAAAGTTATTGAGCATTTTGGAGCATTAGTATCTGATTCATCTGGCATTGTTACTTCCATAGGTAGGAATATGTAACTATTAGATCTACTAATTACTCCATATGTAACTTCATCAGCAGTTTCACTTATACGCTGAGTAAATCCGTCGCATAGTCTTAAAACTACTTGTGTAGGATTACTAGGATCATATATAGTTAATAGTAATATTAATTCTTTATCTGTTTCTTGTCCAAACATAGCCTGTAAAGCTGTTGGACTTAGTGCGCTTAATCTACTCATGGTAATATTTCAAAGGTAGTACTAATATTATAGTATCCTGGAGCTATATAGCTTGCTGTATAAAGCTCACCATCTCCTTGTGGAATCATACGAGCTTCTATTACTTGACCAGTACGTGGATGTGTAAAACCAAATCTAGCTGTACCACGTATATCATTAGTAACAAAATTTTCAAGCGTAGTAACCTGTGCACTAGTCATTATAAATGATAGTGTCATTTTTGATGGAAGTTTACCACGTCTACGTTGTTTAGCCGGCCCACTATCCATTGGAGTGCGAATTATTAATGCACCCCCAGTCTCCGTAAAGTTTTTTTGCGGAGACTGTGGTAGGGATACTGGCCATACATATGTATAGGCCATAAATTATCTCCTAATTAATTGAGGTGCTAGTCCAAAAGTACTTCTCAGACTTTTTTGAGACGAACTACCCGCAGTAGAAAGGTCTAGTGCAGCCGCTTCACCAATAACAACTTCTACTTTACGATTACCACGGCTATCTACAGTTTCTTTAGCTTCAGCACGTTCACCACTGTAGTTATTAATAACTACTTCTGTTTTTTGTCCAGTACTACGAACACCTAGATTACCCTGGCTATCGCGCTTTAGGGGCATTATGGCCTCTGGCCCGGCTTCGCCCATTAGGCCTGTACCACGTGCAAATTTAAATAGTGTAGGTTGATTTACTATTGAGTTAGTAAACATGCCGCCTTTGGCATACGTTTTAATACCCAAATCAAAAGCTCCGCCTTTAGCTTGATTAAGAAAAAATCCTGCCCCTTCAAAATCAGGTGTAGTTGTAGGAACTCCTGGTTGATTATTAAAACTAGGTTTAAATAGGCTAAGAAGTCCAGGTCTAATAGCTGCACTATATAGTTGTGAAGTTTGCGCTCTAAGCTCAAACTTTAGTAGTTCAGCAGTTAAGCTTTTAAATAAGTCTTTACCTGCCCACTTACCAGTTTCCGCCCAATTAACCATAGCATCTGCTAAGCTATTAAAACTATTTTCAAATATTTTGTCGTAGGCTTTTTGACGCTCACTTAGTTGTTGCTGTGCTTGTGCATTTTTTAGGCGAGCATTATAAACCTCAAGTTCGCCTTTGATTAGTGCTGCATAGTAAGCTTCATATGTTTTTTGATCTTGTTCAAGCTGTTGGCGACGTTCTGCATCTCCCCCGCCTAGACTAGCAATTTGTCTTTGTAAATCGCGCTGTTTATCTGCTGCGGTAGTTTGTAGTTCAAAAACTTTTTTCTCTGCTTCAAATTTAAGCAGTCTAAGATCAAGTACATTTTTTTCATTTATGTATTCTTGATCAGTTAGCTTTAATAAGTCTTTACGTACATCTAGATCTTGTAAGGCTTGTTGAGTTCGTTGAATATCTGTATCATAAGATTGTTGAATTTTTTGAGCGCGTTGGGTTTCTATTTCTTGTACACGATCTAGGGCTCGTAATTCTTTACTGATTTCATTAGCCCTACGAGCCTCTCTATCAGCAATACCGTCTGTTGCAGCAAGATTTGCTAATCTTTCTTTTTGTAATTGTCGCTGTCTTTCTATTTCTTTATTAGCATTATCAATAATATTGGTATATATTTCTAGCTCTTTATCTTTAAGGCCTACACTTTGTTGTTGTGCAAAGTTACGAACTTCTGTAAATTTAGCAATTTCACGCTCAAATCCTAGTTCTGTTTGCCTTCTTTCTAGCTGTTTTTGTTGTGCTTGACGTCTAGCTCTTTCATCTTCAATCGCTTGTGGCGTAGCACCTGAAGCTTTTAAAATATCTAAATAATCCTCGGTTTGAACTCTATAATTTTCAACCTGTCGTCCTGCATCTTCTACTTGCTTATCAAACTGTACTTGACTTATATCAACTACTCTTTTTAATTCTACTAAAATAGTTTCATTATTTAATCTAGCTAAAGCTGTTCTAAACTCTGCTGTGTTTCCTAGAATATTTTGGGCACCTTGACTTACTCTATCTTGAGACTGTGATACTAAACCTTCAGGATCTGTATAAGCTTGTAATTGTTGTCGTAAATCTACTTTACTTCTTTGTATATTTGCAAGTCTATTTTGTACATCTGTTTCCATATATCCTGGAGCTAGCTTTGTTTCTTCTTCCTCTAGTAATAGTAATTGATTAGTAATACGTAATTTGTCAGTGCTTATTGCAAGTTCTCGTAAACGAACAAGTTCTTCTTTACGAATATTAATTCCCTGCTTTTCTAAATCAGCTAAAATATTTACTATTTCTGATGTTTTTGGTAGATAATTAAGTATACTTTTTTGCAAGTCTACGGTTAGGCGTTTAGCATTAGCAGTTACTCCATCTTCAATAACTTTTACAGACTGATTAGCTGCTATAATTAAAGCTTGCTTAAATGCTTCTCTAACTTCACGCATTTGTTCTTTAGCAGCTTGAATAATTTTTGAACCTTGATATTCTGCTTCTAACTCTTGGCCTGTTATAAAATCTGATTTTGGTGCACTTAGTCTGGCTAAGCGACCAGTTCGCTGGAGATCTTCACCAGTTTTAATAGCGTCTTGTAATTCTTGTAGTTGTTTAAGAGTTTGTTTAGCTGCTTCTTGTGTTGCCACAGGTAATGAGCGTAATATTGATGGATCTTTAGCTATATCACTAAGTAGTGCTGCTTGATTAGTAGCATTTTCAAATGCATTAAGCATTGTATTAGCAACTTTGTTTAAATTTAATGCATAGCGTGTGAACGGATCCTGAGCTATAAAAGTATTTGTTAATTCTTGGAAACTTTTATCCAGTGTTTGTAATTCTTCTTTTAATGTTTGTAGTGGTTGTGCTGCTTTTTTACTAGCTTCGTTTATAGCTCCTATTGCAAGTTCAATATCCTTAGCAGATTTTCGTAAATCTTTAGGGGCTAACTCTCTTAGTGCTTCTGCAACAACTTTAACATTAAGTACAGCTTTAGGGTCTATATTAAGTAATTCTTTAAAGCCTTTTTCTGCTCTTTCCTTAAGTTCTGGATCCGAAATTGTTCCTAAACTTTCTGCAATAGCGGGGGCAAACTTTTGAACAAATTTAGTTTTTAAGTCTTGACCAGCTATTACAAGAATACTATCAATAGTTTTATTCCAAAGACTAGCAGCATCATCTGCTGCTTCTAAATCTTTAACTACTTTACTTATACTAGTACTTAAACCATCTAATGCATTTGCTTTAGCTACAATACTCTGAACACTTAATTCATTTTTAAATAATTTAGCAGTAGCTGCAGCAGTTTTAGTAGTTTCTTCTAAATTAGTTAAACTTTCATTAAGGGCAGCAACTTCTTTATCATTAGTACTAAGTGCCATATCTAATAACTGATATGCGCTAACTAGTAAACCAATCCAACCTAAAAATCTACTAAATACTGCTCCTAGTCTGCTAACTCCTTCTGCAGCAATTACACCGGCTGAACCTATTGCAGTTAATGTACCAGCAACTACGCCAAGACGTTTGTCACTAATATCAGTTATAGCTTTTTTAGTTGCTGCACCTAGTCCTACTTCTTGTGCAGTTTTACTGACTTCTTGTACAGTTAGTCTACCCTCAGCAGTACGTCTAGCTGTTTCAGCACGTGCAGTAGCTACACCAGCTGCAGTAAGTAGTCCTGGTTTCTTTTGTTGTAGCTCAACAGACTTTTTTTCTATATCTAAAATTTCTTGATTTAAACCTTTTAATTGTACTAGTTTTTTAGCAACATCTCCGTATATTGCAGGTTTTTTACTTTCTAAGTAAGCAATATCTTTAGCAGTTACAGCTGCAATACCTTCAGTTTTTGATCTGTCTAGGATTTCTCTAGTGCGACGATCTAATCGTTTTCTAGAAACGTTTTCCAGTGCCTCTAATTCTTTATTTTTAATATCTTCTATTTTTTCTTTTTCAAAAACTGCTCTACTAGCAATTCCAGCTATTCGTTTCTTTTCATTAGCGTTAGCAATATCAGAAATTTTAGTATAATTTTCTACAGCTTTATTTGCACTAGTTTCTAGTGCTTTGTTATACTGTCCAATAATAGGTACAACTCTACCTAGTAAGTTTTTTCCTAGTAGCCCTAGAAGAACTACTAGTGCTGTTGGGCTTTCACTTAAAAATTTTACTAGCGGCCCTAGTACAGTATTAATTAGTTGTAAACCAACTACACTAATATCTTTTAGTGTGGCTAACAATTTATCGTATGGGTTAGTAGGTATATTTATTTTTCCAAATTTATCTTGGGCTTCTTTTAGTACAGCTATTGCAAAAGCTTGACGGCGCTCAAAATCACTAAGCGAACTTTCAGTGCGGCCTAGTTTACGAGCATACTCTTCTACAGCAGGACCAATTTTTGTAAATAAACCTAATTCGTCTAATAGTTCAGGCTCTAGCTTAACAATACCACGTGTTAAACGATTAACAGCATCAGGAAGTGCTAAACCAAGAACTTGTGAAGCTTTTGTAGCTGATGCACTAACTTCTAATATTTGTTTATTACTTAGGCCCGCGCTACTAGCTTTAGATACTGCTTCAATGCCTTCACGCATGCTAAGTGCACCACCTGAAGTAGCTACAAATTGTTTAGCTAGACTACCTAGGGCATTACCACCTTGTGCACCTAATTGATTTAAACCCTCAATCATGTTATTAATATTCATAGCATCGCTAAGCGCACGAAATGCTGCACCTAGTGCAAACACATTAGCTGCATAAGTAGCATATAGTTGAACTAGTCCGCCTAGTCCCTGTGCTTGATTAGCAAAGTCACGAGCACTAGCTCCGGTAGCACCCATACTTCCGCGAGCACGACCATAATCAACAACTTGTGCTGCACGTGCAGCAGCCGAAACTTCTCTGTTAAGCTCTCTAGCTTCTTGAGTTTTTTGTTTTATATTAGAGTTTAATTTTAATTCAAAATTAATTGTATTACCAGCCATGGTAGCTCCAAGACTTTAAGATTTAGTACACCCATTGTAACATAAAACCATTGTTATGTCAACCCAAAAATTTTAGGATGTAAAAAAACCCGCAAAAGTTTTTACTTAGCGGGTTTTTCTTGTTTGCGATTTAGTTCTTCAACACGAACTCTATCAATTAATTTAATTAATAGAATCATAGTATGTCTTTGCTCAGTATCTACAGCAGAAATATCAAATATTTCTGTAATACCTATTAAGCTTTTACCTAAGTATAAACCGTTAAAACCATCCCATTCATCTTTTAATAAATTATATATTTGAAAAGCTTCTTGAACTTCCCAAGTAAAATCTTCAAAGTCTATAGGAATATCGTCCGGATTAGGTTCTGTGCCTAATTGTTCGCACATTTCAAAATACTGCCACTTATCCATACCAAGAGCACTATTTTGAATATAATTTTTTATATCACGTTCTGTTTGAGCTATTTGCTCTTGGAAAAGTTTCCCAAATCGCTCACCTGTTCTGTAATAAACGCATCAAAATTACTAGAATTTTTCATTAGAAATAGTGCGTTCTCAGCGGTGTACTCTAGATCATTTTCTAGGTCTTGACCGGACAGATCAACAGGAGCAAGTTGTTCTAAGTATTGAAGTTTTAATCCAGTCCAACCTTTTACTGCATTTTCTACATATAGTTGTAGAAAAAGATCTTCATTAAATTCTTCAGTAGGTTGACGATTTTTAAATGTAGTTTTTGTTGATTTTTTTCTGATGTTAAGTAGCGTTTCGCGGGATAAGAATGCAATCTGAATCAAGAATCCAGGCATTCCGGGATATTCTACTTCAACTTGTTTTGAGGGAACTAGTAGGGATTTTAGGGAAAGAGTCATTTATTACCTTAAGGGATGAAAATTATGGTAGCAGTGAAATATTCACTGCTACCATCTATAGTTAAGCGTAGTAACGAATTGCTATGTCACTTGGCTTTGTTAAATCAAATACGCTATTAGCTGCAGTTGCATTAGGTACAAAACCTTGAGCTGTAAAGTTAATACTTGTAGAAATAACTTGTTCAACGCTAACAGCAGGTACGCCAATTGTAACAGCAGGCATGTCTAAGACAACTTTAACGGTGTTTGAAGCTCCGCCAATATTAATTGCTACTGCAAACATTGGTTCAATAGCAGTGGCAACTTCACTTAGTATATCAGCAAGTAGTTCACCAGTTTCTTTATCAGTACCAGTACGTAAGTATGCTGTTAAAGTACCAGTAATAGCACGAGTACCAGTATAGTATGTAATAGGTTTATTAATTACACCAAGAATAGCTGGTGTAATATAGGTAATATTATTATTGATTGTAATGCTGCCGCCTGTAATAGGAATATTATAACTATCACCAGCACTAATACTTGAACCAATAGCTTTAACTGCACGCATATTAATTGTACTTAGTTTATTAGTAATAAACTGAGCATTACTATCTTTTGATGTAAAAGCACCGTTGGAGCCTACATCTGTATTTGTACCACCACTAAAAGTACTAGTGCCTGCGGATACGCCGGTTGCTAGTTGACGTAGGGCGGTAGCTTGACCAGTCCACTGTGCAGTAGCAATTTGATCAATACCAAAGTCAATAGTTACCTGATTAAGAGCACAATTATCTACAGCATATAGTACGTTATCTACTAGGAACAACATACCAAATTTTTGTAATTGATTTGCATCACTGTGGCCAGCCGTAGCTTGACTGTAGTCAGCATTACTCTCATTCCAAGCCCATTTACTATACTTAACTGTGCTAGCAGTTACCAATGTAGTAGCTGTAATTGCTGTGGTAGAAAAGTTAAATAGTTGAATAGTAATGCTAGTAGCTGTACTAGTAACTACAGTACCTGCTGTATTTACATATTCAGTTAAACCTGCTGGTGTAGTAGTGGCAATGCCGCTTAGTGTAATAATATCACCTACAGCAGGTGTTCCAGTCATTGCTGTGCCAGTAATAGTTACTAATCCTCCAGCACTAACTCCCACAGTAGTAACTCCAGTAATACTTGAAGGAGTACTAATGGCTTCTGCACTTAGTAGTGCATTCCATAAGACGCTTTCTTCAGCAGTAATCTTGGTAGCTTGATCCCGTGGTCTGATATAGGTACTAAATGCAAAATCTACAGGAGCTAAGCTAGTATTAAAGCTGCGCTGACCGCGAACAGGAGTTACACCTGCTTCATTAATAGTAACTGTTTCGCTATTAACATTTTGTGAAAAAGTAAATCCATCTAGAACTTGGATTTCAAAAGTATTTGTAGCACTAAATGCTACTCCACCTTCTCCAGCTGCTGGCTTAATAACGCCAGTTGTTGTATTTACGTTTGTAGTAAAGAAAACTCTACTATTACGAACTAAATTTAAGGCCATAATCTTTCCTTGTAGTATTCCAGTGGAGTCTACAAATTGCCAGACATTTATCTGCAGGTTGTAGCGGGTACTGGAAGATTATTGTAGTGCATATCGCACCTGTAAGTTGATCTCTCCAATAGCATAAGGTGCCAATAAGCCCTCGTCAGTGGTTATTGATAAAATCAAAATTTCTGTAGTTTCAGCATTGGTTGTGGTATCATAAACTAGTTGTCTATTTTCATTTATGCATAGCTCAACATCGCTTAATAATTGTTCTAGTTCTTCTTGGCTCTGCTCACTTCTGCAGTAGAGTTTTAAACTAATTGATAACATACCCCAGGTAAAATCACTAGGTAAGTACTCTCGTAGCTCCATGCCAGGAGTCATATATATACTAGGAAAGTCTTGAACCTCGTCCCAAAATTTTAATTTAGCGTAGCAGTTACCGTACAAGTTAGTTAGGTAGGGCGCATCGCCGGTTAGTGTACTAGCAATCTTGTTGGCGAGGGCTTGAGTAATTTTAGAGCGTTGTGTCATATAAGCTGTGCCCTCATTCTGGTTACCATCTGCTCTTGCATGATCTCTCTGATTGACTTAGATATTAGCAGTTTAGGGTCTCGGGATCTAGGAAACTCTTGTCGACCACCTTCACTAAAAGTAGCATAAGGATACTTCATATAAGTATAGTATGCAGTTATCATACCCTCACGACCTTGTGTAAGGCGTTCAACTCGTACACTTTCTGCAAATCTACCAGTTCTGTAGTTTAATATATCACTTCTATCGCCAGTACCCATATTTTGACGAACTCGGTTAACTAACTGAGCAGAAAGTATATTTAATAAATTTGTTAAATTACTAATCTGAGGAGCAGAAATTGAAGTTGATAATTTTATACCTTTAATCTTTGTACCACCGCTTTTTGTTTTAATATTTAATTTTTTAGGATTTTTAAATATTGCGGTTGTAGCAAATAATTTATTATCTTTTTTATTTGCAGTACTTCTTTTTTTAATAGATTCTACAGACTCACCTTTTAAACTACTTCTAATTGCTGATTCTATAAATTCTCTAGCATTTGGTGAAGCTCCAGTATCTAGTAATATATCTTGTACAATGCCGCCTACAAACTTATTTTTAGCTTGTTCTTGAATTGTTGGCAGTACAGTATCAGCTATATAGCTACGAATTCTTGCTACCTCTTGTGTTCTTAATGTAGCAGTATTATACTTTGCAGGCATTGATACAGTAAAGCTAAATTGCATATTTAGCATATTAGTAGCATTTTCTACAAAATTTTGATCAAACTTAATAGCATAATCGGATTCTAGATATAGTGGGCCTAGTTCAGTTTCAAGTCCTTCCGCCTTAGGGTCTCCGCTTAACTGAAACTGTTTCTCCTGTGCAAACGGCATATTAACGCCGATAAGCTCATTTTTAGCTGTATATGCTGCAGTATGTCCAGCATTTATAAAATCACCAATAGTAAATCTATTTTTACTATCTGCTTTACTATTAAATGCCTTTAAGGTAAGGTCATAGCTTTGACTAAATGCTTTACGAATATTATCATTGAGTCTGGTATTTACATACTCTACTGCGCTATTAAATGTAGGGGCAATTATTGCATAACTATTAGGTTTAAAATTAGATACTATTTTACTAGAATCATTTGCTACATACACTCCGGAGCTTTTTAAAATCGATCTCATTTTAAATGCAAAACGTGTACTAGCGTTTCTGTATTTTGCATATGTTTTAGCTTCTGTAAGTGTATTTAATAAAACAATATACTCTTTATTTAAAGAGTCAATAGTTTGTAAAAATGATTTCTTTGGTATACCATCTAAAGTACTTATTACAATATTTAGTAAAAATATATGTAACTCTTTTTTACTAGGAAACTTTAAATTAACATATTCTTGATTTTCTACAAAATTACTAAATCCTAATCCATCTGTTAATTCTTTAGCTATTAGATTAGCATCTACTATATAAAAAGTGGGTAAATTTGCATCTATTAATTCACGTAATTTTTTAGATTCTAATTTGGCAAAATCAAAATCTCTGTTTAATGCTCCGCGTTGAACTTTAGTACTAGCTCCGGCTAACGCGCTTCCACTTAAAAAGTCTAACAATCTGGAAAAGTGAATTTTTCTTGCCATTATGCATAATCCGCCATGTAGAGATCAAATACTCGTCTAATGTGTGCTGGCAGGCTGCTGCTTTGTACATACTCAATCTGCGTGGTATTGGTACCTGCAGATTTGGTGGACTTAATAGCTGCATCATTATCTTTGTAGTATGTGAGTAAATCCATACAAGCAGCTTTTAAATCTTCTGGTACAGTTTCGTAACCACCAAAGTAGGCAATTTTATAACCACGAATTAGTTTTTCAAATATGCCACTAGGGTGCAGGCTTATTATATCGTCGCCGTCTACAACCCAGTCTGTAAACTTTACAAGTGTAGTCCAAGTTTGTCCGTAGTCTTTACTCTGCTGAACACTAGTTACATTTGCAACTGGAGTTTCGTGTAGTAAGATACGATCAAATCCGCCTGTACTGTATTCTATAAGCGGATCGTTATAGTAATCTATAAATGTGCGTTTGCAATAAGTTTTTGCAAACTGTGATACTTTAGGAATTAAACTGTCAATTTCACCGTCAGAATTTGCGCTATTAATTCCCATGTACGACTTATATTCTTGTCTGGTAAAAAGGCTTAATCCCATGGTATCTCCTCTATGTTTCCGGGCTAGACTCGTTAGAATCTAGCCAAGAAACAGGGCTCTTAAGCCCTGTTAGTTCCCATCCCTGAGAATTAGGCTACGTAACGTAGAGCGCTTACGCCCTGACCAAGGTTAGTAGTAACTTGAGTCATGCCAGTACGTAGGCTGGCAACCATTACGCGACGTTGTGTTTCAACTAGGTCATCGGTATCAACACGTAGACCACGCTGATTACCAACTAGGAAGTTACCGGGTGCAAAGCAGATTGCTCCAACAGCACCAGCTGCTTTATCAGCAAACTCAGCGCTTACTAGAACTGGAGTATTAGCAACGCTACCAATTTGACCTGTTAGTAAAGTAGCTTGTGTGCCGACTTTATCAACAGTTAGGAAGTTGTCGTCGTCTAAGAGATCGTAGTAACCATCTGTTGAAACGATATAAACTAGCTCAGCAGGATCTAGGCCCCAAGCACCTAGGTCACGACGCATTGAACGTAGAAGTGCAACGGTTAGTTTAGTTGCATCGCTAATATCTAGTGTAACAGCGCTGCTTGCGTCGTACTCGGCAAGACCTTTAACAGGATCTGCACCAGAACCAGCACCACGTAGCATTGCGCGATCAACAGCACGAGCAACACGGCGAACCATTGCGTCACGGATAACAGGCATAATTGCTAGTAGAGCGTCTTCTTCTTCTTCGAAGGCTACATACTCGTTGGTAGCAACTTTGTATGCGTTAAGAGTGATCTCTTTAAGAGCGTGAACAGCAGTATTACCAGCTGAAGCTGAGGCACCAAACTGGCTATTCTGAACCCAACTTGCAACACCTGCTTCTGGATTAACAGGAATAGTCATTACGTTAGTTTGCATTGCAATACTGCGTAGGGTAGGAGCAACGACTAAGCGACGACGAACCTCGTTTTCCATTGCTAGGCTAACTTCTAGTTCCCAAGTTGCGCTGGGTAGGTGAGGACCTTGACCTGTACCGCCATACTTTTGAACTAGTTCACGACCTAGACGTGTCTGGTCGATTGCTT
>Ga0315902_10003909_pt1 | contig 21957 bp, 22 predicted proteins | sample LakEriMetagenome_9_FD_203523 | JGI IMG/M metagenome (GOLD analysis project Ga0315902, IMG submission 203523) | Freshwater fungal communities from buoy surface, Lake Erie, Ohio, United States - Buoy 12 MA117 | ecosystem: Environmental > Aquatic > Freshwater > Lake > Lake biofilm | place: USA... | reverse complement strand
GAGACGAGGCGTGGAATCCGAGTGATCTCGCTCACCATCTTTCGCGGCGCACGCGTGGATTGCCGTTTTGGTTCAGCCTTGCCATGCATGGCACCGAGGCGTATGCCGACGCGATGGAAGAAACCCTGCGGGTGTCACGAGAGATCGCAGCGTTGATCGACGAGACGCCGCATCTTGAACTCTTGATGCAGCCCGAGTTGTCGATTGTCGTATTTGGGCGCCGCGGCTGGACTGCCAAGCAATATCAGCAGTGGAGCGATCGTCTGCTCGCTGAGGGACGGGCATTCATCGTGCCGTCGAGCGTGAGGGGTGAAACGATGTTGCGGTTGTGCATCGTCAACCCGAGAACCACGACCGCTGAGTTGTCCGAGGTGCTGCGCACCCTGGAGTAGTTACTTCTTTGCGGGATCCTTCTTGGCAACAGCCTTCTTGCGGGTGCCGTAACGCTTATTGAAGCGTTCCACGCGACCGGCGGAGTCGATGATTTTCATCTGGCCGGTGAAGAACGGGTGGCTGGCATTGCTGATGTCCAGCTGGACGAGCGGGTAGGTGTTGCCGTCTTCCCACTGAGTGGTCTTCTGGGCGTCCACGCGCATGGTGGTGCGGGTGAGCAGGCGGTAGTTCGCCGAGGAGTCCTCGAAGACGACGAACTTGTACTCAGGGTGGATTTCGGGCTTCATAGGACTAGCGAGTGTATCGGGGTAGGGCAGGTGTCTGAATGGCCTTCAACCCCTACAATGCAGGGATGCCAAATCGCTGCGACGTCCTCGGGAAGAAGCCCTCGACGGGCCATACCGTCTCGCATTCCAACATCAAGACCAAGCGCTGGTGGAGGGTAAACGCCCAAAAGAAGCGCTTCTGGTTGCCGTCGGAAAAGCGTTGGGTTTCGTTGAACGTCAGCGCAAAGGGCCTGCGCACCATCGACAAGGTGGGCATCGAGCGTGTCGTCGCCGACATGCGCAAGGCCGGAAAGAAGGTCTGAGTCATGGCTGCCAAGAGCAAGGATCGTCGCCCGATCATCAAGCTGCGTAGCACTGCCGACACCGGCTATGTGTACGTGACGCGCAAGAACAAGATCAATTCACGTGAGCGCATCGAGTTGAAGAAGTACGACCCGATCGTCCGCAAGCACGTGATCTTCAAAGAAGAGCGTTAAAGACTCACTGCAGCGCGTGCTGCAGATCCGCAATAACGTCGCTTGCGTCCTCGAGACCGATCGACAGGCGAAGCAATCCGTCGTTGATTCCCGCTGACTGCTGATCCTCTGGGGACATGCTCACATGCGTGCTCGTGGCGGGATGACAGATCAGTGTCTCTGGTCCTCCAAGTGACACAGCAGGACGAACGATCGCCAACTTGTTCATCAGTGCACGTGCCTTGTCGACGCCACCCATGATTTCGAAAGAAAGAACGGTGCCGAATCCCCGCATTTGGCTCTTGGCGAGTGCATGTTGTGGGTGTGATTCAAGTCCCGGATAATTCACACGTCTCACGCCAGGATTGCTCTCCAGTTCACGGGCGACCTTGAGCGCAGTGTCGCACTGGCGGGCGAAGCGCACGCCAAGCGTACGAATGCCGCGCAGTCCGTTGAGCGCATCAGTTGCTGAAGCAGTTGCGCCATGAAGAACTGAGTAACTCCAAATTGCGTCGATCAAATCCTTCTCGCCGGCAAGGACACCGAGCATCGCGTCGTTGTGCCCAGCGATTCCCTTGGTGGCCGAATGCATGACCAGTGAAACCCCATGTCGCAACGGTGACTGGCCAAGCGGGGTGGCAAGCGTGGAGTCCACCATGGTGTACGGCCCCTTGATCGCGCCGATCTCATCGAGGTTGGTCAGGGCGAGCTGCGGATTGCTCGGAGTTTCAGCAATCACGAGCATCGTCTTGCCAGGCCTGACGGCTGAAGCGAACGTACCCGGGGTGCTTCCATCGACGAAGGAAACATCGATTCCGAGTCGCTTGCATGGGCCGTTCAAGAGCGCAAGAGTTCCGCCGTACAACTGCTTCTGGGCAACGATGTGATCGCCAGTGGAGCAGAGGGCAAAGATCGCGGTGGCGATGGCTCCCATGCCAGAGCTGGTGGCCAGAGCATCCTCGGCACTCTCAAGTGCGGCCACAGCATTTTCAAATTCCCGCACAGTCGGGTTTGCATAGCGTGCATAGTTCCCCGTCTCGTGAACGGCAACAGCGGCAGCGTTGCTCTCATCCAACCCAGTGGATTGCCATGTGGTGCTGGGCCACAGCACGGGAGCGAGCGAACCCGATTCGTCGCGTCCAGCGGTAATCGCCGTGGTGTCGGGATGTTGATCGGGCATTAGTTCAGCGTACGAGTCGAATTCTTGTCATCATCGGCTTTACGCCGTGTGCCGTCGGTAGCCTGCACAGCGGCGACGTGGCCGAATGGCTTAGGCAAGGGCCTGCAAAGCCCTGTATCCGGGTTCGATTCCCGGCGTCGCCTCAATTGTTTATTGGGTCAAATCGCTATTTGGTACGACTTTGGTGCGACCGTAATCGCGCGTAGTAGAAAATTGATATGGAAATACTTTTGGTTGCAGGTTTCGCTCCCATTGTCCCTAATCCAGCCGATGGCGCAAGTTTCTATCGCGACACTCTCGGACTCCCTTTGAAAGTTGTGTCAGGTGACTATTTGGCAGTAGATGGTTTTGATGGAAGTAAGCACCTTGGTGTGTGGCCGCTTTCAGATGCTGCAATATCATGTTTCGGTACTTCTGAGTGGCCTGATCATGTTCCAATTCCTCAAGCGACGATCGAGTTTGAGGTCAAAGATGTGGACGCAGCAGTTGAGGAATTGCTTGCGTCGGGTCATTCTTTGATTCACGGAACTCGCGTTGAACCTTGGGGTCAAACTATTGCGCGCCTTCTTGGTCCAGAGGGTCTTTTGATCGGGATCTGTATTACGCCTTGGCTCCATTAAGTCAGTTGAGTAGGGAGGTATTTCAAAGACTATTTTGAATGCTTTCAGAAGCATCAGTTGGTACGGATTTGGTACGACCCCGTGAACGCTCATTGGGAAAACGGGGGATAGACGGGACGTTGGACGCTGAACTCGAGTGATGAAATGGCTGTTTAAAGACTGACGGGATTGTGGGTGACTGTTTTCGTGGATTTCGATTCCCGGCGTCGCCTCCATTTGTCGTGCCCGGAAGGGTACGGAAGAGGTGTCGATTCCTTCAGCAGGGAAGGATTGGCCCTCGACACGCTTCCTATGCTCCGTTCATGAGGCTGCTTTCCTTTTTTGCGGTGCTAGCTCTGGCGGCGTGTGGAGTTGTGCAGGAAACAGAGACTTCACCGTCGAATCCAGACGGAGCGTCCAATGGAGTGAATGTTGCCGCGCCGTCCCTTGAATTGGTCGCGGAATTGGTCGAACCCGTGGATGCCGCAATTCGAAGGGGAGATGAGGGCCTATATGTTGCGTCGAGGTCGGGAACTATCACTCGGATCTTTGGCAACGAGGAACAGACGGCCTTCGATATCACGGATCTCACAAAAGCTGAGGGTGAGCGCGGCCTTCTCGGACTTGCGTTTTCCCCAGATGGATCGGCCGCCTTTTTGAACTTCACCAACAACTCGGGCAACACGGTGATTGCGCGTGTGGATGTGACAACTGGTGGAGTTTTTGATCGATCGAGTCTGCAGGAGTTGCTGACCATCGAGCAGCCCTACGCCAACCACAACGGGGGTGACATCGTGGTGGATGCCAGCGGTGCGCTGTTGGTGGCAACGGGAGACGGTGGCTCTGCCGATGATCCGCGGCGACTTGCACTGGACGACTCGTCGCTTCTCGGCAAAATTTTGAGAATCGACCCGATGACAGGGGAGGCGACCCTGATTGCGCGAGGGCTGAGAAACCCGTGGCGAATCGATCTTTTTGGCGACGACCTCTGGATCGCGGATGTTGGGCATGGGACCTGGGAGGAAGTAAGCGTTCTGCGGGACGTCTCGTCGATTGAGGAGCCTGTCGATTTTGGCTGGAGTGCCTTTGAGGGGTTCGAGCGATTCAACGAAGATCAGTCGAGCGCCAATCATCAGCCACCCTTGATGGTCTACGAACATGGCGAGGACGGTTGCTCGATCAGCGGTGGTGCCGTTGCCGAAGCGGGATCGCTCACCGGGAGATACGTCTTTGCCGATTTCTGCAGTGGGAAGGTGTGGTCGATACCGACCGATGTCGCTGATCCCCAGAAAGAGCTCTTGTTTGAGGGACTCGATCAGCCCGTGGCGATTGTGCGCGCTGGGGCCGAGTTGCTGGTGCTGTCTCTGCAGGGCAGTATCTGGAGTTTGGTGAGCTAGCGCCACGCGAAAGCCTCCCTTGTGGAGGAACGCTTGCATTGAGATGAATCCTGATTTAGGCTCAGGTGACTCAAAAAAGGAGCCACCATGGCCATTCGTCGTATTTTCGCCTTCCTTGCTGTTGGCTCACTGCTTCTTGCCGCGTGCGGTGACGATTCGCAAGGTCGGACACGCAACAACGCCCTTCCGGATTCTTCGGAAGAGACGGCTGACACCTCCAACTCGGTTTCTGACTCCACTGGGGAGGATGGCGAAGCGGGCGACGAGCCGGCTACTGATACGTCAGTTCCCGAGGGTTTTGTTCAGAATTCGATCATCGTTCTTGATAACTCCGAGGTGGAAGGACAGGGTGACGAGAGCACTGACACCTCGGCTCCTGCGGCTGACAGTGAAGAGGACGATGGCGTTGGCGAATTCGTCATCGAGGCCCCTGAAGAGGAGGGCGCGAAGCAAATTATTTCTAATCGCATCAACATTTGTCATGCTGCTGGAAATGGCAAGTACGTGGAGATTGCCGTCGACGCCAACGGCTTGAACGGTCACGGAGACCATGTTGGTGATGTCATTCCTGCGCCTGCTGGTGGATGCGCTGAGCTGGAAACTTCTGCGACGACTAGTACTTCAACGACGACCACAACCACCACGGTTCCCAAGGATCCCAATGAACGAAAGTGGCTCGATGACACGCTGGGCAATATGCGGGTGGGTGAGTACTACTCGGATGGAGTTGCGTCAACCGGCCCAGGTGGTGTGATGGGCTACATCCTGGCCAACAATTCGATCCTGCCGCCCGGTTTGTCGCTCGATTACCGCTCAGGCCGTGTAAGTGGCGTTCCGACAAGAGCAGGTAACTACGCGTTCAGCTTCTACAGCGGCTTCTGGGGTTGCATTTGCGGTCTCTCGAAGTCCTTTTCGGTGACCGTCGAAGAACCACTCGAAGTCGAGGAGCCAACGTGGGTCGATTCAGGACTCGGCCTGCTCATCGAAGGTGTGCAGTATTCAGATGGAGTTTCGGCATCGCCGAAACCGAAGTCGTATTCGATTACAGGTTCGCTCCCCACTGGATTGAGTTTCGATACGTCGAACGGCGCCATTTCGGGAACTCCTTCGACTGAAGGTTCCTACTCGTTCACCGTAAACGCCAACTACGACAAGGGTTCCTTGGCGCCGCTCAACATCACGGCGGTGGTCACTCCGTCGATTGCCAAAGTATGGGTTGACAACACCTTGTCGGCATTTTCGTTGAACACCCCGTATTCCGATGGCGTGCAGGCCAAGGGCGGCGGCTATCTCGACGGCACGATGCGTGGCGTGATGGGCTACATCGTCAGTCAAGGAAATCTGCCAGCTGGCATTGGGCTCGATTACAAGTCTGGTCGACTCACAGGAACACCAACCCAGGCTGGTCCATACCGCTTCACCATCTATGCGGGTTTCTGGTCGCTTTTTGGGTTGTCAATGACATTTGCCGGTGAAGTCGGTCCAGAGGTTGCTACTTCCGTTGTTGATGTGGTGATCGATGAGTCGACGGATGACAGCACTGCCGACACGACAGCTGACACCACGGAAGGCACAACCGAAGACACGACCGAAGACACGACGGTTGATACCAGCACCGACACGTCGGTCAGTGACGACAGCGAGTCGAGTGACACCACGAGCCCCTCATCTGGCGAACCAGCCCAGATACAGGGTGAGGCACCTCAGCAGCCATCGATCTCCTTGGTGGACATCGTCGATCCTGATCGGATCGTGGCCCAGGTGTTGCCGGACGACGTCATGACCGTGACCTGTGATGCCGGTTGCATCCAGCTACTCGTCAATCGAGTGGGGCTCGAGAACGGCACGGTGTATGCGCGTGTGAACGCAACAGAGTGGGTGGAGTTGGACGCCACGACGGAAACAATCGAATTCGCGATCGATTCGGATGTGAGCGACATTCAGGTGAAGGTGGTGTCGGATGATGGTTCGACATACGTAATGCAAGGCCAGACCCAGCGTGAGAGCGTTGTTTCCGGTGAAGGTTCCACCATGTCGCAGGCCATTTGGTGGCTGCTCCTTGCGTTGGTCTTGTTGATCGCTGTCGCCGTCATTCGGGAACGCCGTAAGCAAGCACTTTCGAACTAAATCGCATTAGTTCATGAACCTACGCACCAGGGTCAAGGGGGCTTCGGTCCTCTTGGCCCTGTCGTTGTTCATGGGCTCTTGTTCGGGAGGTGGTGCTGACGTCGCATTGCCTACAGCTGCAGAGTTGACTTCGTCGGTCGATACCGAGATGCGTCCGACAAATGACGGATTTTCGTTTGCGAACTTTGCGGCCAAGGCGGTCCCGGATTCATTTGATGCGTCGGATCTGGTTGCACTGTTCGGGGCAGAATCGTGCGTGGACGGTGTCATCGACCCCTGTGAGCCGATTGCTGAGGCTGCAGCGTGGGCCCGAATGGTCAACGAATCACGCGCATCAGGGCATTGCGAGGGGCTGGTGGTAGAGGCGCTCACGCGATTCAACGAGGGAGCGTCGCCCGAGACGGTTCAGCTCAAGAATGAGGGCCAAGTCACCAAGGACATTTTCAGATCGTTCGCCACTCAATTCTTGGAGTCGACCCAACAGGAAACCCTGGCATGGCAGAGGAAGTCACTTCGCGAAATCGTGAACCAACTCGGTGCCTCACTTGCATCCGGGCAGTTGGAGTATTCCTTGGGGCTCTACATCGATACTGGTGGTCATGCACTTTTGCCTTACGCAGTTGAACTGACAGGCGGAGACCTCGTACGTATTCACGTGTATGACTCCAATTGGCCGGCCAAAAATCGCTACGTCGATGTGGATCTCGCCAATGAGACTTGGGAGTTTTCCTTTTCAGGTGAGGATCCTTCCAATGATCCGAACCTGTGGACAGGTGGCGCTGGTGACATTGATTTGACGTCGATGTCCAGTCGTCAGGCCGGCTTGTGTCCCTTCTGTCAGTCCGAGACACAGGTTCGCAATTCCATCGTGGTCATCAAATCCACAGACCGACGTTGGAGCATTTCGACTGAGCGCGGAACCTATTCACCCCAGAGCGATGTCGAAGTTGAGGGTGTCAGCGCTCAACCAGTTCGCTCAGCGGGGAGCCCCTCGACGCTCGACTACGTGGTCTTTGTGGAAGGTCTCAGTTTGAGTCTCGAACTTCCCGATCCGTCAAGTGCCTACGTTGCACGAGGCTCAGCGGTGGTTCAGGTGCAAACGGCGACAGGAACGACCAAGCCCATTGAAGTAACGAAAGAGTTGGTGACGGTAGAGGACGAGGGTGTCCAGCTCACTGTGGCCGCAAACAATCTCGTGGCCGATGTGACGGCGCCGTCTACTCAAGTAGGCATCGGTGACTCGGCGTTGAACGTGGTGGTTCAGTCGAGCACCGGACGCCAATACGACCTCGAAGTGAATCAGGAGAAGCCCGCATTGGTTGCCTCGGCCGTCACGCGCGAAGTGGGCGGTAAGCCTCTTGACCTCGAGATTCAGACCAAGGTTGACGACAAGTTGGTCGAGGTTCGGCGGGTGTTCTTGGATGGCACCGAACAGAAGAATCTCGAAGAGAAATCGTTGGTAGTGAATGAGGTTCAGGCACCGGTACTGGCTCAATTGAAAGTGGACGACGTGAAGCCAGGGCTCAGTGCCACCACCGAGCGAGACCTCGAGAATCCGAGCTACAAGCCCGATTCACCAATCGTGATCGAGTCTGCATCGGTAACGCCTCGCGCCAGCACCATCAGCACGACGACATCGTTGCCAGTGGCAACCGTCGCACCAACAACGACGGCAGCAACACTTGCTACGACGACATCGTTGCCTGTGGCAACGCGTCCAGCCACCACTACGACGTCCACCACGACGACCACTTCGACCACGACCACGACGTCGACGACTGTTGCACCAGCGCCCACCACGACGACGTCGACATCCAGTACGACCACTACGACGGTGGCGCCGTATTTGAATACGCCTACCAGCTTCAATGTTGCGGGTGGCGATGGCCAGCTCACTGCAAGCTGGAGTGCACCAGTGTCATCGGGTACCGCGGTGGAAAGTTTCACGGTGTCGATTTCGGCGGACAACTTCGTTTCGGATGTAACTAGTTTCAGCACGAGCACCACGTCCTATGTGTTTTCTGGAATGACGAACGGTAAGACGTATTACCTGAAGGTGCGCGCCGAAAATTCGACCGTTGGCGTGACCTCCAGCTACACCGCGTTGTACAGCATCTCGCCAGGAGTCTCCGGAATGACGGCTCCTTCGAACGTGCGGTTGACTCCCCAGAATGGCCAGGTGGAGGTGACCTGGAATGCGCCGTCGAGTTCCGGCGCGTCGTCCATCATCGATTACAAGGTCTACTACTCTACATCAGCCACTGGTTTGTTTGCGTCGGTCAGCGTGGGTTCGACTTCGACGTCCAAAACGGTCACTGGGCTCACGAATGGCACGACCTACTACTTCAAAGTTGCTGGTGTGAATTCATCCGGTACAGATGGCACGGGAATTCCCAGCTCCACTTCGTCCGGTGTCTCGCCCTTCGTTCTGGCCAGCGCGCCTTCCGGTGTGGCACTCAGCACCAGCAGCTCAGGCTCTCTGACATTTGCCTGGGGGCCGACCTCGCATTCGGGCGACAACTACCGGGTGTGGTGGAGCACGGACTCGACGTTTGCGACTGCGTATACCTACACGGGCACGACGAGCAACTCCTACACGATCACGGGTCTCACCTCGGGCAACGTGATCTATTTCAGGGTCGCGGGTTGGATGAACACTGTCGCATCGGACGTCAATCAATATCAGACCACCAGTTGGGGAGTTGCATCTGGCGGTACCACGGTCCCGTAAGACGCCCTGATTCTTTTGGGGGTAGATTCTGAGCCGGTAACTCGCTTATGAACCTGCTCATCTGTCACGACCTCAAGTTCTTCGGCGATGCGATGGCGCGTTGGCTGGAGGAGTCGAAGAAGGTGAACGTGGTGGGCGTGGTCACCGATCCGTCGGCGCGCGGCGAGGCTGCCAAGGGTCAAGCCGTTGATGCCGAGTTGCTCACACCCCGTTTGCTCGCCGATTACCTGGCCTCGGAGTCGGGTCGGGAGAAGATCAATCAGCACTCCAGCAGGCGTGTGTTGCTGGTTCCCGAGCGAACCCCTCGTGCCGAGGCACTGGCGCGACTGTATGGCTTCGACGGCGTGGTGGAGGAGCGTGATCTGGACGGGCCTCTTGAGGGATTCGTGGAGCAGTTGGAGCGGATCGTCAGTGCGCCGTCGGAAGGCACCACGGAACCCGACTTGATCGACGTGTACACCTCGGTGATCGATTCCCGGATCATTGCCACCATGGATGCCGTCGATGAACGGATCGTGAACCTCGTGGCGGAAGGTCTGTCGGACAAACAAATCGGCAGTGCACTCGGCTTGTCACCGCAGACCATTCGTAACCGGGTAAGCAGAATGCTGAATGACAGTGGGCTGCGAAACCGCACGGAGTTGGCGGTGCAGTTCGTGCGCAATCACCCCGATGTCATGGGTAAGGGCGCCCTCTAGTTCCTTGTTTGGTGAGGTATTCTCGCCATCATGCACATACCCGATGGTTTCATCGATGCGCCAACTTCAGCGGTCTTTGGGGCTGCCTCCTTGGCGGGAGTAGCAGTTTCACTGCGAGGCGCTCGAAAGGAATTGGACGAGCGCGCAGCACCACTTGCCGGATTGGTGGCGGTGTTCATCTTTGCCGTGCAGATGATCAATTTCCCCGTTGGCGCAGGCACGAGCGGACACCTCATGGGTGGCGCGCTGGCGATGGTTCTGGTGGGTCCGCATGCTGCGGTGCTCGCGGTCACCGTGGTCTTGATCGTGCAGGCGCTGATGTTCGCCGATGGCGGATTGAGTGCGCTCGGTTTGAACGTGTTCAACCTGGCGCTGGTGGGGGTGTGGAGCGCTTACCTGCTGTACGGAGTGCTGCGTTTGGCCCTGCCCAAAGTGAAATCTTCGGTGGTGGTGGCGTCATTCGTTGCGGCACTGGTCTCGGTTCCCGTCGCTGCGGTGGCGTTCGTCGGGCAATATGCAATGGGTGGGTCCGAGGTGTTCAGCGTCGGTGCAGTCTTTTCGGCGATGTTCGGAACCCACGTGCTGATTGGAATCGGTGAGGCCTTCATCACGGCGTTGACCGTGAGTTCGGTGATGGCTTCCCGTCAAGATTTGGTGTTCGGTTGGAATTCGCCAATGAGAGGGGCGGCGCAGGCATGAACAACAAGAAACTGTGGTTTTTGGGGTTACTGGTGTCGGTGATCATCGCCGGTGTCGTGTCCTTCTATGCGTCATCCCATCCCGATGGATTGGAAAAGGCCGCAGATGAAGTTGGATTCCTCGATGACGCCCAAGACTCGGCAGTGGCCGACAGCCCGCTTGCCGACTACGGAGTTTCTGGCATCGAAGATGAGCGACTGTCGGTGGGATTGGCCGGGGTCTTGGGTGTTCTGGTCATGGTGGTAGTCGCAGGGGGCGGTTTCATGCTGCTCACTCGAAAACCTCAACGACAGAGTTGAGTTAGTCATACGAACGAACGAAGACCCACTCAAACATCCCATTTCCGACCATCATCATGGTCACGACTTTGGCGAGAGGTTGGTGTTGCACCGACACTCGGTCGTTCATCACCTGGAGCCACAGGTCAAGATCCTGGCGATGTTTCTGTTCATCATCGTCTGTGTGGCAACTCCCATTCATTTCTGGCAGGCCTTTGTTGCCTATGGATTCATGGTTCTCGGAGTGATTGTTCTTGCTCAGTTGCCACTCAAGATCGTCGCCAGTCGATCGTTGATCGAGCTGCCCTTCGTATTCTTTGCCGTCTTGATGCCCATCTTCGGATCGGGTGAGCGAGTCGAGTTTTTTGGTGTCTCTCTTTCTCGTTTGGGAATCGAATCGGGTGCATCCATCATCGTGAAGGGCACGCTCGGCGTGTTGTGTGCCGTCTGTCTGTCGGCCACCACGTCTGCACGGGAGATCCTTCGTGGTTTAGAACGGCTTCGCATGCCGAATCTCCTGGTGCAAATCGTCTCATTCATGATTCGCTACGTGAACGTCGTGAGCGACGAGATGGCAAGGATGAAGATTGCCCGACTTTCTCGGGGTTTCGAGGCTCAGGGAGTGCGCTCTTGGCGGTTCCTCGCCAATGTGGCAGGAGCCTTGTTCATTCGTTCGTACGAGCGTGGTGAACGGGTCTATTTGGCGATGCTCTCCCGCGGATACGGCGGAAAGTTACCGGATACTGGGCAGGGTTCTGCGGGAACCCGGCAATGGGTGCAGGGACTCTCGCTTCCCGTCCTAGCGTTGCTGGTGTTGGTCATGACGAACTTGTGGATGATGCAATGAGCGAACCCGCCCTGCTGATTGAGTCGCTCGCGTACGAGTACCCCGATGGCAACCTCGCGTTGCACGATGTTTCACTGCGCATCGAGCGCGGTGAGCGAGTTGCGCTACTTGGACCGAATGGTTCAGGAAAGACCACCCTGGTCAAGCACCTGAATGGAATCCTCTCTGGAACGCGGGGTTCGGTCACCGTCGACGGTGTGCGGGTTGATCTGCGAAACAAAGACAGCCTCCGCAAGATTCGCTCGTCGGTGGGCATCGTCTTCCAGGACCCCGACGACCAGTTGTTCATGCCGACGGTGCGCGAAGACGTGGCATTCGGTCCTTACAACATGGGGGCACGCGGCGAGGATCTCGATCTCGTGGTCAAGGACGCCCTTGAGAGGGTGGGTATGTGGGAGCTGCGTGATCGACCACCTCATCACCTCTCGTTCGGTCAGCGCCGTCGCGTGGCGGTTGCCACGGTGCTCTCGATGTCGCCGAAGATCCTCGTTCTCGACGAACCGTCGTCGAATCTCGATCCGGCCAGTCGGCGCGAACTTGCCGACATTCTTCGCGGGTTGGACATCACGTTGTTGATGGTCACCCACGATCTCCCATATGCGTTGGAGTTGTGTGAGCGATCCCTGGTGCTGGCGGACGGGCATGTCGTTGCCGATTCCCGAACCCGTGACATTCTGCGCGACGCTGATCTGTTGTCCCGTCACCGTCTGGAACTACCCTTGGGATTCAGCGTCAACTGAAACAGCAATGGACAACCGGTGAGTACCGAAGTCCCGAGGTCGAGAACAGAAGTACCGAAGCGCTCATGACGTGTTCGTCTGAGAGGGTTGTTTCCTACCCTCGGGCGACATGCACTTCAAAGATCGAATCGACGCCGGTCAGCGTCTCGCCACCGCTCTCGAACATCTCGACCGCTCAGACCTCATCATTCTCGGCCTTCCCCGGGGTGGAGTTCCCGTCGCGAACGAAGTGGCCAGCCATCTGCACGCCCCTCTGGATGTGTTGATCGTCCGCAAGTTGGGAACCCCGGGCCACAGCGAATTGGCTTTTGGTGCCGTAGGCGAGGGGGGTGTACGAGTAGTCAACGAAGATGTCGTTGGCATGGAGGCGCTCAGCGACCTCGTGATCAATCGAGTGGCCAATGAACAGAACGCAGAAATCGAACGTCGCCATGTGATCTATCGGAATGGGCGTGCCCCGCTGAACCTCTCCGGCAAGACCGCCGTCATCGTGGACGATGGACTCGCCACCGGAGCGACTGCGAGAGCCGCGTGCATGGTGGCGAGAAAGCTCGGCGCCGCCAAGGTCGTTCTCGCCGTGCCCGTTGCGCCAGCCGGGTGGGAACAAGGGTTCATGGATGTCACCGATCAGCGGGTATCACTCTTTCAGTCCCAAGAATTTGGTTCCGTCGGCTACTTCTATGAGAACTTCGATCCGATCAGTGACGACATGGTTAAAGCCCTCCTCGCGTTCTCTCTTCACCATGAACTCGATGATCACGTAGCGATTGGGGTAGGTCACAAACACGCGGTGCGTGCTCATGTTCGATCTCCGCTCGGCGCAAAGGGTGTCGTAGTGTTTGCGCATGGCTCGGGTAGTAGCCGAAAGAGCCTCCGCAACATAAAAGTTGCGGACGAACTGCACAAGTCGGGTTATGCCACCGTGCTGACGGATCTGTTGAGCGAGGAGGAAGACAGCGATCGGGCCTTCGACATCGAATTTCTCGCCGAGCGACTGACGAAGGTGGCTGATTGGGTGAAGTTGCATCCACTCCTTGGACGTTTACCGATTGCGCTTTATGGGGCGAGTACTGGTGCAGCTGCAGCGGTCGCCGTCGCTGCGAATGATCACGACATCCGCTGTGTGGTGAGTCGCGGGGGGAGAGTTGACTTGGCAGTCACGCCGCTCAGGGACTTCACCCAACCGATCTTGCTTCTCGTGGGTTCCCTCGACACGGTGGTGTTGAATCTCAATCGAGAGTTCTGTGAGGGCTTGGGTGGCCAGTGCACGTTGCACGTAATCGAAGGTGCATCACATCTGTTCGAGGAAGACGGGGCACTGAAACAGGTGGCCCGTCAGGCACTTGAATTCCTGACAGGCCACCTGCGCTGAGAATTACTTGAGTGTGTTGGGGTCGAAAGTCGGGGGGATCAACACCTTGTTGATGATGTGAATCACCCCGTTGTTGGCCATGATGTCAGCGAATCGGACACTGGCATTGTCGACACGAACTCCACCGCGCAAGCTGATCGAAACGGCCGTGCCGTCCGCCATCGTGCGTTCTGTAGCCGTAAGGGTTTTCGCCACCACTCGACCAGCGGTCACATGGTGGAGGAGGATCGACGTGAGGGCTGCCTTATTCTCCGGCTTCAACAACTTCTCCAACAATCCTGGTGGGAGTGAGTTGAAGGCTGAGTTGGTTGGAGCAAAGACCGTGTAGTGCGCCGCTCCCGAAAGGGTGGGCTTGAGCTCGGCTGCAGTGAGTGCTGCATCGAGCGTGCTCAGTCCTTTCAGTACGGACACGATCCCGGCAACAGTGCTCGCACCTGACACTCGGCGCCACACGTTTTTTCCGCCTTCTGGAGAGCAGATGAAGCGGGAGCTATTGGCCCGCACCGTGGATCCTGGTGTCTCACACTTGTTCCCACCAATCGAGGACGCCGCGCTGAGCGACGACACACCGAAAAGCAGAGATACGGCGAGTGCGGCGAGTGCCGCAAACCTGAGCTTCTTGCGCTTCTTCATTTGTCTCTCCTTGTCACGTTGATCTTGTGGGACTTTGTGGCTTTGCCATTTAGCGGGATACGGATTTCGAGGACACCGTTCTCGTATGTCGCCTTAACGTTCTCCTGCGTCGATGAAGCCGGAAGGAGAATGCTTCGTTTAAATGAGCCGTAACTGAATTCGCTCCGCCAATGTCGCTTATCTTCTACATGCTTCTCGCGTTGCTTGTGAACGCTGAGGCGAAGCATCGAGTCCTCCACGACAATCTCGACATCCTCATCGGGGTCAATTCCTGGGACTTCAGCCCGGATTACGTAGTGGCCGTCCTCCTGGTATTCCTCCACCCGGATGGCCGTCTCTTGCTCGATGCCCTCGTACATGTCTGCCCAGGTAGGAATGCGTGTGCGCATCCAAGACGGCCATGCAAGATCAAGCGGTGACGTTTTCAACATCGTCATTGCAGTTCTCCTTTCGTTGGTTGAGCGCAACCTACGGAACGTGAAGTTTGGATCGACTGAACGGCGATACCGAACTTTCGTGACACGGCGCGAAGTATTGTCGGACTGATGTTTCGCACTCTTGTCGCCGATGATTTGGATGCGGTTTGGGAGATCAATCAGGAAAACGTCCCGGCTGTTGGCGAAGAATCGATCGAATCGTTGGGAGAGATCGTTGCGTCGTCGGAGATCGCGTTGGGTGTCCTCGAAGATGATCGCATTGTTGGCTTCTGCCTCGTCCTGCCGCCGGGCGCGTCGTACAACAGTCCGAACTATCGCTACTTTGCCGCTCGTTATCAGGATTTTGCCTATTTGGATCGAGTTGCTTTTCGCGCCTCCCACCAGGGGAGAGGGCTCGGGAGCACGCTGTACCGAGAGCTCGAGAGTCGTCTCGATCGTCCGTTGTTGACACTTGAAGTGAACGTGGTGCCGCCAAATGAAGGGTCGATGAGGTTCCATCTGCGAAGTGGATTCGTCGAACTCGAACAACGTGAGACGCGCCCCGGCAAATTGGTGAGCTTGATGATCAAGCAACTGAGCTGAAACTTCCCAGTACCGTGGTGAACGTGTCCGCAGTTCGGGTAGCGATCATCACTGGCGCAGCTCAAGGAATCGGTAGGGCGACGGCCAAACGTTTGAACGAAGCAGGCTGGGCGCTCGGCCTGGTCGACCTGCAGGAGATACAAAGCGACCTTTATCGGAACGCAGTTTCGTTCAGCGGAGACATCACCGATGAGATCTTCGTTGCAGGTGTTGTTTCCGGGATGGTGGATCACTTCGGTCGAATTGACGCGCTCGTCAACAATGCCGGTATCTCAATGATCCAACCCGCCCTTTCCACTGAAGTGGGTGACTACCGCAAGGTGCTTGAGGTGAATTTGGTTGCGCCGTTCCTGCTGGCAAAGGAAGTAGCGCCGGTGATGATCGCTGTCGGGTCTGGCTCAATCGTCAATGTGGCATCGGTGGCGGGTATGTCGGGAATCGCCGAGCGCAGTGCTTATAACGCCAGTAAACATGGACTGATCGGTCTGGCAAAAACCTTGGCAATCGAATGGGGTGGCAAAGGCGTGAGAGTCAATTGCGTCTCTCCGGGCTGGGTGAAGACAGAAATGGATCACAAAGATCAAGCGGGTGGTTCGTACTCTGATGCAGACATCACTGACCACGTTCCCATGGGACGATTCGCTACCCCAGAAGACATCGCCAATGCCGTCGCATTCCTTTGTGACTCCAGTGTGTCGGGTTTCATCAATGGAGCAGTACTGCCTGTTGATGGCGGTTGGACCGCAGATGGTTCATGGCAGTCGTTGCGCCTCCGCCAGCGTTGATGTGACATTTGTCGTCGGGTGATGTCGTGTCCGTCCTCATAGGTTGATGGCGGAGGTGCATAATGCCCGGAAAAGTGGTCGTTGGAACTGATGGTTCGGAAGCGTCATTCAATGCGGTGAAGTGGGCTGCTCATGAAGCGCTTGCTCACGGTGCTCCGTTGGAGGTGATTCATGCTTGGACTATTCCTGCGATTAGTGACCCGATGGCAATGATGCCGATCCAGCTTCCGGTGGAGGAGTTCATCAAGCAGGCCGAAGCAGTCAGTGAGCATGCTTTGCGTGTCGCGCGAGACGCGGGTGCTGCAGACGTAAAAAGTGTGGTAGCTCGGGGTTCCGCAGCAGAACATCTGATCACGGCATCAAAAACAGCGTTGATGGTCGTGGTGGGAACGCGCGGCCACGGGGGGTTTGTGGGGTTGCTCCTCGGTTCTGTTGCGCAACAGGTTGCTACTCATGCGGGTTGTCCTGTTGTGGTGGTTCCCCACCGTAAATAACTAGCGACCAGTCAGTTTGCTTAATCGACGCTTGATGCCAATGACCGTCACCAAGAGCATCGATTCCGAAATCACTTTCCAGTTCATCTTCGACTGGCCGAGCTCGCGGTCTTTGAAGGTGATGGGGTGTTCGGCGATGCTCAGATCGGCTTTGCCCGCGCGGTAGACGATTTGCGAGAGGAACACATAGCCGTCTCCCGGGACGTTCTCCGTTTCGATGTGATCAAGTGCAGATGCTGAATAGGCGCGATAACCCGATGTGCAATCGGATGCTCGGACGCCAAGCATCGCGCGAGTGAATCGGTTGGCCCACTTGGACAGTGCTCGTCGATGCCACGGCCAATCTGCGATCTGGCCTCCCGGGCAATATCGCGAACCGATGACCACATCGTTTCCCGACTCAACGAGGCGAATGAGATGTGGAATCTCCCTCGGATCGTGGGAAAAGTCGGCATCCATCGTCACGACCACGTCATACGGCTCCCCGTGCACCATACGAAACCCTGTCCGATATGCACTCCCAAGACCTCGTTCGTGTTTGCGGTGAATCACCCGCACTCCCTGATGAGTGGCGCTCAACTCATCGGCGATCGTTCCTGTTCCGTCTGGACTGTCGTCGTCAATCACCAAGACGTGAATTCCTGGAGCAGATTCAAGAACTGACTCGACAAAACGCCGAATGTTCTCGGCTTCGTTGTAGGTGGGCAGGACAAGTATCGAACGGGCCATTGGTATCAGCACTCTATTGTTGCGATGTGTCGCGAGGGGCGGATGTTCGACGAGTGCTGATAACCCCTTTGTTGTGGGTATCAATCTTCGTTTTGCATGTTGCATGGGCGTTGTCCATGCCATTGTTTTCGAGTCCGGACGAGCCGGCTAATTTCATCAAGTCGGCCGCGGTGGTCCGCGGGGAGTGGATTGGCGAGAACTATCCGGCCAATCTGCAGGTGTCGTATTGGATGACCGTCGTCGACATCGACCCACGCTTTGCTAACGCTCATTCGGTGCCGACGTGTTTCGCCTTCAAGAGCGACCAACCGGCATGTGACATTCCGTTGCAGGGTTTCGGGCCAGCCGAGAAGAGTCCGGCAACCAACGTCGGGCGCTATCCACCGCTCGCGCCGATGATTGCCGGGTTGGGGACAGTTTTCGGCGTTGATGATCGCTCGGTATTCGCAGCTCGCATCGTGCTTGCAGCGGTCTGTTCGTGCTTGATCGCGTTGGGCGTGACGGCGATTCGTCGACGCGGGTCTTCGGGAGCGGCTGTCTTGCTGGCACTCTTTCCTGGGTCCATCTTCTTTGCCTCGACGATGAGTCCGAGTGGTCTGGAGATTGCGGGTGCCATCGCTCTGTGGTGTGGGTTGTTGCGCTTGGATGATGACGAAGTCAGCCATTCAATCTCGTGGGCTGTTCTTCTCGGCGGAATCGCGGTGATCGGTGCGCGTCCCGTTGGCTTTTTCGTTTATTTCCTCATCCTGGGTATCGCTTTGATTCATGACAAACGACCGATCGCTCTGGTGCGACTCCATTCGAATTCATTGATCTTGCACGGCCTCGCCAACCTGGGAATGATCGGGTGGTACTTCGTCGTGTACGACGCACAGTCTTCGAGATCTCTCCTGGAAGGCGAAGCTGCAATGGCTTTCACACGACAGATCACCCATGGGCTCGAGTCTGTGCCGCGAATGATCGATGAGTCATTCGGCAATTTTGGTTGGCTCGATACGCCGATGCCGCGGCTTATTCTTTATTTGCTGGTGGGCTTGATTGCCGCGGGGATGTCGTTTGGATTGCACGGAGCAAGATGGCGCACATTTTCGGCAGTTGGTGCAGGACTTGCCGCCATTGTGACGATGGTCGTGGTCATCGACGTCAACTACTACTCGTTGTTCCGACTGTTCGGCGTACAAGGCCGTCACGTTGCTCCAATCATGGTCGGCGTGATACTGATCGCAACTTCTCGACTCGACAGAAACACCGCACGTGATCGAGCATTAGCGCTGGGATGGGCTGCGCTCGTTGGCTGGTCTGCATGGGGTGCACTGCGCCGCTATTCGGTGGGGATAAAGCCAGACAATGCCTTCGAAATGTTCACCAATGCTCAGTGGTCGCCGATAATCGGTTTGTGGCCGGCGCTTGCCATTCTCATGGTTGCACCATTTCTCGTGGCGCTGGTCGTCACTTCAGAAAGTGGGTCTCACAGATGAAGCCCTCACGTTGGAACTCATTCGCAGTGGGAATCTCGATGTTCCTCGTGATGCTGACCTGGTCACTAGCCATGCCGCTTTTTGCAGGACCAGATGAGCCTGCCAACTTCGTGAAATCTGCTGCCGTTGTTCGTGGTGAGTGGGTGGGGGGGAATTTTCCGGCAACCTTGCAGGCTTCCTACTGGACGACCTATGTGGACATCGATCCCAAGTTCGGCTCCGCAAACGGGATTCCTTGGTGTTTCGCGCCGATGCGCGAAAAGTCGGCCTGCAATCTCGCGGTGGAGGATGCTCCGGTTGTCGATGTGCCGCCGTTCACCAACATGGGTCGTTACCCGCCGTTGTCGTTTCTCATCGCGGGCGTGGGAACGGTGTTCGGCCCCACCGATCTGTCGGTGCGTGCCTCGCGGGCGATCCTGGCTGTTTTTTGCGCCTGTCTTGTCGCCATGGCCGTTGCCCTGATCCGGCGTCGAGGGGTGTCCATGGCGCCACTGATGATGGCACTTGCTCCTGCCACGGTCTTCTTGTCGTCGACCATGAGTCCAAGTGGATTGGAGGCGGCCGCTGCACTTCTTTTGTGGACGTCGAGTTTGGCGGCGTTCGAAGAATCGGGAGACCGGTTTGCGCGTTGGTCTATGGCTTTGTCGGGTCTGGCGGTGATCGGCGCACGTCCGATTGGGGCTGCCATGTATGCGGTCATCGTGATGTTGACACTCGTGGCCTCTGGTGCCACTTCGTCGCTCGTCAAACAACTGCGCACGTTTCTTCCCATGTTCGGGGTGCACTTATTGGGCATCGTGGCGATGGGCTTCTGGTACGTGGTCGTGTACGACGCGCAGTCGTCGATCTCGTTGGTCGCTGATCAGCCGCGCGCGAATTTGCTCGATCGCGTAGCCCATGGGCTTGCGTCCATCCCGCGCATGTTCGATGAAGGATTCGGCGATTTTGGCTGGTTGGACACGCCGATGCCGAGAATGCCCTTTTATCTCTTGTTGGCTTTTTTCTTTGCGGTAGTCGCCCAGGGTCTCGCCTCTTCACACAAACGGGCGGTAGGTGCCGTCGTCGGCATTGCCGGGGTGGTGGCGGTCATGGTGGTCGTCATCGATCTCAACTATTACGAATTGTTCCGTCTCTACGGTGTGCAGGGGCGACACGTAATGCCAGTTTTGGTCGGGCTCCCGATCGTGGCGGGATGGAACTTGGCGAGATCGAGGCGACGAGACTTGGTGGTTGCGTCAGGCTGGGCTGTGGTGATGGTGTGGGCGTTCTCCGGTGCACTTCGTCGCTACACAGTGGGAATCGAGCCAGACAACGCACTCGACATTTTTTCTTCGCCCGAGTGGACTCCACTCATCGGTGTAATACCGAGCTTGGCGTCAATCGTTGTCGCGAGTGGCGCGTTCGCGTATTTCGCTCTTCGAGATTGACCCGCGGAGCTTCTGCCAACTACCGAATTGCTCGAGAGCACCGATTGTCTGGCCCATCACGTCAGGTGCGACAGGGTGACTGATCAGGAATCCCTGTGCTTTTGCACACCGCAACTCAGCGAGCGTCTGCAATTGGCGGACACTTTCGACACCCTCGGCAACCATGTCGAGGCCGAGCGATTCGCCCATTGCAATGATGGTGCGTACGAGAGAACGGGCACCGAGTTCGTCGGCCACGCCACTGACGAACGAACGATCGATCTTGATTCGCTGAATCGGGAAGCGCTGGAGGAGCGAGAGTGACGAATAGCCCGTGCCAAAGTCATCGATCGCTATGCGAACCCCCATATCGCACAATTGACGGAGCACGCCAAGAGCCTGCTCGGGCTCGCTAATCATGACGCTCTCAGTGACTTCGAGCCAAAGCTGATCCGCCGGAATGTGCGCGCGCATCAGGGCTTCAGCAACTACAGCGGTGAAGTTTGTGTCGTGCAACTGTCGCGGTGAAACGTTGACTGACATGGTTGCGTCGCGCCTGCATAAACCTTGGTTGATCCAGTCGCGCAGATGGGTGAGTGCCTCGAGCAAGGCCCATGAACCGATGGGCACGATAGTTCCGGTCTCTTCTGCAATGGGGATGAATTCCGCGGGCGAGACCATGTTGCCGTCCTCGCGTTCCCAACGCATCAACGCTTCGAACCCCACCACCTCGCCGAGATCGATGTCGACGATGGGCTGGTGCACCAATCGCAGTTCTCTGCGTTCAAGAGCTCTATACAAAGCTGTCTCCACGGCCAGACGTTGAGTTGCCCGTTCGAGCATCGATTCATCGAATACTGCAATGCAGTTTCGTCCCGCATCCTTTGCTCGGTACATCGCCGTGTCGGCCTGACGCAGCAAATCTTCGGCGTTGGGAGGGTTGCCATGTTGGTGGGCGGCGACACCGAGACTGGACGACACGAACACGTCACCCTGGCGAACATTGAGAGGTTCTTTGAAGCACTCGAGAATTCGCTCGGCAAGAACGAGGGCTTCGGCGGTATTGCGATTGTCGGGATCGAGAACGACGAACTCATCACCCGAGATTCGTCCGACAATGCAGCGATCCGGGAGTGCATTGCGCAACCGCTGCGCAACTGCCACGAGAACATCGTCACCCGCTTGGTGTCCAAGCGAATCATTGATGTTCTTGAAACGATCCACGTCGACGAAAATCACGGCTGGCTGGGTGGAACGCGACCAGGCGACTCGTAGCGAATTCTCTACATGAGTGACCATCAGTGATCGATTTGGCAAGTTGGTGAGTGCGTCGGTCTGTGCCGCATGAACAAGCTGTCGCTGCGTGATTGCGTTTTGTCGCACGGCTTGGGCAACCCGTGCGGTGACTGCGATAGCAAGGATGAAGATCGAAACGGCCCGTACGAGTCGGTCGGCGTCATCGACGGGGTCAGTGAGAGCGAGCACGACGACAGGGACGGTGAGCGCGCTCGTGGTGACGATTAGGCGACCAAGGAGTGGTCGCTCGGGGAGCGTTGGCCCTTGGGCCGTAAGTGAGGTGATGCTCGGATGGACGAAAGCAGCTGCAGCCA
>Ga0315902_10003908_pt1 | contig 21957 bp, 18 predicted proteins | sample LakEriMetagenome_9_FD_203523 | JGI IMG/M metagenome (GOLD analysis project Ga0315902, IMG submission 203523) | Freshwater fungal communities from buoy surface, Lake Erie, Ohio, United States - Buoy 12 MA117 | ecosystem: Environmental > Aquatic > Freshwater > Lake > Lake biofilm | place: USA... | reverse complement strand
TCGGCAAAGAAGCGCGACCGACATGGTCGACGAGGGAGTAGGTAATGGCGAACGAGAGCGCATATCAGGAGTTCACCGGTAAGAGCGTTGAAGAGGCACTGAAGGGTGCCTGCGAGGCGTTCAAGGTTGGCATCGGCGATCTCGATTTCGAGATCATTGCCCCAGGCTCGCGCGGCGTGCTCGGCATGGGCGCCGAGCCTGCCCGCATCGTTGCTGCGCCAATCAGCGCGCTCGGCGGTGCTGCACCGAAGCGTGCTGGAGAGCCAAGCCGTCCAGCGTCAGCACCAGCGCCCGTTCGCGAAGAGCGTGCGCCACGTCCTGCGCCACGGAACGATGCACCAGTAGCGCGAGTTGCTGCGCCACAGGGTGCTTCGCGCCCAGCGCCACGCGGTGATCGCGGCCCACGACCTGAACGCGCACCGCGCCCAGAGCGCGCGCCGCGTGAGGACCGCGCGCCACGAGAGCGACGCGAGCGTAGTGAGACAACGCCAGAGATGATCAGCGGCGGCAAGGAGATCCTTGAGACGCTGGTGAAGCACCTCGGCTTTGAGGCGGAAGTGCGCGTCACCGGAACCGGCGCTGACACGGTGCTAAACGTTGCTGGCACCTCGCCAGAGGCGGTCGACGAGTTGAACAACTTGATCGGCGGCCGCGGCGAGCGACTGCAGGCGATCCAGCATCTCGTGAACCTGATGCTCAGCCGCAAGATGGGCGAGTGGGCACGTGTCACCGTAGACATCGAAGAGTATCGAGGTCGACGTGAGGCACAGCTTCGCGCACTTGCGCGCAAGGCGGCAGACCGCGTTAAAGAGACCGGCCGCGCTGTTCAGCTTGAGCCAATGACGGCGCTGGAGCGACGCTGGATCCACGTTGAGCTCCAGGAGATGGACGGCATTGCGACCGAGTCCGCTGGTGAAGAGCCAGAGCGCCGCGTCGTCGTAATCCCAGCGTAAGGAGCAACTCGGCAAACATGCCGACAAAGGATCCAAAACGGGAAGCGCACTTCCCTGCAATTGAGAAGCGCTACGGCGAACCGATGAAGCACTGGTTCGCATTAATGAAGGCCGTTGCAGGGAAGCGCTACCCGGAACAGATCGCTCACCTGCGCGAGAACTACGGATTCTCGCAAGCGCATGCCAATGCGTTGGTCATGTTCACCCGCGGCTCAACCACTGCACACCGACACGCAACGCCGACGGACTACTTCAAGACCATTGATCCGCAGCAGGCGCGCACCATGAAGGCGATGTTTAAGGTGCTGCGCACAGCGTACCCAGAGCTGAAACTTGTGATCTCCTGGAATCAGCCAATCCTGCGCACCGAGAAGGACTATGTGCTCGGCGCATCTGCCTCATCGAAATACCTGCTGATCAACCCCTTTAGTAAGGCGGTGATTGATGCATTCACGCCGAAGCTGAAGGGGTACCGTGTACTCAAGCACACCATCACCATCCCGAACGACTGGGAGATTGATGAGAAGCTCCTTGTGGCGATGGCCAAGGCGCGCATCAAGGAGATTGGGTAGCGCGCGATCCGCGCACCGTGCAAGTCTTGGTGGAGATGGAGGAGAGTCGAACTCCTCGTCCGAAAAGCCTTCCTTGAGACCACTACGAGCGTGTCCTGCGGTTTAGTCTAAGTTGAGGCGCTCCCACAGGCCGGATCGACCCTCAACCGAGATACATGTCCCTAAATCGGGCTTACGTGATGACTATGCGTCGCTCGTCACCACCGCAGCTTCGCTTTATGACGCTTCCACGACCCGCGAAGCGGGGGCCGCTTCCACGCTCACCTTACTGCCTTAGGCAGCGAGGGCGAGAGCAGGCTGGCGATTGCCAGTTACTTCTTTTTGCTACCGGTTTAACGAGGCCTGATAGCAACCTCGACTCGCGTTCCCAAGGTGCGGATCTCCGTCGAAACCACGCATCCCCAAGAGGTCAATGATACCGCGCGTGGATCGCGATTACTAGTACGAGCGGAACTACTCGCCGCGCTTCCAGTCGCCGAGCTGGCGCTCCGCCTCGCGACGCCCTTCGCGATCAGCGATTGCAGCACGCTTATCGAAGGCTTTCTTGCCGCGCCCGAGGCCAATCTCTACCTTGCAGCGCCCGCGCGAAAGGTAGAGGCGCAGCGGGATCAACGTGAGGCCCTTCGTCTTCACCTTGGTGCCGATGGCAATGATCTCGGACTTATGGAGCAAGAGGCGCCGCACCCGCTTCGGTTCGTGGTTCTGACTGGCGGCACCAGGCCACTCGGCGATATGCATGCCGATCAGGCGACCCTCGCCCGCCTCCAGGCGCACGTAGGCATCGCCAATGTCGGCCTTGCCGGCGCGAATCGACTTGATCTCGGTCCCCGAGAGAACGACTCCCGCCTCGTAGCGCTCGACGATCTCGTACTCGTACGAAGCCTTGCGGTTTGAGGCGAGCGTGGTCCCCGAGGGGGGCGCCTTCTCTTTTGGGGCAGGGGAGGACGCGGTCTTGACCGGTGTCTTTGCCATAGCGCTACCTCCTCTCAAACTGCATTGCGGCCCCTGGGCGCATCTGTAGGGTACGCGCCAACCGTGGGCGGGTGCACTTTGGGGCTATTGGGGCGGATACGAGAGAGCCCCGGCCCGAAGGCCAGGGCTCTGCTCAGCTATTACCGCTCTCGCGGGTCAACTAGGCGTTGACCTCGTGAGAGGCGGCGGTACAACTGTCATTAGACACTGCACACCACCTCCTTTCGTCTGCGGCGAACGATACGCCTCTGCAGAGGCGGGCGCAAGTACCAGCCCTAGCCGCCCTACTTGAAGGCGTTGAGCGCTGCCTCCAACACCGGATCGGCCTCCGAGCCCTCAGGGGCGGAGGCGACGGCAATGTCTGGCGTCAGGCCAGTCTTGTGGATCCAGCGCCCGTTTGGCGTCAGCCACTTGGCAATGGTCAACTTGAGGCCTGACCCATCACTCAAGTCGATGAAGGTCTGCACGACCCCCTTACCGAAGCTCGGCTCGCCGATCAGAACCGCTCGCCCGCGATCTTGCAGCGCGCCCGCAAGGATCTCGCTAGCTGAGGCACTTCCGCTGTTGATCAGCACAACAAGCTGAATCGAGGCGTTCGTCGCAATGCCACCAGCTTGAGCCGAAGTGCTCTTCTGCTCACCCTTACTGTTCTCCTCGATATAGATGACACCGTCGGCGATGAACTCGCTGGCGATAGAGAGCGCTGTAGAGAGATACCCGCCTGGATCGTCGCGAAGGTCAAGAACAATCTTGTTACCCCCCGCATCAATGATCTCCTGTAGTGCCACACGGAACTGGTCAGCGGCAATATCGGTGAACTCGTTGAGTGCGATGTAGTCAATGCGATCCCCAGCAGCGCTCTGCAGCACCTCTGTTGCAACCGCTGGCAACTCAATCTTGGCGCGCACAATGGAAACGTCACGCGGCGCTGTGTTGCCGGTGCGCACGGTTATGACGACAGTTGTTCCTTCGGCGCCACGAACTTTCAGCACCGCCTGATCAATAGAGAGCCCAGTTAGCGCGTCACCATCAACGGCGAGGAACTCATCGCCACCAAGGATTCCTGCGGCACGCGCCGGAGCACCCTCAATGGTTGAGGTAACCGTGAGGAGGCAATCGCTGCTGATTGCGGTGCAGAGCTCGCCCGCTGATGTGCGTAGGTCGATCACCGCACCGATGCCGGTGAAGGTCCCCGAGAGCCCCTCCTTCATCGCGGCCATCTCTTCGGCGGTGAGGTACTGAGAGTACGGATCATCAAGCGAGTCAACGAGCCCCTTAATCGCACCGTTGATGAGGTCTTCATCGGTCTTCGGCCCAACGTGCTGCTCCTGAATAAGGGTGAGCACCTCATTGAAGCGTGCAAGATCGAGTGCGCCGTTCTCTTGCGTGCCGCCGTCGCTAGAGCGCAGCCCAGCGCTGTATGCGGTAACAGCAATGATGATTGCGAGAAGGAGGCGGCCCGCTCGCGTGAAGAGTGGGGTTCCGGTTGGTGTCAGGCTCATGGTGGTGCTCCTTCGCTGCGCGTGGCGACTAGTTCAGTCGCCCTCGCAGAGAGAGTAGCGCGCCGAGCGCCCCAAGGCCGAGACCGGCAGCGATCACCGAGAGTGAGACCTGTCCGGCGAGGATCGCCGACGTTTGAACAGGAAGAACTCGGAAGAGATTGAGCATGACGGCGCCAATGCTGGCACTCAAGATGCCAAAGATGAAGAGCGTGATCAGCGCCCCAGCGGCACCAATCGCCAGTCCCTCGAGAATGAACGGGAGACGCACCCAGGTGGCGCTCGCGCCAACGATGCGCATGATGGCGATCTCGTCGCTGCGCGCGAGGATGGCAAGACGAATCGCGTTAACAACCACCGCAAGCACGGCGAGTGAGAAGCCGATCACGATGATCAGGCCAACGATGCGTAGAGCCCCAGTGATCGCGGCGAGGCTCTCCGCGAGCGCACGGCCATCAATAACGCGGCTGATCGACGCCGCGTCCGGAATTGCAGCCAGGCCGTCGGCAACCCGCCCTGTATCAGAAGGGTTATCGAGGGAGATCTCATAGCTTGCGGGGAGCGGATTCACGCCAAGGTTTCCAGTGAGGTCGGGCTCACCACGCTCTTTTAGGCGCACCTTGAAAGCCGCAAGGGCGTCATCGGCGCTGACATATGTTGCCCCCTTCACCCCGTCGATTCCCTCAATCTGAACTTGAATCGAGCGCGCCTCACTCTCGGTGACGGAGCTCTTGAGGTAGGCGATGACCTCAACCTTTGAATCGGCATAGGAGAGCGCCGCATCAAGCCCTGCGCGTATAACGAGCACCGAAGCGAGCACCATCAGCATGAGCGTCATCGTTGTTGTTGCAGCGATCGTCGCCAGGCGATTACGAGAGAGGCCATTCGCCGCCGCTGAGATGCTCAGCCGGATGAGGCGGACGCGATTGGATTGGCTCTCTCGCTGCATGCTCATCAGCCTACCCGGTGATATGTCGCGTTCGCTTCGTCGCGAATGAGGCGCCCGCCCTCGAGGCCAATCACGCGGCGTCGCAGCGTGGTGACAATGTCAGAGTCGTGTGTTGCGACCAACACCGTTACGCCGAGCCGGTTGATGTCCATCAAGAGTTCCATAATCTCCCAGCTAATCAGCGGGTCAAGATTCCCCGTCGGCTCGTCTGCAATGAGCAGTTCAGGTTCACCAACAATGGCACGTGCAATTGCTGTGCGCTGCTGCTCGCCACCAGAGAGCTCAGAGGGGTAGCGTTCGGCAAGACGTGCCAGGCCAACAATGCGCAACGCACGCTCTGTGGCAGTAGCGACAAGTTCAGGCGCCGCCCCAGTCACCTCAAGGGCGAAGGCGACGTTCTCGCGCACCGTTCGCCGCGGCAAGAGGCGGAAATCTTGAAAGATCACACCAACCCGTCGACGAAGCTTCGGCACATCACCTCCAGAGAGGCGATGCACGGGGAACCCTGCAACATGCACTTCGCCAGCGGTAGGGAGCACGTCGCGGACTAAGAGCCCGATCAAGGTTGACTTGCCTGCGCCTGATGGGCCAACCAGGAAGGCGAACTCACCGCGCTGGATCGTGAGATTGACATCACCGAGGGCAATGTGGCCACTCGGGTACGTCACAGAGATGCCGTTGAGCGCAACGACAGGCGCCTCCGTTTCGCCGAGCCTCGCCTCAGTACTCATAGGTTGATCCTACTCTTCATCCACGCTGCCGCCAGCGAGCGGAGCCCCAGTAGAGACACGCTCCAGCTCGGCAAGGATGAACGAATCAAAGTCGCCGTCAAGAACCCCAACGGTGTCGGAGGTTTGGTAGCCAGTGCGGTGGTCCTTCACCATTTGATATGGGTGCAGCACGTAGCTGCGAATCTGGTTCCCCCAACCGGCGGAGATCGTTTCGCCGCGGACGCGCGCTAGCTCATCTTCACGCGCACGGATCTTTAGTTCGATCAACTTGCCGCGCAACATCCGCTCCGCTGTTTCACGGTTCTGCATCTGTGAACGCTGGTTCTGGCTAGAGACAACAGAGTTGGTCGGAAGGTGGGTGAGCCGCACTGCAGACTCCGTCTTGTTCACGTGTTGGCCACCGGCACCGCTCGAGCGGTAGGTATCAACGCGAATCTCATCCCAGTTGAGCGTGACCTCAGCATCGTCCTCTACCTCTGGAATCACTTCAAACATTGCAAACGTAGTCTGCCGACGCTTCTGCCCATCAAACGGTGAGATGCGTACAAGCCGGTGCACGCCGCGCTCGGCGCGTAGCCATCCGAATGCATTGCGACCGCGGATCTCGAGAACAACGCTTCGATAGCCGGCGCCATCACCCTCGGTGGAATCTACGATCTCGGTAGCGAAGCTATGTCGCTCCGCCCAGCGCATGTAGGCGCGCAGCAGAATGGCGGTCCAGTCACACGCTTCAGTGCCGCCCGCCCCCGCCTGAATGGTGACGATGGCGTCGGCGTCGGCGTACTCGCCACTAAAGAGGAGTGAGGTGCGGGCCTTCTCAAAGTCGGCCTCCAACAGGGTTGCCTTCGCTGAGACTTCGTCTTGCAACCCCTGGTCGCCCTCGGACTCAGCGAGCTCAAAGAGTTCACCAAGGTCACGGGCAGCTGTGGTGAGATCCTTCCAGAGGGCGAGCTCCTCGCGTAGTCCCTCCGCTTCACGGGCGAGGCGCCGAGCGACCCGCTGGTCTTCCCAGAAGCCTGGGGCGAGCATGGCCGCCTCAATCTCGGCGAGCCGCGCAGCTTTCGCTACTGGGTCAAAGACGCCCCGAGGTTGCCTCGATGCGGCCGAGCAGGTCCCGCAGGGAGGTGGCGTCGACGCTCACCCTGCACGCCCTCTCAGCCGAACCGCGGCACCCACGGGGGACTCGCTGCTCGCGCTATGCGCCATGGCACTTCTTGTACTTCTTCCCTGAGCCACAAGGGCACGGGTCGTTCCGGCCAACGCTGGCAGCAGGTGCAACAGGCGCCCTCGGCGCTGGTGCCGATGTGGTGCTTGCCGCGCTGGTGGCGACGACCTTAGGACGTGGCGCCTCCTGCTGCACCACGCTGACGCGCAAGATCGATCGACCGATGCTGACGCGGATGAGCCCCTGGAACTCGTCATAGAGCTTGAACGCCTCGCGCTTGAAGGCATTGAGTGGGTCCTCTTGGGCATACCCGCGCAGCCCAATGCCGCGACGAAGATCATCAACCTCAGTGAGGTGCTCCACCCAGAGCTGATCGATGCTGCGCAAGATCACGGCGCGCAAAACGCGCGGCCAGATCTCTGGGCCAAACTCTGCCGCCTTCTTGTTGAGTGCCTCCAGTGCTGCAACCTCAATCGCATCAACCAAGATTGCATCTTCGACAATGTCCTCAAGGCCTTCGGGTGGCTCAATGCCGGCACGCTTTAAGTCGCCTTTCAGCGCCTCCAGATTCCAGTCATTCGGAAGACCGGGAGGGCAGTGCATCATCACGATCGAGCGCGCCTCTGCGCGGAGTGAGTCCTCAACGGTGAGGTTGAGATCTTCGCCATGCAACACGCGATTACGTTCGCCGTACACAGTTGCGCGCTGCTTGTTGATGACGTCGTCAAACTCAACGACGCGCTTACGGATGTCGAAGTTGTACCCCTCAACTCGCGTCTGCGCCCCTTCAATCGTGCGACTGACCATTGATGACTCAAGCGCCTGCGACTCATCAAACCCTAGGCGGTCCATTAAGCCGATCACGCGCTCGCCTGCGAAGCGCTTCATGAGATCGTCTTCGAGTGAGAGGTAGAAGCGCGACGAACCAGGGTCGCCCTGGCGACCAGCGCGACCACGGAGCTGGTTATCGATGCGACGTGAATCGTGTCGCTCGGTACCAATAATGCGCAGGCCGCCCGCGGCGAGAACGATCTCACGATCGGCGGCGCAAGAGCGCTCCGCCTCTGCGAGCGCCTCGGCATATGTTGCGGCGTCAACTTCGGCGGGGTTGAGTCCGCGCACGCGCAGTGCTTCCGATGCAAGCCCAGCGGGATTGCCGCCGAGGACGATGTCGGTACCGCGACCAGCCATGTTGGTGGCGATCGTTACTGCACCGCTCCGACCCGCCTGTGCAACAACGGGTGCTTCGCGCTCGTGCTGCTTGGCGTTCAAGACGTTGTGGGGGATCCCTTCACGCTTCAGAAGCGTTGCGAGATGTTCCGATCGTTCCACCGATGTGGTGCCGACGAGCACTGGCTGACCTGCGGCACGTCGCTCTTTGATGTGTTCCACGATGGCGCCATCCTTGGCGCGCTCCGTGCGATAGACAAGATCGGGCTCGTCTTTGCGCACCATTGGTCGGTGCGTTGGAATCGCCGTAACTTCAAGGTTGTAGATCTTGCTGAACTCTTCCGCCTCGGTCATGGCGGTACCAGTCATGCCGGCGAGCTTGCCGTAGAGACGGAAGTAGTTCTGGAAGGTGATGGTCGCGAGGGTCACGGATTCGCGCTGAACGTGGAGCCCCTCTTTCGCTTCGATGGCCTGATGAAGGCCCTCAGACCAGCGTCGCCCTGGCATCTTGCGGCCGGTGAACTCGTCGACGATGACAATCTCGCCGCCCTCAACGATGTAGTCGCGATCGCGCTTGAAGAGCGCATGTGCGCGGAGCGCCGATTCAAAGTGTCGAGCCATGAGCGGATCGCCGCTGTAGAGGTTCTCGATGCCGAGCATCTGCTCAACGCGAGCGACACCCTCTTCGGTTGGCGAGACCGCCTTCTCCTTCTCGTCGAGGAAGTAGTCGCCGCCACTCTCTGCGCCGGCCTCACGTGCGCGCAAGCGTGGCACGAGCTTAGAGAAGGTGGCATAGAGATTCTGTGACTCTGCCGCCTGGCCACTAATGATGAGCGGCGTTCGAGCCTCGTCGATCAAGATGTTGTCAACCTCATCGACGATGGCGAAGGCGTGTCCACGCTGTACGCGCTGCTCCAGCTCGGTGACCATGTTGTCGCGCAAGTAGTCGAATCCGAACTCATTATTCGTGCCGTAGGTCACATCCGCCGCGTACGCCTCGCGTCGGGTGACGGGGCGAAGCTTGGCGGTCTGCTCGTCGCTGCTGTGATATTCGGGATCGAACAGGTACGAACTATCGTGCGCAATCACGCCAATAGAGAGCCCCATGAAGGCGAAGATCGGACCCATCCAGCGCGCGTCGCGACGGGCGAGGTAGTCGTTGACGGTCACCACGTGTACGCCGCGGCCACCAACAGCGTTGACGGTGGCACCGAGCGGCCCTACGAGCGTCTTCCCTTCACCCGTGCGCATCTCCGCGATCTTTCCTTGATGCAGCACGATGGCGCCAAGAATTTGCTCGTCGTATGGGCGCATACCAGTGGTGCGGCGCGATGCTTCACGCGCGGCCGCGAGAATCTCTGGCAGCTCTTTGTCGAGCGCCGCTTTGAGTGCGTCGCCCTCTAGGGTACGCAGCACCGCGGAGATCGCATCAATGCGTGCGCGAATCTCACTATCGCTCGCCGCCTCCATCTCATTGGCGCGCGCGTTGACGGCGTCAAGAATCGGCTTGAGTCGACCGAGCTCGCGGTCGTTTGAATCTACAAGTCGGGAGAGGAAGCCAAAGACCATCGCCGGCGGAGGCCTAACGCCAGAATCCGGCGGAGTATCCGATCACCAGGATGCCGAAGGTAAGCGCGGCGAGCACAACCCAGAAGAGAGCACTTACCGGCCTGCTGGTCGGATTCATTTCAGGATTCTTCATCGGCGCAACGTTCCATCGCGGGCTGCGCAGTGATGCGCGCCAGTCAGCGCCTTTTTCAGGAACGCGCGCGACAATTGCGCCACGCTCATCTGGGCCGTGCAGTTTCAACGTCATCGTCGTGTTCGCTTCTCGCTTGATGGAGCGGTAGAGACTGGTCCGGTTTGGTGCTCGTCCCAGAAGAGCATCTCTTCCGCAGTTGCCGACTCTTTACCGAAGAGCGCACCAACTGATTCACCGAGGTGAATGCGTCGGATCGCCTCGCCGAAGAGCGGGGCAGAGGAGAGGCGCTTGATCTTCGTGCTCTTTGCGCCGACTGGCAGCGGAATGGAGTCGGTCACCACCACTTCGCGCACGTTGCAGTTTTCGATGCGCTCAATTGCTGGGCCAGAGAAGACGCCGTGTGTTGCACACGCGGTTACTTCAATTGCTCCCGCCTTCTCGATCGCACGGACAATCTCAGTCAGCGTTCCAGCCGTGTCGATCTCGTCGTCAACGATAACGACGCGCTTCCCCTTCACGTCACCGATGACGTTCAACACTTCGGCCTGGTCGTTGTTCCCCTCACGTCGCTTCTCAACGATCGCGAGCGGTGCATTCAGGAGTTCGGCAAAGGTGCGTGCGCGCTTGGCGAATCCAAGGTCGGTCACGACGACAAGGTTCTCGGTGCCGCGCTGGCGCATGTAGTTGGAGAGCAAGTGTACGGCGGTGAGCTCATCGACCGGAATATTGAAGAAGCCCTGCAGCTGACCCTGATGAAGGTCGAGGGTGAGGATGCGATTTGCACCAGCAACCTGCAGCATGTCGGCAACAAGGCGCGCGGTGATCGGCACGCGCGGCTGATCCTTCTTGTCGGAGCGGCCGTAGCCGTAGTACGGAATGACCGCGGTGATGCGACCGGCAGATGCGCGCTTGAACGCGTCGATCATGATCAGGAGCTCCATGATGGAGGTGCTCACTGGGCGTGAGGTCGGCTGCACAATGAAGACATCCTTCTCGCGAGCGTTGTCGAGAATCTTGACGAAGATGTTCTCGTTGGCGAAGGCGAAGACCTCTGCCTTACCAAGATCGCGTCCGAGGTAGCGGGCAATCTTCGCCGCAAGTTCGGGATTGGCGTTCCCCGTGTAGACGTCGATCGAATCTGCCCTCATCGCCGTCCTCATCTCTCTGGACGGGTCACTCTTAGCGACCCGAACGCTTCTTCGGGGCTGGCTTCCCCTTTGTGACCGGCTTTGACTTCGCTGCTGGCTTCCCCTTTGCGACCGGCTTCCCCTTTGATGGGGTGCCACCCTTGGCGGCTGGGCGAGGCGCCTTCACAACCTTGGGAACCTCTGGAGCCTCGTCGGCTTCCTCTTCATTGTCGCCTGTGCCGTTGCGCTTTGCCAGACCCGTACGGAAGGCGGCGATCCCGGCGACCTTGTCGCCCTCGCGCAGCGTCATCACGCGCACGCCCTGGGCGCTGCCGTCCTTGCGGGTGGCGATGCTCTCGAGCTTGGTGCGCACGACCTGCCCCTCGGAGCTGATCAAGATCACCTCTTCGTCGGCCTCGCTCACCTGGCGCACGGCGACAACCGGGCCTGTCTTGCGCCCTTCCAGTGGGATCAGGCGGACACCCTGGGTACCGCGGTGCTTGCGGGCGAAGGCGCCCACAGGGACGCGCTTGCCGTGACCGGTCTCCGTAAGGACAAGGAGGTCGGCGCCGGGCTCCGCCACGGCCATGGCGACCACAAGGTCTCCCTGTCGGGCGAGGCGAATGCCGATGACGCCACCTGCGGTGCGGCCCATGGCGCGCGCCTCTCGCTCGTGGAAGCGGCAGATGCGCCCCTGGCGGGTGGCCATGACGAGGTCATCTTCGCCGGAGGTCTGAATCACCTGGGCAAGCTCATCACCCTTATCAAGGGTGATGGCGATGATGCCGGTGGAGCGAACCTTCTCGAACTGCTCGATCGCCGTCTTCTTGATGATCCCCTTCTTCGTAGAGAAGGCGAGGTAACTGCCCGGCGTGAACCCGTTGAGGATGATGGTGGCGACTGGGGTCTCGCCCGACTCCACCTGTACGCCAGGAAGATTGACGATCGGAATCCCCTTGTTCTGTCGGGAGGCGTCAGGGATCTCGTGCACCTTGGCGCTAAAGCCACGCCCCTTGTTGGTGAAGAAGAGGGCGTAGTCGTGGGTGTTAGCGACCTGCAGCGTTGCAACCGCATCCTCTTCGCGCGTGGTCATGCCGATCACGCCCTTGCCGCCGCGATGCTGCTGACGGTAAGTGGTGAGTGGCTGACGCTTGATGTAGCCGCGGCCAGAGATGGTGATCACAACATCTTCGTCGGCGATGAGGTCCTCATCCGACATTTCGCGCGTTGCATCTTGTGCGATCTTGGTGCGGCGTCGGTCGGCAAACTTCTCCTTGAGCTTGGCGAACTCATCCGAGATGATCTTGGAGATGCGGGCCGGGCGCGCCAAGATGTCTTCCAGCTCGGCGATGAACTTGATGACTTCGAGATACTCGTCTTCGATCTTCTTTCGCTCGAGGGCGGCGAGGCGCGCAAGGCGCATGTCAAGAATTGCCTGCGCCTGCAGTTCACTGAGTTTGAAGCGCTCCATGAGCTGTGTGCGAGCAACATCAACGTCGGCTGCGGCGCGAATGGTCTTGATGACCGCATCAAGATTGTCGAGCGCGATCTTGAGCCCTTCGAGGATGTGGGCGCGCTCACGTGCCTTCTTGAGCTCGTACTCGGTACGACGGCGCACGATGATGCGGCGGTGATCGATGTGATGCTGCAGTACCGACTTCAGTGAGAGGGTCTGCGGCTGACCATCAACCAGGGCGAGCATGTTCATGCTGAATGCCGAACGTAGCGGGGTGAGCTTCAACAGTTTGTTGAGCACCTTGTGTGGGTTTGCATCCTTCTTTACTTCGACGTAGATGCGCATGCCGTCGCGGTCGGACTCGTCGCGCAGGTCGGCAATACCGTCAAGGCGCTCCTCTTTCACAAGGTCGGCAATCTTCTCAACGAGTGATGATTTGTTCACTTGATACGGAAGCTCGGTGATGATGATCGCGGTGCGGTCACCACGCGAGGCCTCTTCGAAGTGTGTTGCGCCATCCACAACAACGCGACCGCGTCCGTGTGCGTACATCTGGCGAACGGCGTCAATGCGCTCTGTTGCGCCGGTGAGTGGATTCTTGATGGTGTCGTAGCGGTACAGAATGCCGCCGGTTGGGAAGTCTGGAGCGTTGACGTACTTGCAGAGATCATCAACGGAGAGCTCTGGGTCAGCGATCAGGGCGATGGCGGCATCGGCGATCTCGCCAAGGTTGTGCGGCGGAATGTTGGTGGCCATGCCGACGGCGATGCCGGAGGAGCCGTTGACGAGAAGATTTGGCAGGCGCGCTGGAAGAACGCTTGGCTCTTTCTGCGTGCCGTCGTAGTTCGGGGTGAAGTCGACCGTTTCGTGATCGATGTCGGCGAGCATCTCGCCGGCGATGGCGGTGAGGCGTGCCTCGGTGTAGCGCATCGCGGCGGCAGAGTCGCCGTCAACGGAACCGAAGTTTCCTTGGCCATCAACGAGCGGATGACGCATGGAGAAGTCTTGTGCGAGTCGCACGAGCGCATCGTAGAGAGCGCCGTCGCCGTGTGGGTGGTACTTACCCATCACCTCGCCGACGATGGCGGCACACTTGCGATAGGCAGAACCACCAGAGAGGCCCATCTCGCCCATCGTGTACAAGATGCGGCGGTGTACTGGCTTCAAGCCGTCGCGAACGTCGGGGAGTGCGCGCGCCACGATCACGCTCATCGCGTAATCGAGATAGCTCGTGCGCATCTCGTCTTCGATCCGAATCGAACGAACGCTCACTCGTGCCTCGTCGCTCATGCTGCCATCGCCTCCTATACGTCCAGGTTCTGGACCTTGTGGGCCTCAGCCTTAATGAAGTCGCGGCGTGGCTCAACGCGTTCGCCCATCAGCATCTCGAAGATCTCATTGGCGACGGCGGCATCTTCAATGCGTGCCTGCAGGAAGACGCGATTCTCGGGATTCATCGCCGTCTCCCAGAGCTGTTCGGCATTCATTTCGCCGAGACCCTTGAAGCGCTGCACGCTAACGTTCTTCGTCTTGAACGAGGCGATCGCCTCGTCGCGCTCCTTCTCGGTTGAGGCGTACTTCGTCTCCTTACCCGTGCTCACGCGATAGAGCGGTGGCTGGGCGATGTAGAGGTAGCCCGCCTCAATGATGGCCGGCATGTAGCGGTAGAAGAAGGTGAGCAGCAGCGTTCGAATATGCGCGCCGTCGACGTCGGCGTCGGTCATGATGATGATGCGGTGGTAGCGCAGCTTCGTAATGTCGAAGCGGCTATTCGAATCTTCCATGGTGGAGTCTTGAATGCCGGCACCGAGCGCCATGATCAACGTGCGAATGTTGTCGCTGCCGAGAATCTTGTCGATGCGCGCCTTCTCAACGTTGAGCAGCTTGCCGCGCAGTGGGAAGATCGCCTGGAATCGTCGATCGCGCCCCTGCTTTGCGGAACCACCGGCCGACTCGCCCTCCACAATGTAAAGCTCTGACTTCGCGGGATCGCGCTCTTGGCAGTCGGCAAGCTTGCCTGGAAGTGCGCTCCCTTCGAGCGCGCCTTTGCGCATGACGAGCTCCTTCGCCTTGCGCGCCGCTTCGCGACCACGCGCAGCGTTGAGCGACTGACGAATAACCTCTTTACCGTCGGACGGATTCTCTTCGAGGAATTGTGTGAGGCCCTTGTTGACGGCGGTCTGCACAATGCCCTTGATCTCTGCAGTGCCGAGCTTCGCTTTGGTCTGGCCTTCGAACTGCGGATCAACAAGTTTCACGCTGATCACAGCAGTGAGACCCTCACGTACATCTTCACCGGTGAGGTTTGGATCGTTATCTTTCATCGCGCCGTTCTTGCGGCCCCACTCGTTGAGTGAGCTGGTGAGTGCGGCGCGGAATCCGGTGACGTGCGTTCCGCCGTCAATGGTGTTGATGTTGTTCGCAAAGGCGAGCAGTGTTTCTGACCACGAGTCACTCTGATACTGGAAGGCAACTTCAACGCTGGTCGTACCCTCCATCCCCTCGATGTAGACAGGTCGATCATGTGTGACCTTGCGCTTGCGATTGAGGTGGCGAACAAAGGAGACGATGCCACCCTGGAAGTAGAAGGTTGCTTCACGATCGGCGCGATCATCGATCAACGTCATCCAGAGCCCCTTGTTGAGATACGCGGATTCACGCAAACGATTCGCGAGCGTCTCAAATGAGTACTCGGTTGTTGAGAACATTTCTGGATCGGGCAAGAAGGTTGTCGTTGTTCCGCGGCGACCAGCTGCGGGATTTCCCTTGATTACCTTGGTGCGCGGCACGCCGCGCTCGTACTCCTGTGACCACACAAAACCGTCGCGCGCCGATTCAACACGGAGCTTGATGCTGAGTGCGTTGACAACAGAGACACCGACGCCGTGAAGTCCGCCAGACACTTTGTATCCGCCGCCGCCGAACTTTCCACCCGCGTGCAACACCGTGTGCACTACTTCAAGTGCATCTTTGCCGGTGGCGTGCTTTCCAACTGGAACACCGCGACCATCGTCGGCAACGGTGATGGAATTATCTTTGTTGATGCGCACCACAATGCGCGTTGCATGCCCGGCCATCGCTTCGTCAACAGAGTTGTCGACGACTTCGTAGACAAGGTGATGCAGACCGCGCTCATCTGTAGAGCCGATGTACATGCCGGGACGCTTGCGAACCGCTTCAAGTCCTTCAAGAACTTGAATGCTGGATGCGCCGTAGTCGCCGGATGCCTTCTTTGCGCGGCTACCCGTTGCGGCTGCGGCACTCTTCTTTTCGGTCACTCACTCACTCCCTTGATCTGCTCTACGAGCCGATGCAGTTCTTCGCTTGAGTAGTAATCGATCACGATCTGTCCGCCCTTACCAGCGGGCTTCACGCGCACCGGAGTGCCGAGATGCCCTTCAAGATCGCGCTGCAGTGCAGCGAGCTCTTCACTTGGCAGTGCGCCAGGCTTTCGCTTCGTGGTGATTGTACCGCGCGCAGCACCGCGAACCGTTGACGCAGCCGCCTCTGCGCCGCGCACTGTCACTGCATCGCGCACAAAGGTGCGCGCAAGCCACGCCTGCTCTGATTCTGGGAGGCCAACGAGCGCACGCGCATGCCCCTCGCTGAGTCGCCCTGCGGCAACTTCACTCTGCACATCGGTAGAGAGATCAAGTAGTCGCAGCGTGTTTGCGACGGTGGTGCGCGCCTTGCCAGCGATGACAGCAATCTGCTCCTGCGTCAAACCAAACTCGTCGGCGAGACGCCGGTAGGCGTGCGCCGTTTCAATTGGCGACAGGTCGCTGCGCTGAACGTTTTCAATGAGCGCAAGTTCAAGGCGTGATTGATTACCAACAACACGCACGACGGCGGGAATCGTGCTCTTCCCTGCGAGCTTTGATGCACGGAATCGGCGCTCACCTGCAATCAGCGTGTATCCGTTGGGCCCCTCCTCTACGACGACGGGCTGCAGCACGCCATGCTCACGGATGCTCTCGGCGAGTTGCGTCAACTCAGCGGTCGAAAACTCAGTGCGCGGCTGGTACGGGTTCGGTTTGATTTTGCTGAGCGGAATCTCTAGTGCGCCCGCCCGCGTAGCGCCAACGGCACTTGCCGCCTCTGGAATCAGTGCACCAAGTCCTCGCCCGAGCCCGGTGGTCTTCTTCGCCATGCTCCCCCCTTATTACTAGCTGGCGCCTACAGGGGTTCCGCTGAACACCCGGGCATCGAATTCTGCTGCAGCCTGTGCGTACGATTCGGCACCTGAGGTGCCTGGTGCGTAACTCCGGATGGCAATCCCGTGGCTTGGCGCCTCCGCCAAGCGTACCGAACGCGGCACGCGGGCTCGATAGACCAGATCACCGAAGTGGCTCTCCACCTCGCGCACCACGTCACTGCCAAGTTTCGTGCGGGGATCAAGCATGGTCAAGAGGAGGCCGTTCACCTGCAGGGCGGGATTGAGGCGCTCGCGCACGAGGCGGATCGTGGCCATGAGCTGCGAGAGCCCCTCGAGGGCGTAATACTCGCACTGCACGGGCACAAGCACCCCATCAGCGATTGCGAGGGCGCTGACCGTGACCAGGCCAAGCGACGGCGGGGTGTCGACAAGGATTACCTCGGCGTCTCCAGCCTGCCTCAGGCCTGCTGCAAGCTGGCGCTCCCCGCTCTCATCACCCGTTGCGAGCTCAACATCGATCCCCGCGAGGTCAGCGGAGCCCGGGATAAGCGCGAGGTTCGGAATTGAGGTCGGCTGGGCGAGTTCTACGGCGGGGCGACGCCCCACGAGGAGGTCATAGGCGGTCGGCGCACCCTCCGGGAGGGTGAATCCGAGGCCACTGGTGAGGTTTCGCTGTGGGTCGAGGTCAACCACGAGCACGCGACGCCCAGAATGGGCGAGCTCAGCGGCGAGATTCAGCACGGTGGTGGTCTTACCGACCCCACCCTTCTGGTTCGCACACACGATGATTGGCGCGTGGGATCCGGCAGGGTGCTGGGTGGTGGTATTCACGCTCCTATCGTAGCAGGAGGGGGCTACGGAGGGGTTCCGGGGGCCATGTTTCACGTGGAACACCAGGGTCCTGGCGAGGGGGTGCGCCGAGGCGGCTGCGGGGGTATCCTGAAGGTATGACCAAGCGCATCGGCTACGTGCTCGGAATCGTGCTCGCCGCCCTTATCCAGGCGCGGCTGCTGCCCGAGCTTGGGCTGGAGCGCCTCGTGAACCTCCCAGCCGTTCTCTTGATTGTTACAGCCTCTATTGATCGGCGCACCATAGTCCTTGTGGCTGCAACGCTGGCTGGCCTCGTCATTGATATCACGTTGCTCCGCCCGCTTGGCCTCTCAAGTATGGCAATGGTAGTTGGAGTGCTCGTTGCTAGTCAGGTGCGCGGCACTGGCAATACCCTACTTGTTCGGCGAACCGCAGCATTCACAGCTGGGCTTATGGCGAGCAATATCACCGTGTTCGTCCTCAGCGGCGGGGACTATGGCCGCCCCGGGGAAGGCGCTCTCGCCTTTGTGGCGAATTTCCTTGTGGGTGGCGCCCTGGCGTGGGTTGGGCTTCGGCGGCGAAGCCGCTACCAGTTCGACCAAACACTCCGCGGATAGCACGACAACATGACAACCCCTCAGGTTTATCCAGGCGGCGGTGGGCCAAGCGAACGAGAGGTTCGTCGACGTCGCCCCCTCCGATTCTTTGCCGCCGCTCTCGTTGTTCTTCTCACGTTTGGCGGCCTCGGTGGGCGCTTGATGCTCATTCAGTTTGGCGCGACAACGTCGTCGGACCCAACGACTGTAGTTGCGCGCGGCCACCGCATCGTTGAAGAGATCATCACGCCAGCGCGTGGCCTAGTGCTGGATCGCGGCGGACGCGTCCTTGCAAAAAACATTGCCGTGTACGCAGTGCAGATTCGACCAGGAGACCTCCCCCTCACGGTACGTGCGCACGTTGTGAAAACGCTCGGAGAGATCCTCAACATGGATCCAGTGCGCATCATCACGCTGCTCGACCGCAGCACCGGCTCGCTATGGGAACCGATTCGTATTGCAAACAACGTCAACGAGCGCGCAGCACGATTGATCGATGAGGAGCGCGCCAGTTTGCCTGGTGTCGAGACGATCATTGAATCCCGACGCGTCTATCCGTACGGAACACTGATCAGCCATATTGTTGGGTACGTCGGCCGGGTTGACGGCGCAGAGGCGAGCACACTTGCACCAGCTGGATATACCGTGGTTGATTTCATTGGGCGCGCAGGCGTAGAGGCGAGCTATGAAGAGACTCTGCGTGGCACGCCAGGAATTCGCCAGGTCGAGGTTGATGCAAAGGGTCGTCTTGTACGCATTCTTGGTGTGACGAAACCACCGGTTAACGGAGCGTCACTAACACTCACCATTGACATTGAGGCACAGCAGCGCGCTACAACAGCTCTAGTGTGGGGCCTTAAGAGTGCGCGCACCCAAGAGGGCGTAGTCGCGTCAATCAATCCACAGAACGGCGAGATCATTGCGCTCGCGTCACTCCCCACCTATGACAACAACGATTTCTCGGCAGGGATCAGCAGCGCCAAGTATCAACAGTATCTTGCGAATAAGTACTCACCACTGCTGAACCACGGAATCGGGTCGTATTTCCCGCCAGGCAGCACCTACAAACTGGTAACCTTTTCGTGCGCGCTAGAGCATAGATTAGTAACGCCAACCACACGAATCCCATCGACAGCATTTCTCGAAGTCGGTGGTGAGAAGTTTTATGAATGGAATCGCCGGGGATTCGGCGGCTCATTGACGCCAGCAGAGGCATTCATGTGGAGCTCCAATGTCATCACTTTCCGACTGGCACGACTCGTTCGGATCAACCAACTCTCCACGTGTGGCCGAGAGTGGGGCTTCGGCGCGCCAACTGGCATTGATCTTCCCGGCGAAATCTCAGGACTCGTCCCAGACCAAGCGTGGGCACGGGCTACGATCAATCGAGGCCTTTATGAGGCGGAAGTGATGCAGTCTGCTCAGGGGCAAGGGTATGACCTGACGTCGCCGATTCAGGTGCTGAACTCTTTCGCAGCGCTTGCGAATAGTGGCACCTTATGGAAGCCGCGCGTTGTGCTCAGCATCACTAGCCCCGACGGGGCCATTACGCCAACCACACCCGTCGTCAATGCGCAGGTCGGAATGAGAGAGACAACGTATCGAGAGATGCGTCGCGCTGCTCGGAAGGTGACTACGAACTCTGTCATGTCGCAAGGAATCTGGCGCATGCCACTGAGCGTGTTTGGCAAGAGCGGCACTGCGGAATATGGCGTTCGTGACTCTCTCGGTCGATTGCCGTATCACAACTGGATGGGTGGATTTGTCGCCCCCACCAACGACTGGTCGAAAAGCGATTCCGAATTTGCCTACGTCGTCTTCATGCATGGAACAAACACAGCGGGGAACGCGGCGAAAGAGGTGACGAAGTACTACCTGCAGCTGCAGTTTGACTTGAAGCGGGACTATCGCACCCCAGCACTCTTGGCGCGCGGGAACTTCTTCGGTGAATAGGCTCGACTCACCGCTCGGCTCCGCTCTTCGCCGTGTGGACTGGATCGCAGTTGCGGCGGTCGGCCTCCTCGCGCTAACCGGAGTCGGCATGGCCTGGCTCAATGCACGGAGCTATGGGCAAGAGCTACTCACACCGAGTTCGCTTTTCGTGCGCTCGTTGACCTGGGTGACGCTCTCCATCGCTGTCTACATCATCACAACGCTGGTGAACTGGCGCTGGGTCCGCACCTTCGCCTGGCCACTCTACGCCGCGAACATTCTGCTGCTCATCATTACGCTGGTGTATGGCGTCGACTCTGGCGGCAACAATCGAGCGATTGCAATCCTTGGGCTCACCATTCAGTCCAGCGAGCTCAGCAAGATCTTGACGCTGGTCGCGATCTCGACCGCGCTGACGCGGGCCGACCGGGTCAGTGGTGGGCTGCAGGACCTGCTGTTAGCGGGTGCCATCGTTGTGCCCCCATTCCTACTTGTCGTGGCACAGCCCGACCTCGGCACGGCACTGGTCCTCGTCGCGGCGCTCTTTGGCGCCCTGTATCTCGCTGGCGTTGCGACACGCTGGGTCGCCGCCCTCGCTAGCCTGGTCGCCGCAGGCGGCGCGCTGGCGTGGGTTGTGGTGCTGGCGGATTATCAGAAGGAGCGGCTCCTCGCCTTTATTGACCCGAACGCAGACCCCGCCGGACCCAAATACCAGCTTCTACGCTCACTCGACGCGATCCGGGGAGGTGGCCTCTTCGGCGCAGGGGCCGATGGCACCTCCATCTTGACCCCGCTCCCCGTACAAGAGAGCGACTTTGTCTTTGCGGCCCTCGTCCGTGCGTTTGGTGCGATGGGGGGCCTCTTTGTGATCCTTTTGCTCGCAATCCTTGTCGGGCGCCTGGTATGGCACGCCTGGACCTCGACCGATGAGTTTGGGGTGATCTTTGCCGGCGGTATGGCCACCGTCATCCTCTTCCAAGCCTTTGTGAACATCGGAATGAACCTGGGCGTTGCCCCGATCACGGGGATCACGCTGCCATTTGTGAGCTACGGCGGCGCCTCTGCCGTCTCGCTCGCCTTCGGTCTCGCCCTGGTGCAGAGCCACCGGGTACACGACGGGGGCTCATCCCCGCTCATGTAACAATAGTGCGCGGTTGACGCGGGAGAGCCCTGATCGTAGACTTCCCCTCCCGCGACTGACCCGTCCGTCAGCCCGCGACCGCCCAGCAGGCGCCGCCTGTACGGCGCACAGACAGTAAGGACAGGGGAACCATGTACGCAGTCATCGAGACCGGTGGAAAGCAGTATCGAGTGGAGCTCGGCAGCGAGCTGCACGTCGAGTTGACTGGCGCTACCCCAGGGAGCGAGATCTCGTTCGACCGCGTCCTTCTTGTGCGCACCGACTCCACCACCGAAGTTGGCACTCCAGTTGTTGCTGGCGCGAAGGTCACCGCAACGGTGCTCGGCCAGGAGCGCGGACCAAAGACGATCAGCTTCAAGTACCGACCAAAGGCGCGTAGCCGTATCACCAAGGGGCACCGCCAGGAACTTCACCTTATTAAGGTCACCGAAGTGGCGGTGAATGGCACAAGCGCGAAGGCGCTCTACGAAGCCGGCGCTGCAGACCGCGCCAAGGCGCAGGTCGCCGCCGCCGCAGTCGCCGCCGATAAGGCGAAGGCTGACGCCGCAGTCGCTGCAACGTTGAAGGTTGGCGCGCCAGCCGAAGCGAAGGCAGCGAAGAAGCCTGCCGCAAAGAAGTCAGCAGCGAAGAGCGCCGACACGTCGGCCGCCGACGCCGAGTAACGCAGCGAACGCTGAGAGAAGGAGAGCACCATGGCACACAAAAAGGCAGGCGGAAGTGTTCGCAACGGACGCGATAGCGCTGGTCAGCGCCTTGGCGTGAAAGTTGGCGACGGCCAGAAGATCAACGCTGGCGGCATCATCGTGCGACAGCACGGCACCACCTTCGCCGCAGGGCGCGGTGTTGGCCTCGGCAGCGACTACACCATCTACGCAACCGTCACCGGCACGGTGAAGTTTGACCACGCGTCGCGCACGAAGAAGCGCGTCAACGTTGTCGCTTCACCAGACGCCTAGAGAGTCGCTGATGAAGCCAGAGATTCATCCCAAGTACAACACCATCGAAATTACGTGCCTCGCATGCAGC
>Ga0315902_10003907_pt1 | contig 21959 bp, 22 predicted proteins | sample LakEriMetagenome_9_FD_203523 | JGI IMG/M metagenome (GOLD analysis project Ga0315902, IMG submission 203523) | Freshwater fungal communities from buoy surface, Lake Erie, Ohio, United States - Buoy 12 MA117 | ecosystem: Environmental > Aquatic > Freshwater > Lake > Lake biofilm | place: USA... | reverse complement strand
TAACGCTCTCTTCAAATAATGTTGCTACTCAGGGTGAAGTTAGACTTGCTAAGCGCAACTCCATCTATCCAGAAGATTGGAGCTATAGCACTCTTGATGGTCCAGATAACGGTGTTGCAGTTGCAGGTTACGATGTTTCGATAAGTAATTCTGGAAATAGGATTGCAGCGGCTTGGCTTGCTGCTAGTGGTCTGCGCTTACCTAACGCTGATGAAGTTCGTTTTCTTATTGTCAATGAAGATGACTATCCAAGTCGTTTAACCCCTGAAAGGCATGGCATTCCTGGCTCCCCGCTTCTAATTGATAGCAAAGGGATGGTCTTTGGGTGCCAAGATCGAATCTGCTCTGTCGGTTCCTATAGTTCCACACCTAAATTAAACAATGGCGCGATTCTTAACAAGGTTAAAGATAGCGCCATAGTCAGAATCAATAAAGTCCGCTACGCAGTGACTTCGATTTCTAAAAAGTTAGTTCTTGTAAAACTCTAAAAACTACTTCTTATTTCTACGCTGAATGCGAGTTTTTTTCAGGAGTTTCTTATGCTTCTTTTTTGCCATACGTTTTCTACGCTTCTTGACTACGGAACCCATAACCTCTCCTCTGCTAAAGACCCATCGCTTTAGCTTGATTATCAAACTCTGGAATCATATCTCTTAATTCTTCAAAAGAGCCAACGCCTTGCATTATGCCATTTCCTATATAAAAAATGCGATCTGCATTTTTAACTGTTGACAGTCTATGTGCAATTACAACCATAGTTAAGGAGCCCTTTAAGGTTTCCAAGTAACTTGTCAACTTTTTCTCAGTGGTTGCATCCAGGGCACTGGTTGCTTCATCGAGCACTAGAAGTTTTGGTCTTGTGAATAGTGCTCGAGCCAAGCCGATTCTCTGCTTCTGGCCACCACTTAATTTGCTGCCACGCTCACCAACGGAGCTATAAATCCCGTCTGGAGAATTCAAGAACTCTTCTAGATCAACGGCCTGCAATAACTCCACAACTTCATCATCTGGAACCTCTTCAGCCAAGTAGCCTAAGCAGACATTATCCTTGATTGTTCCATTTACAATACTGGTTTCCTGAGGTACATACGCGATTGCTCCAGGCCACAAAGAGATTACTTGAGATGGGCTAGCCCGAGAAATCTCCACTTTTCCTACATTAGGGTGAACTATCCCCAAGAGGAGATCGACAAGGGTAGTTTTTCCGGATCCAGAGGGCCCAACAATTCCAATAAACTCTCCAGGATTAATCTTTAAGCTTAGCCCTTGAATCACCAACCTTTCTTTTCCTGGGTAAGCGAAATCCACGTTCGTTGCCACAATCTCAGGTAAAAATCCCTCATGCACAAAAGAATCTTTTCCTGCGTAACTCACAGCATCGACTTCTTCAGCGTATGTGCTCTCAATATACTCTTCAATCAAATCGAGTGTAGGACCTGCAACTCCAATATTTGTTCTGATTGACATAAGACCAGTTTGAATCCGCAATATTGCTGGTGCGATCCTCGTGCTTGAAATAAGAAATATGGAAATCACTGCAACTGCGCGAGTTGCTGGCTGAGTAATAAATTGGGTCGCTCCAATAGCTAAACCACCAACCACCATACTAATTTCCATGATGTATTTACTTAAGATTCTCATAACGCCAAGTTTCGCGCCTGCTTCCGCGATTTCCAGCCTCATATCCCCAATTTCTTGGGCATAAAAGTTTCGCCTGTTCTTAACCAATAACTCCCTATAACATGAAATTACCTCTGAGATTTTGTCATTACTCCTAATTTCAAGGGCGGTAGCGCTCTCGCCTAGATGCTCTGCTTGCTTGTGCATATACACATAAAGTAAAATGCCAAGGGTAGAAAACAAAATTACACTCGAAATAGCAACAAGGGTATCAACCACAAATAAACTGACACTGAAAGCAACAATCAAGAATATATCAGCAGCTAATAACAGTGAGGCGCCAAGTATGCTTAAAGTGACGGCTTGAACACCGGTCGTAAGGGCAAATATACTTTCTTGGACTGTTCTACTTCTGACCTTGACTATATCTTCTCCTAAAAGTCTAACAATTAGAATTCTTGAAATCTTTGCAGATCTTCTGCTTAGGAAAAAAAGGGATTTCTTAGAGAGATATAGTGATGCAAAAGATTTAAAGATGAGTACCCCAGCACCAATTAAGCCGAGTACGGCAACTTGAGTTTGCAAGGTTTGCTCTGAAATCCTTAAAAATTCTAAAATTGCAGCCACTCGATCCCCTGGCTTATTCGATGCTACTCCACTAACTGAAAGAGAACCCACAAGGCCAAGTATGAAAACTGCGGCTATATCGAGTAACCCTAAGAAAATATAAATCAAAACTACAAAACCAAATTTTCTTCTATCTGCCAAAGAAAGGATTTGAAGTGATCGAGAAATTACAGAAAAGGTTGAACTTAACGAACTAGTTAAATTACCTACCACGCTAATTTTCACTCCTAGTCCACCGATTCCACCCAGGAAGCTAACTTACTTCTAAAATTAGGTTGAGATGCCCACTCAATAAATCTTGCAAAACCATCTTCTGCTTGGGTCTGAGGAAACTTACCAATCAAGCTCTTTAAATAGCTAAAATCTGCGTTGGTTGAGTCCACGTCTCTATCGTCAGCGGAACTCCTATTAAAAGGCACTCTCTGCTTCAGTATGCTCTCAACGAGGCCAAGACAGGTATTTATAGAAATTGGTTTTCCACCACCTACATTAACCACATCACTAAATCCATTTTCTCGCGAACTTATCTCGACAACCAGATCAGATACAGCGTTTGTAACATCTCCGATATAAGTGAAGTCCCTTGTGATTTTTCCCTCGCCGAAAAAGTTAAATGGGATCTGGTTTAAAGCACTAGACACCATTCTGAAATAAACCATATCTGGACGCCCCCAGGGCCCATAAGCTGTGAAAAATCTCAATCCTCTCGTCTTAATTTTTGTTTGCTTAGAGCAAGATTGCGCCAGAATTTCATTAGTTAATTTAGTTGCTCCATAAAAACTAACAGGCTCTGGAACTGTACTCTTTTCGCTCAAAGGCTTTCCTTGGTGACCATTTCCATAGACGCTTGAAGACGATGCATAAACAAAACTATCTACCTCGCTCTCTACAGAAGCTAGTAAAAGGTTCGAAAAGGCATCAATATTATCCCGCTTATACCAACTCCACTTATCCAACGGGACTCGAACACCGGGCTGAGCTGCCAGATGAATTACGGAATCAAAGCTATCTTGCGAAAATAGTTGTTCGACAGCAATATCATCTGATAAATCTAATTCTCTAAATTCAACTTCCATGGGATCTAGCAAAGCTAACTTGCGTAATTGTTTTAGTTCAACAGAATAATACGGGGAAAGTGAGTCAACGCCTAAAACGCTATGCCCAAGCATGCGAATACTTGATGCCACTGAAGAACCGATAAAGCCAGCTGCCCCTGTTACCAAGATTCTCAAGTTGGCTCCTATGTGCGATTTTTCATTTGATGGGGAGTAAAGTTTATCCCATATGAACCTATTGGTACTCAATTATTCCATGAACCCTAAGAGCCTTGTATTTTCACACCAGAGCGATGTTGTGAAACGCCTTTCAGACCACTTTGAGAAAACTTTTGTGGTAACCGCAGATGAAGAGTTTGAGGTATTCCCTACAAAATTAGTCATCAAATCAAGTTATTGGAAAAATGGGAAAACCTTAAAGAGTGCACTACGCTATTACCGAACTGTGTTACCCCTTATGTTTTCCCAACGTAAGCGCCTAGTAGTCTTTTCTCACATGACAGAAGTTCAATCATTTTTGATTGCACCTCTCTGTCGAATTCTAGGAATCAGGCATTTTTTGTGGTATGCACATACGAGTCAATCAAATTACCTTCGACTCAGTTTTCCATTCTTGAATGGCGTTATTACATCAACTCCTGGGTCATGCCCAGTGAAAGGTTCTAAAGTGCACCCCATTGGACAAGCGATTGATCATAAACTTTTTAACTCTGTTAAATCTATTCCACTTAATCCGCCCTTGCGCTGGTATCACATTGGCAGAATGGACAAGTCAAAAAATATTGACCTTATCATCGAGGTATTTAAACAACTAAGAAAAGAGGGCTGGAATCTCACTTTAGACTTCTACGGTGATTCTTCTTCTGAATCAACTCAAAACTACCTTAAGTCATTGACTCAAGAGTATTTCTCAGGAAATCATGATGATTGGCTTAAGTATCACGGAGCAGTTGAAAGAAATAAAATTCCAAGAGTTGCTGAGCTTTACGATGGCTTTATTCATGCATTTCAAGGTTCTCTAGATAAAGCTGTCCTAGAAGCAACCATGTGCAAAAGAATAGTTGTTTCAATAAATCCTGAATTTGAATCTGAATTTAATCATTATAATTCAGGAAATAAGTCTCTTTTTGACCAATTATCTTTACAATTACTCTCCGCCCTTGAAATGCCCACGGAAGAGCAAGGAATAAAGATTGAACGTTTTTTCAAGAAAACCCAGGAGAGCCACTCGCTTGATAACTGGATATTAAAACTAGTTAAGGTGATTTCTAATTAAGGCGCAATCTTCTAGAAAAGTGGTGCACGTAATCACTACTATTGAGCGTGGCGGGGCTGAAAATGCCATTGCAGCGCTAGCTCAAATTCAAGTAAATAAGGGATATACAGTCTTCATCGTGCCACTAAAGGGGAACCTTGAACTACTTGAGTCCTTGCAAGCCAGTGGTGTGCAGGTCGATACATCCCTAATATCGAAATCATTCCTTAGTCAAGTTCTCTGTATGCGGCGAAGATACCGCGATCCACATATTTTTCACGCTCATCTGCCTCGTGCTGAATTATTGCTGAGATTATCTAAGCCAAAAAGTGGATTTTACGTTACCAGACACAACACAGAGAGATTCTTTCCTAAATCTAATTTTCTTTTTTCGAAAAGGCTTTCGAGGTTTGCCCTGCAGAAGTCCCTGGGAGTTATATCTATTTCTACGGCCGTTCGAGATTATCTGCTGAATTCAAAGGAGATCTCTTCAAGAACGCCTAATTGTATTATCCATTATGGATACACTGAACGAATCAAAAGATCTAGAAATATTAAGCTTGTATTAAATGATGACATAAGAGTGCTTCGTTTAGGAACAATTGGCAGGCTCGCACCGCAGAAAAATCTCATAATGTTAATCGAATTTGCTAATCTGTTGAGAGAGGTACAAATAGATTTCCAGATTCAAATTGCTGGCGAAGGCCCTGAGCGTAACCGCATTGAAGATAAATTGCATGACGACCAATTGGAACAAGAAGTGCAACTCCTCGGAAAAATTCCAGATGTATCTAGTTTTTTAATTTCCCAAGACTTTTTCATTTTTACCTCGAATTATGAAGGTTTAGGACTTGTATTATTAGAAGCTATGGATGCTGGATTGCCAATTGTCGCTCCTCGAAATTCTGCTATTCCAGAAGTTATTGGCGAGAATCATCCTGGTTTGTTCGTAAGCGGAGACTTAAATTCGCTCTTTACGACATTCATGGCAATGTTTCGCAGTCCAGCAATCCAAAGGCAAGCGCTCCAAGTCCAATCTTTAAGATTGCTAGAGTTCAATATGGAAAATTACTTTAATAGTCATCATGACTTCTATGACAATGTCGAAATTTCTGCACAACGATGATTTCTTCGATGGTGCGATGGTTTGCCCCTCCAATTAGAGTTCATATTTGGGGAGGATTTGGTTCTCAATTATTCGGCTTAGTTATAGCCTGGAGATTGTCTACCAGTCACAGATACAGGCGTGTTAAATTAGTTTTTCACACTTCAGGTGTGTCAGAAAGAGTTAGAGAGCTTCCAATCTCATGGTTAAGTGACTATTCAATTAATGAGATCCAGGATTTTGCAAAGAGTAGGATGGGTGTAAAACCTTTCCAAACTACTTCAACTAGCAAAACTCTTATCACGTTTCTCAACTCTGTTTTGATCAGAATTGGGCTTTTGGCGCGAGCAAATACAGATCTCGAACTAACAAGACTTAAGCCATGGGTTTTAGCATTACGTGGACATTACACGGAGTTTCGCCTCGAAGATTTTGAAATTACACATTTGATGAGCCTTTTTGAAATCCCACAGAAACGGCCTTCTGACAATGTAATTTCAATCCATTATCGCTTAGGAGATTTACTCAATTTATTTAGCAAGAGTTATATACAGCCTACTAGAATTAGTGAGGCATTAATTCACATATCACCTAAAAATATTCCAGTTGTTATTTTTTCTGATAGCGATTCAGAAGATGTCTCAAGCCTGTTAGCATCGCATCTCAAGGGGAGAAGTGCTTCTTATCTTAGAATGTCACCCATTGATACCATAAGGTCTTGCGTTAATTCCATAGAATTTCTCGGCACTAATTCTAAGCTTTCGCTTTGGATAGCTATCTTCCGCTTAAAAGAGAATAGAATAACTGCTATTCCTAAGGAATTGCTTAACCATTTAAACAATGAAATTGATTTGCAAAACCACGGCCAAAATCTATCGGTTTACTGAACCTTAACTTGTTGATTAACCGTCAACCGATAGTTCAAATTTCTCCCAATTTTTCATAATTAGTTGGTTTCCCCAATTACAAATAATATATGGATTTTTTGTTTGATTAAAGAAGCTAGCCCACCAGCTTAGCGAAGAATTACTTGAAACATAAGATCTATATTTACTCAAACTCCAAAGAAGTTCGTGTGGTTGCAACCTGAGACTCTCTTCAGGATAACGAATCTCCACCCTATGCGCTAAGGGCTTCAGGATTTCTCTTGCTTCGCCTACTTCATCACTATAGCAATCAATCTTTTCCAAATTCTTTACCTCAAGCATCCTAGCAAGGGCTCCTACATACCAATCGGCACTTAATACACCCCAAGGCGTTTTCCTGAAATCCCCGAGCCGAACATGAATAGCCCCAAGTCTTTCAGATTCCTCAATCATTTCAATCTGCTCTCGGACAACTTTGCGTACATCCATTGGTTCTAGCAAAACGAATTTTGGAAAGACTCTTTTTGCATAAGACGAATTTTGAAACCAATCAGAGACATGGACAGTGTTATTAACTCCACTTAAAAGCTTCATAGACTCTTCATCCCACATCGAATTCTGCGTCCTTGAGGCACTTAAACCTCGGCCCAATCTAGACAAAGTAGGGTTTTGCCACGCAATCCTGTCAGTTCCAAAAAGGAGGTTAATGTCTATGTGCCGGAGCCAAGTTCGCCTATCTTTATCTGTATGGCGAATAATGCTGCTGTCATTTAGTATGGCGAGAGCCTGAAATTTCTCTGCGTAATACGATGCAGCTGTGGCTTGAAAAAGTTGGTTACCTAGTCCTCCGCGTAAGTGAAAAACAATCCGTTGAGATGATTTTCGATTGCGAATCATTTGTATCGCTTGTATCTTTTGAGTAATTTACCTCTAATTCCCCAAGTTCTCCCGCGTGAAGTTAATGCTCCTTGGCCAGCCCATGAATTTGAGTCGAGAAAATCGAGAGCTCGGTTAAGAATTACATTTGACCTGATTGTTCTAAAAAAATATAAATACTTCTCAGAAACTTTGAAGCGGAGATAAATTGGAGCCTTGAATCTCGTGTGGGTAGCACCTGTTAACCCGTGCCCAATATTGTCTACTATTCTAAAGATAGGAGCAACGGCTCGAAGATTGAAACGAAACATGGTTGCTTGAATTCTATAATCGTAGTTACCTCTTTGAAATCTTTCTACCCACAGGGCTCTCTTACTTTTCGATAACTTATCCCAATAATTAGATCCTTCAAAGAAGTTTTGCCAAACTAGGTCTTGACTAACCTCTGCATTAGATTCTTCATGTATTTTCCAAAAAGCCCGGTTAACTCCATAACCCCAGGCACTGAAAAATCTCGTAGTTCGCCAGAAATTAAAATGTAAAAAACCAAGTGGATTAAACAAGGAGGACATCCCCGAAACCACAACTGGATCCTCGTTAGCAGGTTCTCTCAAAAGGACTTTTGTCATTTCTTGTAATCCTTGACTAGAAATGCGTACGTCATCCTCGATCACAATTATTTGAGCACAATCTTCTAAAACTCTGCTTATCGCCCAAGGTATGTGCTTATCACAACCCATATTTTGAGTGTGAAGAAAGACCTTTGAGCCAAAACTTTCTGCTTTTCTCAAGAGTAAATCTCTCTCTTCAACAAAATGATACTTTGTATCTGCACTAAATTTTGGGCCATCTATAGAGACGTAAACACAGAGATTTACGCCTTTAAGTTTCTCGGCTACCTCTATGTTTCTCTGGAGAAAATCTAACCTTTCGTAGCCAATGAGTAGAATTCCAAGCACGTATCACACCTTATGCCTCATATCAGGTATGTCAATTCTATCCACAACGAACTTAAAGTTTCTCAGATAACGAAGGTAAATGAGGTGCGCTATTAAGGACTAACCTCGACACCTTAATTTGCGAATTGGGTCTAGCGTGTGAGAATCTGCCACATGGCCCTCTATCTCACTTACGACGACCAATCCATGCAAGATGGATTAGGTGCACAGGCTCTACGTATCACAGGTATATATTCCTTGGCAAAGCAATTTAGATTGAAGTATCTCCATACTCCAATCTCTCGCGCAATAGAAGACATAGCGCATGATTTAGATGGTGGCACTAGCCTTAAAACAATCATTGATCAAGTAAATGACTTCTTTAGTTTTCCCAGTGATAACTTAAAACATAAAAGAGTTAAGCATATTTTTGTGCGAGAGTTAAGCAGAAAAAAACTAGTTGAGTTGTGGCTACAGGGAATCTTGTTCCGCGGCTCCTTAATTGTCCACATCCTCCTTCCAATGGGAGTTCTTGACAAGTTACCAGCTGCTTATAAACACGCTTCAATGTTTTTGAGGGATAAAAATAAGAGGGCCCTTGAGGCTAACGCTGAAATTCAGTTGCTAGCACATGTTCGGCGTGGATATGATGAAAAATATGCAAATCTAAAGTACGCAAAAGGTCGACATCTGCCCTTCTCCTACTTTAGTGATGCAATTTCAGCTGCATGTATGAAATTCAATATCCCTAAGTCATCTAAGTTGCACATACATACAGATTTATTAAATCAGGTAAAGACTTGGAAACCATCTCAAATTGACATTCTCGAAGGATTTAGAAAGAACAGCGGAGATCTAGTTGCCTCTGAAATTGAACTAGAGGCATACGATTTAATGGAGCTTATTGATTGTCCGTCTGGTTATTCGTTAGAGATTCATTATTGTGATCCGCTCATGAAAACTTTTATTGATATGTGTACCGCGAGAGTATTCATCCAAGGAAAATCAGCGCTTTCATATTTAGCAGGGATTGTCAACAACAATATAGTCGTGTTTCCGACCAATCAATCACATTCAAAACTTCCAGATTGGCACACTTCTGAATCTTTACAGATTGAGATTAGGGACCCAATGCTTGGTTAACTTACATCTGAGACATCATCCTATATCCTTTTCGGGTGAGGGCCATAGCGGTTACGACTATCTCGCAACAGAGCTCGCTAGGAATTCAACGATTATTTCATCTTGCAGAAATTACCAACTCTGAATTAGTGATAATTGGGGATAGGAAAACTCCTGCCTGGAATCCTAAAAGATTACCTCAGTTCGTTCACTATTTCTCGATAGAAGATCAAGAAAAAAAGTGGCCTAAGTTGAGTGGTCTACTGCCAATTAACCATTATGCTCGAAAGAATCTTTCTTATCTTTGGGCGTTAGAGAACGATGTTGATGTGCTGTTGGACACTGACGACGATAACTACTCAACCGTTAACGTCTTTGCGAATAGTCAATCTTCTTTCAGGTTGTACAAGGGATCTAGGCAATGGGTTAATGCCTATGCGCACTTCGGCAGACCAGAAATTTGGCCGCGAGGATTACCTTTGGAAGAAGCATTCAAACCGCTTGAAGCTACCGAGAGGATTGAATCAAACCCAACTTGGTATTGCTTTCAATCCATTGTAGATGGCGACCCAGATTTGGACGCAATTGGCAGAATGTTAAATCCCCAACAGCAAAATTTTGAAGATTTTGAACCGCTAGCTCTAGGGGCCAATAACTTTTGTCCTACAAATTCACAAGCTACTCTTTGGGACAGAAGGCTAATCCCTTTTCTATATCTACCTATTACTTCAACTTTTAGGATGACAGACATTTGGCGTGGAATAATTATTTCTGGTTACCAAAATCTATACGGATTGCAAACCATGTTTGGTAAATTAGGATTTAAGCAGGAACGAAATGAACATAATCTGACGGCAGATTTTGTAGATGAAGTTCCTGGGCATATTTACAATCGACAGATTAAGGAAATCTCTGACAATATCTGGCGGGAGAGCCTAGGACAAGATAATAAATTCGATACATTCAAGGAAATTTACAAAAGTTTGGCTTCTATTGGAATCCTTAAAGAAGTTGAGATTGAGTGTGTTTCGAAATTTATTGAGATAGCGGGCGCCTTTTAATCTTGGTCTGGAACTTATCGAGTTATGCTTAACAGACTCGACTACTAGATTGGAGTAATCTTCAATAATGCTTAAGCTAGTACCCTCTAGAATTCAACATTTCGCTTATCTGTTAAAATTGCAGCGCAGAGTAGCTTCTTTACATTTCCCTGGGATTTTTCTGCAGAGACTGTACTTTGAGCTATTTGAAAAAAAGCGACTTTTATCTGCGTCTACTTGCCCCTCCAGACGTTCTTCCCAAAGTAATTTGATGTTAACTGCCCCCCCTCTCGTATCTCCGGGAAATTATTGGAATATCACCTTTTTCTTTCATAGGGAGATTTTGCGAAACAATTTCTCCATGGAGCATGAAATGGCTCGAGCTTATGAATCAAGCGCTAGGAGGTTTGGGCATAAAACAAATTTTATAGATACTCCATTAGCTAGAGAAACCATTAAATCAAAAGATCTATTCAGCTACTTTCTAGACCTGAATACAACTCATCTTATTCTTCTGGGCGATACGAAAACTTCTGAGCATCCGGGTTTAAATATAGAGATGCTTCGAACTCTACGCTCACAAGGAATCAAGGTAATAGTTGTAATTATGGACTTACTTTTTACAAATAGATTGATGGGTAAAGATTTGGTTGAATTTTGGATGGACGAATCAGATGTAATGGTTGTTCATAATTCTCGAATACTTGAATATTTTCCAGATCTTGACAATATTCTACTTTGGCCATCACTGCCATATCCTGAGGACGAGTCTATTTTCAAACAAGATTCTCTGCAAGATATTGACCTACTAATACCGGGCAGTGATCATAGACAGCGAGGAGTTTTTGCGAGTTATGTTGAGAAGCGCGGAGTTCGAGTAGCTTCTAAACTTAGCAATCGCATTACGAATAATTCTCAATCATATTCCTGGGAACATTACCTTGAGCAAATTAAGAAAGCCAAACTTGTCTTCACAAATGGATATCGTAATTCCAGAGAAAGTCAAGTAATAGCAAGAACGACTGAAGTTATGCTTGCAAAATCAGTGCTCTTATATGAAACAGGTTCTGATATTGATTATTTCTTTGAACCCTATTATGACTATATTCCAATCCATTCACTTCCAGACCTTACTGAAAAAACAAATTTCTTACTTAACAACCATTCACTTCGAGATCAGATTCGCTATAATAGTTTTAATACCATTTCAACAAAGTACTCATATAAACGTTTTTGGAATTTACTTGAAAGTAAAATCGATTAACGAAGAATTGATTTAGAGAATCCTCGTATCAGTCTTTGTCGATTCATTTAATTTTTGCAGTAGATTTACAATACACATTAGACAATCAGATTTGTAGTTGATGTTCTTCATCACGAAGGAGCGTATAATTCTGGAATTCCTAATAACTGTTACACAAATTTGAAACTGTGGAAATGACTTATACTGCTGGTTATTAGCTTCACTAATCGATTCCCTAAGACAAAACAGCAATTATGGTGTTTTGGATAGAAGATTGACACACTGTTTCCCTCTCACGTGTTTATATTGTATAGTGAGGAACCCTAGGTCTTAGATCAAAGTGATAACTCTCAATTTAGATTGTGTGTGACTTGCTTCTGATGTAACCTAGGAACTTAACAATGATTCCTATACTAACTGGCTTCGACTCTGAATCAAGAGAAGGAGATGCAGAACTGATTGCGATTAACTGGAGATAAGGAGACTTGGCTAAATTTATGGCCAATAAATTTCGGTACAAAATTCCACTCTTGGTGCCCTCGGTTCCCAAGATTGAAGTAATAACTGAGTATCTCAAGCGAATTGACGAATCAAAGCATTACTCCAATTTTGGTCCACTTGAAACAGAACTAAGGACTCGATTAGCCCAGGTATGGCAAGTGCCCGTGAAAAATATCGTTAGCGCATGCAATGCTACTTTAGCTCTGCAGGGAGCCATAGAAACTTCCGTGCCTAACGAACAGTCTTGGAAAGTGCCGTCTTGGACCTTTATAGCGACAGCTCTTGCAATTCAAAAAGCTGGCCGAGAATTTAGTTTTGTTGATGTAAACCCACAAACTTGGCGTCCTAACTTTTCGGATGAGGATGAAAATATATTAGATGTTCTGCCTTTTGGTGATAACCTCGACCTAGATAGGATGCGTAAAAAACCAATAACAAATCTGGTAATTGATGCAGCCGCTTCATTTTCAGCGCTATCTAAACCACTTCCAAACTCAATTCACAAGTATGCGATAGTAATTAGCCTTCACGCCACTAAGTTATTGCCAGCTGGTGAAGGCGCAGTTATGGTTACGAACTGCGAAGATTGGGCTAGCCGATTTCGGTCATGGACAAATTTTGGATTTTCAAATCAAAGGCGTCCTAGTCTCTTAGGGACCAATGCAAAGCTTTCTGAGTACGCTGCTGCGGTGGCTCTAGGTTCAATTGATGAGTTCGACAATACAAAAGAAAGATTCTGTCAAATTCAAGAAGTGGCAAGATCGGTTTCAACTTCAATTGGGTTTCAGACTCACCCAGCTATGCGTAAAGGCTTAGTTTCTCCCTATTGGATTCTTGACTTTGAAACTTCAAGTCGAAAGCAACGTGCATTGAGCTCCTTAACCCTAAATGGTATCGAGAGTAGGGATTGGTGGGAACGTGGATGCCATAATGAAGGACTGTTTGGCAAAACAGATTCATACCTCCCAATTACAAATTCACTTGCCTCGACAACCCTGGGGATACCAATGCATTTAAATCTGACTGGAACGGATTTAGAGGCAATTCAAAGATCACTCGAAACCATATTATAGTAACTCTCACAAAACAAATATTTATTAAAGTTTGTCAACTACTCTTTAATGCCTAACAGGTAATTAATATAGATTACTGGCCGATTAAAAGCGTTTTTGTAAAAACGAAATTGCCTTTCTGTATAACATCGTAAAAGGTTTGATAGCTTTGTACGGTCTTGACTGAGCAATTCTCGACCTGAGATAATCCTTCAAAATTGAGTGACGGAAGAAAACTCTGGTTGGGCCGTCCGGTAAATTAGCAGCACAGTGCCACCGAATTTCACTTTTCATCAATTCCTTAGTCCTAGTATCCTGACCATTCCATAACCCACTTTCTGTGACTCGGTGTACTGCCGTTAAATCCTCTAAATATTGAATCTTGTAATCTACGCTAACATTAAGATACATGAGCCAATCAATCGCTACAATATGTTGAGATTTTTCTATAAAGTCCCAATCTACTGCAGCACTTCTAAGAACCACCGTTGAAGCCTTTATGTTGTTCCCAAAGTAAAAATCCACATAACTTTTAGTTTGTGATGCCTTACTTCTTTCCGATGTCGTTCTCTCATAAATAGCCCAGATATCGTCTTTCTTGATGAATAGTTTGTAATCTGAATGCACAAGTCCAACTTCTCTACTTCTTTCAAGAATATTAATCTGTTTCTCTAGTTTAAAATTATCTATCCAAAAATCATCTCCATCACAAAAACTTAAAAATTCACTGGTGAGATCTTTGTAGAAGTCTATCCCAGGAACTTTTCCGATAGACCTTTGGTTTTTTTTTAGCAATATAGAAGATATTTTTTCAGGGTATCTCTCTTTATAGCGTTTAATAATAGATGACGTAGAATCCGTTGACGCATCATCGATAATCATTATCTTGAGGTAGTTAAAGAACGACTGGTCTAAAATTGAATTGAGACACTGCTCAAGGTATTGCTCATGGTTGAACGTATGAACTACTACAGTAACCTTTTGCATAATGTGATCTTACTACATCTGAGTGCAGTTAATTTCTCACAGACTAATGTTCTGAAGGAACCAATTCGAAAGAGCAAATTACGGTGACTTAAGAGAATCCCAAGTTAGCGTACCCGCTTGTTGCTTGATCTGAAATTGTTTTGTACCTTGGGGTCATGGGCATCGGTATAGATTTTATCGAGGTTTCAATGCTTGCAGAGACTCCATCTCGTTCAGAGTCATTATCGAAATTAATTAATGAAATGTTTTCAGAACATCTAGCGCCCGACGCAACTCTGTTGGCGACCTGGCTTGCAGTGAACGAAGCTGTCTTTAAGAGCTTAGATCCTTACAGCCAAATATTTTTTTGTGGGATTAACTATCGATCTATAGAAAGTCCAAAGATTTCCTTCATCGTACCGAAAGGAGGCAAGAATCATCTTAGGTGTCTTCGGTCTCAGGTGAGCGTTAGTCATCATGGTGACTTTGTCATTGCTGTTGCTGTTTCCAAAATTTCCTTCTTTGGCCACATTTTTAGATTCTTGACAGCGGGCAAATCTCGATATAAAAACTAAACTGAACGTTAGCTTAACTAGACAAGTGACTTTTTGCTGAACTCACTTATTCTCTATTTGTGAGTTATCGACTATTTCTCTCTGAAGCGAGAAAGTGTCTTCGTATAAAATACGCTCCATACAGTTGGTAAATGATCCTTTGTAGTCGCCTAAGAATTTTATACTAATGCCTCTGTGAGCAAAATTCTGAGGTGAATACAGTTTTTTTCCTCCAGGTGCATTAACATACATTTTGGCGCCCAGAAGTTCGCAAAGGTGAATTATATACTCTTCTCCTTTCAGGTCAGCTTTAGAGGCAACTTGTGAGGACCTTATAAAATTGGTTGGTAAATTTAATATTTCTGCTGTTCTAGTCATTGATATTTCCAAGTAATCTAAGAGGTTCTGATCTAGACTAAAGAAATTCGGCCATAATTCTTTAACCGTTCTTGAATTGCTATTTACCTTGAATGGCCTTACTAGATCAGACATAGTTAAATCTTTTCTAAAATTTAGATCTCGTATCTGTGTTTCGTCTCGTTTACCCTTCACGACTGGAAGAGTTAGCCAATCTTCATCGCTTCCTTGTTTTGTGAATTTGTTTCTGTGTATCCAACCACGGCGCTGAAACTGTACATTATCGAGAATTACAAAGATATCAGTTACTTTCATCAATCGAAAATAGCCAAGATAGGGGAAAAAATAAGGCTGCATAATAGCTATTCTCATGTCTTAAGACTAACAAGAGAAAGGGTTATAATACGAATGGTTTTTTCTAAAAATCCAGAGTTGCAACCCCAAATCCACTTATTCCGAACCCATCTCCATTGTAAAACATATACACTCCATATTGTGTTTCTACCACATATGGATATGCCACCATTTTAGCGTCCCAACCACTTTCAGAAACTCCTATCCCCGACTGCGAATCATCTCGCTCCCAATTCTCATAGTCATATGACTTTGCGTAACCAATTTTGTAAGAATCGTTTCCGCCCCTGAAGTCCTTTGACCCCCTATAGCAAAACCACATATGTAAAACTTGATCTACTTTGAGAATTGTTGGACGTGTTAAGGCTTCTTCAAGGTGGTTCTGCTCTATGCATACATCTGATAGTTGATTCCAATGTATGCCATCTCTAGAAGTTGCCTTCTTTATGTTGTAAGTATGTTCTAGCTTATTGTTGATAGATAGCCAGGAAGTGCCTGAAGAGTAATAAACGGTATGCTCCTCTCTTCCAATTACAACAAATGGTGAAGTAGCTGAAAACGGTTCAAAAAGTGTTGTTGTTAGTGCGGGGCCTTTTCCTAATCTCTCAAAGTTAACACCGTCATTAGTAACCGCAATGCCAGCCAAATTACTATAGGGCACTTCTAGGCGACGACTCCAGCCACTGTAGTATAAAAGTGACTTACTTAAATCTAACGGGTTTGGAACGATACAACTAGGCATTACTCCGTGTTCGTCGAAGCATCCAGGATCACCTAGATCAAGGATGGGTTTGTTATGAACATATTGAATATTTAAAGGATTTTTGGCATCAACGTCAAGAAAGCCAATGCGACTTTCACCCTTTTCTCCTCTGGTTGAGAAAAAAATTCTTAAGGTGTCCCCTAGATTCATTACAGTTGGAACCTGTGCATGAGTTTTCATCCAAGAGCTCGAATTGTCGGTGCGAAAAACTTGACCTAGCTTTCTCCACTTCATGACTTTTTCAATACCTTCAAAGCTTCTTTCTCGACCACATTATCAAGCCATTCATGCATACTCACACCCAATGCTTCTCGAGCCTTAATTGCTAACTCTTTTGTTTCAGGTCTCACACCTTCCAAATTTCCATAATAACGTGTTTTATGAGTACCGCCTCGCACTCCAGGAATTGGGAAATCGAAATTAGCCTTAATTTCCCCTTCGCCTACTTTAAAATCTATCAAATAGAAAACCCCACCTATAATCCAGCGGCATGTCACATCCCTTGCTTGTATTGGCAATGATTCAAATGGGACTGCACTTAAAAATTGACGATTATAATTTGATAATATCTTTCCAAACAAAGTGTCTCTCTGCCAAATTGGCAGATTCTCATCCCCAACTACTACCTTTGCGCCTATTTTAGAAACCCTTACCACTTCACTGAAAAACTTAGCAGGATCAGAAAATTCACCTAGCGCACCAAATGAATACACAGCATCAAAGTAGTTATCTGGGCTAGGAATGTGTAGTGCATTAGATACACAGAAGTGAACATTATGATGTTTTGAAGCTAACTTTCTAAATGCAAACTGGACCATACCCTCTGATATATCAGTTGTGTGTAAGGAGCCTTCATTGCCTAGTCTTTTGGCAATCAAGCCTGTGTCTCTTCCTGTCCCACATGCAATCTCTAAAACTTTACTTCCCTCATTCAAATCTAAGAGATCGATCATTTGATTTCTAATATTAATTTCATCTTCCCCATAGGTACTGAAAGTTAGATGCAAGTACTTTTCATAATCTTCAACCCTGTTTTCATAGAACTCGAGCGACTGGGAGTCTACTTCTGAAAGAGTTTTTGGAAATCTGAGATCTGGAATGTTGTTCTTCAAAACTCGAAATATATGATCTCCCGCTCGTAAAGTGCCTCCCTCCTCAGTCAAGGACTTTTGGTCTACAGGCGACACCCATTGGGACATGTAGAAAATATAGTTTATCTTTCGTTAGTCTTGCTAAACGACACAACAATTTAATCTATTTACATAACTTTGAAAGTGTGGGACCATATTTTGGTGGCCCTGCAAATTATGCAAAATATCGCTACCTCACGAGTACTTCAACAGCTAAAGCGAGAGCCATCACAACGGGCTCCTAGAGCGCACATTATTTCTTGGCATAACTTGGAAATGGCTTTAACTGAGCACTCCTTCAAAATAGGGGGAACAAACAATAACCAAGTGATTGATTCTCACACTTCTAGGATTCATCATAGAAGAAGATAAGATTCTACAGGAATACTTGAAAAGTTCCCTCAGCGATCCAATAAAAAATCTCGCTTGGTTTGATGCTGTGAAGTCACATACATCAAAAACTATTACAGTCGTTGAGGTAGGAGTTGGGGGGCGGATCACTAGCGATTGCTGCCCTTGCAATTACTCGTAGTCTATCCCAGATACTGATGCGAGGCTCGAGAATTATTGGTTTTGACCTCTTTGGGAAGGCCGAAATTTTTAGCGAACATGACAACTCCACAAGGCTTGAGGAAAAATTCAAGGGCGAAATGTTGCTGAGAGAAAAAACGGCGAAAACTAGAGACTTTTTTACAAGAAAGGCAAGTACGAACCTAATTCGCTCATCAGGTTATTTAGGTGGGCTTTCACTGGTTTCAGGAAATTGTGTTAAAACAATTCCGAAGTTCCTAAACGAAAATAGTGCTATAGATAACATCGATTTTCTTCGGATATCGTGTAATTGGTATGAACCTGTAAAAACTGCCCTTGAGAAATTTATGCCCTATAAGCCATCCTTTATCTACCTCGATGGGTATTATTATTGGGAAGGATCTAGAAGGGCCGTAAAGGATTCGGGTTTTGCCTCAATTGTTGAGCATGGTTATCAGCTTAAGGATTGTCATGTTTTTGAAAGTACAAAAATTAAATAACATGATGGATTATATATAGATTAGTTTTTAAGACCCATAGCCTTGATCGAAGTTTGTTAATTTTAAAAACTCATGTGACGGCCAATCCAATGGCTTTTCATCCACTCGTACCAATACAGAATCATTAGAAAGTGAGTGAGTTGCTAATGTACCCGCACCGACTAAACTTCGATTCCCAATCAGTACTCTATTACCAATCGTCGCGCCAAGACCCACAAGACAGTTATCGCCCAACTTTGCTCCACCGCCGATAGAAACATTGGCAGAAATAAAAGAAAAAGCTCCTATAGTGCTGTCATGGCCAACAACTGATCCACTCCAAACGAAGGTTCCATTTCTAATTTCTGAGTTGTTCTCCAAGGTCACCCCTGGCATTACAAGTACCCCTTTCCCCACACGAGCACTTTTAGAAATAAATGCCTTTTCGTGGACAAAACTTATTGGATTATGGCCATGGCTTAAAGCCGAAAGGAATAGTTCTTGTCTTCTAGTATTCAAATCTTGATACCCAATGCAAACAAAATAGTTGCGGGGCTTACTATTTATAAATACATCCCAAGAAATTACCTTGTTAGTGAACTCTTTGGGGATCGTATTCTCAAAGCCGTCACTAACCACTATGGCATCGAAATTAAACTCCTGTTCCATTAGAAACAAGTCCTGAACAACTCTGCCTACTGTTCCAAATCCAATCAGAGTAACGTCAATCATCTGTTCACCTCGAGCAACCTGCTAATAATATTTCTAGCACCTTTTCTATCTTTCTTGCCATTTGCATTTAATGGAAGTTTCTCGATGCCAAATACTGCTCTGGGAATCATATAACTTGGTAAGATCAAATTGGCCGAGATTACTATCTCTTTTTCATCTATCAAATCATTGACTTCGAATAGAACACAAAGGTCAAGTGCTCGACTGGGGTCAAAGTCAGCAAGGCAATTAGTCCTATACTCTCGCTCTAATCGAGCCTCAATTTCTTCCAATTCAATTCGGACCCCAGAACGCTTTATTTGATTATCCTTCCGACCAAGAAAACAAAGCTTTTTCAATCCTTGATTATAGGAAACCAAGTCTCCCGTTAGATAGTAGCGACTAGAATTTCCGTCGCTTCTTGGGATTAGAGCAAATTTTCCTAAGTTGTCACTCTGATTAACGTAACCTTCCGTGACGCTACTTCCGCCTAACATTAGCTCCCCCGCAATTTCTCCGTTTTCAAGCGTAAAAGTCTCATAAAGGCCTGAATCAATAAAGCTAGGAAATTCACCTAGAGACACAAAGGAAGTGCCCGAATTGAGTTCAGCTTCATTGATGACAGTGACACTGCAAATACATGTCGTTTCGGTGGGGCCATAAACACTCCTGTACTCAGTCTCAGTGCCTTGATCTACCACAAGCTGCTTCAGCAGATTCTTTGGATAGGCTTCCCCGCCAAAAATAATCAATCTTAGACTTGTGAAGCGACCACCCATAAATGCACCCACTGATTGGAGAAGCACTAATAGGGAAGGGACAGAAAACCACACTGTCGGATTCTTGTTAATTAAAGACTCAATCCAATCTAGAGATCCCTGTGAATTATCAATATCAACTAAAACGAGGCTTGAGCCTGAAAGAAGAGATAGGTAAATGTCAAAAACAGAATTGTCAAAATACCAAGGATTGACGCTAGTGAGAACATCCGAACCCTTTATGCCAAACTCCAATTTTAGCCAATTTACAAATTGCAATACTTGAGAACTAGTAATCGGCACTCCTTTTGGAGTTCCCGTAGAGCCCGAGGTAAACATTATGTAGCAGGTATCATGACCAAAGGCATATGCTTTGCATTCCTCTGCAGCCAGGGTAAAATTCAGTCGGTTGAGCGCTTGCATTTCTATGTATACGCCGAGGTTGAACTTGCTAATGATGCCATGTGAAATAAAAACAGATGCATTTGATGCCTTTAAGATTTGTTGTAATCTTTCTATTGGTTGTCTAGAGTCAACAAACGTATAGCTCCACTTTAAGAACCAACACGCAACAATAATGGCTAGTGAAGCGGGCTCTTTCTGGGAATCTATTACAACATGTCTTTTAGCACTACCTAGTTTTGATTTCAATTCGTTTGCAATTTGATCAGCTTCATCGCGTAACGAATGATAGGAGAGATAGCTGTCTCCCATGCTAAGAATTTTTCCTTGGGGATTTTTCGAGACCACATCTCGAAAACGCAATTCAAGCTCGTTTTGATTTAGCTTACTTCTATTTGCCATAGAAAGAGTGAACCTCTAGTTGGGCACCATTTATGGTCTTTGAATCATGGAGATATTTTGACGCAAGAAAAACATCCTCCAAGGAAACTAATTTTCTTATTGTTGAATTTCCAATCACTTCACTAAGTCGCTCAGGCGAAATTCGCTCAATTAGCTTTGGAGAGTCCACATAACCAGGCACTAAGCAATTTACTCTTATGCCAAAGACTCCAAGTTCTACAGAAGCCACGCGAGAAAAACTTTGAATAGCGCCTTTTGCACTTCCATAGGCTAATTGCCCTGATACGCCCTCCGAACTTATGGATCCAAAATTGATTATCTGAGGTGTAAGCCCTGTTGAAAAAGCAAATCGCGCAAAAGACATTGTAGCCGAAACAACCGAGAAGACATTTTCTTCAAAAGACTCTCTAAGAATTGACGTAAATCGTCTTGACTCCCAATTGCTGAATACTTCAAACAATGAATTTGTTGAGATACATCCAATTAAGTTCAAAAGAGTAACCTCCTTTGGCAAGCTTAAATTCTGCCAAACTGCATCTATGGCAGCCTCATCGGCAAAGTCTATTTCGAAAGATCTGATTTCCATGTTGGAGAGTTCAGTGATGCTTCTCTTGTCCAAAGCAATAACCTTGTAATTTTCTTCAGCAAATCTTCTTGTAAGATAGGTGCCAATTTCACCAGCGGCTCCAACAATAACAATCATAGCTATCCCTGCACATTGCTTTGCGCAGTTATGATCTTAATAACTTCCTTGTAAGAGACCATTTTAACCATATCTTGAAACGAAAACTTTATTGAAAATGAATCTCTAAGTGTTGCCATAAGTCTAATGTGTGACACTGAGTCCCATTCACGAGATTCCTTAAATTTCAATTCAACTAGATCCTCGTCTGAATAGTTTTTACTAAAAGTGCTCCGAAAACACTCGTCTATTCTTGCTTTAGTGTTGCTGACCTTATTTGTATTTTTGTTGCCATCCATAGACCTAGTTTATCTCACTTCCAGTTTCTGTCATCCAGCAATTGCATTTAAATTCACTCTATTTTTTATAAACACCAAACCCAGTGTGTTATTCATAAATTTCTAGAGCTGCCCGTGGGAATCGAACCCGCGACCTTCGCTTTACGAGTTCTCAGACCTCCTATCCACCATTGACTCACTGCGTTCATTATCGCTCAATCCACTGACATCTTTAGGGATGGTCGTACATGATTGTCCGCCCATATTCAGTTCGGTTGCATCCAGAATTGCA